>Ga0068859_100004072_pt1 | contig 14913 bp, 7 predicted proteins | sample KBSSwiS22_FD_66585 | JGI IMG/M metagenome (GOLD analysis project Ga0068859, IMG submission 66585) | Switchgrass rhizosphere microbial communities from Kellogg Biological Station, Michigan, USA - KBS Switchgrass S2-2 | ecosystem: Host-associated > Plants > Roots > Rhizosphere > Soil ...
GAACATGGGCCACTGCGTTACGTGCGAGCGTCACAGGTTCGCCATCAACGAGACGAAGCTGACTTCATTTGGTCGACGGCCATTCACGCGCTCGACGCGTTGCGGTATATCGGCGGCGAAGTCGAAGCGTTTGACGTGACCTTACAACAACCGGAAAACGACGAGGCTGCGTGGTATGTGGTCGCGCTTAAATTCGAAAGCGGAACCGTGGGCCAGATCGAGATTCTGCCGACCGCCGGCATGGTCGAAGAGTCGTACGAGTTTTTTGCGGAGCGGTGTCGAGCGCGGGTCACGGCCGGTTCAGGTCCCCAACGGTCGCTGCAATGTTGGCAGGACGGCAAACTCGTAATGGAGTCGCACGCTACCGACGAAGAGCCGGAGGACCTTCGCAACGGCGCGTATCAGGAAGTGGAGGAGTTTGTTCGTGCTCTGCGAACGGGAACGCGGCCACAGCCGTGCATCGACGACATCCTGCCATCAGCGCGCATCAGTTTTGCGATTGCTGACTTAGTGCGCGATTCGCAAACCTAAAATCATCAATGAACAAACTAGCCTGTTTCGTTGTTTTGGTAATTGCATTCGTGCTGTTTCACGCGTCGGCACAAGAACAAAAAGGAGTCGGCGGCAGCACGTTCGCGAAAAACGACATCACCTATTCGACTGCAGTCGTCAGTCCTCACGTGCCCTGGGCCACGAAGTTACCCCAAGGTCCGATTAAGGGCTTCTTCATTCCGTCGATTCAATACGGCCGAGACATGGTCGAGTTGATGCAACGGCTCGCGCTCGAACCAACGACCGATTCCATCGATAGCAGTTGGGACATCAACTGTTGGGGCATCGGGGATTTCTACGGTCATGAATACCGCGGCGATAGAGACGACTTTCGCACTGTCTACGGCTACGTCGAAAAGGATCTGACCGGAGACGCGCGCTACGAAGTGATGTTGATTCCGGGAATCAACGGCTGGTCGCGCCTGACGCGCGCGACGCGCGATGCGATCTTGCGCCGAGTGCAGGACGGTGCGGGGCTCGTGCTATTGCACCCGTTCGTGGGCGACGTGAAAGGCCATCCATTCAAGGGCGATGAAGCGGCTGGAGACGAACGCATTTGGGAGCTCTCGCCACTCGTCGGCGTCCCGGACGACACCGTCAACGAACGAGGCTATCCGGAAGTCAATCGAGATGCAGTCACAAAAGGTAAATGGGAGTTAGGCGAGGCTCATTTCATCACTGAAGGGCTACCACTCGAGTTGCTTCCGGAAGGAACGATCGGCGGCTCTTTCTACCGTTACCAGTCGAAAGGCGACGTTCTAATCAAATCCGGAAATCAACCAATCGTCGGCGTGCGCAATTACGGCAACGGACGCGTCGTGGCGATGGCGTACCTCGAGGAAGGATTCACTCCGCAAAGCATCAATCCGATCGAAAATAAGATCTACTGGAACTACTGGGAATACCAATACTCCTTATTGGCGCGCGCTGTTCTCTGGGCGACTGGAAGAAGTGTTCCCGTTCGCATCGAATCGCTCAGCGCCAGTGAATCAAGCTTGAAACTCGCGCTAAATGCGTCCAGTCAACGACTGGTTCGAGTCGAAGTGAACGGGCGCAATGAGTTTGGACAAGCTCTCGGCTCAACCACCGTAGAGAAAGCGCTCAATGCCGGTTCAAATGTGATCGAGATCCCGGCGGCGAAACTTGAACCTGCGAATGGTTGGCCCGGCGGGCGTCAGATATTCGACCTCATCATTCGCGACGCCAAAGACAATTCAACTCTCAACTGGGGAGCTGCGACGTTCACCACATCAAAGCGGGCGATGATGACCAGCGCGAAGACTGCAGTCGACGTCTACAAGCGTGGCGAGACGTTGAGTGCTGTATTGCGCGCCTCCGGCAATCTCACCGGATTGCAGATGCGAATGCAGGTGTCGGACGACGTCGGGCGTCTACTCGGCAGTATCTCGGCTCCGGCGCGCGGCGAACGAACATTTACCTTTCCGCTGAAAGACTTTCTCGGGAAGTTTGCCCTGGTCGCGGGTGAACTGGTTGACGATCGTGGCGCGATCGTCGATCAACTCCGTGCGAAGCCGGCGATGGTGGTGCAGGATAAACGTCGCGAAAAGGAGTACACCGCGCTCGTTTCATTCGGCGGCACCAAACACTACTTGCAGGACGCGCAAATGAACATGGTGCGTGCGGCCGCTGCTGACACTGGTTTCACCTGGTCCAACGACGTCGACAACTCGCTGAATATTCCGCGCGGCACGTTTGGCGTTTACTGGTACGACCGTGGACCAACCACGCCGGAGGCGATGGAACGTGCGATTGCGGATTTTCAGAAGACGGGCGATTTCGACGCGCTCGGCTACCTCACGAAGAAGGAAATCTATAAACGCACCGGCGACAAAAAGTTTCTCCAGCGGACGCCCTCATTCAACGATCCGGCGGTGTTAAAGAGTCTCGGCGATATCGTTCGCACTTCCGCACGTAACAAGTCGCGTTACAACATGGATTACTACTTCGTCGGCGACGAAGGCTCGTTGACTTCATACGGCGACGCCGTCGACTTCGACTGGAATCCGCATACGCTCGTTGAATTTCGCGGCTGGTTGAAGCAGCAGTACGGAAGTCTCAACTCGCTGAACCAGGAGTGGCGCACGAGTTTTCCCGATTGGAATTCGGTGCTGCCGTCGACAACGGAAGAAGCGCGCCGAAGCAGGAACTTTGCGCCGTGGGCCGATCACCGCACGTTCATGGAGATCACCTTCGCGAGAGCTTATCAAACCGCGCGTGACGCGGCCGTCGACGGCGATCCGGACGCACATATTGCAGTGTCAGGGACGCAGGCTACGAACGCTTACAACGGCGCCGACTGGTCTCGTCTCGATAGAGTCATCGATGATTTTCTTTCGTACGACGGCGGCAATCAGTGGGACATGCATCGCTCTTTCGCCAAGCCGAACGCAATGATTGGTTTCTGGACCGGATACGGTTCGCATGGACTCGCCGTGCAGAATGCGATTTGGACCGCGGCGATTCATAACGTCCTTCATCCGAATATCTTCTGGATGTACTCCTTTCTCAATCCGGACCTGACCCATTCGGCGTCCGCGCGCGACATGGGCAAAGCGTTCAGTTCGCTAAGATCCGAAGGTGTCGGCAAGCTGCTGATGGAAGCGACGCGGCAAGAGGACGGAATCGCGCTTTACTACTCGATGCCTTCGATTCACGCCGCGAGTATTCTCGGTTATCACCAGCGCAGCAGCGATGACGATGACGAAGTCGCGGATCGAGCGCGTTTGAGCTTTGCAGCGAATCGTGACGGATGGGTGAGGACGATCAAAGACCTGGGCCTGCAGTTTGATTTCGTTTCCTCGGAAGATGTCGCGACGAAAGGGATCGCAAACAACAAGTACAAAATCGTGATCTTGCCGCTGGTCCTCGCTTTGTCAAAGGAAGAGGTGCAGCGGCTACAGGAGTTTGTTGCGCGAGGCGGCGTGGTGATCGCCGACGCGGCGCCGGGCTGGTTTGATCAACATTGCGCGTGGCAGACGAATGGCGCTGTAAATCAGTTGTTCGGGATCACGGCCGCCACTTCAGATAAGCGCGAGCTGAAACTCGCGGCCGGCGAACTCACGCTCTCCTCGCAAGCGGGCGGCTGGAACTTTCCGCAAACACTTTCAGGCCTCAGACTGGCGGAGCCTGACATAAAAACGTCAAGCGGAACCGCTCTTTTCAAGATTGGTAACGGTGCTGCGGCGATCGTGAATCACACCGGAACTGGTTGGACCATTTATCTCAACACCGTCTGGGATCAGTATCCGAAACAACGTGCGGCGAAGTTTGGCGGCGCCGCGTATCGTGAGCTGGCACATACGATCTTTAACAAGGCAGGCATACGGCCGTTAGTTGAGGTGACGTCGGCGGATGGTCAACCAGTCGCGCAGGCACAAATCGCTCGCTACAAGTTTGGTAACGCTGAGATCGTGGCCATTGTAAAGGAAAACGTGGCGCTTGCGAGCATTGTCGGTCAGGATGGAGTTACGACTTACAACGATGCGAACCTCGGCCAAGTCGCGAAACAGGAGCTGGTAATCAAACTCTCACGCAAATCCTACGTCACAGATGTGCGAACCGGTAAGCGCCTGGGCCTTACCAGCGTTGTACATAGTTCAATCCTGATCGGCGATGCACTCATACTGTCGTTAACTCCCGACAATAATGAACTGGGGCTTGAAGGCACCGCTTCTGCACATTCCGGCGATCATGTTTCCTTCAATTTGACTTCAACCACGCCAGCCCCGGCCCTTGTGCGCTGTCACGTCTATGCTCCCGACGGTTCTCGCTTGCCAATGTATTCGAATAACGTGCTGATCCAGCATGGACGTGGCACGTTCACTTTGCCGTTTGCGTTGAATGATGCGCCGGGCAAGTACCGCATCCGGGCAACCGACGTCGTCAGCGGTGCAGTGATAGAGAAATCAATCGAACTCAGGTAGAGACATGAACTCCGAGGTTCTTCGCGCAGTAGTCGATTGCTTGATCCCGGCCGACGATTTCCCCGGTGCTTACGAAGCCGGCGTCTGTGATTATCTCGAACGCCTTTTGCAAACCGATCTCGCTCATCAGGCTGAATTCTTTCGTGCGGGTATTGAGGCTATAGAAGCCGAAGCGCTCGGGCGTTTCGATAAGCCCTTCGCATACCTCAGTGCGTCCGAGCAGAGTTCGATGCTTGCGGCTATCGAATCAGGAGCGGTCGAAACTTCCTGGCCGATCCCACCAGCATGCTTCTTTGAAATGCTGGTGAACACGACCATCGAAGGCTACTACAGCGAGCCGCAACAAGGTGGAAATCGGGGCGCCATTTCCTGGGTGATGACCGGGTTTGAAGAACAGTTAGATTCATGAACCACTACGACGCAATCATTATAGGAACCGGTGCGGCGGGTGGAATCGTAGCGTGCGTTTTAAGTGAAGCCGGCAAACACGTGCTGCTACTTGAAAGAGGTTCGTGTTTGAGTTTTGCGGACGTCGGCCGCGACCATTTGCGCAATCAGCGGCTGGCGATCTATGGGCATAACGCCGGCCCCGACGTGAACGGCAATCCGCGTGTCTTCGTCGATCCGCAGGGCCGCTCGCGAATTGTCAAACCGTACGAACTTGATTACCACAACAACGCCGCATGCGTGGGCGGCGGAACACGCGTCTATGGCGCACAAGCCTGGCGATTTCATCCGGACGACTTTCGCATGGCGACGAAGTATGGCGTTCCCGAGGGAAGTTCCCTGGCTGATTGGCCGATCTCTTACGAAACATTGGAGCCGTTCTATGAACGCGCTGAATGGGAATTAGGCGCGGCGGGTAACGGCGATTCGATCCAACATCAAATTCCTCGCAAACGAAATTATCCGCTGCCGCCCGTTGGTCCGAGCCCACAGACCGTGGCCTTACAAAACGCCGCGCGGCAACTTGGGTGGGTAACCACGCCTGTCCCGCTATTCATCAACACCGAGCCTTATGGCGGACGTGCAGCCTGTATCAAATGCAAATACTGTGTTGGCTTCGCGTGCCCGACCGACGCCAAAAACGGATCGCAAAACACGGTGATTCAACGCGCTCTCGCGACCGGCACCTGCGAGCTCAAAACATCCGCAGTCGTTGAAACCATCGACACTGATGAACGGGGGAACGTCAGCGGCGTTTCTTACTTCGAAAACAACGGCGGTAAACCTCAACGGCAAACGGCGCGCGCGAAAATGGTGATCGTTTCGGGAGGCGCCATCGAGTCAGCTCGGCTCTTACTGAATTCTCGCTCCGCGTTGCATCCCGCGGGACTGGGTAACGAACACGATCAAGTTGGACGCAACCTGCAGGGACACCTATATCCACGAGCGTACGGAATATCGCCCACGAAAATCTTCGACGGCGTTGGACCAGGCGTAACGATCGCGACCACGCAGTTTAATCATAACAATCCGGGTATCATCGGTGGCGGTATGCTGGCAGATGATTTCATCAAGCCGCCGATAGATTTCTGGTACGACTCGCTGCCACCCGATCTGCCGCGCTGGGGCATTGAAAACAAGCGATTCATGCGCGAGAACTACACGCGCGTGATGCATGTGCGTGGACCAGTGCAGGACATTCCGAGTCCTGAAGGACGGGTGACAGTTGATGCCACGGTTCGCGACCAGTGGGGAATTCCAGTGGCACGCCTCAGCGGCACGACTCATCGCGCTACAGTTGAAGCAGCTGAGTTCCTGCGCCAGCGCGGCGAGGAATGGATGCGCGTCAGTGGTTGTGACAAGGTTTGGAGTGCGCAGCCGGGTTTGATATTGAGCGGACGACAGCATCAAGCAGGCACCTGCCGCATGGGCAGCGATCCGAAGAGCTCAGTTACGGACGAGTGGGGACGCGTTCATCAGCACAACAACTTGTTCGTCGTGGATGGATCGCTCCATGTGACTAACGGCGGCTTCAATCCGGTGCTGACAATCATGGCGCTCGCCTTTCGTGGCGCTGAATTTATTGCGCGGGCGATTTGAGGAACGAATGAACAAACTGAACGTCGCGATGATCGGCTACGGCTTTATGGGACGCGCGCATAGCAATGCGTGGCGACAAGTGCGTAGCTTCTTCGACGTACCCTACGAACCGGTTTTGAAAGTGATCTGCGGGCGAAATGAAACGGAAGTAAAACGCGTCGGCGATCATTTTCAATGGCAGGAACACGCGACTGACTGGCAAGAAGCGGTAAGCCGAAACGACATCCAAATAGTCGATATCTGTTCGCCTGGTTATACGCATGCGCCCATTGCCAAAGCCGCCGCCAAAGCCGGGAAAATCATTTTTTGTGAAAAGCCGCTCGCCAACACGGTCGCCGAAGCGGAGGAAATGCTGAAAGCAGCACAGGACCACGGCTGTGTTCACATGATCTGCCACAATTATCGGCGTGCACCGGCTGTCACGCTGGCGCGGCAATTGATCGAGGCGGGCGAACTGGGAAATATCTATCACTATCGCGCCACTTATTTGCAGGACTGGTTGCGCAACCCTGAGTTTCCGACACGCTGGAGGTTGAATAAAGCGGAAGCAGGGTCCGGCGCGCTCGGCGATCTTTTTTCTCACTCTGTCGATCTTGCGCGTTATCTCGTCGGCGAGATCTCCGAGTTGTCGGCAATGTTGAAGACCTTCGTCGACACGCGTCCGATACGCAACAGCAACGAGATGGCGCACGTGGACGTTGACGATGCGGCCCTGGCACTCATCAAGTTTCATAACGGCGCGATCGGATCGATTGAAGCAACTCGTTATGCTTCCGGGCGCAAGAATTACAACCGGTTCGAGATCAACGGTAGCAAGGGCAGCGTTGCCTTCAATCTCGAGCGCATGAATGAACTGGAGTTTTATTCAGACGAAGGACCAAACAGCGGCTTCAAAACGATCCAGGCAACAGACCCGGCTCATCCGTACGTAAAAGGCTGGTGGCCTCCCGGTCACATTATTGGTTACGAACACACTTTTACTCATACCGTCCTCGAGTTGTTGCAGGCTATTGCTGAAAACAGACTGCCGTCACCGAATTTCGAAGACGGTTTGAAAAACCAACGCGTGCTGAATGCGGTGGAAATATCGGCAATGACTCGCGCGTGGCAAACTGTTTGATGAGAAAGGCGAAGTAGTTTGGAGATACAGGTTTTCGACACGAAGGCAGAACTCGGCGAGGCCGCAGCTCGAGACGCGGCGAGGATCATTAATGAAGCGATAGAAGAACGTGGCGCCGCTTTCGTTATCGCGGCCACCGGAGCTTCTCAGTTCGAGTTTCTCGACGCACTCGTCCAGGAAAAGATCGACTGGGCCAGGGTGGTATACTTCCACCTCGATGAATATGTCGGATTGCCGGAGTCGCACCCCGCGAGCTTTCGACGTTACCTCAAAGAGCGGTTGCTCAGCCGCATTCATCCGAAAGCTTTTCACTTTTTAGATGGCGAGGTGGCCGACGTCAGTCAAGAGTGTCGCCGGGTAGGAGAATTAATCGCACAACAGACAATCGATGTGGCGTTTGTCGGTATCGGTGAAAACGGGCACCTCGCGTTCAATGACCCTCCGGCAGACTTCGAAACCGAAGAACCTTACCTCGTCGTCAACCTCGACGATACGTGCCGTCAACAACAAGTCGGTGAGGGTTGGTTCAAAAGCATTGCCGAAGTTCCGAATCAAGCGATTTCGATGTCGATCAAACAGATCCTCAAGAGCCGCAACATTCTGTGCATCGTTCCTGACCTAAGAAAGGCCGAGGCCGTCAGAGCGTCAGTCACACTCGCGGTCTCACCACTGCAACCAGCCTCGATTCTCCAACAACACGGCCACGTGACGCTCTACCTCGATCGCGACTCGTCGTCACTGCTTACGTGATGTAGGGACAGCGCCGTGTGTCGCATGGCGCCCCCGATTCTTCTGACTAATTTCGGAAAGTGAGAAAGCTACCCGGTCGACTCTGGGGATCGACCGGTGCTTTCGTGGGTGAGGACACTTGGAGTGACTTTATATTACTGCCCATCCTGTTCGGACTGGTGCCATTGACGTTGCCACTAATACCAGCCAGATACACTTTCGCGGTTCATTTGCTCGTGCTATGCTGCGCGCGCATTGCGAGTAAAATTACGCTGGCTCTTTAACTAATCACGACCTCATTTCTTCGTCGTCTGCAGCGAACTATCAATTACTGATTATTGATCGGCTCTTTTGCCGTTCCGTGGCACAAATTTGCAATTTGATTCCTTCTATACCCATCAGGAACTCGCGTCGCGGTGTATCCACGACTGAAAAATGTGCCACGGAGAACTGTGGCACCCGGTTTATAAAAGGTTTCGGGAAAATTCGACTGGAGACAATGTTGTATGCGATTTCTCACTCGCACCACGCTGTCAGAGGCATTCGGAATCGTTCCTGATTTAGAGGGCATTACGCTTGATCACGCGATCGATAGAGCCTACCGACGCGCACTCTTTGCTTCCGGAAATCCATCGATTGCCGAAAAGCACGCGCTTGAAGTTACGTCTACGTTGGCCAGAAAGTGGCAAAAAGAGAGGGGACGACAATCGGATGATGAGTCGAAAGGCTATTTTGTTCAACCAAACAGAGCGTTTCAGATCGAGCTTACGAGCTTTAGCAAGCTGAACGCATATAAGAAAGATTGGCTTTCGGATTACCACTCTGGTAACCGACCCATTGATCGAGAAACAATGGCGGTCTGGTTTATAGATCACATCGTCAATTACGGGCTCAAACGCCATTCATCGTATGCAGCAATTGGCATTCTGAAGGTACTGTTCAACTATGCCTACGAAGACATAGATGAGGTCTTGCAGTACACAGACAGGGTGAGATGGGGAGGAGCCAGAGACAGGAGGGATGATTTACGCCGCTGGAAAAGGAAACTCTTCAAAGATCTGATTGAGTGGTTTGGAGAAAACCTTCTAAAGCTAAAACAATCTGAACAGTCGGAAGATTTGTTTCCCGAGCATCGGTTCATCAACGAGCCGGTTAGTGCTGAATCGGTCAAAAAAACATTCGCCACTCTTCGCTTCTACACGCCTCTTAGACCGAAGTGTCCTCTGGATCAAGACCGTAACATCAATATTCGTGACCTTGAAACGTTCCTTAAAGCTCATGCTAATTCGGCTTCCGAACACGCCTTGGAAAGAGAACGGATACATGTCATGAATCATCCGGAGGATCTTTTTTATGTAGTGAATAATGCTAGCAATCGAGACGTTAAACCACCTGCTGAGTATCTGGAGCTTCCGGATTTCAGACTTGGCAAGGACGGTGACGGTCCACCCCCAATAGATCGCCAGAAGCTTCCTTCATTGGACGCTCAAGCAAGAAAACATCTCGAACGGCACGTGCTAAGACGCAAGAAGCAAATCAGCAAACTCGCTTTTGAGTCAGTAATAATTGCGGTGGATGACGAAGAGCGACTTGAACTCGATCTTGAGGCGTCACAAATAGTTCAGCTCCGGCTAAATGAAGGTGATACGCTGGTGGAGTTGAGAAGTCGAGACCAGGAGGGTAGCTTACCTCTCGACTCATTTTTTGTGTCCTGGAACTCACACCTGCTCGACTCGGAACCATTTCGATACAGGACGCAACTGGGACGCAAGCACCAGATCGACTTCTTTTTGAATTACGAACGAGATTCCTCTGGTGATTTTTCCGGAGCCGTGCTGCAGATTCAATACAGACTGCTGATTCAGGAGGAGACTACCGGATCTTTATTCGAACAAATAGCGGCGGGTTTTGCGGCGAAAGGGTTTAGCAAGTTGTCGATTGTGGGGTTCGCCTTCGTAGCTTTTGCGCTGCTTTTATTCCCAGTGTACCTGTATTTCACCTCTGGTGGTCCAGTTGCAAATACAGACCATCTCGGCAAATCGAGTGGCAACTCACAGCAAACCGTAAAAACCCCGTCTCCGTCACCAGACTACGGCGCCACGCCTGGACCAACACCCACAGCGTCTCCCACTGTGGCACAACGACAGCCATCCCATAACCAGAAAAGCGACGCGCAAAAATACGAACTGATTGCCCGCGCTAACCTTCTTATCCTCGATGAGTATCGTAAACCGTCGCAGACCGATCAATCTCAACGAGGGGAGGAACCAGGCCAGCAAAATTCCGGCTCGTCCCTCAGAATCTATGCCTCGCGAAATGGTTTGACCTCACTCCGAATGAAATTGCCTGAGGCAGCACCTGAGACTCCGGATGTAGTTAGTCTTGATGACGGCTTCTTTCACCCTGTAGTAACAGGGACAATCGAAAGTGCTAACAATGGCATTGTGACCGTGACCTTCGATCTGCGGACCATACGGTACAAAAAGTATTACCTTCGAGTGGCTAGTGGCGACAAACGCCCGAAGCACTATTTAGTCAAGCTGGTCAACGCGGCATCCGTGCTTCCCAGGAAACCGGACGAACGTCGTCGTTAGATGGGAGAGTGATGAGGTTCCTGGACGACATGCATCTGTTCCAGAGTCTGTCACAAAAACGATCGGAGGTGGCGGAATGATAGTTCATCGTGATACGGACCGATCTTTTGCCCGTCACCCATTGATTGTTGCTGCCGCGGCTTTGTTTGCTTGTCTGATTACCAGCGAGCATATCAGTGCGAAATCGACGACTCCGTTCGCCCAGGAAACGACCTCCCAGAGTCTGTGTGCTGAAAATGCTGGAGGATTGGATCTACGCCAGCTCAAACCCAACATCGCTGTCCCACGCGAAATTAGCGGTGGGAACAATCACTATTACAAATTTGAAGTGCGCGGCAAGGCTTATGCACACGCGGTTGTCGACCAACTTGGAATTGACGTGCGAGTTTACGTGTTGACGTGTGGTTCTGATGGCAAACCCAGAGTAGTGACTGAGGTCGATCGTCAAAGCGGTTCGCACGGACCAGAAGCTATTTCTTTTGTTACCGAGGATGCCGGTGGCATCTATTTTTTGAAGGTAGAAGCATTTCAGGCAAGCGATCCGCGCGGGCGCTATAGCGTCCAGCTGTTCAATGCGAGAACTCCTCGTGCGCAAGATCTTGTTCGCATTAAAGCCGAGCAGACTGTTACGAAAGGGGGAGACTATTACACTGCTGCGCTTAATGAAAATCAACCGCGAGATGTAAGAAGAAAATACCTCGAAGACTCGGTCCGCGAGTTTGAGCAAGCCCGCCAACTCTGGCGTTCCCTGCATGAGCCATATGAGGAGGCAATAACTCTATATGGAATTGGATATTGCTATAGCGATATGGGCGCACTTGGAACCGTAAAATTTCCATTACCAGCCGGTCGCCTGCGGTGGAGCTATCAGTCACGAGGAGAACACCAGAAAGCAATCGACGTTTTCGAGGAATCGTTCGCCTATATGAAACGCACCGGAGATAAATATGGTCAGGCTATAACGAAGGCTGGGGTTGCCTGGCCCAAACTGTATCTGGGACGGGAAAAGGAGGCTCTCCAGGATTTCTCAGACGCCGTCGAATTGTTTCATTCAATCAAGAATACTAAGGGCGAGGGTCGTGCTCTATACGGAAAAGGATGGGCGAATGCTCTCGCGGGTGATAATGAAAAAGCGCTCGACTATTTTCGTCAGTCACTTCCACTTCGGCGGACGTCCGGTGAAGTCATAGGTGCCGCTAATACGCAAGGCAGTATTTGCCGAATCTTCAACCGCCTGCAAAAGAACAAGGAAGCGATTGATTCCTGTAGCGAAGCGCTCGATGGCTTTAAGGGAAGAAGACACGGCACCGCAAGCACACGAACGGTTCGAGGGTTTGCGTACATCGCTTTGGGACAATACGACAAAGCGTTGGATGATTTTCAGGAAGCACTCAAACTTAGGATTGGGTTAAAAGATGACACGGGTGCGGCAAATTCCCGCTACGGCATGGCGCGCGTTCTGCGGCAGCAAAATCGTCTTAAAGAAGCCTTGGACCAGATGGATGAGGTACTGAAGATCGTCGAACCCATGCGTTCGTCAGGAAGCAGCGAGGAACTTCGCACATATTTCTTTGCTAATGTGCAGGAATACTATGACCTCTATATTGATTTATTAATGAGCCTTGGACACGAGACACTGGCGCTCGACGCTAGTGAGCGCGCGCGAGGTCGAGAACTCCTGGCCACCCTGGCCGAAACCGAAAAGGACTCCGCGAAACTCGACCCTTCTCTCACCCAGCCACTAAAGTTTGATGAAATTCGAAACCTGCTGGACGGCGATACCTTGTTGCTGGAAATCGCTCTGGGCGAAAATCGTAGTTTTGGTTGGTTAGTCTCAGATCACGGAATGCATTCCTATCCATTGCCTAAGAGCTCTGAATTGGAAACAAAAGCGCTGGAACTCCATCGTTTGTTAATGACGCCGCCGCCGAAGGCCGCAACGGAACTTAAACGCGTAACAGCGGGGCACTCCCAAGAACAGGCCAACACGCTCGCAACTGAGTTGGGCCGAGTTTTGTTCGGCAAGATCACCGAGTTTTTAGGAAATAAACGTTTAGTCATCGTCGCACCCGGAGCGTTGCAGTACATTCCGTTCTCAACTTTGTATATTCCATCGAACGCGGCTGAACCCCCGAGCTTACTGGGTGAACGGCACGAGGTTGTGGTCCTGCCCTCCGCTTCGATTCTTTCGGCACTACGGCATCGACTGGATAAGCGTCCCCCATTATCCAGGACAGTTGCGATTCTCGCCGATCCAGTTTTCAACGCTAGCGATCTACGAGTTCAGGTTAAGGGAGGCAAGCACATCAGTCGCTCGCCTCGGTTGCGCGGCTGCACCGAGGGACCAGTGGCAGCCGGTGAGAAGCATGGCGTCGAATTAGCATGCACGCCGACTAAAGATCTCGACCTCCCACGGTTGGAGGCATCACGTTGGGAGGCGGAACAAATTGCCGCTTTGGCAGACAATGGACTATTGGCGTTAGATTTTAATGCCAGTCGGAATAAGGCGCTGAGCGGTGAACTGAAGTTGGATCAATACCGGATTATTCACTTCGCTACTCACGCTTTGATCGACGATGTAAATCCGCCGCAGTCGAGAATTGCCTTGTCAAACGTGGATGAGCGCGGCCGGCTACAGAACGGATCGCTAACCCTGCAAGACATCGATCAATTGCATCTGCCTGCTGATTTGATAGTGCTGAGTGCGTGCCGTACGGGGCTCGGCAAAAGAATCAAGGGTGAGGGTCTAAAAGGCCTAACCAGTGGTTTCATGCACGCTGGAGCTTCTCGCATTATTGTCAGCCTATGGCCGGTCGATGACGATGCAGCGGCGGAGTTCATGGTGATTTTTTACCGCAAGCTCTGGAATAAACAGACACACAGACTAGAACCCGGTTCGGCCGCGAAAGCCTTGCGCGAAGCACAAACAGAAATGCGGCAACATACAAACTGGAAGTCTCCGTATTATTGGGCCCCTTTTCTGCTCCAGGGCGATTGGAGATAGTGCCCCGCAGCGGCCGTTCATCTAACTACATTAATCCTTACCGCGAGTAATGAACTCCTCTACCTCCTCTTAATCCATCAATGTACAGATTTGTGCCACGGAGAGTTGGCAAAGCCTGATCAATGATGTCGGCATGATTGGGCCACTCAGTTAGTTGAAACTCACGGATTCGAGAATGAACGGCCTGTGGGATTAGCCCAAGAAGTGTGACATAGGAAAGGGTGCGTTGCGGTTATGAGATACATCATTAACGTGATCGTGAATGTCTTCATTGTGCTGGTGGTAACCTTCGGCTTGAGTACCCCGCTCTTCGCGCAGTCAACCAAAACCGAGAAATCGACGAACTCGCGTCAATCAGCTGAGGCTATTACGTCAGTGTTAGAGCAGGCTGAAAAATCCGGATCTTTGGTTGATGCGACTATTGAGTTAAGCACACCACTATCTGCTGACGTGATCGGGAGTGTTGCTCTGTCGGGAGAAATTCGATCCATCCGTATTACTTCCACGACGTCTACTTGGACAGGGGGAATCTATGCCACTCCTAAGTCACCGATTATGTCACTTGCTGCTGGGCTACGTGACTACGAACAGTATTATGGTGAAAGCGACGCTTCTAACCGTCACCGCTATTTCGCAATGATGGGATTTACCATTCGTGGGTACTCAATCAACGTGTCACGCGCGCGCGATTCTTTGCAGGGAGCAAAGTTCACTTCGATCGTGGAGGTGTCTCAATCAGGTGGAACTGCGACACTTGAGACGACTAACCGAAAGCGCAGCAACGTGGCGGAGGCCGTGCAAAGCCAGTTGCAATCAACCGCCACTGCATTCGCTCCAAGTCAGGCGACACTGACGGTCAAGACATTATCGAGTTTCGATAGGCTTATCGATGTGAAATTCTCCTGGAACAGTCCTTCAGACTTA
>Ga0068859_100004073_pt1 | contig 14906 bp, 11 predicted proteins | sample KBSSwiS22_FD_66585 | JGI IMG/M metagenome (GOLD analysis project Ga0068859, IMG submission 66585) | Switchgrass rhizosphere microbial communities from Kellogg Biological Station, Michigan, USA - KBS Switchgrass S2-2 | ecosystem: Host-associated > Plants > Roots > Rhizosphere > Soil ...
TCGAAGACGCCGGCGCGCGCCTCGACGACATCGGGTGTCTGGGTATGCACGATCATGCCGTCGGTGCAGACCGTCGAGCATGATGTCTGCAGCTTGGGCATCTTCTCGATCTTGACGATGCAGACGCGGCACGATCCGTCGACGCCGAGCGCGGGATGGAAGCAGTAATAGGGAAGCTCGATGCCGTTTTCCAGCGCGGCTTCCAGGACCGTCTTGCCCTTCGGAACCGTCAGTTCTCGCCCATTAATCGTGACTTTTACCGTATCCATCGCTCTTCAGCATACCCCAGCTTCACACCTTCGACGCAAAGACGCGGAGACGCCGAGAACGGTTTTTCGAAGCGTTTTCCGAAAACCTTCCGTACGTCTGCGCTTCTGCGTCAGGATTCTGAAACCTACTTCACGAAGATCACCGGTGCTTTGTCGTCGCGGTTGGCCTCGACCGATCGGATGAGGCCGGCGGTGGGAACGCGAACCTCCACGATCTGATCGGTAACGGGGACGATAACGTCGATCGACGTGTTGTTCGCGTACTGAATCGTGACCATCACCGGCACGTCGAAGATCTCGCCCACCTGCTCGAAGCGGGCGGTAACCGCGTCGGGTACCGTCGTGTAGCTGAACTTCAAGCGCGGCAGCGATGAGCCATAGATCCACCGCGCGAAATACCGATCGAGCGAGCGTCCGGATTCGGCTTCGAACGCCTTTTTCAGATCTTCGGTTCCGGCTTTCCGGAAACGCCACGTCGTATAAAACCGCCGGAGCCCTCGGAAGAACACCTCGTCGCCGAGCAGCAGACGCAGCATGTGCATCGAGAGCGCGCCTTTGTTGTAGACAAGGGCGCGGAACGTCCGCGATTCGTTCTTGATGTGACCGAGCCGGTACCCGAGATAAACCGGCCCCTGATCCGATCGGTCGAGCGTCCATCGCGCCATCTGTCGAATAACCGGATCGAACACGTCTTTGCGCTTCAACTGTTCGGCGTAGAGCGCCGCGAAATACTGCGCGAGGCCTTCGCTCAGCCATTGCTCGTGATAATTCTTCCAGCCGACGGCTTGTCCCCACCACTGATGCGCGGCCTCGTGCGCCAGGAAGAATTCCGGGAAGTTGTCGAAGTACGCCGGGTCGGTGCGCCATGAAATGGGCGTTGCCGGCGGTGGCTGGCTAAGCGCGGCGAAATACGGCGGGCTGTGGCCGCCCGGCATGTTTCGCTCGACCACCGCCAGCGTGAAGCTTTGATAAGGGATGTCGCCCATCAGCGTGCCGAAAAACTTCATGACGTCCTGCGTCAGCGTCGAGAGATCGCGCGCGCGCCGCTGCAACAGGCTGGTGGCTTTCACCGCGAGTTCCGTCACGTGATACGACACGCCCGCGAGCACAGGTTTGTCAGCTTCCGGTATCGAGACCGTCTCCTCGTCCACGTCGAGGAAACGGCTCGTTGCCCAGCCGAGATACCGGACCGGCTGCGTGGCGCTGAAGTGATACTCCTTCCAGATGGTTCGTGAATCGCGCGAATCGGCCGGGACCACTTTCGGAAAGCCTTCGTCCAGGGCGCCGCTCGCGACGGTTGAATACTCCTGCGGTACGCGCAGCGTCAGTTGGGCGGTCGCGTAGTCGGTGAACTGCCCCTGCGGATACCAGTTCGATCGGCCGGTGTAGATGTAGGACGGAACGACGGGTATTGAGAAGTAGTCCGAGGACGGCGAATCACCACGCTGTGCGGCAAGGTCGAGCACCTCACGCTCGGGCGCAACGGCGGGCAGTCGGCCGCCGTAGGCAAATTGGAGATCGATCACCTCATTGGGCTGGATCGGGACGGGCAGATTGATGATGACGTCGTTGTGTCCCTTTACGCGCAGTGCCATCAGGTAGCCCAGCTTTCGGCTGGTGACCGAGCGAATCACGAGCGACTCGGCAAGGGTCAGCGTAATCGCCATCATCGTGGAGCGCCTCGGCGTGACGAGCAGGGTGGCTTTGCCCTCGATCCATTCACGTCGCGGATCAAAGCTGGCGTCGATTTCATAATTCAGAATGTCGAATTCGGCCTGATCGTCCTCGTTGAAAAACGGCCCGCTCGCCGTCAGCCTGGCTTTCGACGGATAAATCGAGATGGTCCGTTGGTGCGTGCGATCGAAAAAGCGGATGTCCTCGGGGTCGGCGCCCGAGCGCATATATGTAAGATGCGCGCGGTCGGTCTGAAATTCGGTGACGAGGTCCCCCTGCTTCGGCATCACCGACCATCGCTCGCGGCTGAGATCGCCGAGATCGAGGCTGAAGGTCAGATCGAGGTTCTCCTCGAACACGGCCTCGGCGCGTCGCAGGTCGCCCGTGTCGACGGCGCGCGGCTGCAGCGTCTCCATCTGAATCCGCGACTCGAAATCGTCTGGATCCATCCGGATGTAAAGCCAGCTGAATTTCGTCCGCAACTCCTCGGAGCCGCCGTAAATCTTCACCTGCCCGCGTTCGGCCGCGAGCGCGGGAGAAAAGGTGGCGTGACCCTGGCCCAGCAGAACCATGCCTGTCACCTCGTCCTCGATTTCGGCGACGAACGCGGTACCACGCGGAACCTCGAGCTCGAAGTCCTCCGCCTGCAGCCGGAAGTTCGTGACCGAGAATTGCTTTTTGGAATTGATCGCGAGCCGGTAGAGACCGCGCACGGTCGTCAGCACCGTCAGTTTGGTGATATGCCAGGTGTCGGGTTTCGACGAATCGAGTCGAAGCTCGAGCAGCCACGTGCCCACGCGGCCCTGCATGCCCGACTCGGACATAACATCGACGTACACGTCGACGCCCTGCCCCTGTGGCACGTTTGCGCTTGGAATGCGCAGGCGCTCCTGGACGATGGCGCGCGAGACGCCCGGCTCAATCCACTCGTTGAGAATTTCGTGAGTGACGGCGCCCACTCCCGGAGTCACCAGCGCCAGGTAGCCTGGTGCGTCGTTGGCAACCATCACGCGCTCGAGTTCGCGCAGCAACCTGGAGACGCCGTCGCTCTGTTTGGGTGCAGCGCCCGCCTGGCCGTAGGCGATCGCCGGCACGCACAGCGCTACCGCCAGGATGGCGAAAATGCGGGGCACAGATTATTAGAACACGAGGACTGGCTTCGGGCTCCGGGCTTCTGGGCAGGGCTCTTGAACAATCCCGACCGCTTATCAATCGCGCTTTCCGACGTTCGGCCTAGCTCTTGCGCCGGCACTCGAGCGACAGGCCCGAAGCCTGAAGCCCGGAGCCCGAAGTCTAGATAAGCTCCAGCTCCCGTCCCACTTTCGCGAACGCGTCGAGCGCAAATTGAAGATCCGCCCGCGTGTGGGTTGCGGTGACGATCGTGCGGACCCGAGCTTTGTCGCGCGCGACGGTGGGGAACCCGATGCCTTGCGCGAAGACGCCTTCCTCGAACAGCCGATCCGACAGCTTCATGGCGAGCGACGCTTCCCCCGCGATGACCGGGGTGATGGGGCTCTGACTGGTTCCCGTATTGAACCCGAGCTCGCGCAACCCCGCCTTGAAAAACTTGGTGTTGTTCCAGAGCGCATCAATCAGCTGAGGTTCCTCGAGCAGCACTTCAATGGCGGCCAGACAGCTGGCCGCCACCGACGGCGGATGCGAGGTGGAGAACAGGAACGGCCGGCCGCGATGATGCAGGAACTCGATGAGATTTCTGTTGCCGGCGACATAGCCGCCGAGGGCGCCGATTGCTTTTGACAGTGTACCCACCTGGATGTCGACGCGGCCGTGCAATCCAAAATGATCGATGGTGCCGCGACCGTTCTTTCCAAATACCCCGCTCGCGTGCGCATCGTCCACCATCATGATGCAGCCGAATTCCTCGGCGAGGTCGCAGAGCTCGGGGAGCGCACCGAGATCGCCGTCCATGCTGAACACGCCGTCGGTGATCAACAACTTGCGTGCGGTTCTCGGCAAGTCCTGCAGCACGTTGCGCGCGGCCTTTACGTCGCGGTGGGGAAATACCTTGATCGACGCCCGGCTCAACCGTGAGCCATCGATGATGCTGGCATGATTGAGCTCGTCGGAAATCACGATGTCGTCTTTGGTGAGGATCGCGGCGACGGTGCCGGCGTTGGCGGCGAAGCCGCTCTGGAACACGACAGTGGCTTCCGTCTTCTTGAACTCCGCCAGGCGGCGCTCGAGCTCCATGTGAAGCTCCATGGTTCCGGCGATGGTCCGCACCGAGCCGGTACCGACTCCAAATCGTTCGAGCGCCTCGAGAGCCTTGCGTTTGAGCCTGGGGTGGGTGGTCAGGCCGAGATAGTTATTCGAGGAAAGATTCACGACCGAGCGGCCGTCGACCATCGTGCGAGCCGCCTGCTCGCCGTCGAGAACGCGCAGCGTACGATAAAGGCCTTGCGCTTTCAGCGCGCCGAGTTCCTCGCCGAGGAAAGATAACGGATCAGTGCGCATACAACTGGAACACTTTATCTCCCTCGAACGTTCCGACCAAACGGGCGCCGTGGGCGGAGAGCCAGTCGCTCACAGTGTTACCGCCGTTGTCGCTGTAAAAGTTCGCGTGCACCACGGCGTGAGTGGCGCCCGAATCCGCCAGCGTCCGCCATGCCGCCTCAGGGTTCTCTTCGGGCCTGCGCAGCAAGCCGGCACGCAGCGTGTAGCTGAGCGGGAACGTGCCGCTGTACCCGTTAATGAGGGGATGCCAGTGCGTGGTGGAGTAGTACACATAGCTGAGCTCGTACGCCCACTCACCGAGGGGAAACTCGACGACCACTGTTCCAGGCGCCGGTTGTGCCTTCAGGAATTTGTACACCGGCGGAATCTGATCACCCGTGAACATCCTTGCCGGCGGGTTTGCATAATTTCCGACGGGCGGTGGAGCGGTGCCGTTCATGCCGATTGGCGCGGCGAATGATTCGGCGACGGCAAGCGAACCGAAGAGCAGCACAACAAGCCCGCCGCGACGGAAGTAGCGCTCGATCTGCAGCGCGCCAAAGCCCGCGGCGATCGAAAGGAACAGCATCACGAGCATCGCAAAGCGTGCAGGGACGCGAAGCCCGTCGTAACCGGGGACGTGCCAGTAAAACACGCTGTAAGGGCCGGTTCCGCTCACTTCGCGTCCCAGGCTGTGCACTTCCGGTCCAAGCGACATCGCGATTGCCGCCAGCGTCGCGAATATTGCAAAGCCGGAAACAGTGCGGAGCCATTCGCGCAAAAGCGCGCGCGCTCTGGGCGAGACGGTAAGAAGCGCGGCCAATGCAATGGCCAGCACTTCGACGGTCCGTCCGAGATTTCTCGCGGCGACCGGAAGCGGTCCGATATGGGAGAAGCCGCGCTCGAACAGAACGATCAGGACGAGAATCGTGTAAATGGCGCAGGCGGCAACAAGCGCATACACGAGAGGGCGAAGCCCCGGATTCACGGCGGCGGGCTGGCCGCTCGTCCCTTTCCATGCGGAACGGACGCCGGCCATGAGCCCCACCATACCAAGCGCGAGCGCCGTGATCGACGGAAAAAGATCGCCCTCCGGTTTTGGGAGCGCGCGAATGATCTTGCCCCACAGGCGCAACTCGGGCGCGGCGGTCCAGTAGCTGTAGACGTCGGCCGAATACCCCTCGACCTCGGCGAGGTCGCGAGGCGGAAATCCCAGACGCCGGAGCTCGACATATGGCAACAGGAACGGCAGCGTCACCGCAAAGACCACTCCGGCGGTCGCAGTCATCGCCGCCCATACACGCATATCGCGAAACAGCTTCCGCGTGGCCATCTCGAACAGCACGTACAGCACGACGAACGGCGCGAAAAACAGCAGGAAGTACCCACACGACAGGTTCTGGGCAATCAGCGCGGCGGCTGCGCCGGCAAGCGGTTTCGTGCGTCGCGTGTCGAAGTACCGGCGCAATCCGTACAAAGCGAACGGCATCCACTGCGACGAGATCACCTGGAGATGCGCGAACTGAGGCACTCGTATCGGCGCGAACGCGTAAATCAGGCCGGCGACGAACGCGGCGCGCGCGCTGCCACTGACTTCGCGCACGAACAGGAAGACGCCGAGGCCAGACAGCACGAATGTCGAGAGGAACAGCAGGTTGTAACAAAGAATCAGGTTGTGCGTCAGGGCGTAGACGGGAAGGATCTGCACCGCCTGCGCGAAAAGATGTTCGGAGTAGGCGAGCGTGAGCGGCTCTGGATAAAAAATGTTGGCGTTCCAGAAGCCGTTCATCGCGCCGAAGTCGCCGCCCAGGAACCGGACCAGATGGTCGGCGTCCCATCCGAGGATCCAGAGGTTCAAGAGCGAGTCGCCAAGATCCCAGGGAATGTCGCGTGTAAGGCCGAGCGCAAGCGGCCATGTGAAAATCAGCGCGGCCAGGAGGTAGCAGAGAGCCGCTCTGACAGGAGTGAAGGTAAAGCGGCTGTTATCTACCAAGAAATGAACGCGTATAACCGGCGATCAGATCCCAGATTTCGTTGAGTTGCGAGGGAGGCGCGAGCGTAACCATCCGAAAATAGCCGTCGGCTGGATCCATGCCGAATCCGGATCCGTTGACGCACAGCACGCCGGTCGCGTGGACGAGACCGACGATAAAGTCGGTGTCGGTTTTTCCCGGAGGCAGCGCCACTTTCGGCATCGCATAAAACGCCGCCCTCGGCATGGTCGATGTGATGCCGTCGACCGCGTTGGCACGTTTGAACGTGACGTCCGCCCGTTCCTTCAGCGCCGTTCGAAATGCCGCCTGATGCGAACGATCGCCGGTGAGCGCCGGCCCAATCGCGCGCTGCATGGGAATCGTGGAGCAGAGCCGGCCCTCGGCCAGCCGCGTAATCGCGGCGAGCACGTCTTTCAGGCGATCGCCTCCACCTACTGCGAGCCACCCTGTTCGCCATCCGGGCGCCAGGTAACCTTTTGATAACCCGGACAGCGAGATGATCGGTGCGTCGGGGTCGAGCAATCCAAGCGGCGAAACGGGACCGTCGAACGCGACATCCTGATAAATCTCGTCGGCGATCATCGGAATATTGTACTGGTCGACGATCTCGACGAGCTCCCGCCGAATCGCGTGCGAATACGCGGCACCCGTCGGATTGTTGGGATCGTTCACCACGATCGCCTTCGTGCGCGGTGTGATGAGCTGACGGATTTCTCCAGGATTCGGCTGCCAGTGATTTCCGGGATCGGTGCGGTAATAGACCTCTCTTGCGCCGATCTTGCGTGTAATGGCTGTATAGAGGGGGTAGACGGGTAGTGGCACGAGCACTTCGTCGCCGGCATCGGCCAGCGCGGTGAGCACGAAATCGATTCCCTCCGAAGATCCAGCGGTCAGCAAGACGCGGTCGGCCGAAATGGGCCAGCCGCGCGAAGTGTTTTCAGCCGCGATCGCCTCGCGCGCCTCGAGCAATCCAACCGAGGGGCCATAGCCGTTTTCGCCGTCCCGCAGCGACTTATGCACCGCCTCGAGCATGTGCGCAGGCGTATGGAACCCAAACGCGACGGGATCGCCAGTGTTCAGATAGTGAATTCTCTTGCCCGCGGCCTCGGCTTTTTTTGCTTCGTCAACGATGCGGCGGATCGCGTAGGTGACGCCGGCCATGCGGCGCGCGGGCGGAATAAGGGCGGCGGATTTCGGAATACCCACTGCGGAGATTCTAACAGGTGCGAGGGGTCGGAGAGGTGCGTGAGGTGCGCGAGGTGCAAGAGGTGCGTCAGGTGCGAGAGGTACGCTAGAGTCCTGCCATGGCGATTCATAAGGAACTGACCGTGAGGCTCGCAAACAGTCCAGGGACACTCGGCCGGGTGGCGCAGGTGCTCGGCGAGGCGCGCATCAACATTCTGGCGATGTCGCTCGACACAACAGGCGCGCTGCGCCTGGTGGTCGACAACCCGCTGCATGCCGCGGGCACGCTGCGCGAACAGCACTATCAGGTCGAGGAGCGCGATGTGCTCTACACGACGATGCCGAACGAGCCGGGGGCGCTGGCGCGGGCCGTGAGGATCGCCGCCGAAGCAGGCGTGAACCTCGAATATGTCTACGGCAGCGGGATCGACCGGGTACCGATGGTTGCGGTTGTGATTGGGGTCCCTGATGCCCAACGCGCCTCGGCAGCCACCGGCATCTAAACCTTCGAAACCCGTTCACCACGGATCTCACCCGGCGGATTTGTGTAATGACCACGTATGAAGTTGTACATAGAAACCATGGATGCGACGCTGGTGGAATTTTCGCCCGACGGCCGCATTCGGTTTGATAATGAAGACTGGGTCATGCCGAGCGTGCAGGAACGGCGAGCGATCATTCATGCCGCAAAGGAAACGCTCGCCGATCTGACAGATCTGCTGCAGACCCTGGAGAAGCTCCCATGAAGCGCGCACGTCTGCTCATCTGCTTGCTGTTTGCCGTGGGGCTCGTCGCGACGATCCACGCAATCGCCGTCCCGAAGGTGAATTTCACCGACACCCGCTTGAAGAACGGGCTGCGCGTCATTATTTCGCCCGATCATGCGGCCCCCGTGGTGTCGGTATCGGTGGCATACAACGTCGGGTCGCGCGACGAGAAGAAAGGGCAGACCGGCTATGCCCATTTCTTCGAGCACATGATGTTCAAGGGATCGGAGAATGTCGCCGACGGCGAGCTCGCTGCGCTGATCGAAAATTACGGCGGCGACCACAACGGCCAGACCGACAAAGATCACACGATCTATTTCGAGGAAGTGCCGGCCAACCAGATCGACATGGTGCTGTTCATCGAAGCCGATCGGATGAAAGCGCTCGCGCTTACCGAGGAAGGCGTAAACAACCAGCGCGAGGCGGTGAAGGAAGAGCGGCGTCTGCGCGTCGACAATCAGCCGTACGGCAAGACGTCGGAAGTACTCGACGAGCTGGCATTCGAGAACTTCGTGAACAAGCATTCAGTCATCGGATCGATGGCCGACCTCGACGCTGCGACGATCGCCGACTTCAGGGCGTTCTTCAAGACCTATTACGCCCCGAACAACGCGGCGATCGCGATTGCCGGCGATGTCGATCCGGACGTGGCCCTTCAGAAGGTGCGGAAATATTTCGAAGCCATTCCGTCCGGTCCGGCGCCTCCCAAGCTCGACACGAGCGAACCGCCGCAGAAAGGCGAACGGCGCACCAACATCGAAGATCCGCTCGCGCGTCTCACCTTGATCGATGCCGGCTACCACGTGCCCGGCGGACGGACCCCCGACATGGACGCGCTCGAAGCCCTGGCGTCGATCCTCGGAGCCGGTCGCAGCGCCCGCCTCTATGACAGCCTCGTGCGGCAGCAGCAGGTCGCCGTGCAGGTCTACTCGGGTGTGCAGGCCGCGAAAGGCCCCGGACTTTTTTACGCCGAGGCAATCGTGGCGCCAGGCAAGCCCGTGGCCACGACCGAGGCTGCCATGTATGCGGAGATCGACAAGGTCAAGAACGGCGAGATTCAGGACTGGGAGCTCGAAAAAGCCCGGAACGCGGCACGCCGGAGCCTCGTGAGCAGCCTGCAGAACTCGCTGCAGCGCGCGATCCTGCTGTCGCGATACGCCGTCTTCTACAACGATCCCGGCGTGATCAATACGCGGTACGACCGGATTGCGTCGATTACCAAACAGGATGTGCAGCGCGTGGCGCGGCAGTATCTGACGGCCGAGAATCGTACCGTCGTCATTACGACACCGCCGAATAAGGGCGCCGGAGGCGGGGCTGGCGCTCAAGGGGCGCCGGGAGGTGGCAAATGACGAGACGCGCTTCTGCCTTCCGCCGTTTTTCTTCTTTTTGTGCGGCTTTTTGTGCAGCGCTGCTTGTGGCGCAGACGCCGGTTGTTCTGGGGCAGGGCGCTCCAGCCGCGGCACCGCCGAAGCCGGTCGAGTTCAAGAATCGCGCGCCGGTAAATAAGGAAACGTTGAAGATCACGCTTCCGCGATCGCAGGAAGCCGATCTCGCAAACGGTGCGCACCTGATGGTGCTCGAGGATCATCGGGTCCCGTCGATCTCGTTTCAAATCCTGATCATGGGCGCCGGCGGCTACTATGATCCGAAGGATCTGCCCGGACTCGCCGACACGACCGCATCGCTGATGGACGAGGGCACGGCCACAAAAACATCGGAGCAGATCGCGCAGCAGCTCGATACCCTCGCCGCCAGCGTCTCCATCACGGCAAACGAAGGCTCGCAGATCGCAACGGTGTCCGGATCGTCACTCTCCGATCAGCTCGACCAGGTGCTCGAGCTCGCGGCCGACATTCTGCAGCATCCGAAATTCGCCGACGAGGAGCTGGCGCGCTACAAAGCGCGCGCAAGTGCGGCGCTCGACGAGCAGCGCGGCGATCCCGATTTCCTCGCCCAGGAGCGTTACTCGAAGGCGATCTATGGCGACCATCCGGCGTCGAGCACAGGCCTCACGAAAGAGGCCCTCGCGAAGATCACGCGCAACCATCTCGTCGAGTTTCATCGCGACAACTACGTGCCGGATCACGCCATCATCGGCGTGGCCGGCGACATTACCCTCGCCGAAGCGCGCATGAAGTTCGAGGCTGCCCTGAAAACGTGGACGAAGACAGGGAAGCCGCGTCCTGGAGTGATCGATCCGCCCGGCGCCGGTCCATCAAAAGTCTCGATCGTCCATCGGCCGGGGTCAGTGCAGACGAGCTACATCATCGGCGAGCAGGCGATCAACCGCACGCATGCCGATTACGACGCCGTGCAGGTGATGAACACAGTCTTCGGCGGGTCGAACGGCCGGCTGTTCCGCGAGCTCCGCGAGGTGAAAGGCTATACCTACGGCGTCTACAGCCAGCTTCGCGCGCTGCGCTATCGCGGCGACGAGCGCGTGTCCATGGACGTTCGCACCGAGGTCACTGAGGCCGCATTGCGCGATTTCCTTGCCGAGGGCGCGAAGATGCGCAACGAGCTTGTACCCGACGCGGAGTTCAAAGACGCACAGCGCTCGATGACGGCGTCGTTCGCATTGTCGCTGGAGCGCCCGAGCGAGGTGCTCGGCCTTTACGTGCTGCGTCAGCTCTACAGCCTGCCGGCGGATTACTGGGACAAGTACCCGGACCGCATCAACGCCGTTACGCCGGCGCAGGTGCAGGCCGTGGCGCGGAAATACCTCGACCCCGCCCAGTTTCAGATCGTGGCGGTCGGCGACTCGACGAAGATCGAAACTGTGCTTCGTAAATTCGGACCGGTGGAGATGTACGACGACGAGGGGAAGGCGTTGAAGAACCCCTAGGCTCCAGGCTTCGGGCTTCGGTCTTCGGGCCGCGTCCAGTTTTTCAGATTCAACACAGAGGCACAGAGAACAGAGAGGTTTTTCTTTGAGAAAAAAATTCTCTGTGTCCCTGTGTCTCTGTGTCGAGACTGGTTGATAGGCCCAAAGCCCGGAGTCCGAAGCCTGGAGCCTATTGAGCCGCAGGTGCCGGCGGCTTAATGAAGAGCTCGATCACCTGAACGGCCGCCGCAGTCTTGTTCGTGAAGCCGTGCGGCTGGCCTTTCACCATGTAATAGGCCTGGCCCGGCACAGTGCTCACCGTCTGGCCGTCAACCGTGAGCTCCAAACCGCCGGTCACCGGAACCATCATGTGGAATGTGACGTCGTTGTGCACGTGCGGCCGGCGAACGGCGCCAGGCTGCAACGTGACCTGCAGCACGCGCACGTGTGGGTTGTCGACCACCACGAGGAAGTGGACGCCGGGATCCGGATCGCCCTGGCTGCCGACGCCCTGACCACCGCCCCGTCCTGGGGTCTGGCCCGGTGTAGCCGGAGTCGCGCTGCCTGGCGCTGACGGTGTTGCTGTGGCTGGCGGAGTGCCTTGTGTGGAAGGGGCTGGCGTTGGCGGAGCCGTTTGCCGTTGTGCGAGCGCCGGCACTGCTGAAAGCGCGCCAATCGCGATGATCATCGCCACCACGTTCTTCATGAACAGCACCTCGACTGGGGTTTTACATCCCCCTGCAGTGGTTGTCAAACCGCCGAACCTGAGTAAGCTTGCGGGATGGAGCTGACCAACCGCGTCGCACTGATCACAGGAGGCAAACGCATCGGTGCCGTCGTCGCGATCGAGATGGCAAAGCAGGGCGCCGACATCGGTCTTTGCTACAACCGATCGAAAACCGAGGCCGACAAGACTGCGGCCGCGATCAAGGAGCTGGGACGCAAGGTGTTCATGCGACAGGCCGATCTGACGAAGGCCGCCGACTGCGAGGCCTTCGTGAACGAAAGCGCAAAGACTTTCGGGCGCATCGACGTGCTGGTGAACATGGCATCGATTTACGTCGCAAAGCCGTTCAACGAGCTGACCGTCGAAGAGTTCGACGAGAACGTGGCGGTCGATATGCGGTCGGCGTTCATCTGCTCGCGCGCGGCAGTGCCGCATCTGCGAAAGGCGGGCGGCGGCGCCATCATCAATTTTTCCGACTGGCTCTCGAAAAGCGGCCGTCCGCGCTACCCAGGATTTCTGCCGTACTACGTTGCCAAAACCGGCGTCATCGGCCTCACCGAAGCGCTGGCCCTCGAATTGGCGCCCGATAAGATTCGCGTGAATGCGATCGCGCCCGGCCCGATTCTGGCTCCCCCGGAAACGAGCGACGAGGAGCTTGCCAACGTCGAGAAATCGACGCCGCTAGGGCAGTGGGGCGGCGAGAAAGCGATCTCGGACGCCGTGCTCGCGCTGCTGAAAATGGACTTTGTTACAGGAGAAACGCTCCGCGTGGACGGCGGGCGTCACATTCGGTAATCTTTTCAGCCTTTACCACAGAGGACATGTTTTCCTCTGTGGTGAAGAGCTGATCAGACTTTCTGTGTGCCCAGGGCATGCGCGAGGCGCTTCTGCTCCTCGAACATCTCACGCGGGACCCGCGCTCCGAGCGACCTGAAGAACGTCCCCTGATCGGCCGACGCTTCCGCCCAGTCTCCCGGCTCGACGGTCGTCAACTGCCGCATCGTCTCGTCAGAGACCGTCAGACCTGCTCGATCGATCGCATCAGGTGTAGGCACGATGCCAATCGCCGTCTCCTTGCCTTTGCCGGTGCCGTCGCATCGCTCGAAGATCCATTTGATGACGCGCAGGTTCTCACTGAAACCCGGCCAGATGAACTTGCCGCGCTCATCGACGCGAAACCAGTTCACGCGGAACACGCGCGGCGGTTTCGTCACCGCGCGCCCGACTCGCAGCCAGTGATGGAAGTAGTCGCCCATGTTGTAGCCGCAGAAGGCGAGCATGGCCATCGGGTCGCGGCGCAGCACGCCGGTTTTGCCGGATGCGGCTGCCGTCGTTTCCGACGACAAGGTGGCGCCGAGAAACGTGCCGTGCTGCCAATCGCGTGATTCATACACCAGCGGCACGCGCTGCTGCCGGCGCGCGCCGAACATGATCGCGTCGAGCGGCACGCCGTTGGGGTTCTCAAACTCTGGCGAGAGCGATGCGCAATTGGTCGCAGGTGTCGTGAACCTGGCGTTCGGGTGAGTGGCTTTCTCGGAAGAGGCCGGCGTCCACGGACGTCCTTGCCAGTCGAACGCCTTCGACGGCGGCGGATCGTCGTGACCTTCCCACCACGGCGTCCCGTCCTCGCGCAGAGCCGCGTTCGTGTAGATGGTGTCGTGCTGGATCATGTCGAACGCCGTCGGGTTGGTACCGTGGCTGGTGCCCGGCAGCACACCGAAAAACCCGGATTCCGGATTCACCGCCCAGAGCCTTCCATCGGCACCTGGGCGGATCCATGCGATGTCATCACCCACGGTCCACGTCTTCCATTCAGGCATGGAAGCCGGAGGAACGAGCATCGCCATGTTGGTTTTGCCGCACGCAGACGGAAACGCGCCAGCCACGTACCGAACCGGCCCATCACCCTGGCGGCAACCGAGGATCAGCATATGTTCGGCGAGCCAGCCTTCGTCGCGCGCTTTCCAGCTCGCGATGCGCAAGGCAAGACATTTTTTCCCGAGCAATGCATTCCCGCCGTATCCCGATCCAATCGACCAGACCGCATTCTCTTCCGGGAAATGAACGATGAAACGCCGGTCCGGGCTGAGGTCGCCCAGCGAGTGCAGACATCGCGTGAACTCGTCGGACTCGCCGAGGTGCTCCAGCGCCACTTTCCCGACGCGCGTCATGATGCGCATGTTCAGGACGACGTAGCGGCTGTCGGTAATCTCGATTCCCACTTTCGAGTACGGAGAGCCGGGAGGTCCCATCAGGAACGGCACGACGAACATCGTCCGTCCTTCCATCGCGCCTTTGAAGAGCGGCGTCAGCTTGTCTCTCGCGACGGTGGGGTCCATCCAGTTGTTGGTCGGTCCGGCATCGTGCTCGTCGGAGGTGCTGATGAAGGTGAGGTGTTCGGTCCGTGCGACGTCGTGAGGCGCGCTGCGATGCAGATAGCAGCCAGGAAGCTTGTCCTGGTTCAGCTCGATAAGCTCGCCGCTCTGAAGACACTCTGAAATCAGGCGCCGCTTTTCATCGTCAGAGCCGTCACAGTACACGACTGCCGAGGGCCGGGTCAGAGCTTCGATCTCGCTCACCCACTTGCGAATGGCCGAGTTCATTTCAGACATCATATATCCAGCCTCGCGGCCATTTGAAGGGTTATGACGCATTACCATAGTGGTGCCAACTTATGACAAAGCTCACCTTCCTGGGGGCGGCGAGGACGGTCACCGGCTCCAAGTATTTGCTCGAAAGCAACGGGAAGCGGATTCTAGTCGACTGTGGACTGTTTCAGGGCCTGAAAGAGCTGCGGCTCCGTAACTGGCAGCCGCTGCCTCTCGTTGCATCCGACCTCTCTGCGGTCGTTTTGACGCACGCGCACCTCGATCACACCGGCTACCTTCCGCGGCTCGTCGCAGAGGGCTATCACGGCCGGATCTTCTGCACGGCCGGCACTGCCGACTTGTGCAAGCTCGTGCTGCCGGACTCCTCGCGGCTGCAGGAAGAAGACGCGCGCGAGGCCAA
>Ga0068859_100004076_pt1 | contig 14900 bp, 10 predicted proteins | sample KBSSwiS22_FD_66585 | JGI IMG/M metagenome (GOLD analysis project Ga0068859, IMG submission 66585) | Switchgrass rhizosphere microbial communities from Kellogg Biological Station, Michigan, USA - KBS Switchgrass S2-2 | ecosystem: Host-associated > Plants > Roots > Rhizosphere > Soil ...
GCCGGGGATGGCGTGGTGGCGGTCGGGCTGATCGTGACGGCTGCCTGGGCGGGTTCGATGGCGGCCGCCGCGGAGCCGCTGGTATCGCTGCTGGTCGCCGCCGTCGTGGCCTCGCTCGGCGTGGTGGCGGGTGTCGTGGGTGACGCGGTGCTGGCGGCGAGGACCGCGCCCGACTGACAGGCGGTCAGGTTGGCGACCGAGACGGCGGCCGCGAGGCCGGCGAGCGTGGTGGCCAGCGGGCGGGAGCGGAAGCGGGACATGCGGCTCTCCTGTGCGGTGCGGTCGATGACGGCCACCAACGTCATCGACCGAGGCGAGAGCCACGTCAGCGAAATGTTCGAGCTCCGTCAAGGCGGGTCGGGTGCGGCGACGGAAACGCCGGACGGCCGAGGCGACAGGCTTCCCTGACCCACCCGATTTCACCCTGCGATGGCTGGATTCGACCCTGTTTCGAGTCAGAACTTCAGGTACGTGTCGCAGAATGCGTTGACCAGTTTCTCCCAGTTCTCCTCGGCGACGAGCCCTTTCTCGCCTGGGGCGAGGAGGGCCTTGATCGAAACGTCGTCCCGGAAGGAACGGTGCTCATAGATGGCGAGTGGCGTGCCGCCGGTCGGGTCCATGGGAAAGACGCCCATGCCGTAGTAGGTCGACTTGTCCTCGTTCCGGCCTGGAAAATCCTTGTGGCCCTGGTATGGGCGTCCCTGAAGCCCGGGTGGCGGCGAGGCCAGGTCCTTCGAGATCGTCTGGCCGACATGGCCGGGTTCTGTCGACAGGCGACCGTCGATGACGCTCGCGCACCAGGCGGCGAAGCCCGGGCCGTGCTCCATCAGGTCCCAGGTCTCGGCCGCGCCGGGCACGTCCGTGGGCTTGTACTGCCAGCCCTGTCCGACGCGCTTAACCGCTGGTGGAGCGCTGTTCGCATCGAGCGGATCGGCCCGGTATGGGAACGGCAGGAGGTGAAATTCCCGCGGGTCACCGGGCCTGTCATTGTACGGCCACAGCAGCCAGCCCAGCAGGCCCGCATCGATCTTGGCTCGAGAGTCCGCCGGGATCGCTGTGAACATCGAGTGGAAGTCGGTGCGGTGCAGGAGGCCGAAGGCCGATTTCGGTGAGTCCCGATTCACCGCGATGCGCGCGACCGTGCCGGCACCGGTGCCGAAGCCCGCGGCGCTGAGATACTGGCTGTCGAACTGGAAGACGCGCCAGGACTGCTGGTTGAGCCCTGGTACGAGCGGCCGGCCCTCGTCGTCGACCCGGTAGGCATCGGCTTTCAGGTTCTTCGCTCGGAGAAGGAAATAGCGGCAGGCCCAGAGGAAGCCCTCCAGCTCGGCCGAATCGGGCACCTGAAAGTGCGTCATCACCTGCTTGGCCTGCGTCGCCATGCCGGCAAGGTCCTCGACTGTTCTGGTATCGCCCAGGTTGTTGAGGACGGCGGTCACGAACTCGCGCATCCGGGCCAGCGGGACACCGACCGTGACCTGCGGCGCGGCCGCGAACGGAAAGTTTCCGATCCGGACCGTACACGCCCGCTCCCAGACGCCGCCCGCATATGCCTGACCAGCAGCGAATGTCAGGTTTCCGTGAACGAGCCCGGCGTCCACCCGCAGCTGGGCGGCGAGCTTACGGGCGCTCGCCATCGCTCTGAGGGCCGTAGCCCTGTCCACGCACGGCGCGGTGACGAACTCCAGCTCCGACTTGTCTGGATTGTCCGTGGTCTCATCGCCTTCGAGTGTGACGTTGTCCCCCCGCCAGGCGACCTGCCGCTCCTTCACGCCGGACATGAACAGGTTCGCATTCGTCTGCAGTTCGAAACCGAACACCGCCAGGGCCCCCATACCACCGCAAATCGGCTGAGTAGATCGCGATGCCGACTGTACGACGGGCGTGTCGAGCGGATGTCTCCATGCCACCCTGTTAACGAGCTGTTCATCATCAGGGCTTGACGTTGCCCGACCCGTCAGCCCTGCGGCGTTCTCGCCACGATTGTGCACGAATCCCGCGAAATGTCGTGCGGCAGAGCGGTCTCGTCGGCGGGCAGGCCGGTGCGTCTCATCGTCCCTGTTGCTGCCATCCCTGCGCACCCGGTTTTTCGCCAGCCGTCGGGCCGTCCGGGCCAGAAGCGGCCCCCAGCTTCCGCCGCACGAGCAGGCCCCCGATCCCCAGGACATCGTCGAGCAGCCGCCGCACACGCTCGATCTCCTCGGCTGCGCAGTCGATCAGAACCTTGACCTCCACATCACGCTTGCCCGGATCCGCCGTCACGAAGAAACCCACCACGCCGGCACCGACGGCACTGCCGCGGAAGACGTCCACGCCGTCACCGTCCGCGGCCACGGTGCCCTCCAGGTAGCCGTAGTCAACGGGGTACACGGCCTCCCGCACCCGCGGATGCCGGCTGCCGGCCGGGCGGTCCACCACCAGCCGCGAGGTAGCCACCAGCTCGTCGAGGTTGCTGAACAGCCGCGCGCGTGACATTAAACAATGATCTCCCCCGAATCGAGGAGACGTCGTCGGTGTTGGTGTCGGTGAGTCATTTGTCTGACGCGGGTAGCGATGTCGGCACGGTCGGTGGTAGGACGTGTGGCGGCAGCCCGTTGCTGTTCCGGTTTCGGCGTTGGAACTCGTGCGCCAGAACGGGTCGGATTTGCTGCGGGGACGGAAGGCGGCGAGGCGGACCCGCGTGTCGCGGGGGTCTCCTCGGGCGGTGGTGGGCTGGCCCTGCCCACAAGGTGGGGCGGTCTGGACTGGAGGCGACGATGACGTCGAGCCATATACCTCTGATGGGTAGTGATCGGCAGCCGCTGCCGGCGGCGCGGTGGGTCGCGGCGGCCGATCCGGACGAGCGGCTGACGGTGACGGTGTACGTCCGGCGTGACCCGGCGTCGGGTGACCTTCCCGACCCGGCGGCGCAGGCATTGGTTCCGCCGACGCGGCGGGTTCGACTTGACCACGACGCATTCGCCCGCCAGTACGGCGCGGCTAGCGCCGACCTGGCCAAGGTCGGGGCCTTTGCTGCCGAGTACGGGCTGACCGTCGTCGCGGTGAACCGGGCAGCCCGCAGCGTGCGGCTCGCCGGCGACGTCGCGGCAATGTCGGCGGCGTTTCACGTCGACCTCGGTCGCTATGACTATCCGGGCGGCAGCTACCGTGGCCGCGAAGGTGCCGTCAACATCCCCCGCGAGCTCGACGGGGTTGTCGTGGCGGTGCTTGGTCTCGACAACCGGCCGCTGGGTCGGTCACGGCGAATTCCCGCCGCCCATGCCGCGATCCCGCTGGCGTCCGAGGCCGCGGCGGGGCCGGCGCTGCCGCCGAACACCTATCTACCGCCGCGGCTCGGCGAGCTCTACGACTTCCCGGCGGGCACCGACGGGACCGGGCAGACGGTGGCGATCCTGGCCTTCAACGATCCGGCGTCCAAGGGCGGCTACCAGCTGTCCGCGCTGACCACCTACTTCACCCGGGTTCTGGGCCAGCCGGCGCCGCAGATCAGCGATGTCGTCGTCCTCGGCCCCGGCAACCTGCCGGGTGACGACGGCAAGGCCGGGGCGCAGCGCGGCGACTCCAGCGGCGAGATCATGCTCGACATCCAGGTCGTCGGCGGGCTCGCGCCGGGCGCGAAGATCGTCATGTATTTCACCGAGTTCACCGAGCAGGGCTGGACCGACGCGATCAACGCGATCGTGACCGACACCCTGCATGCTCCGACGGTCGTGTCGTGCAGCTACGGCAATCCGGAGGACGCGACCGGGACGGCGTGGACGCGGATGGCGATCAGCCGGGTTGACGCGGCGTTCGCGGCCGCGGCGGCGAAGGGGATCACGATCTGTTGCGCGTCCGGTGATGACGGTTCCCGAGACCAGGCCAGCGACACCCGGGCCCATGCCGACTTCCCGGCGTCCAGCCCGCACGTGCTCGCCGTCGGCGGCACCCGGCTGGAGTCCGCCGGCACGGCGATCACCAGCGAGACGGTCTGGAACGACGGGCCTGGCAGCGCGACTGGCGGCGGCATCAGCAAGCTGTTCCCGGTACCGACCTGGCAGTCCGGCGCCCACGTCCCGCGCTCCGCGAACCTTCCGCACAAGCGCGGCCGCGGCGTGCCGGACGTCTCCGCCGACGCCGACCCACAGACCGGCGTCGTCATCATCACCCTCGACGGCCAGCACCTGGCCGTCATCGGCGGCACGAGCGCCGCCGCGCCGCAGTGGGCCGCCTTGCTCGCCCGGGTCAACCAGGCCCTCGGCGCTCCGGTCGGCTTCGTGAACCCGCTGCTCTACACCCAGCTCAACCCGGCCAAGGCGCTCCGCGACATCACCAGCGGCAACAACGGCGCCTACAAGTCCGGGCCAGGCTGGGACGCCAACACCGGCTGGGGCAGCCCCGGCGGGACCACCCTGCTCGACGCCTTCCGCGCCCTGCCCTGACCGACCAACGGGGGCGTCGGTGTCCTGTGGCGGTCCAGTCGCCATGTCGGACGGCGACGACGGCCGCGCCGTGTGCACGGCCGCCGGCCCGTCGCGGAGTTGCGTCACTTGCCGGTCCCGGCCGCGAGTGCCTTCTGGAGTGCCTGGAGCTGGGCCGGGGCCGTGGGCGCCGGGTGTGGTTAGCCGCCCACGGCCCGGGACGGATCCGGTGATTCGGACAGCGACGTAGGTTTCGTGGCCGTGGTCGGCGCGGACGAGGAGACCGAGGCGGAAGCCGGAGAGGTCGACGGCGTGCTCGTGGCCGTCTCGCAGCGATCCGCGGGCGAGGTCTCAGATCGCGGTGTCGAGACGTTTTGCGAGTCTGGTCCCGGCTTCAAGGAGATAGCGGTCCTGGTCGTCGTCGCCGGGTAGCAGTTGCTGGCTTTAGGTGTCGGTGGTCAGCGGCTTGTCGTGCTCGGCGTTGTAGCGCTGGCGGGCGGCGCGGGCTTGGGCGTGCAGCGCGGCGTAGCCGCGTCCGCCGTTGCCGCGCGAGGTGGCCGCTCGTCCGCTACCCGCCCCGCACCGTGAGGACCTCGACAATCGTGCGAACAATGATCTTGAAATCCAGCCACAGGGACCAGTTCTCGATGTAGTAGTTGTCGAACCTGGCCCGATCGTCGATCGGGGTATCGCCACGCAGTCCACTGACCTGGGCCAGGCCGGTCAGTCCAGCCGGCGCCCGGTGCCGATCCATGTAGTGGGGATGTCGCGCACTAAATTCCTGGACGAAGTGCGGACGTTCGGGCCGCGGGCCCACCAGGGTCATATCGCCCTTGAGGATGTTCCAGAGCTGAGGCAACTCGTCGAGCGATGTCATCCGGAGGATCCGCCCGACCGGACCGGGCCGTCTGTCACCTGACAGCTTCCACTCGGTCGCCGACTGAGAGCCGTCCACCGGTTTGATCGAGCGAAATTTGATCAGCTCGAAAGATCTGCCATTTCGGCCGACCCGGTTCTGCCGGAACAGGACGCCCGGTCCGCCCTCGATGCGCACCGCCAGAGCGCAGAGCAAAAGCACCGGGCTCAGCCCGGCTAGGCAGATCAGGCTCGCCGTCACGTCGATGGCCCGCTTGGCCCGCCACGCCAAGCCGCTCATCCGCACGATCCGCGCTCTGGTCACCGGGATCGCACCGATGTGGTCGGGAAGGCCTTCCTGCGTATAGAACTGATGAAGCCGCGGGACGACGATCAGCTCGATGTTCCCGCAGGCGGGGTTGCGCGCGAGGTCGTAGAGCCGTAGCTCTTCCTCAGGATCGGCGATGAGCAGGACGTCAGGCTGGTGTCGTGCCACGACCTGCTCGATTGCCTCGAACTCGCCGAGCCAGGGGAGGTCGAGGTGCTCGCTCGACGGTTTGGGCGGCGTCCTATCGACACATCCCACGACGGAAAGCCCGTACCGAGGGTATCGGGCCAGGATGGTCGCCAGATCCAGAGCAAGCGGGCCGGATCCGACGATGATCGTTCGCCGGACGGCGATTCGAGCGCGCCGCAGGAGCACGATGGCGGTCACGCTCACGGCGCGGGCCGCAAGGGCGAACAGCATCCCGACGAAGGCCGCCCGGAGGAAACCGTTGACGGACTCGCGGTCGTGCCTGAGCGCGGTGAAGGTCGCGACAAGAGCGCAGGAGGCGAGCAGGACCACAACGCGAGCTGGCAGCTCATCGAGCGCCGACAGGTGCAGCCGAGCACGGCCCCTGCGACCGCCATGGAGGATCGCCAGGGTAATGGCCGCCATGACCAGTATACCCTTCAGATGCGCTGGGTAGAGCAAGGCCGGCGCCGACAGAGCGACGCCTTCCAGTGGCAACGTCAACATCCAGGCCCGCGGCCTGCGCCTTCTTACCCGCGCATACTGCCCGGGCCATGGCGCCCCACGTGGTCCATCGGGTTTCACCCGCCGACCAGGCCCTCTCCCCTGCTCGGGAACACGGACGCTCATTCCGGTGTCGACAGCAACCGCGGAAGGATGACCCGACGGCGCTCCCTCATGGGTATTGTCACTGATCACGATTCCCCCGTAAGATAATGATCAGTAGGCAGGGTCTTTTGGAGATGATCATTAGCCATCAGAACGCCGAGCAAGGCCGCCCCACCAGTCGGGTAAAATCTTACCTGCAAATCGGCAGGCGCGGGCACAGACTGGCAATCCACCGGCCCGTCTGGCGCCAAGGCTACGTCAGGACACCGTGCAGTTAATTTTTGAAAAACTATGCTGCTCCTGATGACGTCACGGTCATTGAGGGCACCGACGCCGGATCCTGTCAACGGACTGCTTCTTTGCGCCCGAGCTGTCGATGAACCGGGTAGGCCGACCTACGAACCAGCCGCCACAGGCCGGTCGTTGCCATGCTGGCGTGTGCGTTCCCCCCAGAACCATCATCGACGGCTTCGCCCACACCAGCCGCGACCGCATCCGGCAGGCTGGCGCAGGACAGGCTCTTGGAAACGACAGACCGAACCTCGCGGCTCAGCGCGAGGAAGAGATCATAATCATAGAATCACGGCCGCCGGCCCGGTGGGGCTGATGCCGCATTTCGCGGGCTACTGCGCGTCCTCGCCGAGTGGCGTGGCCGGTACCCGGCAAACGGCGGAAGATCTAACGGTTCTTAGCCCAGCCGACCCTACCGCATGTGTGGTCGCACGACGAAGGACCAGGTGCTTGCCGGGGCCATCGCCCATTCCGTTCTCGTCCTCCACCCCCTGATTTCCAAGTGGCGCGGATCCGCCGCCAACCACCTACGCGGCAGATGATCCCGCCTATGACCCAGTGGTTGTCAACTGCGGGTGCGGGCCGGACCGTCGAACCAACTCGATCTCCGTACGGAGCCGGTCCGCGATCGTGTTGACGTGCGGTTCTCGCCAGATCGAGTGGTGGTCGCCGGCGATGCGCTCAAGGTGCCATTCGCCGGTGAGCAGACCGTCCCAGAGGTTGTTGTCCCACTCCGAGGCATTGTCGGTGGCGATGAACACGAGCGAGCGGCCCGACCAGGTCGGCATACGGTACAACCGGCTAGAGACTAGGCCTTTACACAAGAATACATCGAAGTGGGTGTTCCCGGCGAACCGGACAAGTCCGAGGAACGGCAGCCGGTGCATGTTGCGAAGGATCTTCACCACGGGCCGTTCGCTGCGCCTGATCCGCCGGATGAGCCGGAACCTCGCCCACCGCGGAGCTGGCACGGCCGCGGGCGTTGGCTGGCCCTCGCGTGGCCTGGGGATGATCTCCGACTGCACTCGATGGGCCGACTGCGACTGGGGTGTCTTGAGAACCGTCCCTGGCAGCGCGGTGTCGAGCGTCCCGAGGAGGGCGACCTCCTCGCCCGAGGCGCGCAGGCGGCGCGCGGTCTCGTAGGCCACCAGCCCACCGAAGGAATATCCGAGTAGCGTGTAAGGGCCATGTGGCTGGATGTGACGTATGGCCTTCAGATGACGCCGTACCGCTCGGTTCACCGACCAATCCGGTAGGCCGCGCCCTTCCAGCCCATGCTCCTGCAAGCCCCAGGCAGGCTGATCCTCACCCAGCCGTCGCACCAGCGGAAGGAAGGTCAGCGCCAAGCCGCCCGCCCCTGCGAAACAGAAGATCGGCGGCAAGGACCCCGTCGGCTTCAGGGGAACCAGGGTCGAGTACCGCGACCACTCGTCGGGCTCGCTCGCGCTATCGGTCAGCCTGGCTCTGCGGCCGGCCGTGGCGTGCTCCGTGAACGCGGCGAACTCGGCGATGGTCGGAGCCTGCAGAAGTGCCGCCGAGGGAAGCCGCACTCCGAGTTCGTGGTCGAGGAGGGTGAGAATCTCCTGGGCAACCAGGGAGTTGCCGCCAAGCTCCGAGAAGTCGTCATGAACACCGATCTCGTCGAGCTGGAGAGCCTTGGACCAGATCTCCGCGACAGCGGTCTCCCACGGGGTCCGCGGCGACACGAAACCAGCGACCGGTCCTCTCGGCGGCGACGGCAGGGCGGCCGTGTCGACCTTCCCACGCTCGGTAGTAGGAAGGCGGTCGAGCTGCATGATGACCGCCGGAATCATCCAGGTCGGCAATCTTGCCCGAAGCTGCATGCGGATGGTCGCCGGCGAGAGCCTGGACGCCGGGGGGCAGGCGACGTAGGCGACAAGCCTGGTCGACGACGGCGACTGCCGTTCGCCGATGACCACGGCTTCCGTCACCTCGTCGAGGTCGAGCAGCGCTGATTCGACCTCGATCGGCTCGACCAGGTAGCCATTGATCTTCAGCGCATGGTCGACCCGTCCCGACAGCTCAAGCTCGCCGTCGCTCGTCAGCCGGCCGAGGTCGCCCATCCGATAGGTACGCCGGCCGTCACTCGCCCGGCCGAACTTGATGGCGGAGCGCTTCTCGTCGCGCCAATACCCCTCCGCGATGTGCGACGACACGACGATGACCTCACCCGCTTCACCGGGAAGCAGCGCGGCACCGTCGGGCGATCCGATCACCACAGACTTGTCGGGCACCGGAAGTCCACTGATGATGACGCCGTCCGGCAGCGGGTCGTCCGAGCGCACTATGTTGAACGCCAGGGAGCCCACCTCTGACGCCCCTGTCCAGTTGACGTAGACCGACGTTGGCGGCAGATGTTCCCGGAGAACTGCCACCTCCTTGCCATGGACCGGCTCGGCGCACGTCACGACCATCCGCAGGTCGGGGAGCACCTGCCCGGGCATCACCGTCGCCAGCAAGGACCGCAGCAGGGACGGGGTCGAATGAATCGTCGTGATCCGATGATCGACGAGCCACCCGACCATCTCGCTGACCGACCGCAGCCGCGGATTGAAGACGTGCAGCGCCGCACCGCTGCTCAAGGCCCAGGTGACAACACCCATGCCCGCCGAGAAGGAGAACGGGAGAACAAGCGCCATCCGGTCGGCCGGCTCGAAGCCCATAGCGCCGATACCCGAAGCCGCTTCGCAGGTGAGCATCCGATGGCTCCACGCGACCCCCTTCGGCACACCCGTCGAACCGGATGTGAAGAAGATGACCGCGACATCCCCGGGCTGCTGCTCCACCCGCGGCGGCGTGGGATCGGAGGCCGCCTCGACCTCGAGTACCGCGCTGTCGGTCACCCGCAGGCTGTCGACCACCAACCGGTGCCGCTGGTCGGTCAGGATCGTGGTCGCCCGGCTCAGTTCGTACATGGTGGCGAGCCGGGCCGTAGGGATGAGGGGGTCCAGTGGCACGACCGGACGCCCGGTCTTCATTGCGCCGAGGACACCGATGAGTCCGGCGTCGTCATGGCCGAGTACGGTCGCGACCGGCGCCGCGCCGTCATTGATGCGGGCCAGGATCAGGTTGGCGACCATACTGGTCCGCCGGTCGAGTTCCGCATATGTCGTCACCCGACCGTCCTGCGCGAGCGCCGGCGCATCCGGCGTCGCCTCGGCGATCTCCGCTATCCGGGTGACGAGGTTTGTGTCCTCATGGTTTCCTGAAAAGGTCGCCCTGACAAAGTCAGCTGGCACGTGCGTCCGGCCCGACACGGAATGTACCCCCCAGTACAATTTACGGAGCGCCCAATGGGTTGCGAGCGCTACCGGAGCGTTCCCGCCGGCGCGGGTTCATCGTTCGACCCGAACCGTCTCCTCCGTAGCCCCGACAGGCATCGGGAAGGGCCGGTCGGACGGGCCGCTGCGCACCGGCTGCCCGGTGTTCCGCAATAGCCGCTCCTCCTGCGAGGGCCTTCGCGCGCGCCGAGATGGACGTTCATTCAGAATCATACCGTGGGGCGTAACTCCGGCCGCCGCCAGTTCGAGAAAAACATCCCGTACCTCGTCGTAGGTACTGAGGCCCACACCGACGACGAGCAGAAGCACGTCAGCGCTGCGAGCAAGCCTGACTGCCTCACCTGACGAGCTGAGATCCGGAGACTCGATTATTTTTGCCGCGATGCCGCTACGTGCCGCAGCGTTGGCGAGGCGCCGTGCGACGAACGTGGCGCCCACACCTGGGGCGACCCCCAGGACGACGATCACCAGGCCCTTCGAGCCGTCGGCTGGCGCGTCCCGGTTCAGTTGTACCCGCACGGCCCGGTCCGCCGCCGCCGACCTGCGCCGCTGCGCGGAGCCCCACTTTCTTGTGGCCAGATTGGGCAGCATCGTCGTCGGCTGCACCGCGAGATCTTCCAGGTCACGCACGCCGTAGACGACCCCTCGGCGGCGGGCCAACATCGCCACCCCGAAGCCGGCCAAAGTGCCAAGTACGGCCAGCAGCACCACTAGTACCGGAGACGTGCCATCCGTCGAAGTAGCGGTCCCGCGCCGCACGATCACGACCAGAGGTGGCGCCTGGTCGAGAGCGAACTGGAGCTGCGCTTCCTGGCCGAGGAGCTGCTGGTACTGGGTGCTCAGAGCCTGGAGCTGCGCGGCCGGACCAGGCGCGGTGGTCACGGGGCTGCCCGCGATCTGAATGGCCAGCAGCTTGGCGCGCTGGTCCACGCCGCCTATCGCTGCGGCATAACGCACTTTCAGGCCACGCTGGCGATCGGCGGCGTAGAGGCTTGCCGCGGTATCGGCGATACGGCGGGCCTGGCCTTCGCCGCCGGCCGACACGGAGATCTGAATCACATCCGTGAGCGCGACCTGTGTAACCTGGAAGGGAGCCGCGTCGCGGAGGCCCAGTCGCGCTTCCACCTCTCCCCGGAAGGTGTCACTCGACAGAACCTGGACCTCGTTTTGAACGAACCGCTGCGCAGTGTCGCTGTTAACCTGCTGGCTATCTCCGAGTAGCGGCGGGTCCGGTGCGACGAGCACCTCGGCGACAGCATGCACCGTCGTGCCGCCCATACGGCCGAGCCCGAGGCCCAAGCCGCCGCCGACAACAAAGCCAATGACGACCGAAACGACGACTCGCCGCCGCCATCTGACACTTCGTCCCCGCGAGAAGGCTGGCCGGTAATGCGCTAGAGGATGTTCACTATGCCCAGCTGAGGCGCCATGTTGAGACACATGGTCGGCGGCATCCTCGGCAGCGAAGGCCATCGTCCCCACTCGATCGAGTCAAGTGGCCCACTCCCCCGCTGGCTGGACCTACTTGGACTCATACTAGCTGGGCTTGTAGGGTTGTCAATGACAACAGCTACACATCACTTGTGCCATCGCGGCTACTGTGGACGGACTGGACGGTTGGGCACCAGGCGGCTTCTGACGCTCTCGGTAGGCCCGGCACCGGCGCCCTGGGGGCGGGCATGGGGGACGGTAATGAGGTGTAACAGCGGCCGACCAGCCGCGAACGTGGCCGGTTACAGGTGCTGGTCGGGTCGGCGAACCGATCGAGGCCCACTACCGCTAGTTATGTTTCGACCAGGTGAAATTCTGTATGTCGGTGTCGAGAAATCACTTGCCGGCGCGCTTCCCGCCGCCGACGGGCGCTACCACCGACGGCCTGTACGGTTCACCACCGTGAACGAAGCGCACGGCCGCCGGCCTTGTCGAGTACCCCACAGCCTGGTCGACGTCGACGGAAACGATTTTGTCAATTGGGCGCGGGCAGCCTCGGGTACGGTTCAGTGAAGGCTACAAACCGGACTTTTTGGTTCCTCGTCGCTCAGGCGACGTCGAGGCTTTCCTCTATCTGGATCTTCGCCGTCGTCGCGCACAGCACCTCGCTGGACGGGCTGGGGGCGCTGTCGGTCGCGACGGCGATGGCGGCGGCGGCCCAGGCTATCGCCCCGGCGATCATGGGGAAGCCGATGGCAACGCTGCCCTCGCGGGAGGCACGGATCGCCGAGATTCCCATGGCCTATTCGGCGACCGTGCTCCTGGGCCTAATCGTCGGGGCGTTGCTAGGCGCGGCCTCGCTGCCGCTGCACGGGGCGGCGCAGCTCGCGCTGATGGGCGGGGCGTTCGGGGTACCGGCCGGCCTGGTCGTCGAAGGCACCTTCTGGCGGCTTGTCTACGTGCGCGACCCCCGGGCGGCCGCTCTGACCCTGAGTCTCAGCTACCTCACCCAGGCCGCGTTCGTGACGGCGGCTGTCGGCTTGGTCTCGTCGACGCGCCTGGTGGTCGCGCCCTACGTCGCACTTGCCTGCGTGGCAGCCGCGCTGCTCCTGCTCAACCGGGGTGTCACCTGGCGTGGCGCCCGTGCGTGGGTCGTCGTGCACTTTCGACGGTGGCTCCCGTACGTCGGCGGCGCCGGCGCCAGCCTGGGACTGGTCCAGGCCATCCCGATCGCGATCGCGGCGACCAGCGGTCTGGCCGCCGCGAGCACCTGGCGGGCCGGCGAGCTGGCGTTCGGGGGAACCAACCTGATTGTCGGAGCCGCCGCACAGTTGCTCCTCGTCCGGGAACATGACGGCAACCTTCGGGCTGTCTACCGCACGGGCGCGTCCGCGCTGGCCTGTATCGCGCTGTGCAATGCGGCGGCGGTGGCCTTCGTACCCCAGTCGATCATCCGAGTGTTTCTGGGACCGGCGACGGGCGAACTGGAGTCCGTCCTGGGGCAGTTCACCCTGCAGCGGGTGGCGATGTGCGTCGGGTCGGTCGGGACGCTGGTCCTGATCCCGGTCCTCAGCGCAGCTCTGATTGGCGGGCTCGACGTCGGCTCGGCGCTGTTCAAACTCATCCTGCTCGTCGTCGGCAGCTGGCTCTCGGGTGTCTCCGGCGGCATCTGGGGCCTCGCCAGCGCCGAGGTGCTGCTCGCGGCGTTCTGCACGCTGTTGCTCTTCGCGCGGACCAGATCCGTGCCCGCCGCACCCGCCGGGCGGCACAGTCAACGCAACGTCTATCGCATGCGCGCGCGGGCCGTTCCCGCCCCGGCCGGCTCGGGCGCTCCTTCCGACGCGCCGGCCTCGGTCGCCTCGGGGGGTCAGGAAAGATGACGACGAACATTCGCCTCGGCCTGGCGGTAGCTACCATCGGCCGCCCGCGGCAGCTGAGCCGGCTCATCCATTCCGCCGCCGCGTCGAAGCATCCGCCGGACGTCGTCGCCGTGGCGAACCAGTCCGGGCGGCCCTTGGACCTCGACTTGGGCAACCTCCCCTTCGAGGTACGCCAGACCGTGAGCTCGGGCGGCGTCAGCCGCGGCCGGAATGCGGCGCTCGACCTGATCGGGAACGAGGTCGACGTCGTCGGCACGCCGAACGACGACACCTGGTACGAGCCGGACACCCTGACGGCGGTCCGGGACCTGTTCTGTACCGACCCGGCGCCGGACGCGGTCGCGATCAGCCTCATGGACGGCGACAAGCCGCGTTTGATGCTGCCCGATGACGGCACCCTGCTCGACCGCCGGAACGTCTGGCGAGCGATCGAGCCGGGATTGTTCGTCCGCTCAGCGACGATGCAGGATCTCCGCGGATTCCGCGAGGACATCGGCACCGGCGGCCCATCACCCTGGCAATCCGGCGAGGGGACGGACCTGCTGCTCCGGCTGCTCGCCGGCGGCGGCCGGATAGTGGGCGCCTCGTCGATCCGTGCCCTCAGCGACGGCGAGCGCCGGGACCTGAACAGGTCAGAATGGGTTCTCAAGCATCGCCGCTACGCCCGCGGGACCGGCTATGTCTATGGAATTCATGGGTATCCGCTGTCACGGAGCCTGGCCATCGTGGTGGCACCCTGGGTCCGCGCGGTGACCGCCCGCGGGCCGCTCGGCGAGCGGCTCCTGGTAGCTCACGCCCGGTCCCTCGGCCGGCTCGAAGGCTTGCTGCGCCGGCCGCTGGGTACGGGCCGGCGCGCCGCTTCCCACGGTTGACCGCCGCGCATAGCAGGCCGACCGGACGGTTCCTCGGCCCCTCGGAGGCTCCTGGGCGCCTCGCGGCGCCGGAGGGGTCCGGCCCCCGCCTGGCTCACTGCCCGACGTTGCAGTTCGGCGGCGCGCTGACGTTCGGCAGCGCGTTGCCGTCGCGCGTGATCTGGCTGACCAGGTAGCCGGCGGCCTGGGAGTTCTTCCAGAAGACGGTGGTCGGGCCGTTCGTGATGTCGATGCCGCTAATCCGCACGTTGTTGACGCAGCTCTGCTCGGCCAGGATGCCGATCTGGCCGGGTGCGTTCGGACGGGTGTCGGAGATCTTCAGGCCCTGGACCGTGATGTTGGAACTGAAGGAGCCGGGCTGGTCACTGAACACCAGGACGGCGCCGTGGCCGACCGACGAGTCCTTGTTGGCGCCGACCAGACTGCCGCCGTTCACCGAGATGTCCTGCACCGGGTATGTCTTGTATGACGACTCGGAGGCGATGTAGAGACCGGCCGCGTCGGAGGCCTCGCTGTAGATGTCGGTGAAGGCGATCCTGGTACCGCCGACCACCGACAGTCCGCGTCCCCAGACGTTGTCGTAGACCCGGGGCGAAGTGATCGTGATGTCGTGGGAGACGGCGCCGTCGCCCAGGTAAGAGACAACAGACACGCCGTCGTCACCGGAACGCCGCACCTGCGCACGGATGACGTTGCCGCCACTCGACCCACCAGTCATGTGGATGCCATCCGAACGGGTGTCCGCC
>Ga0068859_100004079_pt1 | contig 14898 bp, 10 predicted proteins | sample KBSSwiS22_FD_66585 | JGI IMG/M metagenome (GOLD analysis project Ga0068859, IMG submission 66585) | Switchgrass rhizosphere microbial communities from Kellogg Biological Station, Michigan, USA - KBS Switchgrass S2-2 | ecosystem: Host-associated > Plants > Roots > Rhizosphere > Soil ...
TTACTCATAGTTGGATGAATGGATAGCCTAATCCATCCGGGCTTGCACAGGCTATCACCGTTTTGCAAGGCTTGTAATATTTGGAGGGACCTGTCCTTATCCACACCAAGGAGGTAGTGCCCGTAGGTGCCTGCGCAGGAGCAACCGCTTCTTGCCTGCACACCGAATCGATCGCTGAGTATTTTTACAAATAAGTCATGATGCATTCCTGGTACAATGAATGAGAATACCCCCAGCCTTTCTTTATAATTCGCTGCTAATATTTCCGTATTTTTTATCCGGCTGAATCGTTCAAAAATAATGGCGTTTATCTCCCGTTCCCGCTCCAGCATCTTGTTTATTCCCATTGCTTCCTTCAGCCGGACACACATCGCCAGCTTTATTGCGCCTAAAAACGGAGGGGTACCACCGTCTTCCCTTTCTTCTATTTCAGGCAAATAGGCATGTACCTTCCAGGGGTTGCTGTAAAAAACGGTACCGCCGCCTGGCTGATCGGGAACGCTGTTATGATAAAGCTCCTTATTAAAAACCAGTACCCCCGGAGTGCCGGGCCCTCCTAAAAATTTATGGCCAGAAAAATAAATTGCATCCAGCGAAGCTTCCTTGTCGGGCGGATGCATGTCAATCTGCACATGAGGTGCAGCGCATGCAAAGTCCACGAAACAATAGCCGCCTTGCGCATGGATCATTTGGGCGATTTGCCGATAAGGCGTTTGTATACCCGTTACATTGGAACATGCTGTTACAGCTGCTATTTTATTTTTCCGGGTGCGGTACTGCTCCAGCAATTTTGCAAAGGCGGCTAAATCAACATTGCCGGCGCGCCCTGGTGGAATAATAACTACGGTAGCAATGGTTTCCAGCCAGCTTGTCTGGTTGCTATGATGTTCCATGTGCGTGATAAAAACAACCGGTTTTGAATCCTCTTCGGGAAACAACACAGCCATATCCACTTTCACATAGTCTTGCAGCCGTTCTGGAAAACGCAAGCCAAGTATACGCTGCAATTTATTAACCGCATGGGTCATTCCGCTGCCGCAAAAAATCAATGCGTCTCCGGCGTCTGCATGCACGTGTTCTTTTATTATTTTTTTAGCCTGATCATAAGCGTTAGACATGAGGTGGCCGTTATGGCTGGCCGTCGTGTGTGTGTTACCTGCAAAGGGCAGTATCTCTTTTTGTATAAAGGTTTCTATCGGTTGGTAGGCACGGCCGCTTGCAGTCCAGTCGGCATACAGCATTTCCTGATCGCCAAAAGAAGATCTGAACGATTGCCGGTTGCCGATGATATGTTTGGCAAAGCCCGCAAAATGATTTTCGAGGAAACCAGGCGGGTATTTCATTTCGTATGTATGTTTTTTGATACTGACCTTTTCCCAAATAAAGCGTGCGGTTGTTTGGCATATTCAGCGCGAAGAAATACAATAGCCAGGGTCAGAAAGCCAACAAAAGAAGCCAGCACCAGTAATTGCATAAAAGAGGTCTTTTGTATTGGCTGTTTTGATTTAATATCGCAGGTTTCGCCCGGGCAATACTGGGTTTTTTCTTTATAAAACCAGCCGTAAAACTTGCAGGCCAGGCAAATGCCAAACGCTGATTCGAAGAACAAAAATACCAGGCAAATCAAGCATACAATCCCGGTGATAAGGCTGTAGGAATTAAACACTACCATTAGTATAAACATGGTAGCGGAGAGCGCCATGCCCACTATCCAGGCAATTTTTTTTTGCTTTGCGCCCACATATTCCGGAACCTGGCTGCCAACAATCAGCCTACCAATGATAAGTGTTGGTGACAGTGCCGGGTTCAGCATAACGCGGATGATAAAGTCAGTAAGAAAAATGGTTATCACATATTTGATGGGAATAAAATTGCCTTTGAAAAGAATTAACATCAGGGATATAAAAGTGGCCAGGAACAGGATGCCCGCCGCCGCCCTGATTTCCCTTTCATTTAAGACAGCTATCTGATAGCCTTCAACATTTTCACCGAATTGTATTATTTTTTTCATGCTTCCCGGTTTTGTTAATGCAAGAATATTTTATTCAGCAGAGGATTGGAAGCAGTTGTCTACAAACAACTGTTTTGGGGCTACAAACAACCCTGCCTGGAAACAGGATTGGCAAAGATTTGCCGATATTTAGCCCATTAAAAAAAACACGATGAAAAAACTGTGGAACTGGAAACGCTTCAGGTTATATGGTTGCCTGGGGCTCGCATTTTTTTTCATTGGCGTGCTGACGGATGCGGGACAACACCCGGATACATTTTTCCCACGGGTGCTCAACAATATATGGGGAGTAAGTTATGTGACGTTGATAAATTATTTCTTGTTTGAATACACATTGCCCGGTCTTAGCTTTAAAAGAATCATTCGGTCGGTGCTGCTGCTAACAATGCATGTTTTTTTATATTCATGGGGATTGTATGCCTGGAGGAATACGGGCATAGCTGTTCATTTCTATACGCCGTTGATATCGCATAAAAATGTTTCCGCTGCGGTAGCGGACCGGATGGGCTACAGTATGGGGTCGCTGGTATTTTTCGGGATCATCCGGCATCTTTACAACTATTTCCGGTTGAAACAGACAACACAGCAATTGCGCATTGAAAAGCAACAAGCGGAGCTGAATTACCTAAGAGCGCAGACAAATCCGCATTTTTTATTCAATACGCTGAACAATATATATTCGCTGGCCAGGGATAAGAGCGATCTTGCGGCTGAATCTATCCTGCACCTTTCAAAGATATTGCGCTATATGCTATATGAAACAAAAGGCAACTATATAGCCATTGAACAGGAACTGAAAATCCTGGCCGACTACATCGCGCTGGAAAAATTACGATATGATGATTCTTTACGCGTTAACTTTAATCACGATATTGAAGACAGGCTACAGGCTTTGCCGCCATTATTGCTGATGCCGCTGGTAGAGAATGCGTTCAAACACGGGGCTTCAGAAACAAGGCAGCAACCGTTCGTTGATATTCATCTTTCAGTCAATAAACGGCAGTTAGCCTTTATTGTAAAAAATTCCACCGGTGAACCCATTAGTCTTAACCCTGAACGTGAAAGCATTGGCCTTTCCAACCTGCGCCGGCAGCTGGAATTACTGTATACCGATTACCGGCTGACTGTTGAATGGGAGTCGTACGTGTTCACAGCCAGTTTACACATTAATCTTGCCAGCCATGTCTGAAATAAAATGCATTGTCATAGAAGACGAACCCCTGGCGGTGAAAGTTCTTGCAGATTATATCAGGGATACGCCTTTTCTTGAATTACAGGCAAGTTTTAAAGACGCCATCCTGGCTACTGAATGGTTAAGGAACAATACAACAGATCTTATTTTCCTCGACATTCACCTGCCCAAACTAAAAGGCATGGCGTTTTTAAAAACCTTGATCCATCCGCCTGCTGTTATTGTTACTACCGCCTATCACCAGTATGCAGTAGAAGGTTTTAACCTGAATGTTACCGATTACCTGCTAAAACCTTTTGAGTTTGATCGTTTTTTGGCAGCGGTCAAAAAAGTAAGGATAGCGCAACAGTTACAACATCCGCATCTCGCGCAAAACGAAGCGAAAGATGGAATCTTTCTGCCGGTACAGAAGAAAAAAATAAAAATTCTTTTTGCTGAAATGCTTTATATCGAAAGCCAGCGGGAGTATATCCGTATAGTCACCACCAAAACGATATACGTGTCAAAAATGAGTACACAGGAGATCGAAGCGCTGCTTCCTGCGAATGCATTTAAACGGGTACACCGTTCTTTTATCATAGCCACAACAAAGATACAGTCGTATACAGCCGACACCATAGAAATAAACGGTTTCCTTATACCGGTGGGCAGGGGTTACCGCGATGTTTTACAAAATCTCTAAACCAGCCACCGGTTGCCGCCATACCAGGTGATCAACTTTGCGGGAATCGTAAAAAATATCCGGCACATACATGCATACAAGCGAACGGCAGGAACAACCAGGAATAAAAGTTGAACAGCCTTCATGACTAACCGCGCGCCGTAAATAGGTCCGATGTTGGAAACACCGTTAGAGAAACGTTTTTTTCTTTTAAAATGATGGTGGCAACTACAAACCCAATGGGCAACCGTTTATGGGGAAAGAAGGGATAGGGTCGAAAATAAAAAATGATTTTATACCGGAGCAGCCAATAATTTTTTTGTAAATTGATGCAATAACTTTCTTCACCCTACAAAGCCCCGATATGCGTTTCGATGGGAATATACTTTCCAGCCAGGATTTTAATATGTCTGCGGTATTGCCCGAAAACTATACGGGCTACCGTTTACCCGGCAGTACAATCTTATGTGCAACACTGGCGGGCAGCGGAATGATAGTGCAGCAGGAATTGATTGAGCGTGATTATTCAATACGGTTTAATTATTTCGATGTGTGGCAGCCGTTCCGGGTAAAACTCGTTCAGCAGGCGGCGCGGTTAATTTCTTTTTTATCTACCAGTAACACCATTGACTACGATATTCATGGTGTAGGCAACCTAAAACTCAAACAGGGTCAATTTGCGATGCTGCACGGGGCAGAGCACCAGGGCACCCTGCATTTCTTTAAGTCCAAACCATCTGCCTGCATCGAGATTGCCTGGTCAGAGCATTGGCTGCAGGCCCTGATGGATCAATTTGGCTTATTGCAAAAATTATTCAGATCACCGGCCACCCGTGAACAGGCTTTTTTTCTTGAGCAAAAACCCAGGCCTGCCGGTATTAAAGCACTGGACATGGCCACAACAATATTGAGTACGCCTTATGACCCCGGGATCAGCCGCTTATTTTTTCAAAGCCAGGCCTATGAATACCTGCTATTGCTTTTGCTGGAATCATCCAAAAAACCGATGCCCTTACAACCGTTAACAGAGCGTGAGCGGCAAACACTCATACAAATTGGAGAGCGGGTGCGGCAAGGCTTTAACCGGCAATTTCCGATCGCGGAGCTCAGTCGCGAAGCCGGCATGAACGCTATGAAATTAAAAAACGGTTTCCGGGAAATCCACGGGGATCCCATCTCACGTGTACACATGACCGCCAGGATGAAGGAAGCGCGACGGCTATTGGCCGAAACCGACTACAGCACCCAGCAAATTGCGGCAATGGTTGGTTATAAATACGCCACCAGTTTTATCCAGCATTTTCACAAGTTCTTTGGGTATTTCCCCAGCCAGGTACAGCGCGATCTGTAACAGTTATATTTATCAGCAACCGCCATAATTTGCAAAGCACTACCCGGCTGCTTCCTGCAATTCCTATACATGGCAGGCGGCCATTTCTGTTCGCCGTTAGTGCAACAGGCTTCCCTTAACTAACACTCTTTACATGGTATCAACGCCACCAGCATCCAACAATTTCCTTCCACTTGCCAAGTATCCGTTGGTTAAATTGAATACAGAACATCCATAAGCAAAAACACTTATTCACGTCTCGTCTATACGTGTATGTCATGAACCAAATACACAGACGAGCAAGAAAATTTAAAACATGAGAACTTTTGGTTGATCGCAACCAGCCTGTTATGCATCTGGACCTAATTGATTTTACCGCATTCAAAGATGATCTATCTTATTTGATTCCATCTGATTACCGGCGGCCTGTTCTGCATGGTGCTGCTGTGCAGGCGGTCAGCAGTTTCACGTTTGGAGCCCTGGTGCTCCAAAACCTGCAGCAGCCTTCGTTTGGTATACAGTTGACAGTGGCAGACGTGTTGAAAAGTTTTTCCCTGAATGGCTTTCAGCTCACGCCCAGGCTTGTTTCATTACTGGGCCTTACAAAAAACAGCCAGTTCCATATCCGTGGATTGGGAAGCATTTTTTTAAAGCAAGGACAGTATACCCTGTTGTATTTGAATCAACCGTCAATAAGCGTCAGTTTTAAAAAAAGCACCAGTTGTGCATGGCTGGCCATCGACTGGTCAGATGAAATCGTTCAGCAGGCGCTCCCCTATTTCGGCTGGCTGCAGAAACCGGTGCGTACAGCCAGCGATAAGGAGGCACTATGGATAAGCAAACCAAGGGCTGCCAATACACGCATCATGGATATTGCGAATGATATACTGACGAACCCTTACAACGATGAGATTGGCAAATTGCTGTATGAAAATAAAATCCGGGAGTATCTATTGGAATTACTGATAGAAGCCGGAGAAAAGCCGGCGCCCAAGATCAAACTTACTCAGTTGGAACGTGCGCGCATTATTGCTATTGGCGAGGAGATGGCTGCCAATCCCGATAAAAAATATCCGATTGCCAGCCTTACCGTAAAGGCAGGCATGAACTCCATCAAATTGAAGGATGCTTTCAAGGAAATACATGGGCGGGGAATTTTTGAGCATCAGATGATGGCCCGGATGGAAGAAGCGCGCCGGTTGTTGATGGAAACCGATTTGAGCACCAAGCAGATATCGGCCATGATCGGCTATAAGTTAACGACCAGCTTTGTTACGCGGTTCAAGAAATATTTCGGGTATTATTCCAGTGAAGTTCCCAGGAACCGCTATTAGTAGGTCAAACAGTATCTTATTACTTCGCAAATACGAAAGAGACTATTTTTTACTTCCGATTGCCAACTGCATTTATTTGGAACCGTTCCGCTGACGGGCTCATCTTTGTATTGAATATAATAATCATGAGAATACCGGGAAACAAAACAAGAAGCCACGTAATCATTAACACTATCTGTTACCTGTTAATTTTCCTTTTTGTTTATACTGCCTGCAGTAAACTGGCTGACCTGAAAGCCTTTCGGCAGGTCATTGGTCAAACCTCTTTTACGAAGGCAAATGCGGCCCTGATTTCCATCGCGATTCCTTTTTCTGAACTATTTGTTTCCGGGTTGCTTTTGTTTGACCGTTCGCGAATGTATGGATTGTGGCTCTCTGTAATACTACTGGTTTCATTTTCTGCTTATATCCTCTATATGCTGCTCACGATGTCAGAATTGCCCTGTAGTTGCGGAGGCATTATCAGCAAATTGGGATGGAAGGGGCATATCGTTTTCAACAGCGTCTTTATTTTTTTGGCGCTAACAGGTATTTTCCTCGGGTGCTATCCCGATGCAGACAGGGCAGCAACGGCCGCTCATAATTACAGAAGATAACACTGCTTTGGAACATATTGTACTTGCGCAGCTACAAGCGGCGGATCCCTATTGCAAGAGGGACACGCCAAACAGGGTTTGCCGAAAACCTGCAACAGAGTAGGCAATTATTTAAAAAATCAATTATGAAAAAGTTATCAATTGGTCTCCTGGTAATTGTTATGGCCGTTAGTGCATCCGCCTTCACAAAGCCGCGGCCCGTAACGAGCTATTATTGGTTTCAGTTTGTGGGTGGTGTATTACAAAACCAGTCTTCTGTGCCTGCGCTTGGCAGTGATCCATTTGGTTGCGATCAACTCAATACGGTGGATTGTGCCCAGGCGTTTACCAGCTATACCCATGTTGGTTCCTCTTACCAGCCGGGAACAGCAGCATTGGATGCTCAAAACAACACAATCATTGACAAAAAGCCATAGAATCCAAGTATGTAAATAGAGAGCAGCGGGCAGTCTTGCCCGCTTTCTTTAGTTATCCTGTATAACAAGCATGTCCATCTTCCTGACAATTCTTTTTAGGTCAAATCCATATTGATGTAATGTGGCGCGAATATTTTCCAATGTTTCATCCGCGGCCAAATGAAGCTTCAAAGTCACCAATCCTTTATAATGACTTTGGTCCACAACGTATGGAATTCTGAGCATCGCATTCAAGGAACTCACCAGCTCATTGACCGGCCTTTTGACTATGGACACAATGTCTTCTTCCGGTATCGCATATTTGATCACAGCCCTTTTTATTTTTTTAAAAGTGGATGGATTTAATTTTATCAAGCCAAGACAAGGAACCGTTACTTTCTGAACGCTTGTTTTCACCTTAAAAATAATCTCCAGGTTATTGAGCAGCAATTGATTTGCCTGGCGATAGGTATTGTCGGCAGGTAATACAATATTGGTACAGTATAAATAATTTTTTACAAAGTCTGATGACTGGTTAAAATCTTTGAAATCAATATCCGCGTAATCTTTCAATGCACGGGCCCTGGGACCTATTTTTATCACGCGTTTATTATAGCCGTCTTTATTAAATTTAAATAATTGGTATAATTCACTGGACTCTTCGGGACGAGTTAAAATCTTAAATAGGCTGGTCACTGACTGGTTAACATAAACAAATCGCCTTGTTCCGCTGTCTGCAGCAAATTCCCGGTGTGCTCTAATATGCGGGTTATAACGGGTAAGCTGCACATAACTTACATGTTGTTCTCCAGGGCCGGCATTACCGGGGTTAATTGGCGAAAAAATCTTATCAGCTTCTTCATCTGATATACTCATTGATTGTAAGGTTTTTTCACTACCACTTAAAACCGACCGGATAATCGATTCATTCACACCAAACCGGTTTGTAATGCCAATTACTTTCCCTTCTGTATTAATCCATACTTCAAACGGATCTCCCTGGTGCGGGAAGCATTTTCGCAAAACGGTATCCTCAACCACAGAAGGCAGGTTTATCGGCATGCCTTTTAGTTTTCGCTTTTCCAGGAATTCTTTTATAGAGGTTTCGCTCTGGAAGGTAACGGGCAGGATGACCAGGCTGTCTGCAAATTGTTTTTGCAGCAGTTCCAGTCGCGGAAATTGGGCCAGGCAGGTTGCGCAGTATTGGTGCCAGAAGTCAAGGATGACCAATCTGCCTTTCAGATCACTTAATTGTTTTGGCGGATCAATGGCATTGATCGTTTTAAGGCCAACAAAAGGAACTGTTTCGCCTATGGATAAACCAGGTCCATCATGTATTACTGCTATCCTTCCCAAGGCCATGGTCAACGAGTCCTGGGCAGGCAACTTTATACAAAGGCCAGTCAACAGGCATACTAAATACACAAGGCGCGCGGCTGTGAATAAAGACTTATTCATTAGAATGATGTATTATATTATCAGGAATTTTACCGCGGATTTTGTTGCATCTCCGGGTGAAAGCTCATTACATTGTCTGGTATTAGCCAGGTAAACCGTGCATCGCCAACCGGCAATGTATATTGCTGGCCCTGCACTTTCCGCAGCAGGGTTTTGGCATAATTAGCTTCCTTATTTAGCCTTCGTAAATCTGTCCAGCGGGTAGCCCGCAGTATCAACTCTTTTCTTCGTTCCGAAAGTATGAGATCGAGGGCCTGACTGGCTGTGGCAGCAGTAAACGGAATAAAGGTGCCCGGTTTCCATCGTGTGATTAATAATGTGTTCAGATCACTTAATGCAGTAACCATATCATTTTTCCTGGCGGCGCATTCCGCATGGGTCAGGTAAACTTCGTCCACAGCAATGCCGCCGAACGCAAATGCAGAAGCGTCGTAGCTACCCAGGAAACGGAAATAACCGTTAAAGGGCTTATAATAAAGTGTTTTGCGCAGGTCATTTGCATTGTATGAATTGTATAGTACCGTGTCAACTTTGCAATAAGCCGGCGTCAACGGGTCAGGCCGCAGCAAAGTGCAATTCCATAGTACTTCAGCATTAAACCGCGTAAAAGGGAAAAGCGCTGTAGTGCTAAGGGTGCTATAGTTTAAAAGACTCTTTTGTATTTGTAAGCACGAATCAGCGTACAAATAAGCCTGGTCATAATTCTGCATCGCGAGAAAAACGCGCGATAAAAATCCATACGCTGCGGGTCGCGAGGGTCGGGTTTTGTACAGCGGATTATCAGGTAACAAACGAATGGCTTCTTTTAATTCAGCGATGATCTTATCGTAGGTCTCCTGGTTGGTAGACCTTACAATCTGCTCATTCACATCGGCTGTATTCCTTAATGGAACGCCTAAATCCTTAGTCGCCGTGTTAGCATCGTAGAAGGGTGCAAACAACTGGGCCAACTGGTAATAACAAAATGCGCGAAAAAACAAAGCGCTGCCCCGGCAATTATTCCAGGCTGCCTGTTGGTCAATGCTGGGTTTTATTCTGGCCAAGCCGTCCAGCACCACGTTCATATACAGTATATCTGCGTAAGGCGTATTCCAATCGGGTAGCGCAACACCCGGGTATGGATTTGCCTGCCAGACATATTTGTTCTTGTCTGCTTGCTGCAGCCGGCCGGTATAGTCTGCATCGAGCACAAAATAATTATCAGATCCCAGTTCTCCCAGCCCCGGCACCAGGCCTGATGCGGCGGAGCCACCGGCTCCATTGAGCTGGTCATTGTCCAGCAAAGCCTGGTAATCCTGTATAGTTGAGGGAACGGTGAGCGATTGATCCGGTTTGGTATCCAGGTAATCTTTTTTGCTGCAGCTTACAGCCGTTGTGATAAGCAAGAGCAATTTTAGATATATATGATATGAACGGTACATAATGAAAGCTTTGTTGTTAAAAATTGAAACTGACGCCCACTGCAATCCGCTTTGCCTCTTTTGGAATATTGTTGTAATAGGGGTCGATGTCTTCCTTATTCGCTCTCCAGATTTCACCGAGGTTAGAAACATACACAAAGAATTTAGCCTGTTGGATGTATGCATTTTTCCAGTGCTGCATATCCCAATCATAACTGCAGCTAATGTCTTCCAGGCGGATATTATCCGCTCTCTGAACGATAACTCCCGCATATTGGTAAAATAGATCACGATAGTTATCTCCCGGATAAACCATAGAAGGAACATTCGTATGGCTTTCATCGCCCGGGCTTTTCCATCGTTTGGAGTAGTCCCCGCTCCCATTCCATGAGGAAAAAAGCACGCCGTAGTTAAGCGCCTGTTTTCGGAAATAGTAATCCGCCTTAAAACCGATATTGAATGACAACGAAAAATTATTATAAGAAAAATTATTGCGTAATGCGCCAAACCAGATGGGTTGCACCGGGCCGTTGTATACCATGCTATCCAGTTTCGTTTGGCCATAAATGCTGGCATAGTCTGTACTGGCTTTACCATTGAAACTACCGATAGGGTTTCCGGTCGCGGGATCCAAACCCAGCCATTTGTAACTATAGACCGAAAAGACAGGCCTCCCCTCTACCGGATTGATCGATGTTGGCGAGGCACCGGTGCCGGGTTGCAGATAAACATTTCCTTTTGAGCTAACCGGCAGCAGGTATTTGGTTACCCTGGAACTGGCGTAACTAACGAGTAAAGCGGTTGTCCATTTAAAAAACTTTGCATCAATATTTTTGCTGTTCAGTTGCAGGTCTATGCCCTCGCCTTTCATCTCTGCAACATTGCCATAAAAAGAAGAGCGGCCTAGGGTTGGGTCGATAGGTGCCTGGCCCATGAGATCCGTTGCATGCTTGGTATAGAATTCCAATGTGCCCGCAATGCGGTTGTTTTTTGATTCAAAGTCCATTCCAAGGTTTAATATTTTCACTTGTTCCCAGCGGAGACTGCTATTGGGCAGGCTTTGGATGGATGCAGCGTTGGCAGGTATGGAACTGGCCCCGCCCGTCAAAAATTTGATGGTGGCAAATGCTGTTGCCAGCCTGGATATATTCCCGTTTGACCCATAGGTCATCCTGAACCTTAAATAAGGAAGCCAGCTTAGTTTATAAAATGGTTCCGCACTGGTTTTCCAGCTACCGCCTACTGACCAGAGCGGCGTACCCTTTTGGTTGGTTTGTACACCGAACAAGTTTGCTTCGTCTTTGCGGGCACTGGCAGATAAGGTATAGCGATTTTTATATGTATAGGCTGCATTGGCATAATAAGAAAGAAAATGATCGGTCAGTGCTCCGATTGCCTGGTTGTTGACGATACGCACCTGCGAATAATTGTTGTACAGCAAAAAATTGCTTGTATAGTCGATATTGCCATTGGCGGTGCTAACATCAGGATTATACCCATAGAACCGGTAACTATTGCTATTAGTGAGCAGGCTCCGGATTTCAAAGCCCCCAATGGCAGTTAGTTGATGGTTGCTCTTCCATGATTTATTGTAATTCAATTGCGCCCTTCCCTGTTGCGATTTTATTTCCTGGTTATTAACGTCCATAATTCCTCCTTTTGGAACCGGGAAACTTAATTTGCCGGTAGCTGGATCTACCTGGGTGAAGTTGTTGATCAAATCACGGGCATAATAGGAATTTTCATTTCGGAAATCATTTCCTGTCAGCAGTTGGTTCTCGTATTGGTATTTTAACTCTATTTTTAAACCATTGATAATGCTATAGCGAAGGCCCGCATTCAAAACATAATCGCGGGTTTTGGATTTGTTTTGTTCGTTGTTGATATCAGCAAGGGGTTTTTGCGTCCAGTCCAGCAGTTGATTTTTCGCAGCAGCATCCACGAATGCAGGTGCATAATCCAGGTAGAGCGGCAATGCGTTGCCTGTAGCATCTGCGAGTTGGGCATACGGGTATACGCGCCGACCGCCACTGATAGTGTATTGGCCCTGGCCTCGCAGCAGGTAGCCAGTATTGTTGCCACTCCTATTATTATTCTCCACGTAGAAAATGCCGGCGTCTGCCTGCAATTTCTTACTGATGTTAAATGTATTTTGGGTTCGCAGGCTGATGCGATCCGATTTTTCGCCCGCCAGGTTGGGCCTGTTATTGTCCCAACCGGCAGACATGAAATAGTTCAGGGCCGGCGTGGCGCCACTAATGTTGATGGAATGTTGCCGGGTCAGGCTGTTGCGATAAAGATATTTCCCCAGGTCGGCCAGCACATCGCGGTTTTTCAAAACATCGATCTGGCTTTGTGCTGCCGACTGGGAAATCGTTCCGTTATCGGCAGCTGCCAGCAATTGGATAACCGGTGTGATAGGTTGTGTGGAATCGTTGCTGATGCCAGCGTAATAACCATTCGCGTATAAAAACTTTTCCACTTCAATATAATCTGCAGAATGAATGGCGTTGATATTATACAAATTGGGTCTTTGCTGAAAGCTGATGCTGTTGTTGAGACTGATTTTTGTTTTGCTGCCGATGCCTTTTTTAGTGGTAATCACTATTACGCCATTGCCCGCCCGGGCGCCCCAGATGGAAGCAGCGGCCGCATCTTTCAAAACGGAAATACTTTCAATATCATTTGGATTAATATTATCAATACTACCATCGTAAGGGAAATTATCGACCACGATCAATGGCGACGCATTCGCATAGATGGTGCTTCTGCCGCGGATAAGAATCGGATCGGTATTGGCTGCCTCTCCCCTGTTAAATAATAAGCCCGGTACCAGGTTTTCCATCCGGTCAAGAATATTGGCGGTTACAGAACGATTCACCAATTTATTGTCCAGGTAGTTATACGAGCCAGTGGAACGTTCTTTTGAAATCTCCTGGTAGCCGGTACTGATGACCGTTATATCGGAAAGGGCAACTACTTTTGATCTAAGTTCAATTGTCAGCGTGGTTCTGCCATTCAGCTTTACTTCGAGGGGTTCTATAACGATGCCGGTAAAACGCAGGGTACTGTTTGGGTCTATGGCTGACAACCTGAATACTCCCTGGTCATCTGTTGCCGTCATTTTACCCGTCTCCTTTATGGTAACGGTTACACCGGAAATAATCTCCGCCTTTTCATTGAAAACCTTGCCGGTTACATCAATAGCGGGTTCCGCGGCGCCGGTAGCGGCTTTTACTTTTTTGCGTACCATCACCACTTTTTCTTCCAGTGTATAGTCTAGGGGTTGATCTTTGAAACAGAGGCTGAGTACGGTTTCTATAGGCACGCGCTGCACTTCCAGGCTGATCGGTTTGGTGCCTGCCAAGATTTCAGAAGTGTAAAAAAACCGATAATCAGTTTGTTGTTCTATTTGCTGAAAGACCGTTTCCAGCGACACTTTCTTCAGGGAAAGGGTGATGCCCTGCGCATGAACAGCAACAGAACAGAAGAAACAGGCCAATGAAAAAAATGGTTTGACAAGAGGGTGCACGCGCCCGGTTTTTATATCGGCCAATGGCCCCGGGCCTGCTTTTTTGTCAAATGCAGTCAAAAGCATAGTTTTGTTTGTTTGGGTTAATGAATGGTTGTTCCCGCAAAGAAATTCCAGGGGTTAACTCAATGTGCCGGGCAGTGTTTACAGCGCTTCCCGGTTTTTTATTAACCACCCGTATGTGGTTTTTCAGTTTATTTCATAACCGTAATTCTTCTGTCCGTGATCCTGAAATGCACGGTACCGGTTCCCTCCAGGAAATGCAGCAGTTTGGACACCGGAACGTTCCGGGATGCAGAGGCATTAAAGTGATCGGTGATGTTGGCATCGAATATAACTTCACAATTGTACCATCGCTCCACTTGCCGCATCACCGCGTCCAGGGGTGCTTGTTTAAAAATAAATTGTCCTTTGGTCCAGGCCAAGGTACTTTCCACATCGGCCTGCGTTGTTTTAACGCTGCCGCTTCCATCAACACTTCCCTCCTCGCCTGGTTTTAGTATGGTTGTATTGTTCAGCTTCACGGATCCTTCCGCCAATACTACACGCACCTGCGGTTCATTAGCATAGGCATTTATGTTGAAATGCGTGCCGAGCACCTGCACCAGCGAACCACCCGCCCTCACTTCAAAAGGATGCGCCGGGTCTTTGGTTATTTCAAAATATCCCTCCCCCGACAGCTCTACGGTGCGCTTGTTACCAGCAAAGGCGATAGGATATTTGAGAGAGGAAGCCGCATTCAGCCAAACCCTGGACCCGTCCGGGAGAACAAGTTTGTATTGTCCTCCGGCGGGGACGGTCAGGGTATTATACAGGTCAACATGAGAAACAAGAGACGGATTGGCTTCATAGGCCAATTGACCACTGTCCAGTTTGGTGATTACTTCATTGCTATGCAGGTTCAAGGCGCCGATCTTTACACTATCCAACCGAATCACCGAACCATCGGCCGTCGTTAATGTGGCAAGATTGGTACCGGGCGGAATATC
>Ga0068859_100004082_pt1 | contig 14896 bp, 10 predicted proteins | sample KBSSwiS22_FD_66585 | JGI IMG/M metagenome (GOLD analysis project Ga0068859, IMG submission 66585) | Switchgrass rhizosphere microbial communities from Kellogg Biological Station, Michigan, USA - KBS Switchgrass S2-2 | ecosystem: Host-associated > Plants > Roots > Rhizosphere > Soil ...
CATCGCTCGCGTCGGCGAGCAGGCGGGGGCGGAATGGAAGTCGGTCAACCGCACGCCCGCTTTGGCTAATGCATCGAGGTGCGGCGTCTCGATCTCGGACCCAAAGGCGCCGAGGTCCGAAAAACCCATGTCGTCCACCACGATGACGAGGAAGTTAGGGCGCTTGTCGGGCATGTTGTGTCTCCGTCGCCGATCGGTGCGAATTCAAAATTTACCTCACCCCCGTTCTTGCGGAGCGTGTCGAAGCCGTCCTTCTCCGTACGAAACAGGAGAAAAGACGCCCTTCGACAGGCTCAGGGCGAACGGGAGAGAGGGGCTAGGCCGCCTCGGCCAGCTTCGCGGGCTCGCTGACGAGACGGCTCTCGAAACCGTCGATGCCGCGCGCGACGGTGCCCTCGATCGTCACGCGACGCAGATGCCGGCGCTGCAGGCCGAAATCGGCGATTGCGCGGTGTTGCGTCGCGCGATTGTCCCAGATCGCCACGTCGCCCGCGCGCCACGTCCAGCGGACGGTGTTCTCGGGCTTGGTGATATGATCTTGGAACAGCTGGAGTAGCCGCTGCGAGTCGGCATTGTTCAAGCCCACGAACTGCTTGATGAAATGACCGGCCAGCAGTGCGCGCTCGCCCGTCTCCGGATGCACGCGGACGAAGGGGTGCTCGGTCTCGTATACCGTCGATGCGAAGATCGAGCGGTGCTTTTTGGCGACCTGTTCGCGCTGCGCGCCGGTGAACAAGGCGGCATAATCGTATAGGTTGGTGTGGATCGCGTGCAGGCCGTCGGCCAGCAGCCGCAGCGGCTCGGGCAGGTCCTCATAGGCCGCCACGGTATTCGCCCAGAGCGTATCGCCGCCCGCGGCCGGAATCTCGATCGCGCGCAGGATCGAGGCTTCGGGATAGGCCGGTACGAAGGTGACGTCGGTATGCCAGCTCGACGCGGCATAGCCCTCGCGTGAGTCGAGCTCGAGCAGGTAGTGCGAACCCTCGGCCACCGGCACGGTCGGGTGCGCGACCGGCTTGCCGAAGCGCGCCGCGAATGCCTCCTGGCCCGCGTCGCCCAGATCATTTTGGTCGCGGAAGAAGATCACCTTGTGGTGGACGAGCGCGGCGCGGATTGCGGCGAGCGTCGCATCGTCGAGATCGCCCGAAAGCGTGACGCCGCGAATTTCCGCGCCAATCCGCCCGGCGACGGGCACCACCTCGAGCGGGCTGTCGGGCGAGGTGGCGTTGATGAAGCGCTGCTGGATATGAGTCATGGCAAAACTCCTTGGAGACAGGGGGAGGGGGATTGGCGGGAGGGGAGATCAGCGGGGCAGGGGGCCGACCGGGCGATCGCCGATGATCGTCACGCGCTCCATGTGGCGCGGTTCGTTATAGTCGGGCACGGCGTAATGCTGGGTCGCGCGATTGTCCCAGAAGGCGATCGAGTTCGGCCGCCAGCTCCACCGCACCTGGAATTCGGGGCGCTTCACCTGGTTGAACAGCAGCGCCAGCAGCGCGTCGTTCTCGGCCTTCTCCAGGCCCACGATGCGGCGGGTGAAGACCGAATTGACGTAGAGCACCTTCTCGCCCGTCTCGGGATGGACGCGCACCACCGGATGCTCGACCTCTGGGAATTGCGCACGCAGCGCGTCCTTCTTCTCCTCGCTGTCGAGGAACTGGATGAAGATCTGCGGATCGTGGATCGCGGTCAGCCCGTCGATCCGCGCCTTCACCTCGTCATCGAGCGATTCATAGGCGGCGACGGCATTGGCGAACACGGTATCGCCCCCGATCGAGGGCGAGATCAGAGCACGCAGGATGGACGCGGCCGAGGGCTCGGGGCGGAAGGTCGTGTCGGCATGCCAGTTGGAGTCGGCCGAGGAGCGATATTTGCCGACGAAGTCCTGCGAGATCAGCGGCAGGATCTGCGGATGGCCGGGCAGCGAGAAGACCGGATGCGTCTCCAGTTCGCCGAACGCGGCGCCGAGCGCGACATGTTGTTCGCGCGTGAGATCCTGATCGCGGAAGAACAGCACGCGATAATGGAGCAGAGCAGTGTGCAGAGCATCGCGCGTCGCGGCGTCGAGCGGGTTGCGCAGATCGATCCCGCCGATCTCGGCGCCTAGGCTCGGCTGGAGCGGAGTGATCTGGAACAGGCTGCGGGTTGCGGTGAGGTTGGCTTGATAGGCGGTCATCATCGGCTCCGTTCAGTGGGAGATGTTGGCGTCGCACGACGCGAGCGCGCGGCGGGTTTCTTCGTGGGCGGCTTCGTCGATCGGGAAGTTCCAGACGAGCCAGGCGGACACGGCGTGGGCAAGGGCCGGGCCCAGCGCGAAGACGAGCAGTAGGGTGCGCAGCGCCTCGGGCGTGTTCTGCGCCGCCTTCGGATCGAAGCCGGCCCAGGCGACCAGCGGCAGCGCGATTCCGATCGCCACCGCCATCGCCGCCTTCGTCGATATGCTGAAGACCGAGAAGAACAGGGCCGTGCGATCCTGCCCGGTCTCCAGCCGATGGCGATCGGCCGCATCGGCGACCATCGCGCGCAACATCAGATTGCCAGACCCCTGCGCCAGCCCCTGCGCCACGGTCAGCGCCAGCAGCAGCGGTAACTGCCCCGGCGCCACGAACAGCAGCCCGATATTGATAGCGACCTGCACCAGTTCGCCGGCAACCGCGGTGCGATGCTTGCCGAGCCGCTTGGCGATGGTCAGCCAGATCGGCCCGGCGGCCACGCCGAACGCGAATTGGAGCAGGAACAGTCCGCTCGCCCACTGCGGCAGACCCATGTAGAAGGACACGAAGAAGACGAAGAGCGCTCCGCGCGTGCTCTGGCCCAGCGTCACCGCGAAATCTGAGCCGAGCACGCGCAGCAGCGGCTTGTCGGCGAACACGATCCGGATCGTTGCGATCAGCGGCGAGCGGGCGGGGCGCACCGCCGGCAGCGGCGGTTCGGGGAAAGCGCGCAGCGTCAGGAACAAGGCCGGCGCCAGCGTCAGCAGGATCGCGCTGCCCATCGCCGCCAGCTTCAGCGGCGCGTCACCCGGGCGGAGTTGATCGACGATCGTCGGCAGCGTCAGCACGATCAGCAGCGCACTGGCCGCCGCGACCGTCTGGAAGGCCACGATCCGTGTCCGTTCGTGATAGTCCGCCGAAATCTCGCCCGACCAGGCGAGATAGGGGATCTGGATCATCGACCAGCCCAGATAGAGGAAGAACAAGGCTACGCCGAGCAGCACCGGGGTCATCCCGAACAGCGGGAAGAACAAGGCGGTCGAGGCGAGCGCGAACACTGCGCCTCCCGCCGCGATCCATGGCTTGCGTCGCCCGATGTGTCCGGCCGTACGGTCGCTCAGCGTCCCGATCAGCGGATCGGCCAGCGCTCCCCAGAGCTTCTCGAGCAGGAAGACCGTCCCGATCAGTGCCAGCGGTAGCCCGAAATGCTGCGCGTATATCGCGGGCAGATAGACGTTGAGCGGCATCTGCGCCGCCGCCACCGGCACGGCCAGCGCCGAGAAGGCGGCGAGCCGCGTCCCTCCGATCCGGGGCCTGGATATGGGCGCCGCGATGGGTCGCGCAGGGATCGTGGCCAAACTCGCCATCGTCACCTCTCCTCGTGCTGGGTTGTCACAGGCTGGTCCTCAGCGTCGCGCCGAAGGTCCGGGGATCGCCGGTCAGGCCGGTGATCAGCCCGGTGTTGCTCGGGCTCAGCGTGACGAAATAATCCTTGTCGAACAGGTTGCGGGTCCAGACGCTGAGATCCCACCTCCCATCCTCGGTGCGGATGCCGATGCGGCCGTTGGCGATGCCGTAGGGCTCGACCAGCGAGTAAGCCGAATTGCTGACGCTCGTGTAGAATTTGGAGCGATGCGACCAGTCGGCATGGATGTAGAGCGCGACGCCCCCCACCGGCTGCTCGAAATCACCGCCCAGCGTGTAGGTCCACTTCGGCACGCCCGCGAGCGTCTGGCCGGTCCGGTCGGTCGTCAGTCCCGATGCAGGGTTCTGCTCCACCGGCGCCGGGCTGTTGCGATAGTCGCGATATGTCGCATCGGTGTAGGCGAACGAGCCGTTCAGCGTCAGCCCCTCGATCGGTTGTACCTGCAGATCGCCCTCGAACCCGCGCGATCGGACCTTCGGGATGTTCGCGATATATTGCTGGGTGAAGGGCGGGTTGACTGTATCGAGGATCAGCGTCTGATAATCGCGCACGTTGGTCAGGAACGCGGCGAGATTGAACGTCACCTTGCCGTGCGCGAACTGCGACTTGAAGCCAATCTCGTAATTGTCGACCTTCTCGGGCTTCACCTCGGCATTGGCGATGTCGAGCAGGGCGGTGAGGTTCAGCCCGCCCGATTTTCGCCCGCGCGAATAGCTCGCATAGCCCAGGATATCCGGCGCGAACTTGTAGGAGAGCGTGGCCAGCCCCGACAGGCTGTCGTCCTTCACCTGCGTCCGATAATCGACCGTGCGGTTGAAGCTCTCGCGGATGCCGAGCGCCGCAGCGGCCAGTGCAGCCGGGAGCGTAGACAGATCTACGCCGTCTACCGTGAACTGGCTGTAGCGCCCGGTCTTCTTCTCGTGCGTGAAGCGCAAGCCGCCGGTCAAGTCGAGGCCGTCGGTGATATGCCAGGTCGCCTGGCCGAACGCCGCGTAGCTCCGCGTGACGGGCACCGAGATCGCATCCGCCTCGAACCCGTTGAGCGCCGCATTGCCGAGCGCCGCGGGCACCGCCGGCGGCAGATAAAAGCTCGCCGCCGCCGATCCATAGCGCGTCGCGCCATCGCCGCGGATCTTCTGATAGAAATAATAGAGGCCGGCCACGTAATCGACGCGGTTGGTGCCGTTCGATGCGAGGCGCAGCTCCTGGCTGAACTGCCGCTGCCGGTTCTTCATCTGGGCGAGCAGCAGGATCGGCAGGCCGACCGCGTCCGCATCGTTGCCAGGATTCCAATTCCACCGGCGATAGGCAGTGATCGAGGTCAGCGTGGCCGGCCCCAGATTCCAGTCGAGCGTTCCCGAGGCGCCCCAGGCGGTCATGTTCGCGCGATAGGGCGAGTCCGCGTCGGTCTTCCGCTGGAATGCGTCGAGCGTGATCGGCGTGTAGCCAAGCCGAGCTACGCGATCGAAGAAGTTGTTGGTGCCGCCCGCCGCCAGCGCCTGCACCGGCGTCCCGTCCGAATAGGTGTCGAACCGCCCGGCGAGCAGTTGCACGCAGCAATTCTGCTTCTGGCGCGACCGGTCCGCGATCAGTCGGATGGTGACGGTATCGGTCGGCTTGGCGAGGATCTGACCGCGCACCGTGAAATTGTCGTAATTCTGGGTGTCGACGCCGGTGCGGACATTCTCGACGAAGCCGTCGCGATGCGTGTCCGCGACGCTCAGCCGCACCGCCAGCTTGTCCGCGATCAGCGGCGCCGAGGCAGACCCTCGCACCTGATGATAGCCATGGTCGCCGAGGCTCACCTCGCCCCGGAATTCCGGCTCGAAGCTCGGTGCACGGCTCGTGATGTTGATTGCGCCGGCGGTCGTGTTCTTGCCGAACAAGGTGCCCTGCGGCCCGTGCAGGACCTCGATCCGATCGAGATCGACAAGGTCGAACTGCGATTGCCCAACGCGCCCGTAATAGACCTGGTCTATATAGACACCGACACCATTGTCGAGGCCGTCATTGGTGATCGCGATATTGCTGCCGAGGCCGCGGATGTTGATGTTGGTGTTGCGCGGATTGTAGCTGAAGATCTGCAGCGTTGGTACAAGCTGCTGCACTTGGCCCAGCGTGAAATTGCCCGTCTTCTCCAGCAGCGCATTGTCGACCACGTTGAGCGCGATCGGCACGTCCTGCGCGCGCTCATCGCGCCGCCGCGCAGTGACGATGATGTCGCCCGCGCCGGCGGCAGCGGCGGCCAGTTCGAGCGAGTTCGCCGGCCCTTCCTCGGCCGCTAGGGCTGGCGCCGCGGCGAGCAGCGCGATCGTGGAAACCAGTCCCCCCTTTAGATACCTCAACCGCATTCAATACTCCGATCGTGATAAGGCACTCCGCGCCGCTCGCCGGGCATTGCTCCGGCGCGAGGGGCAGGCTTCGGTCGTGCAGTCGACGCAGGGTTCCCTACCCGCCGCAGACATGCGCGCAGGTCTCGAAAGCCCTGAAAATCAATCCGTTACGCAGCCAGATTTGCCAGCCGCTTCGTATTCTCTAGTAATCACGTAGAGATTGAGGGGTCAACGCAATTTGGAGTTGACCGAGGTAAAAGAAACCTATCTGCGCACCTGCCGCCCCACCCAATTTCCCTCGCAGATGCTCCTCCCAACATGCAGATCGTCCCCGAGTTCGCGCCCTATGCGGGCGTCAATTGGGAGTGCAAGCTCGGGGACACCGCGCGGCTCGCCGGGGCGGCGGGGGAGGGCACATCCGCCACCAGCTTCGTCCTTGGCCTGCGCTTCTGGCTGTGAAAGCCGGTTCAGGCGGCAAGATGCCGTTCGACGAGCGCGACATGCAGCCTTATCCCGAGCCCGAGCACGTCGTCGTTGAAATCATAATGCGGGTTGTGCAGCGGCGTCGCGCCCTGGCTTCGGCCTTGCCCCAGCCAGATATAAGCGCCCCGGCATGCCTGAAGCATGAAGGCGAAGTCCTCCGAGGTGAAGGCGGGATCGGGCGCGAGCCGCGCCTCGCCCACCGTGGCGGCGGCGGCGAGGGCTTCCTCGACCGCTCCCGGATCGTTGATCGTCGCCGGATAATTGCGTTCATATTCGACCATCGCTTGAACGCCGCTCGCCAACGCGACGCCGGCCGCGACCTGCCGGATCGCCTGCTCGATCATCGCCTGGATGGCCGGATCGAAGGTTCGAACGGTGCCGCCAAGGCTGACGATCGCTGGCAGGACATTATGGGTATGTCCGCCGTCGATCCGCGTGATCGACAACACCGCCAGCGCGGTGGGTGGAATGCGGCGCGCGACGATGCTGTTGAGCTGGGTGACGAGACTCGCGGCGGCGAGGATCGCGTCGGGTGTGTCTTGGGGGATCGCGGCGTGCCCGCCGCGCCCTTCGAGGACGATCTTGAACCCGTCGGCGGCAGCCATGATCGGTCCCGGACGGGTCGCAATCGCACCGATGGGCAGATCGGGCCAGTTGTGAAGTGCGAAGACGCGATCGCAGGGGAAGCGTTCGAACAGCCCTTCCTTCATCATTTCCCGCGCGCCGCCCTGTCCTTCCTCGGCGGGCTGGAAGAAGAAGTGGACGGTGCCGTCGAAGCGGCGGGTGCGGGCGAGATGCTGGGCCGCCCCGAGCAGCATCGCGACATGCCCGTCATGCCCGCAGCCGTGGAAGATGCCCGGTGCGGTGCTTGCGTGAGGCAGGTTGGTCCGCTCATCGATCGGCAGCGCGTCCATGTCGGCGCGCAGACCGATGCTGCGGGACGACCCGCCGTGGCGCAACACGCCGACCACCCCTGTCCTGCCGATCCGCTCATGAACCTCGAGGCCCAGCGCGCGCAGCTGTTCGACTATGCGCGATGCGGTGCGATGCTCGGAAAAACCCAGTTCGGGATGGGCATGAATGTCGCGGCGAAATGCGATCAGCGGTTGGATCAGGTCTTCGACGTCGCTCATGCCGGAGTCGCTTTCGATTCGTCCCCTCCCTTCATCGATCGCGCGAAGCACGCGAGCAACCCCCGGCGACGCCGATCGGCTAAGGAACGACGCTATGAAGAGCGGGGAGGCGAACTCGTCAATCGGCAGCGACGGGGCTGCGTTCGACTGTCGTCACGGCTTTCGCCAGCCCGGCGCGGGTCGCCTCGCCGATCAGCAGCAGCGTAGGATCGTCGTCGCTGATCGCTTGCGTGAGAAAGGGCAGCGCGGAGAGCTTGCCGCGGATCAGCCGCTCGGTGGGCAGCGAGACGTTGACCGCGATCAGCACCGGCGTGTCGGGCGCGCGCCCGGCGGCGATCAAGCTGCGGACGATCTCGGGCGCTGCGGCGCGGCCCATATAGACGGCGAGGGTGGTATCGGCGGCGGCCAGCGCCTTCCAGTCGAGATCGATCGCTTCGCCCGCGCGGGCATGGGCGGTGACGAAGGTCAGCCTGCGGGCGAGACCGCGCAGGGTCAGCGAGGCGAGACCGCTCGCGGCCGCGGCGCTGGCGGCGGTGATGCCGGGGCAGATCTGGGCCATGACGCCATGCGCGGCGAGATGCTCGATCTCTTCGGTCGACCGGCCGAAGATCGATGGATCACCACCCTTGAGCCGCACCACCCGCCGCCCGGCGAGTGCTGCGGCGAGCAGCAGATCGTTGATCGAACCCTGATCCTTGCTGTGGCGGCCCGAGCGCTTGCCGACGCTGACGAGTTCGACATCGGGCGAAGCGAGCGCCAGGATGCCCGGGCCGACCAGCGCGTCGTAGAAGATCACCTCGGCCGCCGCGATCAGCCGCTCGGCCTTGCGCGTCAGCAGATCAGGATCGCCGGGCCCGGCCCCTACCAGCCACACGCTTCCGGGCGTGATCAGCTCATTCGGCGGCATGGATCTTCTCCGTGGCGAGGGCGGTATCGGCCAGGATCCGGGCAAGGGCGGGGCGGCATGATCCGCAATTGGTACCCGCTCCGAGCGCCTGGCCGATCGCGCCGACGTCGGTGAGCCGTTGATCGCTGATCGCGGCGACGATCGTCTTCAGGCCGACGTCGAAACAGACGCATATCACCGCCCCGCGATCGGGTTGCGCGCCGGGCGCGCGGCCGGCGAGCAGGGTGGGCGCCACTTCGGGTGCGTCGAGCTGCGCGATCAGCCAATCGCGGCTCGGCAGTTCGCCGGTGCGGGTGACGAACAGTACCGCCGACAGCCGCCCTTTGGCGACGATCGCGATTCGCCGCGATCCGCGGGCGGCGTCGGCGGCCTCTATCCGTGCGCCGGCGGGGAGACAGGCGTCGAGCAGTGCGGCGTCGCCGATCCCGGCGAGCTCATAAAGAGCGCCACCGGCTACGGTGATGCGGGTGGCCCACAGGCACGGCGGCGGCGATTTGGGCTCGCCGCGCACGATCAGGAAGCCACGCCATTCGATCGCGACCTTGTCGACGCGGGCCGGGGTCGATTTGAAGCCTGGCTGGCCCGAATGCGGATCAGTGAGCGGGCGAGGCAGCAGCCCGGTGCGGCCGCCGGTCGACTGGCGGTCGGTCCAATGGATCGGCGTGAAGACTTCGCCGCGCCGCTGTCCGTCGCTTATCTGGACGCGGAATAGGCTGGCCCCCTGTGGGGTGGCCACCCGCGCCACATCGCCATCGGCGAGGTCCAGCGCTGCGCCATCCTCGGGGTGGATTTCGACCAGCGGCTCCTCGCGATGCCGCGCCAGCTTCGGCGAGAGGCCGGTGCGGGTCATCGTGTGCCATTGATCGCGATAGCGGCCGGTGTTGAGCGTCAGCGGCCAGTCGCGCAGCGGCTCGGGGAGTGCGGCCTGGGTGACGGGTACGAGCCTCGCCCTGCCGTCGGCGGTGGGAAAGCGTCCCTCGGTGAAGGGAATGTCGGCCCAGCGCCACGGCTCCATCGCGTCATAGCCGGGATTGCCGATCGCCGCATGATTGCGGAGATCGAGCAGCCGCTTGCCCTTGTTCTCGTAGGCGGTGAGCCTGGCATGCTCGCGATAGATGTCGGCGGGGCGGTCATAGCTGAATGCGCTCGCCCAGCCCATCCGCCGAGCGACCTGCGTCATGATCCACCAGTCGGGCTTGGCCTCGCCAGGCAGCGCCAGAAAGGCCCGCTGACGGCTGATCCGGCGCTCGCTGTTGGTGACGGTGCCGTCCTTCTCGCCCCAGCCCGCCGCGGGCAGGCAGACCTGCGCGAAGCGCGCGGTGTCGGTATCCGCGATCATGTCCGACACGACGACGAACGGGCAGCTGGCCAGCGCCTCGCGCACCCGGCCGGCATCGGGCATGCTCACCGCGGGATTGGTGCCCATGATCCAGATCGCCTTGATCCGTCCCTCGCCGACCGCCCGGAACATCTCGACGGCTTTGAGGCCGGGCTTGGTCGCCATGCGCGGTGAAGCCCAGAAGCGGCCGACGTTCGCAACATTGTCGGGCGCGAAATCCATATGCGCCGCGAGCGTCGAGGCCAAGCCGCCCACCTCGCGACCGCCCATCGCATTGGGCTGCCCGGTGATCGAAAAGGGGGCCGAGCCCGGCTTGCCGATCCGGCCGGTGGCGAGATGGAGATTGACGATCGCATTGACCTGATCGGTGCCGCGCAGCGCCTGGTTGATACCTTGGCTGAACATCGTCACCGTGCGCGGATGCGCGACGAACAGCTCGAAAAAGCGCAGCAGCTGTTCGGCGGGCACGTCACAGGCGCGGGCGACCGTCCACAGGTCGCTGTTATGCTCGATCCCGTCCCAGAAATCGGCGGGCGCCGAGACGCTGGCGGCGAGATAGGCCTCATCGACCAGCCCGCCGCGGCGGCAATGGGCGAGCAACCCGTTCATCAACGCCACGTCGCTGCCGGGGCGTATCGCGAGATGCAGATCGGCGTCCTCGCAGGTCTCGGTCCGCCGCGGATCGATCACCACCAGTTTGGTGCCGCGCGCGGCGCGCGCGGCCAGGATGCGCTGATAGACGATCGGATGGCACCATGCGGTGTTCGATCCCACCAGCACGATCAGGTCGGCCTCGTCGAGATCGTCATAGCTCGCCGAGACGACATCCTCACCAAAGGCGCGGACATGGCCGGCGACCGCGCTCGACATGCACAGCCGCGAATTGGTGTCGATGTTCGCCGAGCCGATGAAGCCCTTCATCAGCTTGTTGGCGACATAATAATCTTCAGTGAGGATTTGACCCGAGACGTAGAAGGCGACGCTGTCGGGTCCGTGTTTGGCGATGCACTCCTGAAAGCGTTTGGCGACGAGATCGAGCGCCTTGTCCCAGCTTGCGACTTTGCCGCCGATCGTCGGGTGGAGCAGCCGCCCTTCGAGGCCGATCGTCTCGCCCAGATGGGTCCCTTTCGAGCACAGCCTGCCACGATTGGCGGGATGCGCCTCATCTCCCGCGATGCGAACGCTGCGATCGCCGAGCAGCGTCGCCTTCACCCCGCAGCCGACGCCGCAATAGGGGCAGGTCGTCCGTATCGCGGGAGCGTCGTTCATGCCGCGGCCGCGGCCGCGGTCGCCAGCATCGCCACGCGCGAGATCAGCACCCGTCCGGCGTCGACCCGCACCGGGATGGTGGGCACGCAGCCCCTGTCCTCGCCCAGCGCCTCGCCGGTGGCGAGCGATATCCGCCAGTTGTGGAGCGGGCAGGCGACCGCCTCGCCATGAACGATGCCCTGGCTCAGCGGGCCATGCTTGTGGGGGCAGCGGTTGACCAGCGCATAGACCTTGTTGGCGCCGGTGCGGAACACGGCGATTTCCTCGCCATTGCCTGTCTTGATGGTGCGCGCGCCCCGCGCCGGAATTTCGGCGAGTGCGCCGACGTCGATCCAGTCTCCGATCATTATGGTCACTCCGCCGCGAGCATTTCGATGGGGCGGAACTCGCCCAGATGCGCATGCTGCTCGCGATCGGCCCCGCCCGCGCGTGCGGCCCAAGGATCATCCTGCGAAAAGCTCTGCGAGAAGAGGAAGCGGCTGGTCAGCGCCTCGCGGCCGACCTCGTCGTCGACGATCCGTTGGCGGACATAGTCAATCCCGACCCGCTCGACCCACGGCGCGGTGCGCTCAAGATACCAGGCCTCCTCGCGGTAGAGCTGGGTGAAGGCGGCGCAATAGTCCATCGCCTGGCGCTCGGTCGCGACCCGGCAGAGCAGATCGGTCGCGCGCACCTTGATGCCGCCATTGCCGGCGACATGCAGCTCATAGCCCGAGTCGACGCAGACCACGCCGAAATCCTTGATCGTTGCCTCGGCGCAGTTGCGGGGGCAGCCCGACACCGCGATCTTGAACTTGTGGGGCATCCAAGAGCCCCAGGTCATCTGCTCGATCTTGACGCCGAGGCCGGTCGAATCCTGCGTGCCGAAGCGGCACCATTCCGAGCCGACACAGGTCTTCACGGTGCGCAGCGCCTTGCCATAGGCATGGCCCGAGACCATCCCCGCGGCGTTGAGATCGGCCCATACGGCGGGCAGATCCTCCTTCTTGATGCCGAAAATGTCGAGCCGCTGGCCGCCGGTCACCTTGACCATCGGCGCATCATATTTTTCGACGACGTCGGCGATCGCGCGCAGCTCGCGCGGGTTGGTAAGGCCGCCCCACATGCGCGGCACCACCGAATAGGTGCCGTCCTTTTGGATATTCGCATGCAGCCGCTCGTTGACGAAGCGGCTCTGCTGATCGTCGACATAATCGCCGGGATTGGCGCAGAGCAGATAATAGTTGAGCGCGGGCCGGCACGATGAGCATCCGTCGGGAGTCGACCAGTGCAGCTTCTGCATCACTTCGGGGATCGATTTCATCCCCTGTGCAACGATCTCACGGCGGACGTCGTCATGGGTGAAGCTGCTGCATTTGCACAGCGTCTTGACCGCGCGCTCGCCTTCATATTCGTCGCCAAGCGTGACCGCCAGCAGCTGCTCAACCAGCCCGGTGCACGAACCGCACGAGGCCGAAGCCTTGCAGGTGGCGCGAACTGCGTCGAGCGTGCAGGCGCCGCCTTCGATCGACGCCACCACCTTGCCCTTGGAAACGCCGTTGCAGCCGCAAATCTCGGCATCGTCCGAGAGCGCCGCAACGGCTGCCTTAGGGTCCGCTTGGCCCCCTCCTTGGGCGAAGGCCTGTCCGAAGATCAGGACGTCGCGGATCGACCCGATGTCCTCGTCCTTCTTGAGCAGGTCGAAATACCAACTGCCATCGGCGGTATCGCCGTACAGCACCGCCCCGACGATCCGGTCGTCGCGGACGACGACGCGCTTGTAGACACCGCGCGAGGCATCGCGCAGCACGATATCCTCAGCGCCGTCGCCGCCCGAGAAGTCGCCCGCCGAAAAGACGTCGATCCCGGAGACCTTGAGCTTGGTCGATGTCACAGACCCGCGATAGCCGCTCGGCTTATCGACCAGTCCGTCGGCCAGCGCGCGGCACATCTCCCACAGCGGAGCGACAAGGCCGTAGACATTGCCGTCATGCTCGACGCATTCGCCGACCGCGAGCACCGCGGGATCGCTCGTCACCATATGGTCATCCACCTGGATGCCGCGTCCGACCGCAAGGCCCGCCTCGCGCGCCAGTGCGACCGATGGGCGGATGCCCACCGCCATCACCACCAGGCTCGCCGGGATGGTCCGTCCGTCCTTGAGCCGCACGCCCTCGACCTTGCCCTCGCCGATGATCTCGGCGGTGTCGGCGCCGGTTAGGATCGTCTGGCCGCGCCGTTCGAGTTCGGTCTTGAGCAGCCAGCCGGCGGCTTCGTCGAGCTGGCGCTCCATCAGCGTCGGCATCAGGTGGATCACGGTCACCTTCATACCGCGCAGCGAAAGGCCGTGCGCCGCCTCCAGCCCGAGCAGGCCGCCGCCGATCACCACCGCATCGCCGCCGGCCTCGGCCGCCGTGAGCATATGATCGACATCCTTCATGTCGCGGAAGCTGATCACGCCCGGCAGATCCTTGCCTGGCACCGGGATGATGAACGGATCGGAGCCGGTCGCGATCAGCAACCGGTCGTAGCTCACCGTCCTCCCGCTCTGCGACTTTACCGTCTTCGCGGCGCGATCGATCGCGGTCACCGGATCGCTGCTGATGAGCTCAATCGCATTGTCGCGATACCATTCCGGCCCATTGATGACGATGTCGTCGAAGCTCTTCTCTCCGGCGAGCACCGGCGAGAGCATGATGCGGTTGTAGTTCACATAAGGCTCGGCGCCGAAGATGGTGACGGAGAAGCGGCCGGGATCGCGGGCCAGCAGCTCTTCGACGGCGCGGCAGCCGGCCATGCCGTTGCCGATCACCACCAGATGTTCGCGGAGGGTAGGGGAGAGCATCACGCTTCCTTCAGTTTGCGATGACGGACGAGGTGCGACATGCGCGCATCAGATGCGGGCGCCGGCGAGCGCGCTCGCCCAGGTTGAGCGCCAGCGGCCTTTGACGATGGTGAGACCGCCCAGCGCGATCAGCGCAAGCCCTGCGAAGATCAGAAAGCCGAGCTGCGGGCTGCCGGTCAGTTGCTTGGCGAGGCCGAGCGACGAGGCAAGGTAGAAGCCGCCGACGCCGCCGGCGAAACCGACCAGGCCGGTCATCACGCCGATCTCTTCCTTGAAGCGCTGCGGCACCAGCTGAAACACCGCGCCGTTGCCGAAGCCGAGCGCGAGCATCGCCACCAGGAACAAGGCGAGCGCCAGCCAGACGGTCGACGGGCTGGTGCTGATGGCGCTGAGCGTGATCGCGGCCAGCAGATAGGCGACGGTGAGCGCCTTCGTGCCGCCGATCCGGTCGGCGACCGCGCCTCCGAACGGGCGAATCAAAGAGCCGGCGAATACGCAGGCGGCGGTGCAGTAGCCGGCGATTACCGGGGTCAGCGCGAACTGATCGGTGAAGTAGATCGACAGCGACGAGCTCAGGCCCACGAACCCGCCAAAGCTGACGCCGTAGAACAGCATGAACCACCAGGCATCGGCCTTCTTGAGCGGCTCGAGATAGGCGGTGACGGGCTTGGCGGCGGGCGGGTTGGGCGCGTTCTTCGCGAAGATCATGTAGATCACGAACACGATCGCCAGCGGGATCACCGCCAGGCCGAAGACGCTGGTCCATCCGAACAGCTTGGCGAGGGTGGGCGCGAACAGCGCGGCGAGGACGGTGCCGCTGTTGCCCATGCCGGCGATGCCCAGCGCGGTGCCCTGGTGCTCGGCCGGATACCAGCGGCTGGCGAGCGGCAGCGCGACGGCGAAGCTCGCCCCGGCGAAACCGAGGATGACGCCGACCGCGATCGTTCCGCCGAAGCTGTGGACGCCGAG
>Ga0068859_100004083_pt1 | contig 14894 bp, 9 predicted proteins | sample KBSSwiS22_FD_66585 | JGI IMG/M metagenome (GOLD analysis project Ga0068859, IMG submission 66585) | Switchgrass rhizosphere microbial communities from Kellogg Biological Station, Michigan, USA - KBS Switchgrass S2-2 | ecosystem: Host-associated > Plants > Roots > Rhizosphere > Soil ...
AAATTGTCGGAGTTGGCCTTCTGGAAGGCCGTGACGGTGTTGAGGATGCCGTTCGGCTCACGGATCAGGTCGGAGGCATAGGCCAGGTAGACGAGGTCCATGCTCACGGCCTGCTGATCCGGCCGCGCGGCCGGGGTGTCCGGCCCGGGGGTCGCGGCGCCGGCCGTTCCCGGTTGGTCGGCGGCGCCGACGGCCGAGGTGAGAAAGCCGACGTAGGAGACGAGCAGGCCGCTGACGGACTGGACCCACGCCGCGCCCCGCGCTCCGGTGGTGTCGACGTCCGCGGCCCGCGACAGCGCCTCCTGTGCCGTTCCCATGTCCTGCTGGTACGGCTCCCGCAGCCCGCCCCACGCGCCCGGCGGGAGCAGCGTCTGCGCGGCGGCCCGATCGGCGTCCGCCAGTAGTGCGGTGGCCCTGGCCGCGTCGACGACGGCTGGCGAGGTCCGCTCGGTGGCGGTGGTCGCCGTCGCGCGCAGGCTGTGCGCCAGGGCGATGCCCGTCCCGCCGACGGCCAGCGCGCCGACGGTGACCAGCGCGGTGAACAGCCACAGCCGTTCCGGGGTGCCGCGGGACGCGGCTCGCCGGCGCAACCGCTGGCGCCAGGTGCGCGGCGGCGTGATCGGCGGTCTGGTCACCGGCCTTCTCCGTCCGGCACCTGCGGCGGCGGCGCGGCCGCGGAGGTGAGTGGCAGGGTCAACGGGGCGTTGGGAGGCTCGACCCGACGCAGCGTGATCCGGGTCCACCGGCCGACGTAGACGCGATCGCCGTCGCGCAGCGGCACCGCCTGGCCACCGGCCAGCCGGCGCCCGTCCCGCGCGTTCAGCCGGGTGCCGTCGCGGGAGCCGGCGTCGGCGACGCGGTAGCCGCCGTCGGCGGCACGTTCCAGGACGGCGTGCCGCTCGGACACCCCGGGGTCCGCGGACAGGTCGACCAGCCGGTCCGGCCCGGCGCTCGGGCCCGGACGGCCGAGCAGGATCCGGCCGCCGCGCAGCGGGACGATCCGGCCGGGACCCGGGGCGCCGTCCGCGCCCGCCCGTTCGTCGTCGATCCGGGCCTCCCAGGTGACCACCCGCAGCGGTTCGAGGGCCGGCGGGCGCAGCGGCGCCCCGGTGGCGAGGTCGCAGCGGCACCGCAGGCAGAACCGCTCCCCCGGCCGGGCCGGGGCCTGGCAGCTCGGGCAGCGGCCCGCCGGCCGCCCGCCGGGCGGCTGCCTCGGTGTCATAGGCCTGTCCCCGTCACAGCCAGGTCCAGGGCCGGGTCTGGTTGGCCTGATCGACGAGGCGGATCTTCTCGGCCCGGTCGGTCGCCCGGCGCGCCAGGCCGCTCAGGAGCCTCGCGCGCGCGATCGCCAGGTCGCGCGCGGTCAGCGTGACGCCCAGGACCGTCCCTGCCTGGCGGGTGCCGGCCACGTCCACCAGCCGGGCCGCGGCTGCCAGCACGACGCCGCGCAGGACCGCGTCCTGGTCCGGCGACAGGTGCGCTCTGATCGACTCGAACGCGGCGGCGGCCCCGTCGAGATCGACCCTGTTCGGGACAGGCCGGTCGGGGCCGGCCAGCAGGTGGATGATCTGGATCTGCGCAGCCTCGTACGCTCGCGAGGTGGCGGGTACCCGTTCGTAGGCGCGGATCTGGCCGGACCTGTCCCGTCGGCAGCGAGCCAGTCCGAACGCCGCGCTCGTGGTTCCCGGGTCCACCGCGCTGACGACGTCGTACAGCCGGGCGGCGGTGTCCAGGTCGCCTGCGGCCTCCGCCGCGGCGGCGAGCGCCAGCCGGGGGGCGACCTCGGTCGGGAAACGCGCGTAGACGAGGTCAAAGGCCCGCGTCGCCGCGCCCGGCCTGCCGGCGGTCAGCTCGACCAGCCCGCGGTACCAGTGGACCCGCCAGTCGATGGTGGCGGCTGGCCGGCCTCCTTCGAGCTCGGCGAGCGCTTCACCTGCCAGGTCGAGCTGTCCTGCGGCCAACAGCGCGTGCGCCTGCTGGACACGCACGTCGAGCCGGGTCTCCCCGCCCGGCAGGGGCACGGGCAGCGCCGCCCAGCGCGGGGCCAGCGGAGCGCGCCCGGGGCCCTCGCCGGTGGGGTGCGGTGGCGGCGTGAAGCGCGAGCTCGGATCCGGAGGCGGTACCTGCGCGGCGCCCGGGCGCGACGATCCGGCGACGATCTCGCGCAGCACCTGCTTCAGCTCGTCGGCCAGCTCGTCGGCGGTGGCGAACCGTTCGGCCGGGTCGTGGGCGGTCGCGCGCAGCAGGACGCGGCGCAGCACGCCGTACTCGTCCAGGAGCGGGTCGTCGGTCTCCGGCGGCGGCAGGGCGTGCAGGAGGCGCTGCTCCGGGCCGTCGGGGGTCGAGAAGAACCGGCCGAGCACGAGGACGGCGAGCGTCCGGCCCGCCGAGTACAGATCGGTCGCCGGGGAGGGCAGCGCACCCCCGCCGGGCTCCAGCTCGGGTGCTCGGAACCCGACGGTGCTCAGGAACGACCGGCTCTGGTCGGAGGTCTTGCGCACGGCGCCCAGGTCGACCAGGGTCAGGCCGCCGGAGACCGCCATGATGTTCTCGGGTTTGAGGTCGCAGTAGACCCGCTGCCTGCGGTGCAGGTAGGCGAGCGGCTCCAGGAGCTTGATCAGGTAGCGGACAGCGTCCACCGGCGGCAGCCGCCCCTCGGTAGCGCCCGTGAAGCGGAGCGCCAGAACGTCCAGCGACCGGCCATGAACGTAGTCCATGACGATGTACTCGATGCCGCCGTGCTCGACGAACTCGCGGATGCCGACGATGTTCGGATGGGCCACGTCGCTGAGCGCCTCGCGCTCCTGCTGGATCGTCCTGCCGGCTCGCGCGTCGGCGGCGTTCAGAGTGGCCTTGAGCGCCACCCAGGCGCGTGGCGGCTGCGGCAGGTCGGACAGCGGATCGGGGTCTTCCGAGCCGTGCTTGATCGCCAGGCTCATGTTCAGCGCCGCGTACACCCAGCCCTGGCCCCCGTGCGCCAGGACGCCGCGGACGCGATACCGCTTGGCGATCTCCTCCCGGGGTTCAAGCTTGGTCGAGTACGAATAGGGATGTTGGCAACGGGCGCAGTTGCCGTCACTCGGGGTCGACTCCTCCGTCGGTCCCTGGGCGATCGGAGCGGCGCAGTTCACGCACCGCCGGGCGCTCGCCGCCACGACCGCCTTGGGCTTGACGGGCGGGAGGCCGTTGCTCGGCAGGATGTGCTCGGCGAGGAACGGCAGGGCGAGCAGCGCATCGAAGGCCGGCCCACCGGGAGTGGCCGACCCACCGGCTCGTGCCCGGCCGGCCCCGGTGCCCGCGGCGCCGGGCGGGGCGTACCGGGCAACGGCCGTCTCGTACGCACGGACGAGGCGCACGGCCGCGGCCAGGTCCACCGGCGCGACCGCCACCGCGCGCCTCGCGTCGGCATGCTCGGCCGCGAGCAGGACGGCCTGCGCCGGGGCGAGGCCGTCGGCCAGGGCGCGCGCGTCGCGCAGCCTGCGGCGCAGCGCGACCAGCCGGTGCGCCGGCGCGCGGTTAGCGGCCCGCATCTGGGTAGCCGCCAGCTCGGTCTGCGCGGCCAGGGCCCGCCAGGCATGCAGGCCATGGGCCACGTCGAACGACCGGACCGCCATGGCAGCCCGGAGGTCATCGAGCCATCGGCGCAACGCGCCGTCACCCGCCAGCACGTCATCCGGGTCGTCGAGTCGGTAGAGCGGGCCCGGGTCGACGAACCGGTCGAGCGCGGCGCGGGCGAGCCGGTCCGCCGCGACGACTGTGGCCTCCAGCCCGCGCAGCCGCGCGGCCAGCTCGTCGAGCTCGTCGGGCAGGAGCCTGGGATCGACGGTGGACGGCTCGTCCCGCGCCGCGTCGACGGGCTGGACGGCGCCGGGCGCGGCGATGCCGCGCTGGGTGAGACCCCTCGTGGTGCCGGCATCCACGATCTCCGTCGGGGTGTCGCCGGGCGCCGCCACCGTGCCGGCGTCACCGGCGTCGTCCGCCGGCGGCTGGTAGGCCGGGTCGCGGATCTGGAGCGTGGCGAAGTCGACCTCGCCGAAGAGGCGGATTCGCTGGCGGGCGATGCCGTGCGTGTCGGCGAGAGTGCCGAGCCCGGCCTGGACTGCGGTCCGCAGGTCGGCGAGCGTGGCCGGGCAGTCGGGGGTGGTCAGCACGTCGGACAGCGCCCGGGAGAACAGACTGAACGCGCCAGGGCCGGGCTTGTAGCGGGCCATCTCACCGGCGCCGCAGGCATAGACGTAGACGACCGCCCGGCCGGCGGCGCGCTCCGCCCGCCGCTCCGACCACTGCTGGACGTACCCGGGTTCGACGCGCTTCTCCCCCAGCTCCAGGCCCTCCCGGCACGCGTCCACGAACACCAGGACGTCGCCGGCCTGGCTGCGTTCGATGTCGGCAGCGAAGGTCAGCGGGAGGCAGTACTCGTGGAAGTCGCGGGCGTCCCGGCGCGCCTCGGTCGGGACCAGGTAGTCGGTTCCCCGGTGGTGCATGCCGTGGCCGCTGAGGTAGATCAGCTGGGTCTGCCGCTCCGCGGAGCCTTCCAGGAACTTCTGGACGGCGTAGCGCAGCTCGCCGCGGGAGGTGCGCTCCGGGTCGTGCACCCGGACGTCGTCGTAGCCGACGCGACGCAGCGCGTCGGCCAGCTCGGCGACGTCGTCCCGGATGAACGGAAGGCTGACGATTCCCGGGTCGGCATAGCGCGGCACGCCCACCAGCAGCGCCCGGAAGCCGGCCATGACCGCCTACCGCCTGATCGCGGGTCGGCGGAGTAACGGCACAGGGACGGATTCTAGGCACGCATCGCGACTATCGACGCACCAAGGGGACAATCCGCGCGCCAGAGGCACCAGCCCGGCGCCCCCGGGTTCAGAGCCGCGGTTCGACGTACGGGTGGACGTAGAAGCCGTCGTAGAACGGGGTGAACCAGGCGTTGATCGGGCCGGCCGCGGGGTTCGCCCCAGTTCCCGGGCCCGGTTCGGAGTAGAGGCGCAGGTGGGCGTCGTTCTCGAACGCCTGCTCCTCGAAGAACTGGTAGCGGGCGCGCGGGTCGTCATCGAGACCGTAGCGGTCGAGCAGGCTGGCCGCCTCCTCGACGACCAGGTAAAGCGCGAGCTGCTCGGCCAGGCAGGCGATCGGAATCCAGTCCGGCTCGGCCAGCCGGCCCGTCACGGAGACGGTCGCCACCAGCAGCTTCCTGGCGAACCCGACCGTGTAGTGCCCGCCGTAGGCCTGTGGGAGCCGGGCCAGCGGCCCGTCCTCGCGGCCGATGACGTCGGCGGCGACCGCGTCCACCCGGGTGGCGAGCAGCGCGGCGATGTCGACGCACAGGTCGTCGACGAATGTCGTGCACGCCGTGACGAGCGCGCCCGCGGCGATCACCGCGTGGTCGCCCTCGCTGCCCGGCTCCGGCTCCCGCCCGATCCGGGGGCCCGCGGCGTCGAACGTGAAGGTGTCGACATCGAAGGCCCGCAGGGATCGCGCCGCCCGCCGCATGTGCGCCGCCGCGTCGGCCCGCGCCTCGACATCCACCTGCACCTGCCGCCCCACGATGATCTCCTCCCCTCGGCCGGAACGCGCCCGCCGCGTCGAACAAACCCGGCGCCAACCATAGCGATTGCGACGAATCGCTGGCCATGGTGCGGCCCCAGGGCCGGCGGCGGGCGCCGCGCTGGCGGGGGTTACTTGACCAGCGGATCGCGGGGAAGGCCGAGGATGCGCTCGGCGATCTGGTTGCGGGTGATCTCCGAGGTGCCGCCGGCGATCGTCATCCCGCGCCAGGACAGCGCCGCGCGGGCGGCGTCCGCGCCCGGGCCCTCCAGAAAGGCCGCGTCCGGGCCGGCGAACGCGAGGCTGAGGTAGGCCGCCTCGCCGATGTGCTCGGCCAGCGCGAGCTTGGTGATGTTGCCCTCCGGCCCCGGCTCACCGCCGGCGACGGCGCGCACCGCGGAACGCAGGTTGAGCTGGCGCAGCGCCAGGCCCGTCGCCAGGTGCCGGCCGACCCGTTCGGCGGCACCGGGGAACGCGTCGGGCCGGGCCCGGTAGAGCTCGATCGGGCTGCCAGCCTGGGCCCCGCCGACCCCGCCGCCGATGCTGACCCGCTCGTTGCCCAGGGTCGCGCGGGCGACCTTCCAGCCCTGGTTCGGCTCGCCGACGAGGTCCGCGTCGGGGACGAAGACGTCGGTCAGGAAGACCTCGTTGAAGCCGGCGTCGCCGGTGGTCTGGCGAAGCGGGCGGACGTCCACCCCGGGGGCGTGCATGTCGACGACCAGCACGGTGACGCCGGCGTGCTTGGGGGCCGCCGGGTCGGTGCGGACGGTCGCGAGACCGCGCCGGCAGTACTGGGCCCCGCTCGTCCAGACCTTCTGGCCGTTGACGAGCCAGCCGCCGTCGACCTTCTCGGCGCGGGTGCGGATGCTCGCGGCGTCGGAGCCCGCGGCCGGCTCGGAGAACAGCTGGCACCAGATCTCCTCGCGGGTCAGCGCCTTGCGCACATACCGGGAGATCTGGTCGGGGGTGCCGTGCTGGATGAGGGTGAGGATGGTCCAGCTGGTGATGCCGTAGTCGGGCCGCGCGACGCCGGCCGCGGCGAACTCCTCGTCGATGACGAGCTGCAGGCCGGCCGGCGCCTCGATGCCCCAGGGCTTCGGCCAGTGCGGCTGGACGTAGCCGGTGTCGATGAGTGCCTCCAGCTGCTCCGCCTCGGGCAGCGCGGCGAGCCGCTGGGCGAGCGCGCGCACGTCGGCGCGGGCGGCCTCGACCTCGTCCGGCAGGTCCAGCGACGCGGCGCGGGCCGTGCCGGCCGCGGACAGCCGGGCGACGTCCGCGGCGGCGGCGTCGGGGTCGAGCACCGCGGTCAGCGTCGTCGCGCGGCGCAGCAGCAGATGGGCGTCGTGCTCCCAGGTGAAGCCGATCCCGCCGTGGACCTGGGTGCCCAGCGAGGCGTTGCCGGCGAACGCGGGCAGCGCGAGCGCGGCAGCGCTCGCCGCCGCGAGCGCCAGCTCGTCCGGGGCTGTTTTTCTGTCGGCCAGGTGCGGGCCGGAGCCGTCGGTGGCCGCGCGCGCCGCGTCCCAGACGGCGGCCGTCGCCAGCTCGGCGGCGACCAGCATGTTCGCCAGATGGTGCTTGACGGCCTGGAACGAGCCGATCGGCCGGCCGAACTGCTCGCGGACCTTGGCATAGGCGGTGGCGGTCTCGAGCGCCTCCAGCGCACCGCCGACGGCCTCCGCGCCGTAGATCACCCGGGTGAGGGCGGCGGCGGTCGCGGCGGCGCCGGGCAGCACCTCGGCGGGCGTGACGCCGTCGAGCGCGAGCCGCGCCGAGCGCCGGCCCGCGTCGAGCGCCTTCGGGACGGTGACGGTGAGACCGGCGGCATCGGCCGGCACGACGACCACGTCGTCGCCCGCCACGAGGACGAACAGCGACGCGAGCCCGCCGCCGACCACCACTCCCCCGTCGCCGGACACCGTCCCGCTGGCGAGCGTCAGGTCGCCGAGCAGGCCGACGGCGCCGACGGTGTCGCCGGCGGCGAGGCCGGGCAGCAGGCGGGCCCGTGCCTCGGGCGAGCCGGCCGCGGCGACGATGGCGGAGGCGGCGACGGTCGGTACGAACGGCCCCGGCGCGACGGCCCGGCCGAGCTCCTCGACGACGACCACCAGCTCGCTCAGCCCGGCCCCGCCGCCGCCGTGCTCCTCGGGCAGGTGGACGCCGAGCAGGCCGAGGTCGGCGAACGGCTTCCAGAACCCGGGCAGCGGCTCCTCGTCGCGTTCGAGTAACGCCCGACCAGCCGCGCGTGCCTCGTGCGATGTGAGGAACGCCCGCGTGGTGCGGGCCAGCTCGCGGTGCTCCTCACTGATGGCGATCGCCATGATCAGACCTCCCGGCTTGTCTGACCAGAACATAGTTCTGTTCACCGGCTGGAGTATCAGTCGCCGGTCAGCTCCCAGGTCGGCGGCGTGCCGTCGACCTCGCGCACGATCCCCCGGTTGCGCAGCACCCGCAGATGGGACATGCCCTCGGCGAGCGCGGCGCGCTTCATGAAGCCCTCGATCTCGTCCCACGGCCGCGACCAGGTCATCCGCTGGCAGACCTCCCAGCCGGTCCTGGCACCGCCGCCGATCGCCTCGACGATCTCGCGGAACCGCTGCTCGTGGTGGCCGCGCAGCTGGGTGAGCCGGCCGGGCAGGTCCCGGATGCGGAACTCGTGCGCGGGTAGCACCTCGTCGGCCGGGTACCGCTCCACCTTGTCCAGCGAGCGCAGGAAGTCACCCAGCGGGTCCGCGTCCTCGCCCGGGGCGAACGGGATGTTCGGCGTGATCCGCGGCAGCACGTGGTCGCCGGCGACCAGCAGCTGGTTGGCCGGCTCCCAGAAGCACAGGTGGCCGGGCGAGTGGCCCGGCGTCCAGATGGCACGCAGGTCCCAGCCGGGGACGTCCGGACGGTCGCCGTCCTCCAGCAGCACGTCCGGCAGCGGCAGGTTGTCGGCCGCGCGCTGCGGCACTCCGCTCGTCATCGCGGCGACGAGGTCGACCGGCACCCCGGCCCGGGCGAGCATCCGGTTCATGCGGGCGCGCAGGTTCGCCGGATCACCCGTGAACAGCTTCAGCGCCGCCAGGTCGGCCGGGTGCAGCGCGACCCAGGCACCGGACTCGGCCCGGACTCGGTCGGCCAGGCCGTAGTGGTCGCGGTGCATGTGGGTGGCCAGCACGCCGCGGATGTCGCCGACCCGGTAGCCGGCGAGCGCGAGGCCCGCCGCCAGCGCGTCGTACGCCTCGTCGGTGTCCCAGCCGGCGTCGACGATATAACCGCCGCCGTCGGTCTCGAACAGGTAGACGAACACGTGCCGCAGGCCGCTGGACGGGAGCGGCACCGGGATGCTCCAGAGCCCGGGCCGCACCCGTTCGACGGGTGGCAGATCCACACTGGGCGGCTCGGTCAGCGAAGTCATCCGGCCCTCCGGGAGGTCACGGCCGCCCGGTCCCGGCCCACCCGAGGCCGCGGCCGGGCTCCGGCGCGCCCCGCGCCGGCGGGCACCCGATGCTCCGGGAGCCCCGACCGGTGGTTTGTTGATGCTTGTTAACGAATATCTGAACGGTACTCGTGGGCCTTCGTCCGGCGCCAGGGAACCGGAGTCAGGCGCTCCGAAACCCGCGCGACCGCCGGGCTCGCGGCCTGCCACCTATCCACGAAGTTCGGCGATTGCCCGGGGCAGGTCGGCGAGGGCGACCTCGGTGACGGTGCGGCGGTCGCGGGTGCGTAGCTCGGCGATGCCGTCGGCGGCGCGGCGGCCGAGGACCACCTGGAACGGGCAGCCGATGAGGTCGGCGTCCGCGAATCTCACGCCGGCCGAGGCGCCGGGCCGGTCGTCGACGAGCACCGTCAGGCCCGCCGACGCGAGGGCGTCGGCGGCCGCGCCGACCAGGCCCTCGTCGACCTTGCGACCGAGCGGGATCACCTCGACGTCGTACGGCGCCAGCTCCGCCGGCCAGAGGATGCCGTGCTCGTCGTGGTGCTGCTCGATGACGACGGACAGCAGCCGGCCGATCCCGATCCCGTAGCAGCCCATCAGCATCGGGCGCTCGACGCCGTCGGGGTCGAGGAAGGTGGCCCCCAGGGGCACCGAGTAGCGCGTGCCGAGCTGAAAGATGTGCCCGATCTCGACGGCGCGTTCGATCACGAGCGGGCCGGATCCGTCCGGTGACGGGTCACCCGTGCGGACGCCGACCACGTCGGCGAACAGGTCCGGCGCGAAGTCCCGACCGACGTTGGCCCCGGTCAGGTGGTAATCGGGCTCGTTCGCGCCGATAACCCAGTCGCGTCCGGCCGCGACGTGGTGATCCGCGACGATCCGGCCGACCAGAGGCGCCAGGCCGTGCGGCCCGACATAGCCGCGCACCAGCCCAGGGTTGGCGGCGAAGTCGGCCGCGTCCAGCAGCAGCGGAGCGGAACCGAGCACCCGGGCGAGCTTGAACTCGTTGATCTCCCGGTCCCCTGGGCACAGCACCGCGACGATCTCCTCCCCCGTCCCGGTGTGGATCTTGTAGAGCAGGCATTTCAGGACCTGCGCCGGCTCGACACCCAGGAACGCGGCGATCTCGTCGACGGTCCGCACGCCCGGGGTGTGGACGCTGGTCAGCGGCTTCGATCCGGGCTCGACGGCGGCGGGCCGGGCCGCCGACGCCGTCTCCAGGTTCGCCGCGTATCCGCCGGCGGGCGCGTAGGCGACGAGGTCCTCGCCGACCTCGGTCGGGGCCATGAACTCCTGGTTCGCGCCGCCACCCATCTCGCCGGCCTGCGCCTCGACCGCGCGGAACCGCAGTCCGCACCGGGTGAAGACGCGTTCGTAGGCCGCGTACAGGTCGTCGTAGGCCTCCCGCAGCGACGCCTCATCGGCGTGGAAGCTGTAGGCGTCCTTCATGACGAAGTCGCGGGAGCGGATCAGCCCGGAGCGGGGGCGCAGCTCGTCGCGGTACTTCGTCTGGATCTGGAACACCCGCAGCGGGAGATCGCGATAGCCGCTCACCTCGTGCGCGACGAGGCTGGTGACCAGCTCCTCGTGGGTCGGGCCGAGACAGAACTCGGTGCCCTTCCGGTCGGTCACCCGGAACATGAGATCGCCGTAATCGGCCCACCGGCCGGTCCGTTCCCACAGCTCACGGGGCATCAGCGCCGGCATCAGCATTTCCTGGCAGCCCGCCGCGGCCATCTCCTCGCGTACCACCGCCTCGATGCGGCGCAGCACCCGCAGCCCGAGCGGCAGGTAGCTGTAGATCCCGGACGCGGACCTGCGCGCATAGCCGCCGCGCAGCAGCAGCCGGTGGTTGGCGGTCTCCGCCTCCGCCGGGTCGTCACGAAGGGTCCGGACGAACACCTGGGAAAGCAGGTCGACGCGCGAGGAGCGAGCGAACGAGGACATGCGGGGACTCCGTCGTCGAGGCGAGACGCCGTCGACGGACGACGTCCCGAGGGTGGCCACCTGACCGCGCGCGCCCTTGTCGGACGCGTCGCCAGACGTCGCCGGGCCACCCACACCGGGACGGCCCGGCTACAGCGGTCGGCGCTCCACCCCGACAAACCCCACCGAACGATCTCCTCGTCTCACGCCCCGAAGACGCACACCCACGCCGACGGGATCTTCCCGCAAGGTACCAGCCTCCGCGGCCAAGCGGGCCCACACGCGCGGCCAGCGCGCTGCCCGCGGGTGCACACTCGTTGCCCCGTCACTCGTGTGAGTTCGCCTCGGTCGGCTTGCCTCGATGAGTAAGGCGCGGGTCCGGCGCTCCCGTACCGCAGCACCTTGCCCCACCGGCCGGAAACGAATTTGAGCACCCAACCTGGGCACCCCGCGTCGTTGACCCGAATTCACGACCATCCGGACCCGATCACGTTTCCGCGGCTTTGTCAAACGGGGGTGCGAGACCAGGGTTTCGCCGGATCTGGACAGATGTTCGAATGGGTGGTTGGGTGCGGGCATGCCCGATCTGACCACTCCCGACGGACCGGCCGGAAACCCATCGAGCGTCCCGGTCACGGCCTGCGACGGTATTTCTTCACACCCGCGTTCGGAAGGTATTTCGGGAGGGCCTGACCGCAGCTTGGAAACCGACCAGGAAACGACTGACGTCACCCGCGCTCACGGTAAAGGACCGGAGGAGGGCGAGGCAGAGGAGGCTCGCACGCGGCATCACCGCTTGGACGCGCTGGACGATGTGGTCACGAGGCTGGCCGAGCTGACCGACGCGAACCTGTGGGCATTGTCGACCGTCGAGGCGCTGGAGTTCCTCGACGCGTCCGAACGGGCCTTCCGGCTGCTGGCCGCGATCCGGGTCGCGGCGATCCGGGACCTGACCGGCCGCGACCTCCGAAGCGTCTTCGGTGAGGAGGACCTGCCTTCGGTCGTGGAGCTCCTGCGTTGGCAGCTGAAGACCCGCCCCCGCGACGCGCGGCGCGCCGTCGACCTGGCCCACGACCTCGACACCGTTTACCAGCTCACCGGTCAGGCACTCACCGCCGCCGAGATCAGCTACGCCCAGGCCGACGCGATCACCGCCGCGCTGCGCTCTCTGCCCGCGGATACCCCGACGGAGCAGCGCGACTGGGCGCAGCGGTTCCTGCTCACGCAGGCCAGGACCCTCGACGCGGGAGACCTCGCCACCCTCGGCAAGACGATCCGCGCCCGGCTCCAGGACCAGCTGCACCCACCCGGCACGGACCCGCGCGACGACGGAGACCAGGGCCGCCGCCGCGAGCTGCACCTCACCGACCAGCCCGACGGCACCACCCGCCTCACCGCCACCCTCGACCCCGAAGGCGCCGCCGCGCTGCGCGCCGCGCTCGGCTCGCTCTCCAAGCCGAAGCCGCTCGGCGAGAACCCCGAGGACCACCGCACCATCCCTCAGCTACGCGCCGACGCTCTCATAGAGCTCACTGAACGGGTCCTGGCGACCGGCACTCTGCCGTCCACCCGTGGTACCCGGCCACACGTCACCATCACCACCACCTTCGACACGCTGCTCGGCCAGCACGGCGGGCCGGCCGCGCACACCGGCTACGGCCAACCGCTGTCCCACGCGACCCTGCGACGGATCTGCTGCGACGCCAACGTCACCCACGTGCTGCTCACCGACGAGGGAATGCCCCTCGAACTCGGCCGAACTCGCCGTCTCGTCCCGCCCTGGCTCCGCCGCGCACTCACTGCCCGCGACGGAGGCTGTACTTTCCCCAACTGCCCGAAACCAGCCGAATGGGCCGACGCCCACCACATCAAGCCCTGGTCCGACGGCGGAACCACCAACCTCGAAAACCTCACCCTCCTATGCCCCTTCCACCACCGAGTCATCCACCGCGAACAATGGACGATACGAATGGGACCCGACGGGCATCCGACCTTCATCCCGCCGTATTCCGTCGACCCCCAGCGCCGTCCTCGCCGAAACCCCCTCCACCGGAACCTCGACCACCTCTACACCGACGCATGGGAAACACCCGATCACGACCGGAGGGACTGTAAAACTTGACACTCCCCAGATTATGACCCGCGCCCGCCGCCCCCTTCCGGCGGTGGACCGAGTCGATTGTCAAGGTGTTGCGCGAGAACGCGACGGGCGTCGTCCGCTGATCGTCGGCCGGCGAGTACGGCGTTGCCGAGCCCGACGGTCAGGGCGAGGATGGCGAACGCCTCGTCGGCGAGGTCCTGGTCCGGGGGGCGTCGCCCCTCGGCCTGGCAGGCGCGTAGCTGTTCGATCAGCCACGTCGACTTTCGCTGTCCAGCGGCAGTGTCGCCAGCAGGACAAACTCGATCCTTGCCCGACCGGCAGTGGGCATTTCAGCCGTTGCGAGGCGCGGCAGCACCCGTTCCTGGCTCGGCGCCCGGCATCCGATCATCGCGCTGGATACAGGCGGCGATCCCGGCCGGGCCGTTGCCCAGCCGCTGTGATGTTCGCACCTTTCTTACGAGGTGATGGCGACAGCTCGGCGGATGAAGTCGTCCTGGGTGAGCTGAGCGAGCATGAAGTCGGCGACGTCGGCGAACGAGACCCTGGATGTGATCGTCAGGCGCAGGTCGCTGCTGGCGCTGTAGCGACCGGTGCGCGGACCGGCGGTGAGGATCGCCGGTCGCACGATGGTCCAGGCGGTCTCGCTCGTCCTGATGAGCGCCTCCATGCCCTCCTTGTCCCGCATCAGGGATCTGATCGCGACGCGGGCGATCGCGACGTAGAGGCCGCGGTGGCCGCTGTCGGCCACGCCGTACCCGCTGACCGCCACCAGTCGGCGCACACCGTGGGCGTCCATCGCCGGCAGGATCCTGCGCATCCCGTCCGTGCAGACCGTGGTGCCCCATCGGCGCTGGCCGAGCGCGCTGAGCACGGCGTCGCTGCCGGCGATGACCTGCTTGACGGCCTCGATGTCGCGGACGTCGCCGGATACCGGCCGGAGACGCTCGTGAACGGTGAGGCGGCTGGGGTCGCGGGCAAGCGCGGCGACGGTGTGGCCCTGCTGGAGCGCCTGTTCGAGCAGGTGGCTCCCGGTATGACCGGTGCCACCGAAGACTGCCAAGTGCATGCCGCGGTTCCTTCCGACGGGACGATAGTTTGAGACTCCAAGCATTACTACCATCCGACAGATGCTTTGACCGGTCAAGCGTTGGAGTATCCATGTAATCTCAACGGGTGGGCGACACCGATGGCGGCGACGACGAGCTGATCCATGCCGTCGTCAGGCAGGTCGTCACCGTCGCGGCCTCGACCAGCGCCCTCGCCACGGATCTACTGAAGGAACTCGACCTCACCGAGCCACTCGCGAACGTCCTGTGGCGGCTAGACCCCCACACGGCCGCGCCCTCGATGCGCAGCCTGGCAGCGATGCTGAACTGCGATCCCTCCACCGTCACGTTCCTCACGGACCGGTTGGAACAGCGCGGCCTCATCCAGCGGCGCCCCGCACCAACGGACCGGCGGCAGAAGGTCATCAGCCTGACCTCCAGCGGCGTCGAGGCCCGCACACGGATCGAGCGGGCCCTGACAACGGCCTCCCCGCTCGCCCGGCTCTCCCTGGACGAGCGCCGGCAGCTCCACGCGCTGCTCCTGAAGGCGGGGGCCGACCCGGACCAGTTCACCTGCCAGCCGACGGCCTCGCCCGGCGCCGTTACCCAAGAGGCGGGACCGGCCGAACAAGTCAGGCCGGCGAGCTAACGGATCCCCGGACCCGGCGGCTATCAGGCGACGACGTGGCCACGACGTCCCGGGGGGCGTCGCCGTCGGCCGATTTGCCCGATCCCGCCCGGTGATCTACGCTGGGCGACCGAGCCATCAGTGTCTTAGTCAGCACTACCTTAGCCGTCACATCGGCGGCCAGGTCGGGCGCATGGATGAACTGAGTCGGCAATGATCGGAGGCTGGGTGGGT
>Ga0068859_100004085_pt1 | contig 14890 bp, 11 predicted proteins | sample KBSSwiS22_FD_66585 | JGI IMG/M metagenome (GOLD analysis project Ga0068859, IMG submission 66585) | Switchgrass rhizosphere microbial communities from Kellogg Biological Station, Michigan, USA - KBS Switchgrass S2-2 | ecosystem: Host-associated > Plants > Roots > Rhizosphere > Soil ...
TTTTAAGCAGGGGGTCGCTGGTTCGAATCCAGCACGGCTCATTAGACTTAGCGGTTTTTCAGGGGTATCAAATTTCCCTGCTTAACGCGCTGCTTAATGTCGATTTGCTTGGCTACCACCAAAAAGAGCAGGCGTCTGCCTCGAACGTGAATGAGTAAGACCGTCAGCTACAAGTACGACGTTGCGTTTTCTTTCCATTTCTCGGACCTGAGAACGGCCGAACGGATTCGGAATGGTCTTCGGTCTTCAGTCCCTGTCTTCTTGTTCACCGAATGATCGCCATCTATTGGGCTCTCCGCAACCGAACTTCCTATCCCGAACAATTTCAACGACTGCAAGAGGACCGACGCGAGGCTCAAATTCGTCACCACCTCCAGCGGTTGACCAAACTCAGTTATGAGCGCACAAACTCGGCTGATTGAAGGTTGGCTTTCGAGACAATTTGAAGCGAGGGAGAGCGAGTAGTTGCTCTGTCATGTAATGCGGCGTTAGGGAGACTCTGTTATGAGGCACGGATTTTTCTCTCCCGATAGGGACTCGTCCTGCAGGGAAACCGTGGACAATTCTCAACAGTTTGCGGGATTGAACAGTGTGTTCGGAAATTCAATCCTCGACATGCTTCTCGGAAAAGCGCAAGACATGTCTCAGAAATACAACGCACGGGATGGTCCTTTATCTCCAGAAAAGATACGGGTTGGAGCAGAAAGCTCCGCAACAACCGGAGCGCGGGACATAGTTTCGACAAAACAAGCAGCAAGACCACCCGCGGTAGCCACCGAGGCGCCTTCGACGTTAGCACAGACATCGCAACGCATTGCTTCCATTGACTGGATGCGGGGGTTCGTCATGGTGCTGATGATCATCGACCACGCCTCGATGGCCTTTGACGGCCACCACGTGGCACACGATTCAGCGCGTTTCCCGGATGCGGCGACCATGGCGCTGCCGTCTTTGGAATTCTTTACACGTTGGATCACGCACTTGTGTGCGCCCACGTTTGTCTTTCTTGCCGGCGCATCGCTCGCTGTGAGTGTGGAGCGGCGCGTGGCGCGTGGCTTCAGCGCCTCAACAATTAACAGCGGCATCCTCAAACGCGGTGCAATCATCGCCTTGCTTGATATCACGATCATTTCGCTCGGCTCCGGCTACTGGAACTTTGGTGTACTAATGGCAATCGGCCTCTCCATGATGTCCATGGCGTTCCTGCGCCGCCTATCAACGCGGGCCTTGCTGGGATTGGCGCTAGGCTGGATGGTCTTCGGCGAATTCGTCACGAATCGGGTTTGGAACCCTCCTGGATCTTCTTCACCGCTTGCTGCGCTCTTTGTAGCCAACTATGCCGGCGACAATGTGCTTATCCACTATCCCGTCATCCCTTGGCTGTCGGTCATGATGTTGGGTTGGGTTTTTGGCCGGTACGCCAACGAGTTCAACGTCCACAAGCGCGGTCTATCTCCCAAGGCAATCATGGTAATCGGGGGCGTAACGGGCATCCTGGTGTTTGCAGTGGTGCGATATTCAGCAGGTTATGGAGATATGTTTCTGCACCGCGCGGACAACTCGTGGCAGCAATGGTTACACGTCAGCAAGTATCCGCCCTCGCTGGCCTACTTAGGGCTGGAGTTGGGTATACTCTGCCTCGCCCTCTCTTTCTTGAGGACGATTGAGCCACGCATCGGAGTCCGAACGAACGGTCCCTTCTTTGTGTTCGGCCAGACCGCGATGTTCTTCTACCTCGTCCATCGTCTGGTGATGGAAATACCGGCAACTTATTTCGGTCTCCGGGGCGCTGGCGACGTCTCGACAACCTACATCGTAGCGGCCTTGTTCCTCCTGCCACTCTATGTGGCTTGCCGTTGGTATCGCGCGTTTAAGGCAGCTCATCGCGATTCGTTGCTGAAATACTTCTAGTATCCTGAGTTGGCGAACATATGGCTATCGCCGGCATGGCTTGCCTGGCCAGTGGGAATTGGCTTGCGGCGAACCCCGAGCAACGCTATGAGAGTACCTCCAATTACCATTCAAATTCAGGTGCAGGGCAAGGACCACGTCAGCCTGGTAGATTTCATAAAGCAGTTAAGCGCAATCAACGAAGCCCTGGTTAATGGTCGGCTATAATAAGTGCACCTTGAGCCCTGAGCGATGCCTTCGAGAGGAGCAAAAATGACTGGATTTCATAAAGCTCGGTATCTGACGGCCACTCTGGTGTTGCTTGCGTATTTCACTATCGTCCGGGCCCAGGCTGGCGGTGATCCACGAATCGGAACGTGGAAACTGAACCTTGAAAAGTCGCAATATACGGTCGGAGTAGGCCCCCAAGCACCGATAATGGGGATCCGGCGACTGGAATCACGTCCGGATGGTTTTATCGTTTTTACGCAGATAGGCTTAAACGGGCTAAGCAATCCCACCTTCATACAATCGACCTACAAATTGGACGGGAAGAGTTATCCCGAATACACTCAAACCAGTCTGGCTGATTTGTCTGCTGCTAGCGCTGAACCGAATAGAAACACCTACAAGCTGATCGATAACTACACCGTGGAGATCACAAGATTCGATACCAGTGGACGAGTCACGGGAGGCAGCACTCAAGTCTTGAGTAGAGACGGAAGAACCCACACATCGACCAATAAGGACGCGAGTGGAAAGGTCCTCGCCACTCAGGTTTGGGACAAGCAATAAAACCTGCTCGATTCCGTATCGAAATCTCTTAGCGCGATTCGCACTTCAACTGCTGCGCTTGCTCTTCCCTGGAAGTTCGATTTCCGGAAGGCGCACCGAGACGAAGTCCGTATCGGCCACTCCTCCGCGTCAATGTCCGGCGTACAATAACGAATTTCCCACGGAAGTCGATGTCGCCCACTGGAGCCGAGCGCACTCGCCGGAGCGAACGCCGGTATGCAACAGCATTAAGAACATAGTGTGGTAATCAGGCGTGTATTGCTGCGCCGCCTGTAGGAAGCGCGGCTGAATCTCTGGGTGTAGGGACTTTGCTTGCCGATACAGTTTCGTGAGCTTGGTCGCTGGATTTCCTCGGTAGGTAGTTGATGGTGTGCTCCTGGTGCTCGTTCAGCCAGCCTGAAGGGCATGCGACCACGAATGAAGGCAATTGGAAAGCGGAGACATGCCGGAGTATTCGCACCAGAGACGGTCTGACGAGGTCCCGCGTTTTCAGCACATTTTTTACACCACATGGGCGTATACTCCCGCCCGGCCGTTTGAACTTTCTATTCAGAGGAGTGGAATGAAGAACAGATTCTCTTATCTATCGGTAGCGCTGGTCTTGGTTATGGTTTTCTGCGCGGCTTGCGAGCCCAAACAGTCGGCTGAGCCCAAACCGTCGGCTGCGCGCAGCGAAGGCGCGTATGCGAACGTGGGCAAGAGCCGCATCTCTACTTACTCCGAGATGGAGCCGGGGAAGGGCCCCAAGGTGATCGGCGTCAGCTTCCCCTCCGCCGCCTTGAAGGACCTGCCGACCAGCCATTCCGCCGAGAGGCACTGCGCCGACCGGAACAAAGACGGCAAGATCAGCCGACCTGCGGAATGTAACATGTGGCACGAGTGGGCGATTCCTTTGCCAAGTGAAGTAGCGAGCCGCCAGGATGTGCCAATCAAGTGGGCTCTCGTCAATTGGAATCCCATGGGTCACATTCCTCCTGGCGTTTATGACAAGCCTCACTTCGATGTCCACTTCTATCTCGACTCGATCGAGAACGTCTTTGCTATTGAGCCGGGAACTTGTGGCGCGGAATTCGTCCGATGCGACCAGCATGAACTGGGAAAAAAACCGATACCCGCGAATTACTTGCCCCCCGATTACATGGACGTAGACGCGGTCGCGCCCGCTATGGGCAGTCACCTGGTTGACACCACCGGGCCGGAGTTCAGCGGAAAACCCTTCACGCGCACTTGGATCTATGGCATCTACGACGGCCGGATCACTTTTTACGAGGAGATGGTGTCGCTGGACTACATGCTGAGCAAGCCAGACGCCTGCAGCACCTTCAAGACTGCGGCGGCTGTGGACCAAACGGGCTACTATCCGACGGAATCATGCGTGCGATATGACGCGGGGACCGATACCTATACCGTGTCGCTGGAGAAATTCGTCCTCCGCGAGCGGAGTGATCCCACGGCGCCGGTGCCGCTGCCGACACCGCCGCCGCCACCGGCACCGAAAAAGCCCTGATCGTCCTTGATCATCGGCCCAAAGTTCAGCGAGCCTTGTTTTCCCACTGCAGGCGCGGTCTGTGACCGCGCCTACAGTATTTGTCGGGACGTTGATTACTGCCCGGTCGGCATGTTCTTCCAGCCGCCCACGCCGGGGCCGAACCACTTCGTGTCCCAGCCGGTGGGCTTCGCATCCGGGCGATCCACCAGCACGGCTTGCACTTCCTGGATCTTCCCCGCCTTCACCGTGAAGAACTCGCCGACGATGCGGTCGTACTGCGTGACGGAGGCGGCGTTCTGCACACCTTCGACCTTGCCGAAGCGCAGGATGACGAGCACGATGCCGCGCTCCTCGTCCACCACCGGGTAGCGGCGATCCCACAGGTTGCGGCCGAGGAAACGGCCGCGGTCGAACCCGTCCATGGCCGTGGCGTAGGCGCCATTGCGCACGGTGCCCGTGTAGTGCACGCCGTTCTCGAAGCGAGTGGTGTCGGGCAGCAGGTCGGGCCGGTGGTAGTCCGGCGTGCCATTGGTTTGGAACGCGCGGAAGTAGCCGTCCCCGATGGCGACCAGTTCGTAGTACGAGTTGCGCTCTGCGGGCGGGATGGGCAGCTTGAGGTATTGGGACGGCTCCTTGTCCAGCTGTTCCGGCCCCCACCAGTTGGCGCCGATATCGCCCTTGTTGCAGCGGAGGATCTCCATCTCGGTGATGGCGCCGCTGGCCACTTTCAGGCGCAGCATCTCCATGGTCTCGGAGCCATCGGCGTTGGTGATGACAACCTGCGTGCCGGTGTCGCCCAGGCGCTGGTTCACCGCGTCGAAGCGCCAGCGCACTTTCTGCGCGCTGTCCCAGAACACCCTGGCCAATGGCACCTCGTCGCCGTTGAGCGTGATTCTTGCCTTCGCGGCCTGCGCCAGTGCGCGCGGGTCATTGGCGATGAGCGCGGCGTAGTAGGCATCGATGAAGCGCGTGAGGCAGGCGCGGTCGCAGGTGATGGGCTCCCAGCCGCCGCGCGTGGGGCCGTAGTCCGGCGTCCAGGCCGAGGGCAGTTTCTCGTCGCGGTTCACCATTGCGGCCTGGATGTCCCAGATCTGGCCCTTGCGGACGGCAAAGAACTCGGCCACCAGCCGCGTCGCGGCCTGGGCGGGACGATTCGGCGTGAAGCCGGCCTTGAGGCCGAAACGGGCGAAGCTCATCACCACGCCGTATTCCTCGTCCACCACCGGGTAGCGCAGGTCCCAGATGTTGCGCCCGGCGTGGAAGCCGGTGTCGAACTGCTCGGCAGCGCTCATGGCCGGGTTGTTCGCGAAGGAGACATCGGTGGTCCGGTAGCCATTCTCCAGGCGCTGCATGTTCGGGAAGAACTCCGCGGGGTGGTATTCGGGCGTGCCGTTGGTGTTGAAGGCGCGCCAGTAGCCCTCGGCTGCGGCCACCAGGTCGTAGTACGAATCCTGCTCCGCGGGACGGATCTTCATGTTGAAGTTCGGGTTCGGCTTCTGCAGCGTCTTGAGATCCAGCAAGCCGCCTTCCTCCACATTGCGGATCAGCATGGCCTCGGCCTCTGTGATGCGCGAGTTCTTCACCTTGAGCCGGAACACGTAGATGTACTGCGAGCCATCGGCGTTGTTGATCACGGCCTGGGTGCCGGTGTCGCCCCAGCGCGGGTTGGCGATGTCGATGCGCGCCTGCACCGAGGCCGCCTGGTCCCAGAACAGCTTGCCCGCGGGCACGACGTCGTCGTTCAGCGTGAGTTTCGCGCCCGGGGCAAACGGCGCCTTCGCAGGATCATTGGAGATCAGGCCGGCGACGTAGGCGTCCACGATGCGGGTCAGGCAGGCGCGGTCGCAGGCGGCGGTTGCGTTACTCCGGTTCTGCGCCATGGCTGTGGATGCGGCCAGCAATGCCAGTACGGCGCCCAACGCGCGGGTCTTGTGGAAAATGTTCATCATGGGTTCCCCTCGTTTTCCCGAATCGGACCACATTATGTGAAGCACATGCAAGAGCTATGCGTTCGTAAGGCCTCGCAGTCGCAGGCGGAATCATCGGCACAAGCTCACGGCCGCCGCATCACCCACGTCATCATCGAACGCTTGCCGTGCACGACGCTGGTCTTGATCGGGTCCACGAGTGTGCCGCCAAGGTCGTTCATGCTCGCCAGGATGAAAGACTCATCGACAAGGAACCGTTCGTCGCCGTCCGGCATGATGAAGCGGCGATTGCCGAGCGGCCGCACCTGCGACTCATGGCCCACCGTGGTCGCCAGCCTCGCGAAAAAGAGCCCACCCGGCGCCAGCACGCGCCACATCTCCCGCATCATGGCGTGCCATTGCCGCTCGTCCGCGGCGAAGTGCAGCACGGCACTGCTGATCACGACATCGAACGAGGCGTCGGCGAACGACATCGATTCCACCGGTTCGGCGCGAAACCTGGCGTCCGCGTCGGCATGCGTCGCCCTGACGAGGCGACGGACAGCGTCGATCGCTGCGACGTCCACCTCGACGCCGCTCACATCAAAGCCCTGCCGCAGGAGGTACACCAGGTTTCGCCCATGACCGAACCCGGCATCAAGCACGCGCATTCCGATCGTGATGTTTCCGCGATGCAGTTGGTCGAACAGGTAGATGTCGATGTCGCCGAACTCGCGGCGAAGGGTGTCGGATGGCTCAGTCATGAGACGCTCCCTCTTCGTGTCGATTGGCGTTGGCGGCCTGACACTCCGCCCGGCCGATGCGATCGACGATTTCGGTGTGGGTTTTTGGCGGAATCAGTTTTGAACCGTCCACAGAATCGCACTTTCTTGATTCTGGGCGCCAGCTGTGGCTCCCAAGGTTGCAGAGAGTGCGGCCAGAATCAATATCCATTCTCGAAGACTTTGGAGAAATACGGCAGCGTTCTCGCACCAAGCCGTTCCTGGTCCGTCTGAGCTTGTTCGCGACAATTCGTGACAATTCGTGACTTTTCCGTCTGTCGCCCTGTGCTAATCTGCGCGCCAAATGAGGCGTCGCAAAAGTACCAGCGTCTACCGGCGCGCCATCCTTATTTACATGGTGGCAATTGTTGCGCCTTCGGCCGTGCTGCTGTGGCTTGGGATTCAAACCTTTGAACGGCAGCATCAGTCCTACGTGACGCTTGCAAGTGAAAGGCTTTCTGCCGAACTGGAAGCTCGCATCCACGCTGCCGCTTCAGCCGCTTTCGCGGACAGCGATCAACCGATCGCTAAGGCCTTTTTTGTGATTGAGCGTGGCAGGGTAATTCGACCTGGCCTTCACACACCTCTGCGGCTTCCGATTCCTGAGAGTTTCACGGAAGCAGACCAACAAGAGCTCACCCAGAACCGGCCGGAGTTGGCCCTCGACTCTTATCAGAAGCTTCTGACATCGCATCAACGCGAGAGTCTCGCGTTGTACGGGATAGCGCGCTGTTTGACCAAGCTGGGACGTGATGCAGAAGCGCGGTTGGCCTGGCGCAACCTGGCCGCGTCCTATCCCAATGACACGGATCTGTCGCACCGGCCTTTTGGAATCGTGGCCGCGATTGAGGCCGGCGACATCGACGGCTTGTACGAGAAGATCGCATCCGGTCATTGGGAGCTGCCCGCTGACCAGGCCGAATTCTTTCTCAACCAGCTCGATCCAAACAGAGCGTCGCCGTATCTGGAGCAGTTCCGCTTTGCGCGTGAGCTTGAGGAGAGTTTCCAGCCGCCAGAAGCGCTCCAGGGGAACGAAATTCATCCGTACGCCTTCGGCACTCAACGGATCTTCTACCGATCCGACGGGCCCGACCGCATCTCCGGCTTTGCCGTCAACGCGCATTGGATCGATAGCACGCTTCGTCCACAACTCGAGCGGGAGTTAGGGATAACGCAAACCGCAAGACAGGACCAGCTTGCTTATGGAGGAGCGATTGGACTCGTACTCCTAATCCTGTCGTCTGGCGTCGTCCTCCTTTTGCGCGACATCTCGCGTGAGGCCCGTACCAACCGTCTGCGCGCCGAGTTGGTAAGCAGCGTATCGCATGAGCTGAAGACGCCGATCACGCTGATTCATCTCTACGGAGAAACGCTGCTGCGTCATGCCGGATTCCGTGAAGAGGAACGTTCGGATTTCTATCGGATCATCGTGCGCGAGAGCGCGAGGCTCGGCCGTCTTGTCGATCAGGTTCTAAGCTTCGCCCGCGTCGAGCAGGGCGTCCAGGCCTACAAGTTCGAAGATGGCGATATGACGCCGGTTATCACGCAACTTGTAAAGGACTATCGAGAATTCCTCGAGCGAAGCGGTTTCTCGATCGAACAGTCGTTACCGCAGTCAACCCCTCCCGTCCGTTTCGACGCCACAGCGGTATCCCAGGCCGTCATCAACTTAATCGATAACGCAGCAAAGTATTCAGGCGATGCGAAAGAAATTGCGGTGCGGCTTAGGGCACAGGACAGCGCCGTGACTCTTGAAGTAGAGGACTACGGCATTGGAATTCCTGTCGCCGATCGGGAAAGGATCTTCGATCGCTTCTATCGGATATCGAACGGCAACGCCAGGGGTGGTTACGGAATTGGTTTGTTCCTGGTGCGGCACATTATGGACGCGCATGGCGGCCAGGTTGAAGTGGACAGCGAACCGGGACGTGGGAGCCGCTTCCGGCTCGTTTTCCCGATCGTCGACGCCTCGTCTCGAGTCACCATTTAATGAGCCAAAACCGCATTCTCATCATCGAAGACGAACCGGATCTGTTGCGTGGCCTCGAACTGAATATTAAGGGCGAAGGATACAGTGTCCTGACGGCGGCTCGCGGCGATGACGGCTTCGAACGAGCTTTACGTGAGAAGCCGGATTTGATCGTACTCGACGTTATGTTGCCGGGTATGAGCGGCTTCGATGTATGTCGCGAACTCCGCAAAAGACATTTTGAGGCGCCCATCATCATGTTGACCGCCAAAGCCGAAGAAGTGGATCGCGTGGTCGGCCTGGAAATTGGCGCAGACGATTACGTCACGAAACCCTTCAGTGTCCGCGAGTTGCTCGCGCGCATTCGCGTGCGGCTGCGGCGGCACGTGGCCGGTGCCGATGCGCCGGCCAAGCTGCGCTTCGCCGACGTCGAAGTGGATTTTGACAAGCACGAGGCCACACGCGGGGGCCGCCGTGTGGACCTGACCGGCAAGGAGTTTGAAGTCCTCCGGTTCCTGTCCCTTCATCGCGGTGAAATCGTCACCCGCGACCGCCTCCTGGATGAGGTTTGGGGTTACGAGTCTTATCCCACCACGCGCACCGTGGACAATCACATCCTCCGGCTGCGGCAAAAACTCGAAATAGATGCTTCAAATCCTCGTCACATCGTTTCGGTCTATGGAGAGGGCTATAAGTTTGTCGGCTAAACCATAAGCGAATATGACAATTCGCGACAAAGAATTACTTCGATGTGACACATGGAAACCGCGACCCACGCATATTGCCGCCGGACGCAAAATCCACAGGAGGAACAATCATGATTAAGAGAACGATGACAGCGTTGATAATTACAGCGACGCTTCTCTTTACGCTCGTTCTACGGGCAAGCGATCCCGCGGCAGAAAAGAAACTCCAACAAGCCATCGATTTTTTGGAATCCAAAGGCGACCTCGTACGCGCCACACCGCTCTTCGAACAGGTCTCGCGTAGCTCCGATCAGGAACTTGCTGCGCGTTCGCTGCTCTATCTCGGACAGATTCAGGAACGTCAAGGTAAGGACCGCGCTCGGGCCACATATCAACGCATTATTAAAGAGTTTGCGAACCAACGCGAGGCTGCTGCCGAAGCAGGCCGCCGCCTGGCTGGCCTTGGAGATGACCGTTCTACATCCAATGCGATCGTCCTCAGCAGGATCTGGAGCAGCGATAATTCCCCGGGCGCCGACCATACATTGCTGGCCATCTCACCGGATGGCCGCTACCTCGCGGAGGCGTCAAACACTGGACTCGTGCTTCACGATCTTTCCTCCAGAGAGAAGGATCGCTCCTTGCGGTCGGTTCCTTCGGACAGCACCATACGCCTTCCCTTCGTCCACCCGCAGTTTACTCCGGACGGTAAACGGATCGTCTATGTGTTCTCAGGCAAGGACGGTGTTCGTGAGGTCCGGACGATCAATATCGATGGAACAGATGACCAGATGATAATTAAGAGCCCCGGATACGACCGTTTCTGGGTCACCGCGATCAGTCCGGACGGAAAACTGGCTGCTGTTAGTCGCAGGCGCGCTGATTCACGCCTTTGGCAAATCGGTACCCTGTCGCTCCAGACCGGGCAGCTAAACATCCTCACGGATGCGGACTCCTACGTTGGTAATTTTTCTCCGGACGGGCGTTGGCTTGTCTACGCCTCTGAAGTGTCCGGGGAAGGCGCCATTTACACCATCGCGGTGGATGGCTCCGTCAAAAATGAACTCGTGGCCCAACCAATGTTCTCGATAGACACACCATACTTCTCACCGGACGGGTCCAAAGTCTTGCAGGTATTCCGGCCAGGCGGAGCGACCCGCACCGATCTCTACTCCATACCGGTCGCCGATGGAAAGAAATTAGGTCCTCCGCAGATCGTAAGGGAGGGCGTGCCTGCAGGCAGTGAGTCTTGGGGCCCTGACGTTATGGGTTTTGCCCGAGATGGAGCCTTTTATGTGAGTGAGCTTCGAAGTTCACGCGTCGTCGTTTGGAAAATTCAGAACCTGTTTCCACAGGTCTCTACGAAAAAGTGATTAAGCGCTCTGCCGTCATATAGGCCTCGCGGTGGTCCTGCACGCTGCAGGACCATGACGGAATTTATGCGACATACGTGCATTCTCGAAGACTTCGGCATCGGCGTTACACGCCTCGCAGCCGGAGATTTCGCTGGCGGCGCGGTCCGCAACATCGGCGGGGACGGGCAGGAGTTAGCACGAGGCCCTAAAGCCTCGTTTTCAAAAAGCATGCCTGGTGCGGAGGGCGGGATCGATCCCTCATGGAGATTGGGTCAAAAAGTCAGGCGGGAGTACTGGAGCACCTTTGAAAGGCTTTACGAGTCTTTGCCATAGACAATCGAGAGCGACTCCGGACTGCGGCGAAGAGTGAAAACGGCGAATGGACCCCTATTCCCGTCTCCCTCCGCGATCGGGACCAAACTCCCATCGGTCTGCTTGGAGGCGAAAAATGCTGAGTGCACTTTCGTTGCGGAAGACTCTCCGTCTATGGCTCGTCTGTGGTCTGGCAGTCGGGGACTTATGACAACGAGAACGATGGCGACGTTGGAGAAGTTCATTGGTGAACGAATACCATGCATCAGGCTCTATCGTTGCCGCTACAAATATCAGACCAGAACGTGGGCCGGTTGGGCTCTCGCGCTGACTCTTTTCTCGGCAGGCATGGCTTTAGCGCAGAATGCACCGTTTACTATCCGAGTCGACGTTCCTCTAGTTGCAGTCAATGTCGAGGTGTCGGATTCCTACGGGCGGCCGGTGACCAGCCTTCAGCGGGACGATTTTCTTGTCTACGAAGACGGGAAGGTCCAGTCTCTCCAGACTTTTGGCTCCGCCGAATTGCCCTACAACCTCATTCTGACTCTCGATTGTAGCGACAGTACAGTGCGTGAATTTCCGCTTCTGGCCGACGCCGTTTCACGGTTTTCGGAGCACCGTCGGCCTTCGGATCGTGTCCTGATCGCTGCATTTGGCAGTCAAACGCAGATCATCCGCAATTGGAATCAGAAGAAGGATCAAAGGCTAGACCGACTTCTGGTGTGTGGTGGGACTAATTTCTACGATGCTCTGAGATGGACCATCGACAGAATGCGCGGCGTGAAGGGCCGCCGCGGAGTCGTTATGTTGACCGACGCTGTGGACTCCAACATTCCCAGACAAAGGGTCGTCATTGACGGCCGCTCCGTTGAGCAATTCCTGGATCCTGGCAGGGACAGGGAGTTTCAGAAGGCCTTGCGTGCAATCGCGAAGAGTGGGATTAGCTACTACTTTGTCGCGGTAGGAACAGATCGCAATCCCAGTTTTGAGATCTCCGAACAATTCAAGGATATCGTGCTTTCCAATTTGCGGCAGACACGATTCAGAATGGAAGAAATGGCCGGCGTTTCCGGCGGTTCAGTTGTTTACCCAACGACGCCCGCGGACGTTGTTCCTCTCTACCGCCAGCTCGCGCAGCGGCTGGGATCGACCTATAGTCTCGGGTACGTCTCGACAAACGATGCCCGGGACGGCAGGAGCCGCAAGATTGAGGTTCGTGTGCAGCCGAAAGGTTTAATCGTGCATCAGTCTCGCGATTCCTATACCCCTCGCCGAGAATCGCTGGAGTGAACCGGGCGGGCGGAACTCCAACGCCTTTGCTGCGGCAACTGAAAAGTCGCGGTCCTTTACAATTCGTTCCATAAGGTGACCATTGCTTTTTCCCCAGACGGGATTGCGACGGTCGAATTCTGGTAGTAACTCAGCTTGAATTTTGCTCGCCAGAAATCCGAGTCCATAGAAGCGACCAAAGAATCCTCGACCCGGATTTCCTGCTCTGCGAACTTCTGCCCGTTCCTCCCGACGTTGCCGCTCGTGCCGCCGCCGAAAGCTCCGGCTGCGAAGCATGCAGCGCCGATACCGAACTACCTCTTGCCTCCCTTCGCTACCGTACCGACTGTCTGGACAAGTAGTGCTATCCTCCCGCCATGCCAACTGCTGAAGGTGCAAAGGCGTTTGAGCACCTTGTCGCCGCCCGAGAGAGACTAAACGACGTCACCAGGCAGCTCAATGAAGCACACGACAGACTTGCTGCCGGCGGACAGCCTGCACGGCTGCAATATGAGTCATTACAAAGGGAGTGGGACGAGGCATTTCGGTCCTTTGAAGCTGCAACGGATGAATTCTCGGCTACTGTGAAGCATCTCCACGATGAGGTTGAGTCTGAACGCGTGAACCGGACAAAGTCGATGGGCTAGCCAGGCCGTCCTTCGAGAAAGAACAATGAATGACATCGTCATGTACGGAAAAACCTGCACTATTGCTAACCTACAGCGATTCTGCGAGGCAATATTCCCAGGCGGTCACCGAACTGCATGAGCGCATCGGCAGGGTACCCCGAAAGGAATATGAACAGATGCACCGCCAGACTGAGGACGCTCGCCCTGCGTAACCACATTATCGAGCATGACTGCTGTTAACGGTTTCACTGACTGTCCTTTTTGACGTACCGACCCTATTGTCTCGAAAGTGATATGCTGCGTTCCAGCGTGCTTCTCCCCGCATTCCCCCGAACGCAGTAGGCAAGGCGCCGTAAGGATTCATCATTAGTCCGCACGAACACATCGCGTTGGCTCTCCTTTGGGACTGTCAGAAGGACTCCTCGAAGCTGAGTCCTCTGGAACGATTCCATCTCTCCGGCTGTGGCCACTGCAATACCGTTTTAGCCCTCTGTAATCAGTCGAAAAATCTGGAAGAAGCGGAACGCCGTTACAGGGTATTTGTGATTAACGGTTGATTTCGCGCTGAGTCACGGAGGCTTCCCTGGGTTGCCTTTCGCACTTGGCACTCCGTGTGCTGAGTTCCTAAGTGGAGGAGATAACATGCCAAGGAAGAAGCCCCACTCCGCGATTCCCACGGTTCAGAATTACGACCGCAAAAAGAAGGCGAAGCCGGCCGAGCCGGAAGTTGAGAAGGAAAAAGAGTACAAATCGCCAGCCGCCCCACCTGACAGCGAAGGGGACTCTAACGCGCGACACGGTCCTGGCGTCCCTCCTTCTGAAAATATGTAGGATTCGTGATTTAAGGAGGGCAGCACCCGTAATGGCGCTCTTGGTTTCAGAGCAATCCGGCCAAGTTCAATTATCAACGTACAACAATCAGCGGACAGTGCGCCCCAACGGCGTGTTTCACCAGTGGAGGAAGAATCCATCTCGAGAAAATCTGCACGTCCGGTTTGATGAGCGGGGATCGGAAACGGCGTTGTCTTTACCCGCGCCGGTCCTCGACTCTACTCCGACTAAGAGGAAAGCCCTCTTCTCGATAGTCGGATGTCCGCTGACTGCTGTACGTTGATCATTGGACTTGGCCGGATACCCGACGCCGTTCGGCATTTGATCGTGAAAGAAACGAAAAGCCCCCGGCTTCCGCCGGGGGCTTTTGTTTTTAGAGCAGGGTTCAGCTTACTTGCTGACTTGGACCTGGCCCCCGCCGCCACCGCCACGACCGCCACGACCTGCGGGGCCGCCGGCCGAGACAACCTTGACCCAAAGTGCGTTTTCGCCTTTGTAGTACGAGGTGCTGGTTGCGCTGCGCAGTGCATCGAGGCTGTTTTGTGCTGTGCCCGTCGCTGCGGTGGTGAATCCCGGTAATTCGAAAGTCACCCATGAGCCGCTGTCCAGCTCGCTCAGGTTGATGGACACGGGCGACGCCTGGGTTTCCACCTTGATCTCGGTGCCGGCGCGTACATTGGTGGCCCCGGTGACGGTAAAATTCCTGCCATTGCGGCTGAGAACGATCGGGTTAGCAGGTGCACCGCCTCTTCCGCCACCGCCACCTCTCGGCGCGCCTGCGCCAGGAGCGGCGGCAGCACCAGGAGCAGGAGCTGCGCCCGGACCACCACGTCCCTGGCCGGCAGCACCAGGACCTGCGGCCACTGCACCAGGAGCAGGCGCTGCGCCAGGAGCAGGAGCTGCGCCCGGGCCACCACGTCCCTGGCCGGCAGCACCAGGACCTGCGGCCACTGCACCAGGAGCAGGCGCTGCGCCA
>Ga0068859_100004088_pt1 | contig 14881 bp, 9 predicted proteins | sample KBSSwiS22_FD_66585 | JGI IMG/M metagenome (GOLD analysis project Ga0068859, IMG submission 66585) | Switchgrass rhizosphere microbial communities from Kellogg Biological Station, Michigan, USA - KBS Switchgrass S2-2 | ecosystem: Host-associated > Plants > Roots > Rhizosphere > Soil ...
GGTCGATGTTGCGGTGAATGGTGAGCGGCCAGCGCGACAGCAGCGCATTCCCGTATCGCCCCTTCCGCAGCGTCACGTTGTACCCGGCGGCGAGATGCTCGTACCCGGCCGCCGTGGCCAGCTCGCGGGCGAGGTCGAGCTCTCGCGAGCGCGGCGCGCCTTCGTCGACTTCCTGCAAGAGCGCCAGGTCGGCGTCGTGGTGCGTGAGGATCTCGACGATCCGCTCCGGGCGGAAGCGCCGGTCGACGCCGATCGCACGATGAATGTTGTAGGTGAGGACCTTCAGATGCATGGGGGGAGGATATGCCCTGCGAGCTACCTCACGTGCGGAGCCTGGGGCGGCGGATCCTCGGGGTCGTAACGGGCGACGAGCCACCCGTCGTGGACCAGCGCCGAGACGACGTTGCGGCCGATGCTCGCGTACAGCGACGGGTCGACTTCATCGACCTCGGCGTCGGCGTGACCCGCGATCCGCCAGAGCCGCTCGCCGCGCGCCGAAACCAGCGTCGCCGCGAACGGGATCGAGACCGCTCCGGCTTGCACCCGCGGATCCGCGACCTCGACGGTGAGCTCGTAGTCCCCCGCCTCTTCCGCGGCCAGCGGGCGCGTGTGGACCACCTTCGCCAGCTCCCGCGCAAGCTCGCCGCCGACGACCCCGGCGAGCGTTGAATCCGACCCTTTGACCGCGACCGCGAGCGCCGGACGCCCGAGCTTGGGGAGCGCATCGTCCTGCCCCGCCAAAGCGACCGTCACCGTCGTCCCCGCAAGCGACGCCGCCGGAATGACCAGCGCCACGGCCACGACCACGCAAGCGGCTATCTTCTTCTTCATACGTCAGGTGTACCGCAGACCTCCCCGCTTGGCCAGGGAAAAGGGGACGCTCCCAATTTCGCAATCCCAGAGGAGACGTGTCCTCTTATTGAGAAATTGGGAGTGTCCCCTTTTTCTTCGCGGAGAGGATGGGAACCTGCCACACCGCGTAGCCGTCGGGGTTGCGGATGCAGGCGATCATCTCCTCGAAGAGGGCGCGCGCCTCGGCGGCGGAATAACGGGTGTGCTCGCCGATGACGTCAACGTAACCGTCCCGCCAGGCTTCCCAGATTCCGGCGAAGGTCTCGCGCGGGACGCGGAGGGTGTCGACGACCACGTAGCGCTGCGCGAGCTGCTCGACGGGCAGGTGCCGCAGCCGCCCGTACGCCGTGCGCCCGATGTGGTGATCGGTGCCGACCGCCGCGCCGTAGGCCGTCGGCGCTTCGACCCAGAACCGGTCGACGTCGAGCGCGGTGGGGTGCATGTGGATCATCCCGTAGTCTTCGACCAGAAGGTGCAGCGTTCCGCCGGGACGCAGCACGCGGACCATCTCCGCGATCGCCTCGTCCGGACGCGGCACCGCCTGCAGCATGTGCCGGCACACGACGAGGTCGAACGTGCCGTCGGCGAACGGCATCGCGAAGGCGTCGGCCTCGCGATAGGTCACCCGCGGCCCGAAGGTGGCGCTCCGCCGGCGGGCGACGGTCAGGTGATCGGAGATGAGGTCGACCCCGACGAGGGTCGCCTCGGGGTAAAGGTCCGCCAGGCGCGTCGTGATCTCGCCGGTCCCGCACCCGACGTCGAGGATCGACAGCGCCCCGGCGAGCCCGTACGCCCGAAAAAGCTCGATTTCCTGAGGCCAGATCGCCTCGGCCTGGTACGAAAGGTTGCGGACCATCGACTCGTCCGCCATCTGCGAATGCTGCGGGTTGTTCATCTGCTCGCTCACGGCGTCGCGCCCTCGGGAAGCGCGGCCATGGTGGCACGCCCGGCCCGGATTTGCCTTCCGACCGCCGGGACCTAGCTTCTTGACCCATAGCGACTTGTCGCGAAGGGAGAGTGAGCTTGGCCGGTGGCGCAGCAGCCGCTCGCGATCGCGCGCCGTACGCGGCGTTCGCGCGCATCGACGGACGCCATCCCTATCGCGCCGCGGTTCCCGGGGGGCACGTCGACTACCGCGCGCGCCGGCTCCGCGGCGGCGAGATCGCGTACTTCAACTTCGGGTTGGCGCGCGAGATGGGGCTGATCCCGGCCGGCCACCCGGACGCGATGACCCCGGGGTTGCGCCGCGCGATCCTGGACACGTTCGCGATCGTCATCGTCAACGAATACGACGTCGCGCACGGCGCGCGCATCCCCGCGCGCGATCTTCTCCCCCACACCTACATGGCGACACGCTACCTCCAGCTCCAGCACCCGGGACGGCGGGGCGCCACGTCGGGGGACGGCCGGAGCGTCTGGAACGGCTCGATCCGGCACAACGGCGTGACGTGGGACCTGTCGAGCTGCGGCACCGGCGTAACGCGACTGTGCCCGGCGACGGCGGAGACGAAGCGCTTCTACAAGACCGGCAGCCGGACCGCGTCGTACGGCTGCGGCACGGCGTCGGTCGACGAAGGGATGGCGGCCGCCGTCTTCTCGGAGGTGCTCCGCCGCAACGGCATCGCGACCGAGCGCGTGCTCGCCGTGATCGCTCTGGCCGACGGCTACGCGATCAACGTCCGCGCCGCGCGGAATCTGCTTCGCCCCTCGCACCTGTTCGCCCCGCTCAAGCAAAACGACCTCGCGCGCCTCACGGCAGCCGTGGACTACGCGATCGTGCGAGAGCGCGCCAACGGCGCGATGCCTCCGGCGCGCACCGCGGAGGACGGGTATCGGGCGTTCGCGCTCAGCCGGGCCGTGGCGTTCGGCCGCGCCGCGGCGACCTTCGAGCGCGAGTACGTCTTTTGCTGGCTCGACTGGGACGGGGACAACGTCTTGCTCGACGGCGGCATCGTCGACTACGGCTCCGTCCGACAGTTCGGCCTGTTCCACCGCGAATACCGGTTCGACGACGGCCCGCGCTGGTCGACCACGATCCCCGAGCAGAAGGCGAAGGCCCGGGCGATCGTCCGCTGCTTCGCGCAGATCGTCGACGCCGTCATCACCGGACACCGCAAGCCGCTGGCGACGTTCACGCGCGACCCGCTGCTTTCCGCGTTCGACGCGGCGTTCGCCGAGACGAAAGACCGGCTCCTGCTCCGCCACGCCGGCTTCGACCGCCGCTCGGAGGACCTGCTCGTGGCCCGCGCACGGCCGCTGATCAAGAGGTTCGACCGGGCGCATCGATGGTTCGAGACGGCGCGCTCGGCCCGCGGCCCGGTGCCCGTGCCCGACGGCATCACGTGGGATGCGGTCTACTCGACGCGCGACCTCCTCCGCGAGCTTCCCCGGATCTACGCGCGTGAGCCGCGGCCCGTCCCTGCCTCCACGGTGCTCGACATCGCCGCCTCGACGTACGCCAGCCGCGCCGACCGACGCCCGACGCCCGCGCGGTGCCGTCACGCCCGCGAGATCCAGCTCGCCTACCTCGCCCTGGCGCGCCGCGCCGCTCGCCTGACCGGTCGGACGGTGCGCACGGTCTTCGCGGCGCTCGCCGCGCGCTCCTCCGCGATCAACGCCTACGCCCGCGTCACCGGCGATGCCGTCGCCCATGCGGCCCTGCGTCTCGCCCGCGCGCGCAAGGCGCTCGGCCCCGACGCGATGTACCAGGTGATCGACCGGTTCGCGCAGCAGCAGGCCAAGGACGGGAGCAGTGGATTCGACCCGCCCGAGAGTCCGGGCGCCAAGCGGGTGTTCGACGAGCTGTTCGCGCTCGCCGTCGAAACCCGCGACGGACTTTAGCCCGGCGCGGGCTTGACTGCGTTCCGGCACGCGACCAGAATCGGCGCTTCACCGCCTTCGCGCACGGTCAAGGAGCTCACATGTCGTTTCGCGTCGCGGCCGGCCGCAAGGTCTTGGCCTGTCTCACCTGTCTGACGCTCGTCGCCGGCCTCGCCCCCGCGTTCGCGCAAGCCACCACGGCCACGATCACGGGAATCATCTTGAGCCCCGACGGGAAGCCGGCGGTTGGGTTCAAGGCGATGCTTCGCGACGTCGCCAGCGGCAAGGAATTCATGAGCGATCCCACCGACGCGCAGGGGACCTACGTCGCGTCCGTGCCCATCGGCGGCCGCTACAAGCTGGCCGGCGTGATCGCCAGCGACGGCACGACGCGGCTGCCGGTTCAAGACACGCCGCCCGTGTCGGTGCTGGGACCCGGAACGACCCGCGTGAACATCCGGTTCGCCGAAGCTCCCGCGGGAGCGGGAGCAGCGGGCGCCGCGACGGCGGGAGCCGCGGCGGCCCCGGCCTCCGCGCCGAAATCGGCGCCGCCCGCGTCGGCTCCGGCCGTCGTGACGGCTCCTCCCGAAAAGGCGAAGAAGGACAAGAGCGGCACGCCCTGGTACAAGCGCCCCGGCCCGATCACGGGGCTCGTCATCGGCAGCGTGGCCATCGTGGCGCTCGCCGCGAGCGGTGGCGGGGGCGGCGGCGACACGCCGGTCGCCTCGGCGTCATCGCCCGAGGATCGGTAGCCTCCTGTCCGTCACGCGCCGCATCCGTTCCTGGGCCGAAACCATCGCCGCGGCCACGCTGTTTTCGATCGCGCGATGGTGTCCGCGCGGCGTTCTGCTCGCCATCGGGACGGGCGCGGGCGAGCTGGCGTACCGGCTCGACCGCCGTCACACGCGGGTCGCCCTCGACAACCTGGCTCACGCCTTCGGCGATGCCCTCCCCCTTTCCGAACGGCGGCGCATCGCGCGCGCGTGCTGGCGGCACTACGGCCGCATCACCACGGACACGGCGGCCTTTCACCGTTTGTCCGCGGCCGACGTGGGCACGCGGATCCACTACGAAGGGTTCGACGCGCTCCGCGAGGCCGCGGCCGAGGGGAAGGGCGTCCTCCTGGTGCTCGCCCACTTCGGGCACTGGGAGCTGATCGCCTATATGCAGGCGATTCGCGGCTACCCCGCGCTCGGGATCGCAAAGCCGATGGCCAACCCGCGCGTGGAGGCGCTTTTGACGAAGCTCCGCGCCGGCAGCGGCAACGAGCCGGTTCCGAAAACCGGCGGCATCCGCGCGCTGCTTCGCGGGCTGTCGCGCGGGATCAGCGTCGTCGTGATGATCGACCAGGACGCGCGGCAGGCGGGGATCTTCGTGCCCTTTTTCGGCCGGCCCGCGTCGACGATCGGCACCGTCGGCACGGTTCACATCCGCACGGGGTCACCGGTCGTCGCGGCGTTTTCCTACCCCGAGGGGCGGCAAGGGTGGAGGATCGTCTATTCCCGGCTGACCTTTCCCGGCCTATCGGGCGACGTCGAGGCGGACGTGCGGCGCATCACGGCGGAAACGACGGCCCTGCTTGAATCCAAGATCCGCGAGCGCCCGGAGCTCTGGCTCTGGATGCACCGCCGCTGGAAGACGAAGCCGCCTCAGCGCGCACCCGGCGAGCCGGCGACGTAGCTACGGACCGCCTCGCCTTCGCGCGCGTCGAGGGCCACGCACACGCCGACGGCTTCGGACACCTTCGCAAGCTCCGTCGACGTTCCCGGCGGCGCGTGCTTCGTGTCGCGGAAGAACGCCTGCGCTTCGTTCAAGCGCTGCGACGAGCAGCCGGCGGCGAAGTACGGCATGAAGACCATGAAGTCGGCGGGGAGGCGCGATGCGATCTGGTCGTAGTGCGCGGTCATCCATGCATACACGCGCGGCTGGTACGCGGGCAGCTGCGCGACGACGCGCGGGATCGTCATGACTTCCTGGGGACGCAAGGGCCCGTCGAGGGCATACGCCAGCCCGCGGTCGATCAGGGCCGGGTCACGGAACCAGCCCAGCGCGTCGAGGAACCGGCGGCGCTCCACGGGGACCTGCGACGCCTCGAAGCGCGTGCGGTACAGGTCGAACCGTGCCGCGTCCCCGCGGATCGCCGAAAGCCTCAGCGCGGGCCCCGCGATCGACGGGTCGACCGAGGCGGGGCTGGAAAGATAAGACGCCGCGACCTTGTCCATCTCGGCGAGCACCGCGTCGTCGTGACCGAGGTCGCCGAGCGTGAGCACGAGGTCGCCCCGGAGGAGCGTCACCGCCTCCGGCTCCCCCTCGCGCTTCGCGATCCCGAACCTGGCCAGCGCGGGCGCCAGCGTCCGCCGCACGAACGACGCGAACGCGGGGTCGTCGTTTTGGGAATAGAACGTGTCGCGCAGCCCGTGGATCCCGGCGATCACGGTGCCGACGATCTCCGGATCCGAGTCGGAGGCAAACGCCGCGAGGACGCGCGCGTAGTCCTTTCCCGAAAGCTGGCCGGCCTCGAGCAGGGCCGAGGCGTTCCCCAGGAACCCGACGCGCTCGCGCGCGGTGAGCTTGGCCGGGCCTTCGTCGGCCATCGTCGCAAAGACCGCGGACGGGACCGACCACCGGTAGTAACCGGCTTCGTCGGCGTTCGGGTGGACCCACGCCGGCGTCTCGCCTCCGAGCGCGACGATCTGCTCCGGCTGCGTCAACAGCACGCGCTTGACGGTCGTGGACCCGCCCTTCGGATAGCGCAGCGCGACCGGGATCTGCCAGACCTGCGGGCCCGGGGGCGTGAGCCCGGCGGCGAGGAATCGCGTCTGACGCAGACGGACGCGCCCGCCGCCGAGCGGCTCGACCGAAACCAGGGGCACGCCCGGCTGATCGAGAAACGACGCGAGCACGCCCTTCACGTTCTTCCCCGACGCGGCGCCGACGGCGTTCCACAGGTCGTCCGCGGTGGCGTTGGCGTTGGCGTGCGCCTTGACGAAGGCGAGCACGCCTTTGCGGAAGGTCTCACGTCCGAGCCAGTCTTCCGTCATGTGCAAGACCGCCGAGCCCTTGTTGTAGGCGAGCGCGTCGGCCGACTGGAGCAGGGAGTCCATCGAGCGCACCGGCTGCCGCAAGGCCCGCGTGGCGAGCTGGCCGTCGGTCTCCATCGCGCGCTGCGCGGCCTTCACGCGGGAGATCTCCGCGTTGAGCTCCGGGAACACCTCGGCGGTGATCTTGTCCTCGAGCCAGGTCGCGAACGACTCGTTCAGCCAGAGGTCGTCCCACCAGGCCATGGTGACGAGATCGCCGAACCACATGTGCGCGATCTCGTGAGCGGTGTAGACGGCGAGGGTCCCGCGCGACGCGGCGTCGACGCTCTTCGGGTCGAGCAGCAACGCGCGGTCGACGTACGTGATCGCGCCGGGGTTTTCCATGGCGCCGTACCAGTATTCGGGAACGCCGACGAGGTCCATCTTGGGGTAGGGATGCCGGCTCCCGAAGTAGCGCTCGAGCGCGGCGAGGATCGGCGGGGTCATCGCGACGGCTTGGCCGGCGAGCTTGGACTGCCCCTTCGTCGTCACGACACGCGACGGGATCGACGTGCCGGGGATGGGGACGAACTCGAGCGGGCCGGCGACGATCGCCAGCAGGTACGACGGCAGCGGCGGTGTCGCCGCGAAGACGATCGTGCGCTTGCCGTCCTTGGTCTTCGCGCTCGCCTCGGGCATGTTCGTGATGACGGCCTGCTCCGCGGGGACCGTCAGCGTCATCTGGTAGGGAATCTTGAACGCGGGCTCGTCCCAGCACGGGAACGCCTCGCGGGCGTCGACGGCCTCGAACTGCGTGAACGCGTACCACTCGCCGCCGACGTGGAGCCGGTAGAGCCCCTTGGCCTCCGTGTCGAAATTGTTCGAAAACTCGATCCGCAGGGTGTAGCGACCCTTGGGGATCGGCTCGGTCGAGCGCACCTCGATCTGCCCGTCCGCGATCGCGCTCACGATCAGCGCGATCGGCGCCCCCCCGCTCCCCTGGTGCGTCATCGCGACCGTGCGGATCTCCATCTCCTCCGCGTGGAGCCGGAACGTGCTCACCGCTTTGTTGACGTCGACGACCGCCACGACCGTCCCCGTGTAATCCGCTTGCCGCGGGTCGAGGTCGAGCTCGATCGTCTGCGACCGAGGTACGACGTCGTTTCCGAGCCTCCGCAGATCGTCGGAATCGGCCGCGTGCGCACCGATCGTCGCGACAAGAACTCCGATACCCACTAGACGACAATTATTCAAGCGCATGGTCGGATGTTACCAGGGGACAGTCCCCTTTTACTTACAAAGTCGGGGCCCTGGACGTGGATCAAGGCGAGCGATCCGGCGGAGCGAGCGCCGAAGAGTCCGCCTGCGAGCGTGCTGCAGAGGCAATCCGGCAACCCAAGTCGAGGAGGTTCGACTTTGTAAGTAAAAGGGGACTGTCCCCTTTTACTTCACGGGTTGGTAGATGTTCGTCGTCAGCTCCGCGGCGGGTGTGTTCATGGGATCGCTGACGTATGCGTCCCAGGGGGGGCCGGCGGATTCGTAGCCTTTGGCGGCCATGTAGGCATTGAGCTTGGTGTAGGCGGCGGGCATGCCGGTGTAGGGCCCTTTGACGACGGTCTTGAGCACGGGCCCGGCGTAGGTCTGCTTCACCTGGACGGGCGAATCGGCTGGGACCGGCTTGTCGGGAGCGTGCTCGATCGGCAGCGCGGCGTCGAAGCCGTAGCCGGTATCGTCCCACTTGGTGTTGATCGTGATCGGCGGGCCGATCTGCTTCAGGTTGTTCTTGTTCATGAACGCCAGGACCTTCTGGTAGGAAGCGCCGATCGCCTTGGCGATCTCGTTCGTGTCCTTCGAGGTTTCGGCTGACGTGTAGGCGACCCACACCGACTCGACGGCTCCCGGGAGCACGGCCAGGTCCCCGAAATCAGCCTTGGGGAGCCCCTCGGCGAGCGTCTTCAGGCTGGCGAGCCCCTTCTCGTAGTCGCTGCCGATCATCTTGTCCATGAAGAGACCGAAGTAACGGCCGATGGGGCCCTTCCCCATATCGGAGTCCAGCCCCCAAGTCACCTTGGTGCCCATCCCCTCTGGCGTCAGCGAAAACGTGGCGGTCGCGACACCCTGGTCGCCGAAGTCGAGGTGGGTCTTGACCATCTCGTTCCGCTTGATGTCGATGATCTCCTGGCTGCCGGAGCCGACCTTCTTCGGATCGCCGACCCAACTCATCTTCGCGCCGATGCCGCTGGCGGGCCCCGTGATCGTGTACTTCGCGTCCGGGTCGAGCGCGGCCCACGGCGACCACTTGTTGAACATGCGGTACCCGTCGAGCAGCGCGTAGACCGTCGAAGCCGTGGCGTCGATCGTGACGGCGCGCTCCACGTGCACGTTCCGCGGGAGCAGCATGCCGATCGCCGCGAGCGCGACGACGAGAACGACCACGATGATCACGATCTTCTTCAGGATCAACACGACGGGCCCCTCCTTCGAAGCGGCGAACGTTACCATGGGCCCCGCTTGAGCTTCCTCGGCAACACGCGCTCGCTCCTGCTCACCGGCCTGGCCGACGTTTGGTCCTCCGTTTCGGAGCAAGCGCGACGCCCGGGCGAGCGATTCGGCTTGGCCCTGATGGTCCTGTCGGCGGCCTGTTTCGCCCTGATGGCCGCGATCGCCAAGCGCCTGCTCCCCCACACGCCGATGCAGTCGGTGGTGCTGTCGCGCGGGATCCTGATGACGGCGACCTTCGTCTTCCTGGCCCGCCGCCAGGGCGTCGACATCCTCGGCAAGAACCCCGCGATGCTCCTGGGGCGGGGCCTTCTGGGCTACGCGGCGTTGTCCTGCTACCTCTGGTCGGTCCAGCACCTGCCGCTGGGCGACGCGGTGCTCCTTCAGTACAGCCACCCGATCTTCGTGGCGGCGATCGCGCCCTTCTTTCTCCGCGAGCAGACGGGGCGCTGGCATTGGCCGCTGGTGCTAGCGGCGATGGCGGGCGTGGCGCTGATCGTGGGACCGGCCGGGCACCTGCGCGGGCCGGCCTTGATCGGCCTGACCGGCTCGATGATGTCGGGGATGGCCTACATGGCCGTCCGGAAGCTCTCCAAGACCGAGCACACGCTGACGATCCTGGTCTGGTTTCCGCTGGCTTCGATCCCGGTCTCCCTGGTCACGACGATGATGGCCGGCTCGCGCGCCATCCCGAAGACCGGGCTCGAGGTCGCCGGCCACCTTCTGGTCTTCGCCACGGCGCTGCTCGGCCAGTACACGCTGACCGCGGGGCTGTCCCGGGCGGGGGCGGCCCGCGCGACCGCGGTGACGATGACCGGGCCGGTGTTCGGGCTGGTCTTCGGGGCGCTGCTGTTCGGGACCGCTCCGAGCGCGACGTCGATCCTGGGGACGATCATCGTCATTACAGCGGTCGTGCTCCTGGCCAAGCGCTAGGATGCGCCGGGCGCACGGGGCGCCCGAGGGGTTGCTGCTTGGGAAAGCTGTCCATCGTCGTTCCGGTCTACAACGAACGGCGCACGTTGAGGTCTCTGCTCGCCGCGGTCTTGGACGTCGACCTCACCCCGTTGGGGCTGACCAAAGAGATCCTCGTCATCGACGACGGGTCCACCGACGGGACCCGCGAGTTCGTGACCGAGCTCGAGCACAACGCCGCCGCCGCGCTGACACCGACCTTGGTGCGCCGCGGCATCGACCCCGACAAGGCGCTCTGGGGCACCCGGATCCGCGGCCTGCTCCAGCCGCAAAACCGCGGCAAGGGCGCCGCGCTCCGGCGCGGGTTCCAGGAAGCCACCGGCGACTACGTCGTCGTCCAGGATGCCGACCTCGAATACGACCCGCGCGACTACCCCAAGCTGCTGCGTCCCCTGATGGACGGCCGCGCCGACGTCGTCTACGGCAGCCGCTTCCTGGGCGACGAGCGCCGCATCCTCTTCTTCTGGCATGAAGTGGGAAACAAGGTCCTCACCACCTTCTCGAACATGGCGAACGACCTGAACCTCACCGACATGGAGACCTGCTACAAGGCCTTCCGCGCCGACGTCATCAAGAACCTGCGCCTGACGAGCGACCGCTTCGGCTTCGAGCCCGAGGTCACCGCCAAGCTCGCGAAGATGCGCTACCGCATTTACGAGGTCCCCGTCTCCTACGCCGGCCGCGGCTACGAGGCCGGCAAGAAGATCACCTGGAAGGACGGCTTCGAGGCGATCTGGTGCATCGTCCGCTACCGCTTCGCCAGCGACATCGTCGAAGGCGCGATCCAAGAAGAAACCCTCGAGAAGATGAGCGGCCTGAAGCACTTGAACCGGCGCATCCACGACGTCTTCGCGCCGTGGCTGGGCCATCGCATCCTCGAGGTGGGCTGCGGCCACGGCAACCTGACCGAGCGCTTCCTCGCCCACGGCGACGTCGTCGCCACCGACATCGACGACGTCGCGCTCGCCCGCATCACCGCGTCGATGTCCAGCTACGACACCTTGGAGATCCACCGCTGGAGCATGCTCGACCCACTCCCCGCGCTCCGCCCCGGCCCCCCGATCGACTCGATCGTCTGCATCAACGTGCTCGAGCACATCGAGGACGAGCACGGCGCCCTCGTCAACGCCCGCCGCATTCTCGGAGCATCGGGCGGCCACCTGTGCCTTCTCGTCCCCGCCCACCCGTCGCTGTACGGCCCGCTCGACGAGAAGCTCGGCCACTACCGCCGTTACACCACGAAGACGTTGACCGCCGCGCTGACGAAGGCCGGATTCCGCATCGAAAAGCTGCACTGGCTCAACATGCTCGGCGTCCCCGGCTGGTGGTTCAACGCCCGCATCGCCAAGCGCGATCGCCTCCCCTCCTTCCAGCTCGGCATCTACAACTTGCTATCGCGCATCGCGCTTCCCATCGAGCGTTTGATCGGTCCACCCGTCGGCCTTTCGCTGATCGCGGTGGCGGTTCCGCAAGCCGGCACGGAGAGCACCGCACCCATCAGCGCGCCAAACGTTTCTTAAAATAAGCCAACCCGAATTCCCGTATTTCAATCCTGCAACCGTAATTCTTCGCTGTATATTCCGCCGATCGAACCGCTCTGTCTGCATTTAGAACGGGGTTGAGAGCGGTGACTGTGGGGGCGGCCTCTTGAAGATTGCGAACCTGCGAGGTCCGCTCGGACCCCTCCCGAATTCCCTGCACTCAAAAAATCGTCTGACCACTTCGCCACTTGCTTGGGGGCATGTCATGCATGTGTTGAGCACTCGTTCGTCGTTCATTTCGTTCTGTCGGACCATCGGAATCGCAGTGCTGACGCTGGTGTGGGCCATGCCGTCGCAGGCAGTGGTCTCCACCGCGAACTACACGTTCGCAACAGGAGGCGCTGCGAGCTTCACCGACATGAGCAGCGGCACGACCACATTGGTCGCGGCGGGATTGGACGACACAGTCTCCTCGTCGACGAACATCGGGTTTGATTTTTTCTTGATGGGAACGCGGTACTCGTCGTTCACCGTGACCGACAACGGGATCATCCAGTTGGGCGGCACGCTCGCGACGAACCTGTACACCATCCCAAGCACGACGCTGCCGTTGATCGCGCCATTCGCGAACGACCTGCGCGTCGGAACGGACGGCGCGGTTGTCTCGAAAGTAACGGGCAGCGCGCCCAACCGCGTGCTGACGATTCAGTGGGGCAACAGCATGATCCGGTTCCTCTCGTCTGCCGCCGCGGGCACCGCCACCTGGCAGGCGCGGCTTTACGAGAACACCGGCGTCATCGAGTTCGTCTACGGAACGATGACGACGAACGCGGCATCCCCGACGGTTTACAACGTCGGTTTCTCGGTCAACAACACGATCAACAACATCGTGACGGTGAACACGACCGCGAATACGGCCAGCACCGCGGCGGCGGCCACGACGAACTCCTATACGGCCAGTTCGACAATCACTCAGTTGAACTCGCCGACGGACGGTTCGCGCAAGAACTACACGTTCACATCGCCGGTACCGAATCCGGCCACCGGCTTCTCGATCACCGGCACCGGGCTGAATACGATGACGCTGAACTGGACCGATTCGTCGAACGAGCAGGCCTATGCGATCTATCGCTCGACCGACGGCGGGACCACCTATTCCTTCTTCGGTAGTGCGGTGCAGAACGCGACGTCCTTCGTCGCGAACGGCCTCACGGGCGGCACGACTTACTTCTGGCAGGTTTACGCGATCAGCGAAGGCGCGCTCAGCACCTCGATCGGCGGAAGCGACACCACGCTGACGCCGACACCGATCAGCGGAACGAAGACCGTGTGCCCGTCGGGTTGCGATTTCGCGACCCTGACCGCGGGCTTCAACTACATCGCCGGCAACGGCATCAACGGCGCTCTCGTCCTCGAGCTGCAAAGCACCTACACCAGCGGCGCCGAGACCTTCCCGATCACGGCCACCAACGTCGCCGGCAACAGCGGCGTCAACACCATTACGGTGCGGCCCGCGAGCGGCGCCTCCGCGCTTTCGATCAGCGGCTCGAACGCCACGGCGATCATCGACCTGAACGGCGCAAGGAACGTCATCTTCGACGGTCAGCCCGGCGGAACGGGCGGAAGCAAGCAGCTGACGATCGCGAATACCCTCGCGACCGGAGCGACCATTCGCTTTATCAACGACGCATCGAACAACACGGTTCAGTACTGTGTGGTACAGGGCGTCACGACTTCGACCACCAGCGGCGTCGTGTTGTTCAGCACGACGACCGGCACGACGGGCAACGACAACAACATCGTTTCGAACAACGACATTACGAAGGGCGCGACCACGCCGACGAATGGCGTTTACTCGTCCGGCACTACGACCACGACCACGCATTTCAATAGCGGGAACCAGCTCTCGAACAACAACATCTTCGATTTCTTCTCTGCGACCACCGCGACGGCCGGTGTCCAGCTCGCAGGCGGTACGACGGACTGGACAATCAACGCCAACCGTTTCTACCAGACGGCGACCCGGACCTTCACGACCACTTCATTGCGGTACGGAGCAATCGGAATCACCTCGGGAACGTCGAGCTTCTTCACCATCACGAACAACGTCATCGGCTTCGGCGCGTCGGACGGGTCGGGAACGACGACGATTACAGGCCTCGGCAACAGCATCCGTGCGATCGACATCACGAGCGTCAGCACGGCGACCCCGACGAGCATCCAGGGGAACACGATCTCCGGGATCAACCAGACGACGTCCAACGCCAGCACGTCGACCCTGACGGGCCCCTTCGTCGGAATGTTGCTGGGAAGCACCGGCGGCGCGTTCAACGTCGGAAACGTGGCAGGGAACACCGTCGGCAGCTTGGACGGCTCGACCACGATCGTCGTCAACGAGACGTCGACTACGACCAGTACTGCTCCGTTCATCGGCATCTATGACTTCAGCGTCACGGGTAATACTTTCGCGAACAACAACATCGGCTCGATCACGATCCAGAGCACCGGAACCACGAACGGGTTCATCGGGATCTTCGTCAACACCGCGACCGGAACGACCTCGACGCTGACCAACAACACGATCGCGAGCATCACCGACACGCAGGTCGGCGCCTACACGATGTACGGGATCCGGACGTCGCTGGCGAACGCCAACGCGACGGGCAACACGATCCGGAACTTCACCGGAAGCGGCACGACCGCGGCCACGATCATCCAAGCGGGAATTTTGGCCTCGGGCAGCACCGGCGTGAACACGATCGCCCGAAACACGGTGCACTCGCTGAGCAACGTCACGGCCAGCACGAACACCAACTCGATCTACGGGATCTCGCTGGCCTTGCCGGCGACGGCGAACGTGGTCGAACGGAACTTCATCCACTCGCTGAACATCAGCGGTGCCGGGACGGCCGGCAGCTACCAGACCTGGGGCATCTCGGGCGGTGCGACCGGCACGGCGATCTACCGGAACAACATGATCCGCCTCGGCCTCAAGGCGGACGGCACGGCGATGACGTTCGGTGCCTCGATCATCGGGATCCGGGACGCCGCCGGTTCGACGAACCAGTACTTCAACAACAGCGTGTACATCGGCGGCAGCGGCGTCGTGTCGTCCGCGAACACGTACTGCTTCTTCAGCGACGTGGTCACGGTCGTCCACGCCATCGAGAACAACATCTTCTGGAACGCGCGGAGCAACGCATCGGGTGGGATCGCGAATCTCGCGATTCGCGTCGC
>Ga0068859_100004089_pt1 | contig 14880 bp, 15 predicted proteins | sample KBSSwiS22_FD_66585 | JGI IMG/M metagenome (GOLD analysis project Ga0068859, IMG submission 66585) | Switchgrass rhizosphere microbial communities from Kellogg Biological Station, Michigan, USA - KBS Switchgrass S2-2 | ecosystem: Host-associated > Plants > Roots > Rhizosphere > Soil ...
AAACAGATGGGCAGGCATGTGGCGAAAAACATTTTGCGGCGGATCCGCGGCGAGCAACCGGCCGAATACCGCTACCGCGACTACGGCCAGCTCGCGACGATCGGCCGCAATGCCGCGGTCGCCTACTTCGGATCGTTCAAGCTCTCGGGATACCCTGCGTGGCTCGCGTGGCTGCTCGCCCACATCTACTTCCTGATCAACTTCCGCAGCCGGCTCGTAGTGATGATCGACTGGGCGTGGGCCTACTGGACGATGGAGCGCAGCGCGCGCATCGTCGTCGGCAAGTCCGGGCGCAGCGCGTAGCTTCGGAAGTTCGTCAGGAATTCCACAGCCACGCGGCGCCGCGCACACCGCTCGAATCGCCGTGCACGTGGCGCTCGAGGCGCGTCGAGACGAGATCGGAAAACACATACGGCAGCCACAGCCGCGGCACATTCGCGTACAGCCGGTCCATGTTCGAGAGCCCGCCGCCGAGCACAATCACGTCCGGATCCAGAATGTTGATCACGATCGCGAGCGAGCGCGCCAGCCGCTCGTCGTAGCGGGCCAGGGCGGCTTCGCAGCGCGCGTCGCCGTTTGCCGCCCGTGCGACGATCTGCGGCGCTTCGATTCCGACGCCCGCGTCGCGTGCGAGCGCCGGTCCGGAGAGGAATGCCTCGACGCAGCCCTGCCTGCCGCAATAGCACGCTGGCAGCGGCAGATCGCTTTCGCGAGGGAGCGGCAGCGGGTTGTGGCCCCATTCGCCGGCAATCGAGTTCGGCCCGACGAGCACCCGGCCACCCACGACGACTCCGCCACCGACGCCAGTGCCGAGGATCGCGCCAAAGACGACCTGCGCGCCGCGCCCGGCCCCGTCGGTGGCTTCCGAGAGCGCGAAGCAGTTGGCGTCGTTCGCCATTTGAACCTCGCGGCCGAGCGCCTCTTCGAGGTCCTGCTTGAACGGCCGGCCGATCAGGCACGTGGAGTTCGCGTTCTTGATGCGACCCGTCGCGAACGACAGCGCGCCCGGAATCCCCACGCCCACGGTCCCACGCGCTCCTAGTGCTTCTTCGCATTCGCCAACGAGCGCCGTGATCGTCTTCAGCGTCGCGCCGTAATCGCCGCGCGGCGTCGGCACGCGCTTGCGATAGCGCTCGTGCCCTTGCGGATCGAGCGCGAGCAGCTCGATCTTGCTTCCGCCCAGGTCAACTCCGATTCTTAAACTCATGGTTTCGCGTGCCGTTTATCGCCGCCCGGAGGCGCGTCCACACCGCGCGCGCACGCGCCTTCGCGTGCCTGATCGCGCGCCACGCGGCCGACGCCCGCACCCTGGCGACGAGCGCGTCCTTCCATGCAGTCCATCGTACATAGAGACGCGCAAACCACGGGAGTTGCATCAGCGCGGGTTGCGTCAGCATGAATAGTCGCGCGACGATCGCGGTGCCGGCGATCTTCGCAGCGACGATCACGGCGACACCGAGAATCCGGTGGCCGTTGCCGATCAGCCAGAGCGCAAACAGCTTGACCGGCAGCAGCGCGAGCGTCGGCAGCAGGAATACGACCAGCGCCGCGTACGGCGGGAGCGCGCGGATGCTGCGCTCGATCCAGCGAAACGCCGGAAGCTGACCGATGCGCGCGAGCGCGTTCGCGAGCGGGACCCAGCCCCACTCTTCGAACAGGATCAGCAGCGCGATGGCCCAGTGGAACAGGCCCTTCAACGCGCGTCGCAGCATTGCGCGCTCCGTTTGGACTATTGCCCGCGAAGAATAGCAGTCTTAGGCTTCCGCCAACTGCAGACCGACTCCTGACGGAGAATGGGCGCTGTAGTGCGATGGACGCGAGCGATCGCGTCCATCGTCATTTTTGCCTCGCTACAATACGGCGCAGGGGATCCGCCTGCAGCCGCTAGGAAACTACGACTACGTGATCGTCGGCGCCGGAAGCGCGGGCTGCCTGCTCGCGAACCGGTTGTCGGCGCGCACCGACACGCGCGTGCTGCTGATCGAGGCCGGCGGCAAGGACGATTGGTTCTGGATCGACGTGCCGGTCGGCTACCTGTACACGATCGCCAACCCGCGCACCGACTGGTGCTACAAGACCGAGGCCGACGAGCATCTTGCCGGCCGCTCGATCCACTACGCGCGCGGCCGCGTGCTGGGCGGCTGCTCGTCGATCAACGCGATGATCTACATGCGCGGGCAGAAAGCGGACTACGACCACTGGGCGGCGCTCGGCAACGAAGGCTGGTCGTGGGACGAGGTGCTGCCGTTGTTCGTGCGGCTCGAGGACTACCAGCACGGCGCGACCGATGGCTACGGTTCGGGCGGCGAGCTGCGGGTGGAAGATCCCCGCGTGCGCTGGGACGTGATCGATGCGTGGCGGCAGGCAGCCGCCGAATGCGGCATTCCGCCGATCAGGACGTTCAACCGCGGCGACAACTTCGGCTGCGCGTATTTCCAGATGAACCAGAAGCGCGGGCGCCGGTGGAGCGCGACCAATGCTTTTCTGCGGCCTGCTCTGCATCGCTCCAACCTGACCGTCGTCACCGACGCGATGGTCACGCGCGTACGGTTCGACGGACGGACCGCGGTGGGGGTCGAGTTTCGCGCCGGCGGCGAGGAACGTTTTGCGAAGGCCGGACGCGAGGTGATCCTCGCCGCCGGCGCGATCGGGTCACCCCAAATCCTGCAACTCTCGGGGGTGGGATCCGGATCCTTGTTGCAGAAGCACGGAATTCCGATCGTCCAGGACCTCGCGGGCGTCGGCGAAAACCTGCACGACCACCTGCAGATCCGGATGCAGTACAAGGTGAAGAACGTTCGCACGCTGAACGAGCTGGCGAATAGCTACTGGGGAAAAGCGGCGATGGGGCTGGAATACCTCCTGTTCCGCACCGGGCCGCTGACGATGCCTCCGTCGCAGCTTGGCGCGTTCGCGCGCAGCGATCCCGCGCAACCGACGCCGAACATCGAATGGCACGTGCAGCCGCTCTCGCTCGACAAGTTCGGCGATCCGTTGCACCCGTTCCGCGCCATCACGCCGAGCGTCTGCAACCTGCGGCCGACTTCGCGCGGCTGGGTGCGGATCCGCTCGGCGGACCCCGACACGCATCCCGAGATCAAGCCGAACTACCTGTCGACCGAGGAAGACCGCCGCGTCGCGGTGCAAGGGATGCGCTTCACGCGCCGGATCATGGCGGCGAAGGCACTCGCCCGGTACGAGCCCGAGGAATTTCGCCCGGGAGCAGGCGCGCAGACCGATGCCGAGCTGGCGCGCGCGGCGGGCGAGCTCGGAACGACGATCTTCCACCCGGTCGGGACCTGCCGCATGGGCGCCGACCCGCTCGCGGTCGTCGACGACGCGCTGCGCGTGCACGGCATGGACCGGCTGCGCGTCATCGACGCCTCGGTCATGCCGCGCATCACGTCCGGCAACACCAATGCCCCGACCTACGTGATCGCCGAAAAAGGCGCGGCGATGATCCTCAACGGGAGTTGAGCGCCCAGTCGTACTCGAGGTACTTGACCGCGATCCGCCCGCCCTTGCGGTCGACCGCCTCGACGTCCTCGTCGCGCTCGAGGCGCGCGATGACAAACGAGCGCACACCCTCGGCTCCGCCGAAGTCCGCCTCGTACCAGTCGAACATCTTCGGTACGCGCAGCGCCTTGCAGTCGGGATCCAGCCGCAGGTGAGCGGAGAGATAGCGCCGCGTCGCCGATTCGAGCTGCACGTCGAGCCCGGTTTCGGTGAACGTCTCCAGCCACGGCGACGAGCGGCAGGCGGAATACATCGCGAAGTGCACCCGCTCGTCGAACAGGATCGGCGCCACGCGCTGGCGCGGATCGTCCTCGCGCATCGGCCGGCGCGCGCCGCGCCGCGGCGGCTCGTTCGCGCGCAACAAGCCATGCTCGATGTCGTCGAGCGAATACTCCAGGCCGCCGACCTCGTACTGCGACCCGCCGTAGAAATCGCCGACCGAGCGCACGCTGTCGCCGACGCCGCGCGCGACCACCGCATGCAGCACGAGTGCGTTGTAGACGTTGAGCCAGAACGGCAACCGCTGGCCGATGCCGAGCGCGCCGCATTCGAACCCGGCGAGCGACTCGGCGGCGGCGCGCAGCGATTCGTACTCAGTCGAGCGCCCGAACGCCGCATAGTCAAACAGGTTGTGCGCGGCGTCGTACCAGGCCGAGCGGCTGGCTTCGAGCGCCGAGCGCAGCGCGACCGGCGGATCGGCCGCAAGTTCCCCGCTGAACTCCTCGTCGTTCGGATTGAGGATCGGCATTTCGCGCCGAATTCTAGCGATTGCGCGTTCCGCCTGCCGGGGGTTGAACCGCCCGCTGCTGCCCCCATGTAAAGTCGGCATACCTTCGCTCAGGTACACTTGCCCGCACTGGAGGAAACAAAAAGCCCATGAAGCGAATTGTCCTGTTCCTGGCCACCAACCTGGCGGTCGTGGTTCTGCTGTCGGTCATCATCAACGTGCTGGGCCTCAACACGTGGCTCAGCGCCGAGGGCATCAACGTGACCGCGCTGCTCGTCTTCTCCGCGGTCGTCGGCTTCGTCGGCGCGTTCTTCTCGCTGCTGATCTCGAAGCCGATGGCGAAGTGGTCCACCGGCGCGCAGATCATCGACGGCACCGAGGGCTCGACCCAGTACTGGCTGGTCGAGACGGTGCGCCGCCTCGCGCAGCAGGCCAACATCGGCATGCCGGAGGTCGCGATCTACGAGGGCGAGCCGAACGCGTTCGCAACCGGCGCCTTCAAGAATTCCTCGCTCGTTGCAGTCTCCACGGGCCTCATGCAGTCGATGAGCAAGGAGGAAGTCGAGGCGGTGCTCGGCCACGAGATCGGTCACGTCGCGAACGGCGACATGGTCACGCTGACGCTGATCCAGGGCGTGGTGAACACGTTCGTGGTGTTCCTCGCGCGCGTGGTCGGCTATTTCGTCGACAAGGTCGTGTTCAAGTCCGAGCGCGGCGTCGGCATCGGCTTTTATGTCACCGTGTTCGTCTGCGAGATCGTGTTCGGCATCCTTGCGTCGATGATCGTCGCCTGGTTCTCGCGCCAGCGCGAGTTCCGTGCGGACGCTGCCTCGGCCAGCCTGCTCGGCTCACCGCGGCCGATGGTGAATGCGCTCGCGCGCCTGGGCGGGCTGCAGCCCGGCACGTTGCCTCCCCAGTTCCAGTCCTCGGGCATCAACAACGCGCCCGGCTGGATGGCGCTCTTCTCGTCGCACCCGCCGATCGAGGAGCGGATCGCAGCGCTGCAGGCGCGCCAGTCGCGCGCGCCCGGAGCGGTGTAACGAGCCTGCCACCCACCTGATACGATTCCGGTCGTGAAGATCGGAATCGTAGGGGTGAGCGGATATGGCGGCAGCGAGCTGTTGCGGCTCTGCGCCGGCCATCCTGCTTTCCAGCTGGTCTACGTAGCAGGCGAGTCGACCGCCGGGCAAACCCTGGCGCAGCGCTTCCCCGCGCTCGGCGGCCATCCCTCGGGGAAACTCACGATACAGCCGTTCGAGCCCGAGAGAATTTCCGGCGTCGAGCTGCTGTTCGTGTCCCTTCCGACTGGCAAGTCGCGCGAGCCGCTCGCCCGGGTGCCGAAGCAAACGAAGATCATCGACGTCGGCGGCGACCATCGCTTCGTCGAGGGCTGGACCTACGGGCTCACCGAATTGCCCGGGCAGCGCGAGCGGATCCGCGCCACGTCCCGCCTGGCAAATCCCGGCTGCTACCCGGCAGCTGCGCTGCTCGCGCTGGTGCCGCTGGTGAAGGAAGGCCTGGTCGAGCCCGAGGGGATCGTGATCGACGCGAAGACCGGGGTCACCGGCGCCGGCCGCGGTGGCGCCAGCGAATTCGGCTACGTCGAGACGAACGAAGACCTGTTCGCCTACGGCCTCGAAGCGCACCCGCACGTGCCCGAGATGGAGGAAGCGCTGTCGCGCGTCGCCGGCAGCAGGGCTACGGTTGCGTTCACCCCGCACCTCGTACCGATGTCCCGCGGCATCCTGGCCACCTGCTATGCGAGGCCACGCGCTTCGTGCGACGCCGGACGGTTGCGCGCCGCGGCCGAAGCGCTCTACCGCGACGAGCCGTTCGTGCGCGTGGTCGCGCCCGAGAAGGGGCGCAGCGCGCACACCGGCTGGGCGACCGGATCGAACCTTGCGTTCCTGTCGTACGCGGTCAATTCGCGCACCGGCCTCGTCGTGGCGATCGGGGCGATCGACAACCTCGGCAAGGGCGCGTCGGCGCAAGCCGTGCAGAACGCGAACCTGATGACCGGCCAGCCGGAGAGCGCCGGGCTCGCCGGCCTGCCGCTGTGGCCCTGAGCGCATAGCCGCGAAACACCTGCCGGGCGCCATTCCCGTTCGGGGGACAATGGCGGGCGTGAAGCTCGTCGTGGTGATCGCGCTGACGGTGCTTTCGCACACCGGCTTCGTCGGCAGTCGCGTGGTCGTGTCCCTTTACGCGATCAGCCAGAACGCCCGGCCGCTGACGATCGGAATCCTGCTCTCGCTCTACGCGCTGCTGCCGATGCTGCTTGCGGTCTGGGCCGGGCGCCTGATCGACCGGGTCGGCGTGCTGCGTCCGATGGCCTGGGCGGGCGCTGCGCTGGTCGCGGGAATCGCGCTGCCGTTCGCCTGGCCTTCGCTCGACGCGCTCTTCATCGCGGCGACGGTGATGGGTACCGCGTTCATGTTCTACCACGTCGGCCTGAACCACACCGTCGGACGGATGGGCACGGCCGCCGACCGCGCGATCAACTTCAGCTGGTTCGCGCTCGGCTTCTCCATCGGCGGCTTCTGCGGCCCGCTGCTCGCCGGGTTCGCGATCGATGCGCTCGGCCACCGCTTCGCGTTTGCCCTGCTGGCAGCATTCCCGGCAGCCGGGCTGTGCGTGCTCTACGTCAACCGGCATGGGCTGCCGGCGGGCCACACGGCGCCCGAGGCAGCGAGCGCCAAGCGCGTCGCCGACCTGTTGCGCGAACCGAGGCTGCGGGCCGCATTTATCGTCAGCGGCCTGCTGGCGATGGGCTGGGATCTCTACACGTTCGCAATCCCGATCTACGGCTCGAGCGTCGGGCTTTCGGCGTCGACGATCGGGATCGTGATGGGTTCGTTCGCGGCGGCGACCTTCACGGTGCGCATGCTGATGCCGGCGTTCGCGCGGCGGGCGCGCGAGTGGACGGTGGTCGCGCTGGCGCTCGCGATCTCGGGAACCGCGTATTCGATGTTTCCGTTCTTCGACAGAGTCCCGATGCTCATGGCGCTGTCGTTCCTGCTCGGCCTGGGGCTCGGTTGCGCGCAGCCGATGATCATGTCGCTGCTGTACGCGGCATCGCCCGCCGGACGACAGGGAGAAGCCGTAGGCGTGCGCACGACGATGATGAACGCCAGCCACACGTTCCTGCCGCTCGTGTTCGGCACGGTCGCCGCGCTCGGCATGGCGCCGGTGTTCTGGTCGATGTCGGCGCTGCTCCTCAGCGGGGCCGCGTTCGTCCGCTGGCGCGCGCGGCGCGCGAGTTAGAATCCGCGCCGGAGGATCTCCCATGGCAGCGAACCGGCCCGCCCTCTCCCGCTTCCTGATCGAGCGCCAGCGCGCCGGCCTCATCAACGCCGACCTGCGCCTCTTGATCGAGACCTGCGCGCGCGCGTGCAAGGCGATCGGCTTCCAGGTCGACAAGGGCTCGCTCGCCGCGATGGGCGCATCGCTCGGCATCCAGAACGTGCAGGCGGAGGATCAGAAAAAGCTCGACGTGGTCTCGAACGAGATCCTGCTCGAGGCGAACGAATGGGGCGGCAACCTCGCCGCCCTCGCTTCCGAGGAGATGGAGCGCCCGGCGCAGATCCCTTCGGCGTATCCGCGCGGCGAGTACCTGCTGCTGTTCGATCCGCTCGACGGCTCGTCGAACATCGACGTCAATATTCCGGTCGGCACGATCTTCTCGGTGCTGCGCTGTCCGAAGGGGGTGACCGACCCCGACGAGGAGTGCTTCCTGCAGAGCGGCCGGGCCCAGGTCGCGGCCGGATTCGCGACCTACGGGCCGAGCACGATCCTGGTGCTCACGGTCGGCGACGGCGCGCATGGCTTCTCGCTCGATCCCTACATGAGCTCCTTCGTGCTCACGCACCCGAACATCCGCATCCCTGAGGACACGAGCGAGTTCGCGATCAACGTCTCCAACATGCGGCGCTGGGAGCCGCCGGTGAAGCGCTACATCGACGAATGCCTCGCCGGAAAGGACGGCCCGCGGGGGAAGGATTTCAACATGCGGTGGGTCGCTTCGATGGTGGCCGACGTGTTCCGGGTTCTCTCGCGCGGCGGCATCTTCATGTATCCACGCGACACGAAGAACAAGGAAGGGCGGCTGCGCCTGATGTACGAGGCGAACCCGATGGCCTATATCGTCGAGCAGGCGGGCGGCGCGGCGACCGACGGCACGACCCCGATCCTCGACATCAAGCCCAGGGCGCTGCACCAGCGCATCGCGGTGATCCTCGGCTCGCGCAACGAAGTCGACCTCGTCACCCGCTACCACCGCCAGCCCTAAAAACAAAAAGGCCGGAGGTGACTCCGGCCTTTTCTGGTTCGTGCTCCCCGTTTACTTCAGGTGCTTGTTGACCAGCTTGGTCATCTCGAACATCGACACCTGGCCCTTGCCGCCGAACACCGGCTTCAGCTTGTCGTCGGCGTTGATCATCCGCTTGTTCTTCTTGTCCTGCAGGCTGTTGCGCTTGATGTAGCCCCAGATCTTCTTGGTGACTTCCGTCCGCGGCATTGCGTTCGTTCCGATCACCGCACCGAGCGTCGCGCTCGGCGTCATCGGCCGCATGAATGCCGGATTCGGCTTGCGCTTCTTGCCTGCCTTCTTCGCCTTCTTTTTCGCCATCGTTGCTTCTCCTCTGGAAATTTTGAGTGGTAGGACCCCGGAGATTCCTCCCGCCTACGATCTAGCGGTGGGCGAAAGATGCCGAATCCGGCGAGGCATGTCAATCGTTTTCAGAGAGAAAATTGCGCTTGACGCCCTTGTTGTTGCTGAAGTAACCCAGCGCTCAGGCGCTTTTCCGATCGAGCCACGCCGCGATTCCCTGCGCGTTGAGCTCGATGTCGAGCGCAAAAACCCGCCGCGTCTCCTCGGGCGAGAGGCTCCATCCTTGCCGCTCTCGCTCGGCGAGCACGAGCGCCGTGATGCCGTCGCACAGCCGCTGGTGCCGCTCGGCGCCGGCGAAGCGGTGCTGCACGCCGAGCTCGGCGTGCGCGTCGATCAGCCGATGCAGGTCCGCCGCGAGACGGAGCGCTTCGCGAACCTGCCCGAAATGAGTGACATAGAGCGCATCCGGTCGAAACGACATCAACCGGTCGATCGAGACGTGCAGCGCGGCAGGATCGAACTGCACCGGGCTCGTCGTCGGAAAGGAGAACTGCCGCGCGCCCGCGTCAAGCTCGCGGTACGAGAGGCCGAACGTGTCCCCGGCGAAGAAGTGCCCGCTCGCTGAATCGCGCACCACGACGTGATGCCGGGCGTGCCCCGGCGAGTCGAGGAAAAGGAACTCCCGCCCCTGCCAGCGCAACGTCGACTCGTCGGGCGTCTCGACGACGCGCTGCGCTGCGACAGGAATCACGTCGCCGTAGATCCGGCGCGTGTGCGCCTCGCCATAGATCTCGACGGTCGCGGCGACCAGGCGCGCCGGGTCGATCACGTGGCGCGCGCCGCGCGGGTGCACCGTCACGGTCGCGTTCGGGCAGCGTGCCAGCAACTCACCCGCCCCTCCGGCATGATCCAGGTGCACGTGGGTCAGGATCACGTGATCCACCCGCTCCGGGGAGACGCCCCGTGCCGCCAGTGCGGCGAGCACCCTCGGAGCGGCCGGAGTGGTCGCGCTGTCGACGATGACCGCGCGGCCGTTGTCGATCACCAGGTGCACGGCCGTCTGCATCTCGCGGTCGTAGACCGCGTCGACCGCGGCGATGCCGTGCGAATAGTCGAAGACACCCTTCACCGGCCGATTATAGAATCCGCGTCATGCACATCGCGGATCTGCGGCGCGAATACATGCTCGGCGGGCTCTCGGAAGCGAGCGTCGCTGCCGACCCGTTCGTGCAGTTCGAGCGCTGGCTGCGGGACGCGATCGACGCGAACCTGCCGCTCGCGAACGCGATGACGCTCGCGACGGTCAGCGCGCAAGGCACTCCCGACGCCCGCACGGTGCTGCTGAAAGGGATCGACGGCGGCGGGTTCGTGTTCTATACGAACTACGCAAGCCGCAAGGGCCGGCAACTGGAAGCGAACCGCGCCGGCTGCCTGAATTTCCTGTGGGCCTCGATTGAGCGGCAGGTCCGGATCGAGGGCAGCGTCGAGCGGGTTTCGACGAGCGAGTCGGAAGCGTATTTCGCGAGCCGCCCGCTCGGCGCGCGGCTCGCTGCGTGGGCTGCGGTCCAGAGCGAGCGGGTGGCCGATCGGGCTGCGCTCGAGCTTTCACTCAGCCAGGTGAGGGCCCGCTACGGGCAGAATCCTCCGCGCCCGCCGCACTGGGGCGGCTATCGGCTCACGCCAAACGCGATCGAGTTCTGGCAGGGACGCGAAAACCGCCTGCACGACCGGCTGCTTTACGTCCGAGCCGCAGGCGCCTGGACGATTGAGCGGCTCGCTCCCTGAGGAAGTGCTCGGCTTTCTGCGCCGCGCGAATCTCGTTGCGGGCGACGAGTTGCCGCCCGCAGTTGCGTTGACCGGCGGCGTCTCGTCGGATATCTGGCGGGTCGACGCGCGCAGCGGGCCGATCTGCGTGAAGCGTGCCCTGCCCCGCCTGCGCGTAGCGCAGCTATGGGAGGCGCCCGTCGGGCGCAATGTCTTCGAGCGCCGCTGGATGGAGACTGCCACGCAGGCAGTCGGCGGCATCGCGCCGCGAATCCTCGCGCACGACGATTCCGGCGTCTTCGCAATGGAGTTTCTCGAGGGCGCAACGCATCCTCTGTGGAAAGCGGAGCTGCGCGCCGGGCGAGCCGACCCGGCCTTCGCAAGCCTGGTCGGCGAGCGCCTCGCGCGCGTGCATGCGGCGACTGCCGGGCGGCCAGAGGTTGCCCGCCAGTTCGCGACCGACGCGGGGTTCTATGCGATCCGTCTCGAGCCCTACCTCGTCGCGACGGCGCGCGTACACGCAGACCTAGCTCCGGCGCTGCACGCGCTCGTCGAACGCACTGCGCAGACGCGGCTTGCGCTCGTTCACGGCGACGTCAGCCCGAAAAACATTCTCGTCGGGCCCGCGGGGCCGGTCTTCCTCGACGCCGAATGCGCGTGGTACGGCGACCCTGCGTTCGACCTCGCGTTCTGCCTCAACCACCTGCTGCTAAAGTGCGCCTGGGTGCGGCAGGCGCAGGCTGGCTTCGTGGCGTGCTTCGACGCGCTTGCGCGCGCCTATCTCGCCGGAGCGAGCTGGGAAAGCGCCGATGCTCTCGAAGCGCGCGCTGCCTCGTTGCTGCCGGGGCTGCTGCTGGCGCGCGTCGACGGCAAGTCGCCGGTCGAGTATCTGCAGCAGGACGAACAGAAAGCACGGGTGCGACAGGTCGCGCACGCACTCCTTTCTTCCCCTCCGCAACGCCTTTCGACTGTACTCGAGCGATGGCAAGGATCGTAGAAGTCCACGCGCGGCGCGTCTGGGATTCGCGCGGCCGGCCGACAGTGGAGGCCGAGGTCGTGCTCAAGGGCGCGCGCGGCCGGGCGATCGCGCCGGCGGGCGCTTCGACCGGCTCGTTCGAGGCAAAGGACCTGCGCGACGGCGGCGATGCGCTCGGCGGCATGGACGTCAGCCAGGCAGTGCAGAACGTCAACACGCTGATCCGCAGCGCGCTGCTCGGCGTGGATGCGAGGGACCAGCGCGCGATCGACCAGAAAATGATCGCGCTCGACGGCACTCCGAACAAGTCGCGGCTCGGCGCCAACGCGATCGTCGCGGTGTCGCTCGCGTGCGCGCACGCTTCGGCCAACGCAGCCCGCAAGCCGCTGTGGCGACATCTCGCGGGCGACCGGCCGCTCGCCCTGCCCGTGCCGCAGATCCAGATTTACGGCGGCGGCGCGCACGCGCGAGGGCGGGTCGATGTGCAGGACTACCTCATCATCTGCACCGGCGCCGGCAGCTTTGCCGAGAGCCTGGAGTGGTCGGCGGAGGTCTACCGCGCGGCGGGAGCGCGCCTCGCCAAGGCCGGCACGCTGGCAGGTGTCGCGGACGAGGGAGGCTATTGGCCGGCATTCCGCTCCAACGAGGAAGGATTGGCCGAGCTCACCGGCGCGATCAGCGACGCCGGATTCGAGCCCGGCCCCGAAGTGGCGATCGCCCTGGATGTCGCAGCCACGCAGTTCTACCGTGCAGGCGCCTACCGGCTCGCGCTGGAGAACCGGTCACTCAATTCGGAGCAGCTGCACGCGATGCTGCTCGGCTGGATCGAGCGCTACCCGATCGTCTCGGTCGAAGATCCGTTCGCCGAGCGCGACGCCATCGCGATGCGCGCCTTCACGCGGTCGGCCGGCGACCGGATCCAGATCGTCGGCGACGATTTCTTCGCAACGAGCGCGCAGCGCGTGAAGTCCGCCGGCGGCGCGTGCAACGCGGTTCTGCTCAAGCCCAACCAGGTCGGCACCGTGACCGAGACGCTCGAGTGCTGGGACGCTGCAAGAGAAGCCGGATACCGCGGCATCGTCTCGGCGCGCTCGGGTGAATCCGAGGACGTCTCGATCGTGCACCTTGCCGTGGGCTGGGGTGTCTCGCAGCTCAAGGTCGGAAGCTTCGCTCGCTCCGAGCGCATGGCAAAGTGGAACGAGGGGATCCGGATCGAGGAGGCGCTCGGCGCGAATGCGCTTCCCTACCCGGCGAGGAAGCTCTTCGGAAAGAAGTGAAGACTCTTCTCAGAGAGCAGCAAGTCCTGCGCCGTTGAGCAGATAGCGCCGGTCGCAGCCCGCCGCAGCGGCCGCCGAATGCGTCACGAGGATTCCGGCGGCGCCGCGCGCCTTGGCCTGCGTACGCAGCAGATCCAGCACCTGGCGTGCGTTTTCCGGATCGAGGTTGCCGGTGGGCTCGTCGGCGAGCACCAGTTGCGGGTCGCCGACGAGCGCGCGCGCAATCGCCACGCGCTGCAGCTCGCCGCCCGATAGCTCCCTCGGCAGGCTCTGCTCGCGCCCCGCGAGGCCCACCGCAGCGACGAGTGCGCCGGCGCGGCGCCCGAGCTCGTCGCGCTTCACGCCGCGCAATAGCAGCGGCAAGCCGACGTTCTGCAGCACCGTGAGATGCGGCAGCACGTGGAACGCCTGGAACACGAACCCGAAGCGGTCGCGCCGCAGCAGCGTCGCCGAATCGTCGTCCATCCGCGTGATCTCGGCGCCGTCGAATTCGACGCTGCCGGAATCCACCGGCTCGAGTCCCGCGATCACATGCAGCAGAGTGGATTTTCCGATGCCCGAGTCGCCGACGATCGCCACGTATTCGCCGGGCGCAACCTCGAGCGAAACCGCGTTCAGCACGACCCGCGCGCCGAAGCGCTTGGTGACCCCCGCCAGCTTGAGCACTCTCTCAGTTTAGCGGTAGACTGCCCCGCAACGGAGGAGGGATCGATCCATGCGTCATACGTTCAAGGTGCTCGCAGTCGCTTGCGCGCTCGCATTCGCGGGGCCGGCGGCCGCTCAGCAGAAGGTCAAGATCGGATTCATCACCACGCTCTCCGGGCCCGGCGGCATCATCGGCGAGCACATGAAGAACTCGGTCGAGCTCGCGCTCGATCATCTCGGACGCAAGGTTGGCGGGCTCGACGTCGAGGTCATCTACGGCGACGACCAGCAGAAGCCCGATGTCGGCAAGCAGGTCGCCGACGAGATGGTGAAGAAGCACCAGGTCAATTTCGTCTCCGGGATCATCTGGTCGAACGTGATGCTCGCGGTCGCGCCGTCGGTCACGGGCGCGGGCACCTTCATGGTCGGCACAAACGCCGGGCCGCATGATCTCGCGGGCAAGCTCTGCAACGAGATGTTCTTCACGACTTCGTGGCAGAACGACCAGACGCCGGAAGCGATGGGCCAGTACATGTCCGAGCAAGGCATCAACGACGTCTACCTGATGGCGCCGAACTACGCTGCAGGCAAGGACATGCTCACGGGCTTCAAGCGCACGTTCAAAGGCCGCGTCGTCGGCGAGGTGTACACCACCGTCAACCAGCCGGACTACCAGGCCGAGCTCGCGCAGTTGCGCTCGAAGAGCCCGAAGGCCGTCATGGTGTTTTACCCGGGCGGCATGGGCATCCAGTTCCTCAAGCAGTATTCGCAAGCCGGCCTGCGCGGCCAGTTCCCCGTGTATTCGGTGTTCACGGTCGACGAGATCTCGCTGCCTGCGCTCAAGCACGCCGCGCTCGGACAGTACGAGACGCGCATCTGGAGCCCCGACCTCAAGAACCCGGCGAACGAGAAGTACGTATCGGACTACCGAAAGAAGTTCGCAGGCAAGATGCCTTCGTTCTACGGCGCGCAGACGTATGACGGCATCATGCTGATCGACTCCGCGGTCAAGGCAGTCAAGGGCAATCTGTCCGACAAGAAGGGAATGATCGCCGCGATGCGCAAGGCCGATTTCCATTCGGTGCGGGGCAAGTTCGCCTACAACCACAATCATTTTCCGATCCAGAACTTCTACCTGCTGAAAGCGGTCGCCGGCCCGTCGGGGCAGGACCCGGTCATGGAAATCCAGAAGACGGTCTTCAGCAACCACAAGGACTCGTACGAAAAAGAGTGCAAGATGAAGTGGTAGCGGGGGAGCCGGCACCGGCAAGGGGCGCGGACGGACCGCGCCCCTTTTTTATTTTTCGACCATGAACTTCATCCTGATCCTGGAGCAGACGCTCAACGGGCTGCAGCTCGGCGTCAT
>Ga0068859_100004098_pt1 | contig 14863 bp, 9 predicted proteins | sample KBSSwiS22_FD_66585 | JGI IMG/M metagenome (GOLD analysis project Ga0068859, IMG submission 66585) | Switchgrass rhizosphere microbial communities from Kellogg Biological Station, Michigan, USA - KBS Switchgrass S2-2 | ecosystem: Host-associated > Plants > Roots > Rhizosphere > Soil ...
CGGCGAAGGGCCGAACGCTCGGCGTCGCGGACTACCCGGTCAACGCGCCTCGCGCCGTGATGATCTCGGATCGGCTCTGGCGCACGCAATTCGGATCACGCCCCGACATCGCCGGGCTCACCGTCGAGATCAACGCCATCAAACGCTCGATCGTCGGCGTGTTGCCGCCCGGAGTCCGCTGGCCCCTCGAAGCCGACCTGTGGGTCCCGTTCCGCCTGAGCACCGAGCAAGACCCCGACCTTCAGCGCCGCGACAATTTCGTGTACAGCGGCATCGCGCGCCTCAAGCCCGGCTCGACGCTCGCCAGCACGCGCGCGACGATGGCGACGTTGGCCCAGCGCGTCGCCATCGAACAGCCGAACATTCGGAAGGACATCACGACGGTTCCAACGCCGATTCTTCAGTCGATGCTCGGCAAAACGACGCCGCGCGCGCTGTGGATTCTCCTCGGCGCCGTCGGGCTTCTGTTGCTCATCGGTTGTGTGAACGTCGCCAACCTGCAGCTCGCACGGGCGGCCGCGCGGCGTCGTGAGCTCGCGGTGCGGACGGCGCTCGGCGCGAGTCGCTTCCGTCTCGTTCGGCAGAGCATGGTGGAGAGTGGAGCGCTCGGCTTCGCCGGAGGCGCCTTGGGCGCGATGCTCGCGTTCTGGATGCTGAAGATCATCGTGGCCGTCGCGCCTACCGATGTCCCACGAATCGAGACCGCCCGCATCGACTGGATGGCGCTCGGCTTCGCGTTGGCAGTGTCGGTCGGCGTGGCGTTGTTGTTCGGGCTGGCGCCGGCAGTGCACGTGGCACGCGGGGTGGGCCGCCAATCGTTGCAAGAGGGCGACGCGCGCGGCGGCACGAGTCGGACCGCCACTCGCACGCGACGAACGTTGGTCACCGTGGAGCTCGCGCTGTCCGTCGTGTTGCTTGCCGGCGCGGGTCTGGCGCTGCGCAGCATCGCGCGTCTCCGGCAGGTCGACCCGGGCTTCGACCGTCGCAACGTACTGACGGCGTCGATCTCGCTGCCAGGTATACGATACGGCACCAATGAGAAAGCCACCGCGTTCCACTACCAGTTTCGTGACCGCATCGCGGCGTTGTCGGGCGTCGAGGCAGTGGGAATCGCGACCGCGAGCCCGCTCGGCGGCGGCGGGTTCTATCTCGGCCGCTCGATGGTCGCGGAAGGCCGCGACGTTATTCCGGCGAACGAGCTGTCGGTCAACTGGACCGTGACGACACCGGGCTATTTCGCCGCGCTTCGAATCCCGATGCTAAGCGGGCGCGATTTCACGACCCGTGACGATACGCTCAGCCCTCCCGTGATGATCGTGAACGAAACCTTCGCGAAGCGAATGTTCGGCGCCGAGAATCCGATCGGGAAGCGCGCGATGTCGTCGCGCGACGAGAAGGTCGAGCGCGAGATCGTCGGCGTCGTCCGCGACGTGAAGTTCTATGGCGCCTCCGACTCGAGCCGCGCGCTCGTCTGGGTGCCGTACGCCCAACGCAATGGTTGGAGCCTGGGAGTCCTCACGGTGCGCACCCGCGGTAATCCGACTGCGGTGCTGGCCGCGGTGCGGCGCGAGCTCAAGACGCTCGACGGCGCGATCGCGCTCGCCAACGTCGCGACGATGGACGAAGCGATGCAGCGATCGATGGCGGGCGACCGCCTCCTCGCCGTGCTCCTCGGCGCGTTCGCCGGACTCGCCGTGGTGCTGGCGGCGATCGGCATTTTCGGCGTGCTGTCGTACGCGATGGCCCAACGCACCCGCGAGCTCGGCATTCGCCTCGCGCTCGGGGCCCAACGAGGCGACGTGCTGAGGCTCGTCGCCAAAGAAACCGCGCCGATGGTCGCGGGTGGTGTGATCGTTGGCCTGATGGCCGCACTCGGTCTCACGAGGTTTGTGCGGACGATGCTGTACGAGATTCGACCCAACGACCCGGCGACGTTCGCCGCCGTCGCCGTGACGCTCGCACTCGTGGCGGTCGTTGCCGCGTTCGTGCCGGCGCGCCGCGCCAGTCGCGTCGATCCTGTGATCGCGATTCGAAGCGAATAGGAGCGGCCTGCATCGTGCGTTTGTCGGCGAGCCATGCTTCGTGACTCGCCGACATGACCGCGACCGCCGCGCACCCACTCGCGACGCCGTCGCCGCTACCGGGACGTCTGTCACACCGCCAAGTCCTGGTGGTGTTCAGCGGGCTCGTCCTGGCCATGCTTCTGGCGGCGCTCGACTCGACGATTGTTTCGACGGCGCTGCCGACGATCGTCGGCGATCTTGGCGGACTCGAACACCTCGCGTGGGTCGTCACCGGCTATCTGCTGGCGCAGACGATCGTCACGCCCGTCTATGGAAAGCTCGGCGACCTCTATGGGCGAAAGGTGGTCCTGCAAGTCGCCATCGCGATCTTCCTCGTCGGTTCGGCGCTCTGCGGTGTGAGCCAGAGCATGTTCCAGCTCATTCTCTTCCGCGCGCTGCAGGGACTCGGCGGCGGAGGCTTGAACGTCACCACGCAGGCTGTCGTCGGCGACATCGTCGCGCCGCGCGAACGCGGACGATATCAGGGAATCTTCGGCGCGGTGTTCGGCTTGGCGAGCGTGGCCGGCCCGTTGCTCGGCGGCTATTTCACCACGCATCTCAGCTGGCGCTGGATCTTTTTCATCAATCTGCCACTGGGCGTTATCGCGGTCGTCGTCCTCGCGGTGACGCTGCCCGCGCAAACACGGCGCACGAAGCACGCGATCGACTACGCCGGCGCTGCGCTGCTCGCGGTGGCGCTCAGCGTTGTCACCCTCCTGGCGGATCTCGGCGGAACGGCCTATCCGTGGAGCTCGAGTTTGGTGATCGGTTTGATCGCGGTCGCCGCCGTCGCCACCGTGGTGTTCGTCGTCGTTGAACGACGGGCCACTGAGCCGGTGCTGCCGCTGCGACTCTTCCAGCGCCGAACGTTCGTCGTCTCGACGCTCGTCGGTCTCGTCGTCGGCTTCGCTCTCTTCGGTTCGGTCACGTATTTCCCGCTCTTTCTGCAAGCGGTGAAGGGCGTGAGCCCCACCGCGTCCGGAATGGAGATGCTGCCGATGATGGGCGGCATGCTGACGACGTCGATTCTCTCGGGTCAACTGATCAGTCGCATCGGCCGATTCCGCGTTTTTCCGATTGTCGGGACGGCCGTGATGACGCTCGGTCTTGTCATGCTTTCACGATTGACGCCGGGAAGCAGCGTCATGACAGCGGCGTTGCGCGTGCTCATTCTTGGCGCCGGCCTCGGCATGGTGATGCAGGTACTCGTCATCGCCGTACAGAACGACGCGGACTATCACGACCTGGGCGTCGCGACCTCAGGCGCGACGCTCTTCCGTTTCATCGGCGGCTCTCTCGGAACGGCCGTTCTCGGCGCGGTGTTCGCGAGCCGGTTGGCTTCTCTCCTTGCCGGTGCCGGTACGCCAGCGTCGGGCGCGGGATTGAATCTCGAGACGCTTGGCAAACTTCCGCCCGATGTTCGCGCCCGCTACGCGGCGGCGATCACCGGCGCGTCGGATCGTGTGTTCCTCGTGGCAGCGGTCATTTGTGCCCTGGGATTTCTGATCACGTGGCTGATGCCGGAGCGTCCGTTGCGCGCGACGATCGCCTCCGCGGCGGCAAATCCCGGTGAGGAAGCGGGCGAGGCTTTCGCGCGGCCATCGGACGTCGAGGCGGTCGCCGCCCAGATCTACGCCGCGCTGGCGCGGCTCGCCGATCGCGACGTACAGCGTGGGCACATTCGGCAAATCGTCGAGCGCGCCGGCGAGACGATCTCGCCGCTCGCCGCTTGGCTGCTCGTCCGGATCGAGCGGGATCCGTCGAGCGATCTTCTCGCTCTCGCGCGCAAGCACGACATCGACGACGATCGCATGCGGAGTGCGATCGATGAGCTGCTGGGTCGCGGCTTGGTGGCGGGCAGCCCCCCATCCCTCGCTGTAACGGATGCCGGCTGCGACGTCCTCACGCGCCTCGTCACGGCGCGGCGCGAGCATCTCGAGAATCTCGCCGGAGAGTGGGATCCGCGTCGCAATCCAGAGATTGTCGAATACCTGGAGCGAACGGCGCGCGAGATCGTTCCCGACGTCCGGCGTCGGACGGCCGCCGCATAGCCGCTGCTATCGGTCGCGACGCGTGTCTACCATGTTGTAGACATGCTCTCATTCAAGCGGTGTCTCATTGCGGCGGTCGCCTTGATCGCCGCGCGCCAGGCGCACTCACAGACCGTCGACGATTCGATCCCGCCCGGAGCGAACTTCGATAAGGCGCAGTTCCGGCTTTGGACACCGCGAACGAACGAGAAGCTTCGCGCCCTTCTCGTGCTCGTGCCGGGATCGAACGGCGACGGTCGCGCGATGGCGGAAGACACGGTGTGGCAGGCGTTCGCGACGAAGAACAAGCTCGCCATCATCGCGTGCCGATTCACCGACAAGCCGCACGACCAGGGTTACATCGAGGACTACGTGAACGTCTCGCGCGGAAGCGGACAGGCGCTGCTCGACGCGATCGGTCACTTCGCCACGCAGACGGGCCACGCCGAGCTGTCGTCCGCTCCGCTGCTGCTTTGGGGAATGTCGGCCGGCGGACAATTCGACTACGAGATGGCGGCGTGGAAGCCGGAGAAAGTCGCGGCGTTCATCGTCAACAAAGGGGGCATTTATTACACGGCGCTGACGCCGCGCGAGACGCGTGCAATCCCCGCCATGCTCTTCATCGGCGGCAAGGATCTCGAGCAGCGCGTCCACACGATCACCGGTTTGTTCGCGCTCAACCGCCGCGGCGGAGCGTTATGGGCGCTCGCTGAGGAGCCCGGCGTGGGGCACGTGGTCGGCAAATCGCGCGACGTCTCGATGCTTTTCTTCGAGGACGTGCTCGCGGCCCGCTTGAACCAGGATGGCACGCTCAAGGCGCTCGGCGAGGCCGCTGGTCTCGTTGGGGACGCGAAAACACACGAATTCGGACCACCCCCGGCGAAGGGAGCTCCCAACTATCCGTCAGTGTGGCTGGTCACGGAACGTGTCGCCAAAGCGTGGAAAGACATGATGTTGGCGCCCTGAGGACCAGCCGGGCGCTGTGCGCCGCGGCACCAACTCACGCGATACCCTGGCGCCCATTGGCGCGTCATTCCTCCAGAGTGTGATGCACCCCCCAAGGAGGAGTTGTCGATGCGTCTCGTCCCCCGAAAATCTTCGCGACCCGCGAACGCCACAGGCTATTCCGTCATCGACGATCAGTTATCGATCGCCGGCGACATGAATACCGAAGGCACGGTTCGCGTCGACGGCCGCGTGGAAGGCACTCTCCACAGAGCCGACACACTGATCGTCGGCGTTAACGGCGCCGTGATCGGTGACGTCGAAGCACGCGAAGTCATCGTCGGCGGCACGCTGGTTGGGACCGTCACCGTTGCCGGCCGCGTCGAGGTTCAAGCCTCGGCGACGGTGCAGGGCGACATCCGCGCCGAAGCCGTGTTGTTGCACGAGGGTGGGACGGTAAACGGCCACGTCGCGATTCATCCCGCCGGCTCCACCGCGGGCGGGCTCGACGACGAGCAGAGACTGGAGATCGGCGCCGCACCGCGGCTGCCTGCCGCCGAGAGCGCGTAATCGATGGTGATCGGAGGCGGCACTCCGGCGTGGACGGTCATCGTCGTCCCGCCGACGCCGAGCGCGGCACCTCGCCGGCTCGGCGTCAAGATGCGAACCGTTCGCATGGTCGTGATGTATCTCGCCACCGCGGCGGCCTGTCTCGTGATTTGGGAAGCGGGCCGCTCGGAGGCCGCGGCGCTCGCCGCGGAGCGATTGGCGGAAGCGCGCGTCGAGATCTTCGCGCTGCGCGACACGATGCAAACGCTGCGCACGGCGACGATGGCCGAGCGGATCCGCAACAGTCCGCCGGTGGACATGATCATGCCGGTGAGCGGGTCGGTGTCGAGCCGGTTCTCGCACAATCGCTTTCATCCGATTCTTCAGATCTTCCGCGCGCACACCGGGGTGGATCTCGCCGCACCCGCCGGCACGCCGATCGTCGCGCCGGCGGCGGGCACGGTGCGATCGGTCGGACGGCGATTCGGTTACGGGCTGACAATCGAGGTCGCGCACACCGGCAACGTCGTCACGCGCTATGCCCACTGTCGATCAGCGAACGTGAAACCGGGCCAACAGGTCGCGGCGGGCGCGCAGATCGGAACGGTCGGCTCGAGCGGATTGGCGACGGCACCACACCTGCACTTCGAGGTCATCGTGAGGGGCACCGCGGTCGATCCGATCAAGTTCGTCGCCGCGACTCGACAACCCGCCGCTCCCGCGAATCCGGCCGTGCCCGCGTCCAACGAGCCAACCGGCCCCGTGCCTCCGCAGACACAGAACACCTCGGCGTCGCACCAGCTGCCGTTCTGACCGCCGATGAGTAAACGCTAATCCTAGCGAAGCTCGATGCGCGCGACCAAGCGATCCGGGCCGGGAGCAACGTAGAAAGACAATCGCTCGGTGCCGGTGTTCACGCGTCCCGCGAAGTGGAACGCCTCGATCGCGCTCACGATCGCGATCCCGCCCGCCGCGATGATTCCCGGGGCGAGATACGGATGCTCCGTGGTGGAGTGCGTGGTCGTGAAGGTGTACCTGTGACCGAACGGATCGGTCCCCGTTTCCTGCACCGTGCTCGTCTTCGTCTGGCCTTTCGCGCCGACGCCCAGCGCGACCGCCGCCACGCTGAAGAGCAAGGCTCCGCGGACGGGGCGGCGCGTGTACATCTGCCCTCCGCCCGGCACGACAAGTCCCAACACGAGTGCCTGTGACTGCGACAGCTGGGCGCGCCGCAGCCGTTCGATCCGCGCCACGACTTGCAGCCGGTCGGTCGCCTCCGGCTTGAATCGCAAATACCTCTCGAAGTCCGACATCGCGTTCACGCGCTGGGCGAGCGCCAGGCGCACCAGCGCGCGATCGTAGTACGCGTCGGCCCAGGTCGAGTCGGCCTTCAGCGCGCCGGAAAAGTGCAGCTCGGCCTGGAGGAGTTGTCCGGCGTTGTACGCGCTGATTCCCGATTGAAATTCCCGTTGCGCCGTCGCGATCGTCGGGTCCGTGCGCGGCGGGATGATCGTCATGATCCGCTCGCGCACCTCCACCGCCTCGAGGGCGTTCGGGGCGAGGACGAGGAAGCGGCAGTACTCGGCGGCGGCGTTCGTTCCCGCCTTGGATTGCTCGTACACACGTCCGAGCTGGTAGGCGAAATCCGCGTTGGTCGGGTCGAGCGTGGCCGCCTGTCGGAGCGAGTTGAGGGCGGCCGCGCTGTCGCCGATGATTGCCGCCTGCTGGCCGCGCGCGGCGAGATCGCGCGCCTTCCGACGGTCGTCGTCACTGGGCGCTTTCCCTCCCATGACGATCGGCGCGCAGGAGCTCTGCGATCGGTTCGCGAGTGTGCTCGGTCTGATCGGCTCGCGTCGCGCCGACTGCGCACCGGCGCTTCCGGCGGCGATGAGAGCGGCGGCGAGAGTCAGTCTACGCATCATTTCGTCACGGTCACCGTCGAAGTTCCCGTCTTTCCTTCGCTCGTCGCGGTGATCGTGACGGTTCCTTCCGCAACGCCGTGCACGACACCGCTCGAGTTGACCGTGGCTCTGGATGTGTCGCTCGACGACCACGTGATGACACGGCCCGTGAGAGCATGCCCGGCGGCGTCGAGCAACGTGACCGTCAAACCGAGGTTCGATCCTCTCTTGACCGACGCAGGGGACGGCGACACCGTGACGGTCGCAACCGGCGCGGGAGTAACGGTGACGACTGTCGAGCCGCTCTTCCCTTCGCTCGTCGCGGTGATCGTGGCGCTAAGCGAAGTGCCCCCGGTGACAAGGCCCGCGGTCACGAGACCAGTCGATGAAACAGCGGCAACCGACGAATTGTTGCTACTCCAGGTGACTGTTCGATCGGTGACGACGACGCCGTTTTGATCCTTCACCGTTGCCGTCAGCTGCAAAGTCTGCGAGGAGCCGACCGTCGCCGGCGACGGCGCAACGGTTACGGTACCGACGGGGACCTTGAGCACTATGATCGTGGCCGTCCCTGTCTTCCCTTCGCTCGTCGCGGTGATAACCGCCGTGCCCGGGCCGACACCCGTCACGACACCGCTTGCCGATACCGTTGCAACTCCAGTTGCGCTGGAGCTCCAACTCACCACCCGGCCATTGAGCGTCTGACCGTTCGCGTCCTTCGTAATCGCCACGAGCGTCTGCGTTGCGCCGACGAAGACGTTGGCGGACAGTGGGCTGACGGCAACCGTGGCCACCGGGACCGGAACCACCGTCACCAACGCTGTACCCGACTTTCCTTCGCTGGTGGCCGTAATGGTCACCGTGCCTGTCGATATGCCGGTGACGGCGCCGGCCGCGGACACCGTCGCAATCGCCGGGGTGCCGGAGCTCCACGTCACACCGCGTCCGGTCAACACGACCCCGTTCGCGTCCCTCGGGATTGCGGTAAGTATCGTCGTCGTTCCGATCACGACGGTTGGCGTCGGCGGGGATACGGTCATGGTGCTGACGGGCGCCTGCGTCACCGTCACCGTCGCCGAGCCGCTCTTGGTCTCGCTCGTCGCGGTGATCGTCGCGGTTCCAATCGCCACGCCGGTCACCACGCCGCTCGAGGAGACCGTCGCGGCGGCCGCGTTGCTCGAGGTCCACGTCACCACGCGATCGGTGACGACGGTCCCATTCACGTCCTTCACGACCACACTGAGACCGGCTGTCGTCGTGGCCGGGACACTGATCGATGGCGGCGACACCGCGACGCTGCCCACTGGAATCGTCGTCACCGTGACGGAGGCCGTCCCCGACTTGCCCTCGCTCGTCGCCGTGATCGTGGCGATTCCCGAGCCGACGCCCGTTACGACGCCGCTCGACGACACGGTAGCAATCGCGCCGCTGCTCGTCGTCCAGGCGACGGACCGGCCGGTGAGAACCGCGCCGCTCTGGTCGCGCAATGTCGCCGCGAGTGTCGTCGTTTGTCCGGCGAGCACCGTCGCCGTCGGCGGCGTCACCGTCACCGTCGCCACGGGCTTGGGTTGCACGGTTACCGTTGTCGTACCGGTCTTCCCCTCGCTCGTCGCTGTGATCGTCGCGCTGCCAAGTCCGACGCCACTCACCAGTCCGGCGCTCGAGACGCTCGCGATGCTCGGGTTACTCGAGGTCCACGTGACCGGTCGGTCGTTCGCCGGCGCGCCGTTCACGTCGGTGAGCGTTGCGGAGAGTTGAATGCCGGATCCCTGAAAGATCGTGTTGTTCTGCGGCTGCACGTTGACGGTGGCAACCGCGAAGTTCGAAACGGTTAGCGCGGCGGTTCCGCTCTTTCCTTCGCTCGTCGCCGTGATCGTCGCCGTCCCCGCCGCGACCGCCGTCACGACGCCGGATGACGACACGGTGGCGGCCGCCATGTTGCTCGACGTCCACGACACGGGTCGTCCCGTCACCACATTGCCGGCGGCATCTCTCGTCGTCGCGGTGAGCGCCGTCGTTTGTCCCACCGACATCGACAACGGGCTCGGTGAGACGGTTAAGGAGGCGACGGGCGCTTGCGTCACGCTGATCGTTGCGACGTCGTTCTTGCCTTCGGCCGTCGCGGTGATCGACGCGGTGCCCGGCCCGGTCGCCGTCACGAGTCCGTTGAGGTCCACCGTCGCGACCTCCGTGTTGCTGCTCGACCAGATGATCGCACGATCGGTCAACGGATTCTGACCACCGTCGTAGGCGACGGCAGTGAGCTGTGACTGACCGCCAGTGCTTGCGTCGATGTGGTTCGGCCGCACGATGACGCTCGCCACCGGCGTCTTCTGCACCGTGATCGCGGCGATCCCCGACTTGCCGCCGACGTTCGCCGCCACTTGCGTCGTGCCGAGCGTGAGTCCGGTCACCACGCCCGCGGGCGAGATGCTGACGATGTCCGAGTCCTTCACCGTCCACACGACGGCGATGCCGCTTACCGGCTTGCCGTCGGCGCCCGCGGCCGTCGCCTGAAGCGGCACCTGTGCGCCGACGGCAACGCTCGTCGACGACGGATTCACCACCACCGACGATATGTCGCCGCCTTGGATGAAGTCAGTCGTGCCGCTGCACGAGCCGACGACGAACGCCGCGACCGATAAGGCCCCGCACCGAAGCGCGGTTCGTAACGAAGAGATCTGCATCGTCACCCACCGCCCGGCGGTGGCTCGACATAGACGGGCCGGTTGCGATGCGCCCGCGTCCCGTCGCCGAGCTGGCCGTCCAGATTGTAACCCCAGCAAAATGCTTCGCCGGACAGCGTGGATCCACAGGTGTGAGATCCAAAGCTGCGCAGCGACGCAAAGGCATGGCCGCCCGCTACCCGCACGGGCTGCGCCTCATCGACCGATGTGCCGTCACCGAGCTGACCATATGAGTTGCGCCCCCAGCAGTACGCTTCGCCGTCGGTGGCGAGTCCGCACGTGTGCACCGCACCCGCCGCGAGGGCGACGAAACGCACCGACGTCTTGACCTTCGCAGGCTCGTGGCGGTCCACGCGCGTTCCGTCGCCAAGCTGTCCGCTGCTGTTCTCGCCCCAGCAGTACGCGTCGCCCTGGGCCGTCACGCCGCACGCATGAGCGTTTCCCGCGGCGATGGCGATGAACGAGGGACTAGCCGATACGGGTTCGGGGCTTCGACGCTCCGAGATCGCACCATTCCCCAGCTGCCCGGACGCGTTGTCCCCCCAGCAGTACGCACGTCCGCCGCGCTCCAACCCGCAAGTGAAGTTCCATCCGGTGGTGATCGCCGTCCACGTGTGGCTTCCGGCGACGAGCGCCGGCGCCGAGATGCCCGGAGACGCAGCCTCTCCGCCGCCGACTTGGCCGTGCACGTTCGATCCCCAGCACCACGCCTCGCCGTCGGCTTCGAGACCGCACGAATGCGCGGCGCCGACCGCGATCGCGATGAAGCTGTGCCCTTCCGCGGCGCGAACCGGCGTCGGTCGCGGCGCGATCGTCTTGTCGCCAAGCTGACCCTGGTCGTTGTCTCCCCAGCACCACGCCGCACCGCCCCCCGTTCCGCGAGCGAGGGCGCAGCTGTGCGACATTCCGGCGGCGATCGTTCCGAATCGCACGTCCGGCGATACGATCGACGGCACCGCCGTTCGCATCGTGCCGCCATTGCCGACCTGACCGCGATCGTTGCCGCCCCAGCAATACGCCCGGCCGTCGGGGCCGACGAGGCAGGTGTGCATCCCGCCGGCCACCACCGTGACGCGCGACGTCGGCATCGGTGCGCTCACCGGCGGCGTGGGCGCCGGCGCGGACGTCGTCGCCGGCCCCCCCGAAGCTCGCGTCGCCGCGGCAGCGGGCGGCGGCGATGCGACAGTCTTCGTCTGCGTCGTGGAAGGGTTGGGCGCGGGGGAAGCCGAACGTACGGCGGTTTTTTTCGCGTCGGGTGAAGCCTTGGACGCAACAGGCGATGGCTTTTTCGCATCCTCGTCGGCGCGCGTCGTCCCGACTTTGCTTGCCGCCGCCACCGAGTCGTCGCGCGCGATGGAATCGGCCACCGCCGCCTTGATGCTGTCGGCGATCGGATCCGAGGCCGGCGCAGCCGGGACGATCGGCGGCAGCAACGACACCGGTGTGTCGCTCAATGCGATGCGGGGCGCCGACACGACGCGGCCGGGACGCGCGCGTTCTTCGGGTCCATGCTGCAGAGTTGCCGCGGCGAGGGCGAGCGCGGCGACGCCGACCAGCGCACCACCGGCCAATGCGTACCGCCGGCGGCTTGGCGCGCGCGCCGGAAGATGACCCGAATCCTGCCAGGCCAGCTCCGAGGCGACGAGAGCGAAGGTCGCCGAGCGATCGTCTTCTGTGGGCGTCGTCGAAGCCGCGGGCTCGAGCACCGGCTGCGGCAGCGCCGGGTTGGACGAAGCCGCGACGGACTGTGGACTCACTGGGCGCGCGAAGCGCACCGTCTCCGCGCTCACGCGAACGTGCGGCGTCGATCGGAAGCCTGCGCCCTTTTTTCGGAGCGCGGCCAGAAGCTCGTTGGTGTCTTGCCACCGAGCGCCACGGTTCTTGGCGATGGCGCGCGACACGATCGCGGCGAGATAATCGGGAACGTCGTCGCGGATGTCGCGGACGTCGGGAAGCTGCTCGTGCTTTTGGTGATAGAGCACCGCGTACAGGCTTTCGCCTTCCCACGGTCGATGCCCCGTAAGCATTTCCCACGTTACGAGGCCGAGGCTATAGATGTCACCGCGCGCGTCGAGATCGCCGCCGTCTATCTGCTCGGGGGCCATATAGGCAGGCGTCCCGATCGCCACGCCGGCCATCGTGAGGTGCGTGCTGTCGGTGCTCATCGAGCGCGCGAGGCCGAAGTCGGCGAGCAGCGCGTGCCCCTTGGAGTCGATGAAGATGTTCTCCGGCTTCACGTCGCGATGAACGATGCCCATCGCGTGCGCTGCCCCGAGCGCCTTCGCGACGCCGCGCAGAATCTCTTCGGTGCGTCTGACCGAAAGCCGCCCATGCTCCTTGATGACCTGCTTCAGCGTTCGTCCCGGCACGTGCGCCATGACGAGCGCCGTTCCGGAGGTGCCGAGGTCGAGAACGCGGTGGACGGCGACGATGTTCGGGTGGTCGAGCTGCGCGACGAAGCGCGCTTCACGAGCGAAGCGCGTGATCGCTTCATCGTCCTCGATGTATTTCGCGCGAATCAGCTTGATGGCGACTTCTTCATTGGTCGCGCGCTCGCGCGCGAGGTAGACGATCGCGGTGCCTCCGCGACCCAACTCGCGCACGATCTCGTAATCGCTTTCGAGGGCAGCGAGTGCCGCCGGTTCCTTCTCGGAGCTCACAGCTGCTCAGCGACAGAGGCGAGCGAGCGGTGTGCCGCGTTCGTTCGCCATTATTGGGACCGGTATCGAAGGACGACTTCGCCCAGTTCGATCTTGTCGCCGTCGGCAAGCGGGCGCTCACCGGCGGAGTCGGGAAGGTTCTCGTCGTTCACCACGACGGGATTGGTCTGTGAAAGATTCGCCACCGCCCAACGCCCGTTGTTGAACGCGAAGCGCGCGTGCAGGCGGCTCACGGTGCTCGACTGCAGCGTGACGTGCTGCGGCGATCGCCCCGGCTCGCGACCCACAATGAGCTGCGCGGGCTCGCCGGGAACGCGGACGAAGCGAATTTCCCGATGACGCGGTTCGCCCGACACGACTTCGAGACGCCCGGGGAGAATCTGCACCGGCTCGTCGGACGGGCGACGAAAGCGGATCGTTTCCGAAGCGACGTACTCGCCGCCGTTGCCATTCTCGAACGCCGATCGATCGACGTGGATCACGGGCTCGATCGCGCGATCAACGATCGGCGGCGGCGCTGCGGCGACCGGGGCCGCCGGCACCGACGGCGAGTATCTCGGCGCGACGACGCCGTGCCCGTTCGTCGGCCCGACGCGACCGATCATCGGTATGATCTCGATATCGCGATGACCGGGAGGCACGAGCGGATAGATGAGCGGCGGAAGCGGACGCGCCGGTCCACGGCGCCGCTCCGCCCACCACACCGCGAGCGGCACCGCCGCACCTGCCGCGATGGCAACGATCAAGACCGCGACAACGACGAGCGTCATGACCTCTGAGAGAACCTGGATTGACGTTCGGTCGACTGCGCGCGGCGACGCGAACACACGAAAGCTCCGACCGCCAGCAGTGCGAGCCAGTTCATAGTGATACACACCGGCGCAACCGTCGTCCACCCCGCGTAACCGCGTCGAGGAACGCGGTGTCACGTAGCTGCAACGTCGCAGGCGCGACGGCGAGCGCATCGACGTCCGTTTGCGCAGAAGTCATGCCGACCTCAAGCGACTTTCCGGCTTGTGATCGGGATCACGCTTGCATCCCGACGGCTGCGGTCGCTGATTCGAGAGACCTCTTCCTCGCGAGCGACCCTCATGCCCCGGCTTCCCGGCGTCGAATTCATGACCACCACGGCCAACGGGATCGACGGCTACGATGTCGTTCAAACGTTTGGTGTCGTACGCGGGATCGTCGTACGGTCCCGCTCAGTCTTCGGTCAGATAGGAGTTCGGTTCCAGACGCTTCTCGGCGGCAACATCACGCTGCTCACGGAGCTGTGCGAACACACCCGGGAGGACGCCTTCTCTCGCGCCGTGGAGCACGCCCGCGCCCTCGGTGCGAACGCGTTGGTCGCGATCCGATACGATGCGACGGAAATCCTTCCCGGCGTGTCGGAGGTCCTCTGCTACGGCACTGCGATGCGCATCGCTCCGCGATTGCGCGCCGGCGAGTCGTAAGCATTTTGCAGGCCGTCTAGGAGGCGTGCCCGGGCCGCGGCAGATTGGCCTGATGCGCACTCCATCTTTCGCCGCGGTATCCCTGACGGCCGCCCTGATCGCGGCTCTCGGAGGCGCCGACCCGCTGCCCGGACAGTCGGCGGCGTCGGGTACGGTGCTCGTCGCCAATCAACAGTCGGCCAGCGCCACGATCATCGATCTCGCGACCCGTGCAGAGACAACGATCGACGTCGGCGTCGGGCCACACGAGGCGGCGATCTCGCCCGACGGCCGGTGGGGCGTCGTGACCATCTACGGCACGCAGACGCCGGGCAATTCACTCGCCGTGATCGACCTCGTCGCAAAGAAAGGCGTGCGGACGATCGGCCTCGGCGAGTATCGCCGCCCGCACGGCGCGGCGTTCCTGCCCGGTTCGACGACGACCGTCGTGGTGACCTCCGAGGCGTCGCAGAACGTGGTGATCGTGGACATCAATGCCGGGAAGGTCCTCTCGGCGATTCCGACGCACCATCCGGGTTCACACATGCTCGGCATCACGGCCGACGGAAAACACGTCTTCACGTCGAACGTGTCG
>Ga0068859_100004102_pt1 | contig 14856 bp, 10 predicted proteins | sample KBSSwiS22_FD_66585 | JGI IMG/M metagenome (GOLD analysis project Ga0068859, IMG submission 66585) | Switchgrass rhizosphere microbial communities from Kellogg Biological Station, Michigan, USA - KBS Switchgrass S2-2 | ecosystem: Host-associated > Plants > Roots > Rhizosphere > Soil ...
AGGTGGCTCGTGAATCCCGGCCTCACGCTTCGCTTCGCGCAGTCCGCCGGGCTGATCGGCCTGGCGGTGCTCCTCGGTCTCGCCGCCCGCCGCTCGGGGGCGCGGCTCTCCCGCCTCGCCTTCCCGGCCGCCGCCGCGGCGCTCTCGCCGGCGTTCGCGGTTCCCGCGTTCCTCGGATTCGGGTTCGCGGCGGGCGCGGTGGCCCTCTTCCTGTGCGGCGAATCGGAGTCCGGCCCGCGGCCGCGAGGCGGATGGCCGTGGACCGTCGCCGCCGGCGCCCTCCTCGCCGCCGGCGCGCTGACGAGGCCCGCGTTCGCGGCGTATGTGGCGGCCGCGATCGCCGCCGTCGAGCTCGCCGTGTTCGGGCGCGCCTCGATCCGCCGGCTGCTCGTCGGGCTCGCGGCGGCGGCGGCCGTCGCTCTGATCCTCTGGGCCGTGCTGTTCCGGGACATCGACCTGCGCGAGGCGCTCGTCGCGGTCACGATCGCCCCGGCGCGCCTGATGGCCCGGCGCCACCTCGACCCCGGGCTCGCGCGGGAGAGCCTCGCTCTCACGCTGCCGATCGCCGCGGCGATCGCCGCCGCGCCGCTCCTCTGGGCGTTCGCGGCGCCGCCGCGGGAGGGGCGCCGCCCGTGGATCGCCGCCTGTGCGATCGCGGCCGGCGCGGCCGCGCCGCTGCTGCTGCGTCACCCGGTCTCCGGTGTGCCGGCGACGGTGCCGGCGGGCGTCGCGTTCGCGGCGTCGGTCCTTCTCGCCTGGCTCTCGCGCGACGCGCTCGGCTCCTCTCCGTCCCTGCGAGCCGCGGCGATGCTCGGAGCCTCGGCGGCCGCGTTCGGCCATTACTTCTGGAGCCGCCCCGACGTGCAGCACCTCTATCCCCTCGTCGGCCTCTCGGCGGTGAGCGCCGCCCTCGCGTGGGAGCACTTCGGCCGGGGACTGCGCGCGCTGACGGCCGCCGCGCTGCTCCTCGCGTTCTTCCCGATCGATCCCGGGCCCGGCTTCCCGGGGGCGAACCTGTTTCGCGGGGGGATCGCGTCCATCCGCGAGAACGCGGCGCGTCCGGGCGCGCGGCTGAAGACGATCTGGCCGGCGGGGGAGGTCCCGAGCGCTCCCGTCGAGGCCGTCCGCCTCGCGGACCGTCTCGCCGACCGCCGCAGCCGCTTCGTGGCCTACGGGAACGACCAGAGCTGGACGCCCGGCGACCCGGTCTTCCTCTTCCTGCTCTCCTCGCGCCTGCCGTACACGAGGTGGTTCCAGTACGACCCGGACCTGCAGAGCTCTGCGCCGATCCAGCAGGCGATGATCCGCGAGCTCGAGGCCTCGGGGAGCCGCTCCGCCGTCGTCTGGCGCTCCGAGAGCTACTACTTCGATCCGCCGCCTCCGAGGGCCGCGGTTCGGTCGCCCTTCGACGTGTTCGTCGACCGCGTCTACGGCAACGTCGTCGCGCGCTTCGGGAGCTACGAGGTCCGGACGAGGGACTAGACGCTCAGGAGCCGGCCTCGCCGGGCGCCGGCGCGGGACCGCCGCCGCCGAGCACGCGGACGATCGCCTCGGGATACACCCGGTGCTCCTCCTCCAGGATGCGCGCCGAGAGCGTGGCGACCGTATCGCCCGGACGGATCGGGACGCGGCGCTGGAGAATCACCGGGCCGGTGTCCGTGCCCTCGTCGACGAGGTGCACGGTGCAGCCCGACTCGAGATCTCCGGCCTCGAGCGCGCGGCGCTGGACGTCGAGACCCGGGAACTTCGGCAAGAGCGACGGATGGATGTTGAGGATCCGTCCGCGATGGCGCGCGATGAAGTCCGGAGACAGCAGCCGCATGTAGCCCGCGAGGCAGATCAGGTCGGGATGCGCCGCGTCCAGGATCGCGAGGATCTCCCGCTCGTGCTCCCGGCGAGGTCGCGGGCCGCGCGGAACGGGGAAGGCCGGCAGCCCGCGCTCGACGGCGCGGAGCAGACCCGGCGCGTCGGGGACGTCGGAGATCACGGCGACGATCTCGGCGTTCGGGATGCGTCCGTCCGCGATCGCGTCGGCGATCGCCTCGAAGTTCGAGCCGCGGCCCGAGAGCAGGACGGCAAGTCGTCGCCGCGTCATGGCGCCCCTCCCGCGGGAGCCGCCCGGCGGTAGAGGTTCCCGCCCGGCGAAGTCGCGACGAGACGATTGTGGGTCTCGATCCACTCCGCGAGCCGGACCCCGAAACCCTGTCCGAACGGCGCGACGCCGTATTCCCAGTTCGTGCGCCGGAAGACGACGATGAGATCCGGCGGATCCTTCTCGAATTTCCGGATGAGCTCGCTTTCGGCGCCGGCGTCCAGCCATCCCGGCATCATCGTCACGAACGGAGAGACGCTGCGCGCTCGAAAGAGCGCGTCGACGGCGTTGACCTCCGGCACGACGAGGACGCGCTCGCCCGGGCGGAGCTCCCGGCCCGCGCGCTCGTAGAGATCCGCCCGGCCCCGATCCGCCCAGATGCGCCCCCGGGGCGTGTCGATCGGACGATGGCCGGGCGAGCGGAGGCTGATGATGCCGATCGCGGCGCCCAGACTCACGACCGGCAGGAGCACGACCGCCCAGACGCGCCGCGTGAGGCGCGACGCGGAGTCTCCGCCGCCGGGCTCGCCCGCCGGCGGCCAGACCTCCGGGAGGAACATGAAGAGGAACAGGAGCAGCGCGAGCGCGCCGGGGACGTGCGAGACGCCGGCGTACGGATTGGCGATGTCGCCGGAGAAGGCGCTGCGTGCGCCGACGAGACCCGCGAACACGCCGAAGGCGACGAGGAAGTCGCGGTGAGCGCGCCGGCGGTCGGCGAAGGCCCAGACCGCGACGGTGAAGCCCAGGATCATCCAGAGGTGGAGGAAGCCGAGGTTGCGCCGGAGCAGGCCTCCATCGCGGAGGTCCCAGGCGAGCAGCGCCGCGAAGACTACGACGACCGGCACCCAGCGGCGAGGCCGCCGGTCTCGCGCGAGGAGCAGGCCGATCAGCGCGAAGAGGCTGGCGGCGAGCCCGAGACCGCGCACGGAATCGAGGAGGCGCGCCGGCAGTCCGGGAGCGATCCCGGCGATCAGCCGGAAGAGCCGATTCCAGGAGGGCGGCGGTGCGGCGAGGGGCCAGAAGTGGCTGTCGCGCCGCAGGGACTCGAGCGGCGCGCTCGTCAACACGAACAGCACGCCGGCCGCGGCCACCGCGGCGAAGCCCGCGAGGCACCGCGGGAGCCAGGCCCGCTGCCCGCGAGGGTGCGCCAGGGCCGACACCGCGAGCGCGGCGGCGGCCGCGAGCCCGATTTCCTGCTTGGAACAGAACGCGAGACCACAGAGGAGGCCGGCGACCCAGCCGCGCCAGCCGCGCGCCTCGCCTTCGGGTGAACGGATGAGGAGGAGCGCTCCCAGCGCGAAGCACAACGCGTGAACGGCCGCGGGCGAATAGGGGTAGACGAGCCGTCCGAGGCCCGGGGCGAAGAGGCCGACGCCCAGCAGGATCGCGGCGAGGACGAGCCGCTCGAGAACCGAGAGGAACGGGCGCGCCAGCCGCAGCAAGAGCAGCGCGGCGACGACCGCCGGAATCCAGCTCAGGAGGAGGATCGCCGTCGCCGAGAAGCCGAAGGGCCGCGCGAGCCAGGACACGAGGTACGGCGAGAGCGGGCCGTACTGCAGATAGAGGTCGCGGTAGAGCCGCTCACCCGAGGCCAGGCGCTCGGGCAGCGACCACCAGATGCCGGGATCGCTCGTCGGAGAGAGCCATCGGCCGCCCGCCCAGATCCCCGCCGCGGTGCTCACCAGGACGAGCGCGATCTCGGGGACCCACTCGAGGAGGCGCCTCATCCAATCCAGTTCCAGGTGAAGTAGAGGACCGCGAAGAGTCCCAGCACGACCGCGAGGAACGCCTCGACCGCGCGCGCCGCCGACGGCCGGCGGCGCAGCAGGGCTCCGGCCGTCAGGAAGACGGGAAACGCGGCGAGCGCGAGCCGCGAGAAGGAGAAGAGCGAGGTCCAGAGCGGCAGCAGCGTGGCGGCCAGGCCGTACACCGCGATCGGCAGCGGCAGGTAGCGGAACGCGAGGAGACCCAGTGCGACGAAGAGGACGGCGGCGGTCAGCTCCACGTACGAATGGCGGGTCGCCATGAGCGACCAGGGCCCGCCGGCGAGCTCGTGGACGATGGCCGGCGGCCAGCCCATCCCGCCGCGCCAGGTGGCCTGACGGTGGAACGGCGCGAACGGATCGCCGAAGGCGGCGCCGCAGTAGGCGAGGAACGCCGCCATGCCGAGGATCGGCAGGAATCCGGCGAGGAGTCCCCAGCTCCCCGCGGACTTCGCCGACGAGGGATTCGCCCGCCGCGTCTTCCACCACTGGAGCCAGAGCGCCGGCGCGAGCAGCACGCCCGTCGGACGGGTCAGCGCCGAGAGAAACCCGAAGACTCCCGCCGCGCCGAGGCGCCCGTCGAGCGCGAGGGCCAGACACGCGAGCGAGAGCGCGAGCCCGAGCGAGTCCGAGTACGGCGCCGAGAGGAAGAACGCCGGCGGGTACAGGAGCAACAGCGTTCCGGCGGCGACCGCCGCCTCGTCCCCGACGAGCTTCCGCGCCATCCGCACGAGGAGCCCCAGCGACAGCAGCAGCGACGCGTTGGCGATCAGGAGCGCGGCCCGAAGCGGCGACCCGACGAGCCAGCCCACGACGCGCATCAGGAGCGGCATCAGCGGGTAGAAGCCGGTCGCGGGCGGCTCGCCCGAGCGGCCGGGCAGGTCGTCGACGCCGTAGCGGCCGGCGTAGCCGAGCTCCGCGATGCGCGCGTACCAGAGCGCGTCCCACCGCGCCCACACCGCGATCCCCGACGGCTCCGCGTGCTTCGACTGCGGGGGGACGGCCTGGTCCGCGGCCACCGGCGGCTCGCGCCAGCGGTCCCCCGCGGCCACGGGCACGGCGAAGGCGGAGTTGTGGTCGCGGTTGTAGGAGTTGAGCGGGAAGTACCGCAGGGCGACCAGCGCGATCAGGACCAGGGCGACCCGGGACCCGACGAAGACCGCGGCGACGGCGCGGAAGCCCTCGACCCGCCGTCCCCCGAGATCCATCGGCCTCGCTCTCGCCGTCGCCTACGTCGCTTCGGGCTCGACGACGACGCGGCGGCTTCCCTTCCCCCGCACGTTGCCGACCGCGTTCCAGTTCACGTTCGCGTCCCGCCAGAGCTGCGCGACCCGCCCGAGGTCCGCGGGCGCGACGAAGACGACCATGCCGACCCCCATGTTGAAGACGCGGTGCATCTCCTCGAACGACACGCGCCCCTCGCGGGCGATGACCTCGAAGACCGGCGGCACGACCCAGGAGCCCGACTTGATCACGACGTCGAGCCCCTCCGGCAGCACGCGCGGGATGTTGTCGTAGAAGCCGCCGCCCGTGAGGTGCGCCATGCCGTGGACGAGGCCGGCGTCGAGAAGAGTCTCCATCGGGCGCAGGTAGGAGAGGTGCGGGTCGAGCAGCACGTCGCCGACCGCGCGGCCGCCGAGCTCCGCGACGCGGTCCGTGGGCTTGAGCCCCATCGTCTCGAAGAACACCTTGCGCGCGAGCGTGTAGCCGTTGGTCTGGAGCCCGACCGACGGCAGGCCCACCACGACGTCGCCCTCGGCGATGCGGGAGCCGTCGAGGATCCGGTCGCGGTCCACGACGCCGACGATGGTGCCGGCGACGTCGTACTCGCCGGCCGCGTAGAAGCCCGGCATCTCCGCGGTCTCGCCGCCGAGGAGCGCGGTCCCGTTCTCGCGGCAGGCGCGGGCGATCCCCTCGATGATGCTCCCGATCACGCCCGACTCGACCTTGCCCGTCGCGATGTAGTCCAGGAAGAAGAGCGGCCGCGCGCCCTGCACCAGGATGTCGTTCACGCAGTGGTTGACGAGATCGCCTCCGCAGGTGTCGTGGCGGTCCATCGCGATCGCGATCTTGAGCTTGGTCCCGACGCCGTCCGTCGAGCCCACGAGGACGGGCTCCTTGTAGGAGGAGAAGTCGGGCCGGAAGAGTCCGCCGAAGCCGCCGACGTCTCCCAGGACGGCCGGCGTGAACGTGGAGCGGATGGCCGTCCTGGCGCGCGCCAGCGCGGCGGCCTTCGCGTCGATGTCGACGCCCGCGTCGGCGTATCGGGAGTCCTTCAAGCGTCGCGATTATAAGGGGGCGATCGCGGCGTTTCCGCGCCGCCGCGCCCTCGGGTCACAGCCACCGCTTGCGCAGCGCCCAGAGATACCAGCGCAGGTAGTGCGGCAGCCACGAGAACAGGCGGAAGCGGCTCTCTCCCTCGGTGCGGTCGCGCCAGATCGCCGGGACCTCCTCCACGCGCCCGCCGCCGAAGTGGGCCTTCACGGTGAGCTCGATGGCGAGGGCGAACCCGGCCGCGCTCTCGATCGGCGTCCGCCGGAGGAAATCGCGGCGGTACGCCTTGAAGCTGTTGGTGGGGTCGCGCGTCGGCAGCCCGGACAGCGCGTGCAGCGACAGCCCCGCGGCGCGGCTCAGGAACGACTTCAGCGGCGGTCCGCCGATCTGTCGGCCGCCCGGCATGTAGCGGCTGCCGCACACGACGTCGGCGCCCCCCTCGACCCGCGACACCATCTCCTCGAGGCGCGAGAAGTCGTCCGAGAGATCGGCCATCGTCACGACGACGACCGGCGCGGCGGCCGCGCGCATCCCCGCCTCGATCGCGAACCGCACGCCCCGGCCCAGGGAGTTCAGGACCGGCCGCACCACGGCCGGGCGATCCGACGGCGCGAGGCGCTCGAGCGCGGGCAGCGTGTCGTCCTCCGGGAAGTCGTGGCAGATCAGGAGCTCGTACCCGGGCGGCGCCTGCGTCCGGACGGCCCGGCAGAGCTCTCCGATGTTCTTCCCCTCGTTGTAGACCGGGACGACGAGGGAATAGCGAAGCGCCGAGCCTCGCTCGTCCCCGCTCAGAGGCGTCCCTCCGCGATCTCCCGCCGGATCCAGGGGATGACCTCGTCGAGCGTCTGATCGAGCGTGGTCGTCGCCTCGAAGCCCAGGACGCGGCGGGCCTTGGAGACGTCGGGGACACGCCGCTGCACGTCGTGCGGATACGGCGCGTCGCTCTCGAAGCGGAGCGGCTTCGAGCCGTGGATCTTGCGCCAGATCTGCTCCGCGAGCTCACGGACGGAAGTCGGCGTCGCCGTCGAGAGGTTGAAGTCCTCGTTGCGCGCGGCGGGATGGAACATGGCCGTCACGATCCCGCGCGCGAGGTCGCCGCCGTACGTGTAGCAGCGGACCTGGTCCCCCGAGCCGAGGATGCGGAGCGGATCCTGGCCCTTCAGGACCTTCTGGACGAGGTCGGGCACGACGTGGCTCATCGCGAGCTTCACGTTGCCGCTCGGGATCTCGCGCCCGCCGAGCGCGCGGGTCTCCCCGACTCCGACGCAGTTGAACGGCCGGCAGATCGTGTACGGCAGCCCGTACTGCTCCCACGCGCCGCGCGCGAAGTACTCGCACGCGAGCTTCTGGAACCCGTACGTGCTGGTGGGGGGCGGCGCCTCGGCCAGGTGGGACTCGGGCGTCGGGAAGACGGTCGCGTTCTCGAAGACCATGCTGCTCGACAGCACCGTCATCTTGACGAGACGGCCCTCGCGCGCCGCGGCGATTCCCGCGTCGAAGCTCGCCGCGATGATCCGCTCGTTCTCCGCCAGAAGGTCGTAGGCGTACTCGTGGAAGTACGAGATCCCGCCGATGCGGGCGGCGCAGGCCACGAAGTGGTCGCACTCCCGCGCGAGCCGCGTCAGGAGCGCCACGTCCCGGGCGTCGCCCTCGACGAACGTGTAGCCGGAATCGTCCTGATAGCTCTTCTCGACCGGGCCGTACTTCGAGTAGTTGTCGACGCCTACGACCGAGTGGCCCTGGTCGAGCAGCTCCTGGACCAGGTATCCGGCGATGAATCCGGCGGAGCCGGTGACGAGAATTCTCACGGACGGCGGTTCAGGGCGCCGGCTTCGCGCTGGAGGCGCAGTTCCAGACGTCGTAGAGGACCTTGCCCTCCGGAACCCGCAGCCCGCGGTACGCGCGGTGCGGCGTCGCGAGGAAGAGCACGTCGGCCTCGGCGAGGACGCGCTCGACGGGCACGAGCGTCGGGTCCGGGACGTAGGGGTCGGTACAGAGGACCCTGCGGGTCTCGAGCTTCAGGAGGTTCTTCAGCTTGTAGCTCAGGGAGTCGCGCGGGTCGTCGCTCTCGGCCTTGAACGCCATCCCGAGGACGCCCGCGACCTTCTGCGAGAGGTCCCCGTCGGCGCGCGCGAGCTCGACGAGGCGGGCCGGAAGACCCTCGTTGATCAGCATCGCCGAGTGCCCCAGCGGGAACGAGTCGCGGCTGAACGCGGCGAGCTGCATCGTGTCCTTGAGCAGGCACGGCCCCGCGGCGAACCCGGGGCCCGGCAAGAACGCCATCCGCGGGTAGTTGTGCCGGCAGCCGTGGAGGATGCGGTCGAAGTCGAGCCCGTGCTGCTTGGCGATCGTGTAGAACTGATTGGCGATCGCGAACTGGATGTAGCGCGTCGCGTTCGTCATGAGCTTGCAGAGCTCCGCCTCCATGGGCGTCATCTCGATGAACTCCTGGACGAAGCGGCCGAAGAGCTCGCGGACGGCCCGGAGCGTCGCGGGGTCGAACGCGCTCACGATCTGCGGCAGCTGGCGGATCTCTCGGAGGCTGTGGCCCTGCGCGACGCGTTCGGGGCAGAAGGCCACCGGGATGTCGAGCCCGCGCGCGGCGAGGTTCTTCTGGATGTGCTCGCTGATGCCGGGGAAGATCGTGCTGCGCAGGATGAGGATCTGCCCGTCGCGCAGGTAGCCCGCGCACGCCTCGATGGCGCGGTCCATCCCGGTGAAGCTCGGCGTCAGGTGCTGGTCGACCGGGGTGCCGATCACGAGCACGAGGAACCGGCAGTCCCTCATGTGATCGGGGGACGGCGTGACCTCGAGCCGTCCGCCGTCGAGCACCTTGCGCAGGAGCTCGGGCGCGCCCTCCTCCGCGAACGGCATCACGCCGCGGCGGATCGTCTCGACGGTCTGTGCGTTGGTGTCGTAGATGACGGTCTTGAACCCGGAGTCGGCGAAGGTCATCGCGAGCGGCAGGCCGACGTGGCCGCCTCCTCCGATCACGCACACGTCCCGCGGAAAGACCGACGCGCTTGTCATCGCGCCAGTGTAAAACAACTCGGATTCACGGCCGAGGCGCCCGCGGAAGGAAGAGCGAGAGCTCGGGATGCGCGGCCTCGCGCCCCGCGTGACCCGCCGGATCGCCGACGCGCGCCGAAACGCAGTTCGCATCGATCCACGCCGTGACGCCGCGTCCGTAGTCCGACCCGAAGAGCCCGCGCGCGTACTCTCCGGTCGGACGCAGCCAGCGGACGATCGCCGGGCGTGTCCGCTCGAGCCCCGCGAGGACCGCGGGCTCGCTCGCGTCGGTGAGGTAGCCCGGGAGATAGAGCTTCTGACGCAGCGGATTGGTCCGGCCCGAGAGGAAGTTCAGGACCTCGCCCTCGGGAAACACGGCGAGGCCCGCGCCCGGCGGCGCGTCCCGGCGGACCGCCTCGGCGATCTCCTCGATCCGCCGGGCGAGCTCGGGCCGCGCGGAGAGCATCCCCCCCGTTCCCCGGATCGCGACGCGGCCGGAGGACTCCGACGCGTACCCCGCGATCCGGCCCGCGAAGGCGAAGACGACCAGCGCACCGGCAGACGCCGCGAACGCCGCGGAGAGCCGCCCGCGCGCCGCCGGCGACGCTTCGCGCGCGGCCGACCGCGCGAGCAGCGCACCGGCGCACGCGAACGTGAAGAGGAGCGGCGGCGCGACATACGGCGCGTCGTCGAGGAAGAAGACCCGACGGTGCAACGCGAGGAGGCCCATCCAGCCGAGCCCGGCCAGGGCCGCGCCTCCGGGCTTGCCCGGGCCGTCCCGCCACCCGGCGATCAGGCCGGCGAGGCAGATCAGCGGGGCGGCGCCGAAGAGGACCGGGCCGGGCACCGCGCCCATCGCCGCGCACAGCGCCGCGACGGCCAGCGCCGCCCCGAGCCCGAGGACGCGCCGGCGAAACGCCTCGCGCTGCGGCGGCGTCTCGCCGCGTCCGAGCGCGACGAGCGCGATCGCGGCGGCGATCCCGAGCCAGACCGCCGCCGAATAGAAGAGGCTCCAGATTCCGGTCCGCCAGGACCGCAGCCCCGCGAGCCCCACGTGTCCGCGCGTCTCCTCGGGAATGTTCCACAGGAAGACGGGCTGGTCCGCGAGCCCCGCCCAGCCGACGCGGAGGAGGAAGAAGCCCCAGGCGCCGCCGAAGACGAGCACGAAGCCTGCCGCCGCCACGGCGAGGTCGCGGAAGGCCTTCCCGCCCGGGCGGCCGGCGCGAAGGAGCACGAGGACCACGGCGGAGAACGCCGCGAGCCCCCACTCGGTCCGACAGAGGCCGGAGAGCGCCGCGAGCGCGCCCGCGGCGAAAGGTCCCCACGCATTCCGGGCTCTGCTCGCGACACCGCGTTCTTGGGCCGCCCCACTCGCGGCCACGATTCCGAGGAGTGCGAACGTCGCGGCGTGCCAGATCCGGAAGCCCATCCCGAGGAGCGCTCCGCCCGCGTTCGGCATGAAGACGAGCGCGGGGATCGCGAGCGCGGTCCAGAGCAGCGCCTGTTCGCGAGCGCCGGTCTCCGCGCCGGCGGCGCGCCGCAGCGCGAGGAACAGCGCGGCGAGGGCCGCGGCCGCGCCGACCGCGCCCGCCGCCACGAGCGTCGTGAAGCTCGAGCCGAGGACGGCGAAAAACGCGGCGTGGAGATAGGGCGTGAACGGCCCGAACCAGTACGCGACGTCGCGGTAAAGCAGCGCGCCGCGCGACAGGGCGTCGGGCACGATCCACTCCCGGCCGGAGTCGATCAGCGGATCCGACCAGAGGCCGCGCGAGACGAGGAAGAGGACGACCGAAGCCGCGGCGACGACAAGGAGAAGCGCCGCGGAACGGATCCTCAAGCCGCGACCGTGGGATGCGGGCTCATGGGCTGGCCGGTTCGCCGTTCTTGTAGATCGCGTCGATGGCGCGGACGTTCTTGACGTCGCGCAGCGGGTCGGCGGTGAGGATCAGGAGGTCCGCCCGCTTGCCGGTCTGGAGCGTGCCGCGATCGGCGTCGAGGCCGAGCGAACGCGCCGCGGTCTGGCTCGCGGCGCGGATCACCTCGAGCGGGGGGACCCCGGCGCGCGCGAGGCAGTCCATCTCGATCGACACGCCGAGGCCGGCGAACGCCCACATGTCCGTGCCGAGCGCGACGGGCACGCCGGCGGCGCGGAGCCGCCGGACGTTGTCCGCCAGCACGGGGAGCCTCCGGCGGATGAACTCGTAGTTCGGATAGCGCTCGCGGTACGTCTCGGCGTAGTCCACGGCGCGGTAGCGCGTCGCGACGTCGGAGGGCAGGCGCCGCAGCGCCATCGGGTCCGAGAGGACGCGCTCCACGAAGTCGCGCGTGTCGGCGAGGAACTCGAAGATGTCGAGCGTCGTGAGATAGAAGACCGGGCGCGCCTTCATCGCGGCGATCGTGGCGTCGTCGAGGGGGTCGATCACCGAGTGCGCGAGCGCCGTGGCCCCGGCCGCGATGGCCGCCTTCGCGTCCTCGAGGTTCGGCGCGTGGACGGTGGCGCGCATCCCCTGGGCCCGCGCCTCGCCAATGAGCGCGTCGAGCACGGCCGGCGACACCTTCACGAGCGCCGGCTTCGGCGAGCGGCACCACGCCATGTCGTCGAGCATGATCTTGATCTCGGCGGATCCGAGCGCCTTCGCCTTGCGGACCGAGGCGCGGGCCGCCTCGGGCGTGGCCGGATAGCGGTCGAGGTTTGCGTCGGGCGGCTCGCCCTGGTCCCACCAGCCGCCCTTCGCCGTGAAGATCGGCGCCGCGGGCGAGACGTCGGGGACGTCGGAGCGCGTCCGCGCATCCGCGGCCGTCTTCTGCGAAGCGGCCGCGTCCTCCGCCATCAGCCGGACCGACGTCACGCCCCACGACAGCATGGTCTTCAGGTCGTCGTCGGACTCGGCGTGGACGTGCGCGTCGATCAGGCCGGGGACGATCCACTTGCCCTCGGCGGCGACGACCTTCGTCCCGGGCGGCAACGCGGCGAGCGCCTTCGGCGTGGCCGCGCCGACCGACGCGACCCGCCCGTCCGTCACGACGATCAGGGAGTTCTCCCGCGCGGGAGCGCCGGTCCCGTCGATGAGGGTCGCGCCCCGGAAGGCGATCGTGGTAGCGAGCAGAAGCGTTCCGCTCACGCGAGGTTTCGCGCTACGTCGCGTCGAGCGCGTGTTCCTTCTCGCGCTCCTCTTCCTCGATCTCGACGGGGTAGATCCCCGTGAAGCAGGCCGTACAGGTCGCCTGCTGCGGGCGCCCGAACGCCGCGAGCATGCCCTCGACCGAGAGGTAGCCCAGGCTGTCGGCCTCGATGAAGTGTTGGATCTCCTCGACCGACTGGTTCGCGGCGATCAGCTCGCCGCGCGTCGGCGTGTCGATCCCGTAGTGGCAGGTGTTCATCGTCGGCGGCGAGGAGACGCGCACGTGCACCTCGCGCGCCCCGGCCTCGCGGAGCATCCGGACGATCTTGCGCGAGGTCGTGCCCCGGACGATCGAGTCGTCGACGAGCACGATGCGCTTGCCTTCCACGATCTCGCGGACCGGGTTGAGCTTGACCTTGACGCCGAAGTGGCGGATCGCCTGCTTGGGCTCGATGAACGTGCGCCCGACGTAGTGATTGCGGACGAGGCCGAGCGCGAACGGGATGCCGCTTTCCTCGGCGTAGCCCAGGGCCGCGTACATGCCCGAGTCGGGCACGGGGACGACGACGTCGGCCTTCGCCGGGTGCTCCCTCGCGAGCTTCCGCCCGAAGCCCTGCCGCGAGGCCGCCACGCTCCGGCCGAAGACCATGGAGTCCGGCCGGGCGAAGTAGACGTGCTCGAACACGCACGGCGTCGAGATCGGGAAGGCGAAGCGGTGCGAGGTGACCGTCCCGTCGAGCGAGAGCTTCACGATCTCCCCCGGCTCGACGTCCCGCTCGTAGCGCGCGCCGATCAGGTCGAACGCGCACGTCTCCGAGGCGACGACGGGCGAGCCCTCGCGCACGCCCAGCGACAGCGGGCGGACCCCGTTGGGGTCGCGCGCCGCGAAGATCCCTTCCTGCGACAGGATCACGATCGAGTAGGCCCCGCGGACCTCCAGGAGGGCCTCCGCGATGGCGCCCGCCAGCGTCGGCGACTTGGACCGGGCGATCAGGTGAAGGATGACCTCCGAGTCGGACGTCGTCGTGAAGAGGGCCCCGCTCGCCTCCAGGGACGAGCGGATCTCCCGCGCGTTCACGAGGTTGCCGTTGTGGCCCAGCGCCAGGGGGCCGCGCCCGGTGGCGAAGACGATGGGCTGGGCGTTGATCAGTAGGGAGGCGCCGGCCGTCGAGTAGCGGACGTGGCCGATCGCGGTCTTCCCGGGCAGGCGCGAGAGGCGGGACTCGTCGAAGACGTCGGCGACGTAGCCCATCTCCCTCTCGACGTGGATCTTGCCCCCGTGGAGCGAGGCGATGCCGGCCGACTCCTGGCCCCTATGCTGCAGGGCGTAGAGGCCCAGGTAGGCGAGATTGGCGGCGTCTTCCGAGTCGCTGACGCCGAAGACGCCGCACTCATCGGAATACCCGGCGCGCTCGACCATGGAAGCTCATCTTAACATTCCAGTCACGCGACTTAATCCCATGCATCGGCCTCCCGCCGGGACGTAATCCGCATCCGCTCCGACTCGTCCAATTCTCCGAGGTGCTCATGCGATTCCCGGTGTCCCGCTCCCGCTCCCGCTCTCGCCTCGCCCGCCTGGCGATCGTCGTCGGCGGGCTCGCGATCGCCTCGCTGATCGTCGCCGCGCTGACGGCGGCGCGCACGGACGCGCTGACTCCGCGCGAGCAGGCGCTCCACGTCTTGAACCGCCTGTCGTTCGGACCGCGTCCCGGCGACGTCGACCGCGTCGTCCGGAGCGGCGTCTCCTCCTACATCGAGGAACAGCTCCATCCCGAGCGCATCCCGGACGGCCGCGTCGAGGCGCGGCTCTCGGCATCGAACTACCCGGCGCTGGCGATGTCGAACGCGCAGATCATCGCCAACTTCGAGGTCCCGCTGCTCGAGGCGCGCCGGAAGATCAAGGCCGAGCGGGCGGCGAACGCCAAGGCCGACGACGGCGAGGCGACCGACGCCGAGGTCGCGAAGGCGCGCGAGCTGATCCCGCCCGAGCAGCGGCCGAAGCGGATCCTGGAGGAGCTCACCGCCGCGCGGATCCTGCGCGCATCCGAGTCCGAACGGCAGCTCAACGAGGTCATGGTCGACTTCTGGATGAACCACTTCAACGTCTACGCCAACAAGGGCCAGGACCGCTTCGCCATCGTCTCCTTCGAGCGCGACACGGTCCGCCCGCACATCTGGGGCACCTTCGAGCAGCTGCTGCAGGCCACGGCCAAGTCGCCGGCGATGCTCTTCTACCTGGACAACGCCCGCTCGGTGGCCGACGAAGATCACCGGCCCTTCCAGCGCTCCCGCGCGGCGAGCGCGGCGGGGACCGCAGGAGCCCCTCGAGGTCTCAACGAGAACTACGCGCGCGAGCTGATGGAGCTGCATACCCTCGGCGTCGACGGCGGCTACACCCAGAAGGACGTCACCGAGCTCGCCCGGATCCTGACGGGCTGGTCCATCGGGCTTCCCCGGAGAGAGGGCGCGCAGGCGGCGGCGGGCGGACACGGCTTCGGCCGTGGCCGCGGAGCGATGATGCGCCCGGCCGAGGCCCCGGGGGAGTTCGTCTTCCGCGCGGCCGCGCACGACGCCGGGACGAAGACGCTTCTCGGGG
>Ga0068859_100004104_pt1 | contig 14852 bp, 23 predicted proteins | sample KBSSwiS22_FD_66585 | JGI IMG/M metagenome (GOLD analysis project Ga0068859, IMG submission 66585) | Switchgrass rhizosphere microbial communities from Kellogg Biological Station, Michigan, USA - KBS Switchgrass S2-2 | ecosystem: Host-associated > Plants > Roots > Rhizosphere > Soil ...
GCCCGCGAACGGCTCGACCAGGCGACCATAGGACTTCGGCATCCGGGGCAGGAGCTCGCCGAGCATCCTGGCCTTGCCGCCCGCCCACTTCACGAGCGGCCGCGCGGAATCCTCCACGAGCCTGAGTTGTCTCGGGCCGCGCCTGGTCGCCCGGGGCCGGCCGCCCCGGTTCGCGTCTTGGGCCGCGCGGGTCACGCGGCCGCACCGACCTGGTCGAGGTCTCCCCCGAGGGTCCGATCGATGACGCGCTCGGCGTGCTCCGAGTTCTGGGCCTCACCCGCGGGTACCGCATTGCGGGCCAGGTAGTCGTCGATCATGTCCCGGACGACCGTACTGACGTTGGCGTCGCGCTGGCGAGCGAGGCGCCGGAGGGCCTCTCGATGCCTCGACGTCACCCGAATCGGTACCACCCTGGTCAACCGCCGCTTCGTCGCCATTGTGATCCACGCGTATCACGGCGTGATCCACGGGCGCAAGCGCACGCCGGGCGCCGGCGCGCAGATCTCCAGATCATCCGGATCGGGAGTCGACAGACGAGTCGATAATTGTCGGTAACTTGCGATGAAAATCGCAGCAGATCGATGCACCCCGATCGGTGCCATGATTCATCGCGCGTGTCGGCGGCGCGCACCACGCGGTTCGCGGCAATAATGCGAGCCGGGCCACCGTTACTCTTCCCCCGAGGGGAGAACCCAATGAGCAGCACGCCGAGGACGACCCGGACGACCCGCGCGACCGCGAAGCGAGCAACGAAGCAAGGACGACGGAGGCGAGAGAAGGCTCCCCGAGCTTCCCGATCACGAGACGATGGCCTGCCCGCCAACGCCAAGCCCAGGCACGGGTACGGGCATCCCATCGACACGAGCAGGTACGGGTACGGGTATCCCCTCGACACGAAGGTCGAGTTCTTTCGCGCCTACGAGAACGCGTCCGGCGTCGGCTGTCGAATCTCGTGGGGCGGCTACGTGTTCTCGTTCGACGTCCGCGGGGTTGTCAAGCACTCCCTGATCAAGGTCCCGCAGGGCGCCGCACCGGACACCCGGCAGATCGCCCTCGAGCTGTGCACGCTCGCATTCCTCAACCTGCTGACGGGGAGCGTGGACATGGCCTGGCGCGAGAACAACATCCGCCTCCACGGGGTGCCGAGGTGAGGCGCGACGGGCGCGAGAAGCGTGAGCGCAAGAGGGTCGGCCGATCGGACGAGTATCGCCGCGGCGCGATCGCCGCGTCCCAGATCGCGGACGACTACAACGCGTCGACGACGCACGGTCACCGGCTGGGCGACTGCATCCTCGCCAAGATGAACCTCCGCAGGGGAGCGCCGCGCCGCAACACGATGAGACTCGAGGATCCCGGATCGAGATGGATCCGGGCCTTCGCGGCAGGGATCGTGCTCATGCAGACTCGGCTGCTCCAGGGTGCCGACTCCGAGGGCGTCCGAGCGGCCGCGCGGGCGGCCAATCTCTCGCTCGCCGACTTCCGGCGCGCCGGCGTGAATGCGTCTGACCTGCGCGTGCTCCGTCAGGCAGGGGTTCCGGCGCGCCGATGAGGGCAAGCCTCGTCATTCTCGCCGGGACCATCGTCGCCATGGTCGTCTCGGCAATCGCCGGATACCCGACGCTTCCATTCTTGCTCGCCGGCTCTGCGCTGGGCCAGCTGATAGCCCTGCTGTCGAAGCTCGTCGCGAAGGCTCGCGAGAACTAGCGGACGCCTGCAATGCATCGACCGCGGTGCATTGCGCGGGTCGCACTAGAGCGATTCAGGAGAAACACAATGAAGAAGGACAAGCTGAAGTTGAACCACGAAACAGTCCGCGTATTGGCCTCGAGCGATCTCGCTCGAGTCCCCGGCGGGCAGGGCGCCAATTCCGATGACGGAGCCTGTGCGCCGACCCAGTGGGAAACCTGCAGGGTCAGCTGCGCGGGGACGTGCCACACGCCATGCGGGACCCAGGATCCCACCGGCGCGGGCAACAAGAAATAGCGTGACCCCAGCGAAGGCGCCGGCTCGGACGCGTCCGGGGCGACGCGATGGTGTGTCTCGGCGGGCACGGTCTGCCGCGTAAGACGGCAGAGAGGCGTGTACCCATGCGTGGCATGATGCCTGCTGCGAGACGATCGGCAGCAAGGAGAGCCATCGCATGTTCGTCACCGCCACGGAAATATTCTACCGCGCGTACGCCGCACTCGAGTCCGCGCCGGCCTTCGCCATTCCTCTCCTCCTCGGGATCCTCGCGCTGATCGCGCTGCTCATCGGCGCGCGCCTGCTTCACCTCTGGCACGTCGGGGTACACCGAGAATACGCGGGCCCGGGGCGCGTCATCTTCCTGGCGCTCTTCCGGGGTGCTGGCTACTGCGTCGTGCTCCGCCGAGGACGTGGCCGCGACGGGAAGCCGCTGGGCGCGCCGGGCTGGCGCCCCAACATCGTGATCCCGGGGTTCACGATCTACCTGCGCACCACGCGCTCGTCCCGCTCGCCGTATCCGGGGCGAGGGACTCCGGTCAAGAGGTTCCGGATCACCAAGAACCCCAACCTCCCGGTGGCGTGATCGCCATGGCCAGGACAGAAGCACAGCACGAAGGCCCGGCGATGACTGGACACAGCGAACAAGAGAAGGCCGATGACCCGCTTGCCGTGTCGCTCGGCATGGGCGTGGACAGCGTGGCAATGCTCGTCGGTATGCACCAACGTGGAGTTCGGCCGGACTGGATTGGGCACGCCCAGGTCGGCAACGAGTGGCCAGAGACCTATGCATATCGACCAACGATCGACGCGTGGCTTGCTCGCGTCGGGTTCCCATCGATCGTCGACGTACGCTATCGCGTGCAGCGACCCAAGCACGGACACTACGACACGCTCGAGGAGAACTGCCTCGTCAATCAGACGCTGCCCGGCATCTCCTTCGGGCGAAAATCATGCTCGATCAAGTGGAAGGGGCAGCCGCTCGACGCGGCCGTGCGAGCCTACTTCGCGCCGCACATCCGCAGGGGCGGCAAGGTGTCGCGCGCCATCGGGTACGACGCCGGGCCCTGCGACGCCAAGCGTGGCACAAGCGAGAGCTCCGGCCCGTGGCGATGGATCTATCCACTGCGAGAGTGGGGCTGGGACCGCGAGCGCTGCGTCCTCGAAATCGAGCGCGAGATCGGCGCTGTTCCGCATAAGTCGGCATGCTGGTTCTGTCGCTCAATGAAGCCCGCCGAGGTCCTCGAGCTCGCGAGAAACCACCCAGATCTCGCCCGTCGTGCAGTCGCCTTGGAGGATCGGGCAAGACCAAGGCTGATTCAGATCTCTGGACTCTGGGGTCGCGGAACCAAGGGAACCCGCGGCGGAGAGGCGAAGCCCGGGTCGTGGCGAGACTTCCTCACCGTACATGCGCCGCACGTACTTCCCCCGACGGACGGTGAGTCATGAGTCGAGAAGCAACCCGACGCGTCCTCTCGCTCGGCGGCGGCCTCGACTCGTTCGCGATGCTGCTCCGGGCCATCGAGCTCGACATCCACCTCGACGCCGTGGTGTTCGTCGACGTCGGCGCCCCCGGAGATCCCGGCGAGTGGCCAGGGACCTATCGCCACATCGAGGAGGTCGTCCGCCCGATCTGCGCGGCGCGCGACATCGACCTCGTCATCATCGACGGCGAGCGCTACCCGGTTCGCGACGCGCGGAGCCTGTTCGCCTGGCTGTGGGCGAGGCACCAGATCCCCGTCGCCGGGCCCAGCCGCATCTGCACCACCGTCGCCAAGGTCGAGCGCTTCGAGCGCTGGCTCGACGACACGTACCCCGGGGAGGACGTCGAGGTCTGGATCGGCTTCGAGGCCGGCGAGGAGGGCCGCGCCGCCAAGGACCCGAACGCCGGCAAGCCGCGCAGACCAGCGCCGCACCGAGCTCGCCGCATCAACCGGTTCCCGCTGATCGAGTGGGGCCTCTGCCGGTGTCGGTGCGTCGAGCTGGTCCGCGCCTCGGGGCATCCCGTGCCGCGCAAGAGCGCCTGCGTGTTCTGCCCGTATGCGAGCCGCGCCGACTGGCGCACGCTCGCGGCCGAGATCCCTGACCAGTTCGAGCAGGTCGCCGAGCTCGAGGAGCGCAAGCCGCTCACGGGGCGAGGCAAGAAGCTGTCGATCATGCTGTACGACTCGCGCAAGCAGCAGGGAACGCCACTGCGCAAATACGTGGCGAGCCCCGGGAGGCCGAGGAAGCCCGCGCCCTGCACGGTGTGCGGCGCCGCAATGCGCGCGACCAAGGCGACGGGGTGCGGATACCTACCCGAGGCAGCCTAGCGATAGACCTGGTAGCGGAGGCTGGATTTGAACCAGCGGCCTTCTGGTTATGAGCCAGACGAGCTGACCTGACTGCTCTACCCCGCTGCACGATTGCTGGCGTACGACCCACGCCCGGGTCCGGTTCGTCTCCTCTCGATGTCCAAAAGAATGCCGCCGAGTGCTGCGAGCGGTGAGCGCTGGATTCGAACCAGCTCCTTCGGTGTATCAGACCGACGCTGCACCAAGCAGCTTTGCGTGTGGGCTCACAGCGATTGGCGGCGCGCGCACTATAGCGCTCACCTCTCTTCGTGTCGAGTCAGCGAGACGGTGGCCGAGCTGGGGATCGATGCACAAATGGCACCCAGGCAAGGTGATAGGATGCTGACCGATGGCGTGGTTCGGCAAGAGGAAGCGAAGGGCCGTCGCGAGGGTTTCGTACGACCATGGCAGCCGAATTCGCGTCGAGTCACCCCTGCGGGACGGACCCGAGGTATGGGCCGCACTGAGAGCCGCCGGTCTGCCGCTCAAGGATGGGGACACCTGGACGATCCCTGACCCCGACAGAGGTCAACCGTGGGCCGGGGCCGATCTCGAGATAGGAGAGGACATTCGGAGGGCCTGCGGGCGCTACGTCGGAAACGAGATCGCGGTCGCGACAGTCGTGGAGGCGCTGAGGATGGCCAAGATTCGCGTCCTCAGCAGAGGCGACGACTGGCCTTCGTAGCCGACGGAATAGTCGCGGCGGCACGGGCGTATCGTCTGTCGGCATGGCCAAGGAGAAGGAAAGCACCGGGCAGGCGCCTCGTGGCCAAGGCGGACTACGCCGATGCCGCCCCCTGTGCGGAGCGAGCTCGCGCGTCGTAGGATGCGCGGATGTCATTCAACGGCGAAGCAATCATCGAGCAGATCACCCCGAACCTGCTGCGCATCACCGGCCTCAGCCTGGATCCCCAGACCTCAGGGACGGTCGGCCTCCACGACTCGGCCGCGGATCCGGACATCCGGCTACCCGCGACGCTCAGGATCCCGCCCCTGTCCTTCGAGGGAGAACCCGTGTCGCTCGCGGCGAGGATCATGATCAGCATCAATCCGGTCTCCGGCGCGCCTGGTCCGTTCACGAACCTGCCGCCCTCGATCGAGAAGACGGGCGAGAATACCGAGAGCTTCCTCGCCACGATCACCAACACCAAGACGGACCTGCCCACCCAGACGCTCGAGATCTACGTCGAGATCGTCGTGAGGCCCAGGCCGACGCGCGTGGGCCCGATCGTGGGGCCGATCATCACGATCAACGATCTCGACGCGTCCGTCGAGGACTAGGCGACGCCAGCGTCGACCGCGCCGCGGGAGCCAGCTGATGCTGTACCGCGGCCAGGCCTACGGCGCGCCGGTCGGCGAGTGGTGGACGACCTCGCGCGACGAGGCCGTGAAGTTCGCCATGTCGCGCGGCGGCAATCGCACGTACGTCGTGCTCGGCATCGATCAGGACGCGAATGAGCCGTGGCTCGCGCGCCTGCTGTACGCCAGGCGCGACCGGGATGGCAGGGGAGACTGGTACCGGATTCCGGCCGGGATCCTCGCCGAGCACTGGCGCGGCGTCCGAATCGTCGACGGCGCGGTCTCACTGGAGGAGGCGCCCCTCGCCCGGATCTCCGGCCCGAGGTATCGGCCCATCACCGTCGAAGCCGTGATCCGGATCGTCGCCAGCTGCTACGACGTCTCCCCGGCAGAGATCAGGTCTGATCGACGGTACGAGAGCATCCTCCGACCCCGCGCGATCGCCATGCTGATCGCCAGGCGCCTCACCCGGAGGTCCTACACCGAGCTCGGCGAGGCGTTCAACAGGCACCATACAACGATCGTCGAGATGGTCAGGAAGACCGAGGCGCTCGCCGCGGGGGACCCATCACTGCGGGACGAGATCTCGACCATCAGCTCGATGCTCGCCGGCCCCGGGGCCCCTTCGATTCCGGCCAGGGTCCCCGAGGCTCCCGAGGGGGCCGCCAGGGGGACCCAGGGGGCCGAGGGGGCCGCAAGGCAGGGCCAGCCATGACGGGCCTCCTGATCGCCATCGAGGGCCTCGACGGCGCGGGGACCACCACGCAGGCCAAGCTCCTGGTGGGGGCCCTGTGGGACGCCGGGCGGCCCGCCCACCTGACGCGCGAGCCGAGCGACGGCCCCCTCGGCCGACTCCTCCGGGAGATGCTGGTCGGGCGACACGGGGTCCCTGGCCAGCGCATCAGCTCGTCGACGTTCAGCCTGCTCTTCGCAGCGGACCGCATGGACCACGTGCAGCGGGAGGTCGAGCCCGCCCTGCAGCAGGGCCGCGTGGTGGTCTCCGACCGCTGGTACCACTCGTCCATGGCCTACCAGACCGAGGGTCCCCTAGACCTCGACTGGGTCGTGGAGCTCAACCGACGCGTGCGGACCCCGGATATGACCCTGTTCCTGAGGGTCGAGGCCGGCGTCGCCGCGCAGCGCCGGGTCGCCGCGGGCAGGGCGCAGGAGCTCTTCGAGGACCTCGAGACGCAGGCCAGGGTGCAGGAGCGCTACTGGGACGCGATCGACCGTGTGCGGAGCCGCGGGGAGTCCGTGTGCGTGATCGACGGCCACCAGCCCGTCGACGCGATACGCTCCGAGATCTGGCGCATCGTGGACTCCCTCGCCGAGCTCCGGCTGGGCCAGGTTCGGAGATGAAGATGAAGGGAAGAGAGGCATCTAGCATGGGCACCCACGACGACGCGATGCCAGAGCTCGCCCCCGGCAACAGCACGGAGATCGTGCGAGACGGCCACGTGATGCACGTGACGGCGACACGACACGACGCCTTCCACACGGGGCGACGCCTCTACAGCGTCGAATGTCTGACCTGCAAGATCCTGGTCCACCCGACGACGACGGGGCCGGAGGAGCAGATCGAATACCACCTTCGGCATCCAGCGGATGCGTGGCCAGGGTGATCGGGCCATGTCTTCGTCAGGACAATCGCGCGCACGAAAGGCCGGGGACCGCGAGTGGTTCGCCGGATACGCGAGGGCCCTGTCAACCGTCTGGCGACTGCACCACGACGCGCGGATGATCCGTCACATCATGATATCCGGCGGCGTCACGCTCATGGACCTCGAGCTCGCCAAGGTGGACGAGCGAGACCTGTCGATCGCCCGCAGGGCCTTCCTAGACGACCAGGGGCTGGCATGACCAGGTCGTACGACGTCACATTCCAGCGCCCGAGCGGCGTCACCTTCAAGATACGGGTGAACGGGAACACGAGGAAGACGGCGGAGCGCAGGGCGCGCAGGGCCCTGCGCGGCGAGCTCGGCGTCGACGCGCGTCGACTCGTCGCGATCTCCACCGACTTCGTCCGCGAGGCGAAGAAATAGGAGGGACCCGCCAGGCGTACTCTCCACCGGAGGATCATTGCAATGATCGCGAGCACCTGATGCCCGGGCTATTCCGTCCTGCGCTCCTGAGGTCAGAGGGCGTCATCGAGATCGGCCGCGTGGGCGGCTTCCTATTCGTCCTGACGAGGGCCGGCCTCCGTCTGATGCATGTGAAGTCCCTCCCGGATCGATCGCTGGACGACTACGCCGTTCAGCTGGCCGTCAGCTGGATCGAGAATCAGGGGACCGCGAGCGCTGTAGTCGCCCGCGACCTCGGCGTCAGTCAGCTCACACTGAGGCAGGCGTTGTCCGCCGCGGGATACGAGCGCCTCGAGCCACTCGAGCGCGAACGACTCGCCCACGCCAGGGCCGCGCGCAAGTTCGGGAACCGCAGGGGGCGCCTCGTGCGGGTCCCCTCAAAGGCCACGACATGACGACGAACATCAAGCGAGGGCTGCGATGAGAGAGACGCTCAAGGAGAAGGGATACTGGATCATGCGCGGCATCGCCATCCACGTGCTCGACGGCATCTTCCTTCGAGCGCCCGACCACTGCCGGAGGGCTGCCGCGCAGATCGCTGCCCTCACCGTGGAGCCGCTGACCGGACTCGCGGACCTCCTGCCGTCACGCAAGGCGTGGAGCGGGAGAGACGGAGAAGAGTCGTCCGACTATGTCGACGGCTGGAACGACGCGCTCGACACCATCGAGCGGGCCGCGCAGGGCGCCGTGAAGACGCTCGCCGACAAGTTCGAGAAGCGAGACGACTGATGGTGAGCCCCGTCAGATACCGCCCAGCGAGCGGACAGGCGCCCTGCGGCGAGTGCCCGTTCCGACGTAGGTCGGCCGCCGGATGGCTCGGCGAGGCGACCCCGCAGAGCTTCATCTCGGAGATCTCGCTGGAGCGCCCCCTGCCGTGCCACCCGACAATCGACTACGACGATCCCGCCTGGTTATCGAAGTGGACGGCCCAGTCGATCGGCCGCATCTGCGCCGGCTCTCTGATCATGTCCGCGAACATGGGGAAGCTGCCGAGGGATCCCGCGTTCCCGAGGCTACCACCCGACGACGAGAGCGTGTTCGCCAACCACCTGCAGTTCATCGCACACCACGAGGGCGCCGAGGTTCGATCCTGGGAGCTCGCAGAAGACGCACCGAGGGAGGTCCGCTTGACGAAGAAGACGAAGGTCCCCGAGATCGCGATCGTGACCGAGGAGCAGCTGCGGCGGCTGATCTGTCACACGCGCATCGGTCGCCAGAACGCATACACGCGCGCGATCCGGAACGACGCGCACGCCGTGCTCGACCGCGGTCCGGGCCCCGCGTCAGAGTTGCTCGCCAAGGTCCTGCGCGACCTCGCCTCGAACCCCGAGGCGATCGGAGTCTACGCAGTCGACCGGTCGCCGATGAACAAGATGCGCTGGGTGATGTCGCTCTTCTGCGGGCACGTCGCCTGGGCGACCTCGAAGTCCGCACCCTCGCAGAGGCTCGCCAGCTGCGAGGTCTGCCGCAAGCGAACCCAGGGCGACGGCGAGGACCAGGGCCAGGGTTCCGCAGGGCGCGGAGACAGTGACCCGAAGCCTGCGCCGGGCCAGCCGAGGATGCGGAGATTCTCCGTCCGCTTCGACGTCGAGATCGACGTCGACCAGCGGCTCATCGACGCAGCGACGGACGTGGAGTGGCGCGAGACGTTCTACGACCTCCAGACCAGCGAGGACGTCGCCGGGCACCTCGCGTACAACCTGGTCCAGGGATCGCGGCTGACGAGCCTGGATGGGTTCGCTGATCAGGCGGACGACATGGCGAAGATCTGGGAGATCGACTACGACCCCGGCGACATCGAGGAGGTCACGCCGGACCCACCGAAGCGACCCGAGTCGACCCGCCGTCCCCCGAAGACACGCCCGACGCGTCCGGCTGGACGCGCTCCGCGCAAATCAGCCAAGCCGAGAAAGTGATCGCGGCATGTTACGCGGACAGCACGCGTGGCACGTCCCGAGCAACGAGGATCGAGCCATGCTGATCCGATTCCTCCTCCGCCTCGTCCTCGTCCTGGTCATCCCTGCCCTGTCTGGGGTGCTGGCGGCGCTCGTGCTCGCGCCGATCCTCGACCGCATCGGCCTGCCGCCGGAGTCGCCGCGCGGGCTCGGCGTCGCGATCGGCGTCGTAGTCTTCATCGTCGTCAGCCGGCGAGACGAACCACCGAGCAATCGCGTCGAGATCGACAGGAGGAGCTAGCCATGCCCGCCCAGGAGACCCGAGACACCCAGGAGACCCGGGCCGCGATCGGCGACCACCCGGACCCGACCCCCGAGCAAATCGCCGAGGCGACCCGCCTGCGGGCCAGGGCCGGACAGTCCCACGCTAGCAGGGAGGAGTCCTTCGAGCGCTGCGACACCGACGGCTTCCTCTCCCAGTGGGCGCACGGCCTGTCCGCAGACAGGTGTGCGGCGCAGGCCGAGGTCCTCGAGCACGGCGGACACGCGCAGTTCGTTGGCCTGTTCGAGGTCGCGACCGGTAGGCGCGTCCCCGCCAGGATCATCAGCACCGAGTTCGGCCCGCGCTGGATGGTCTGCGACCCGAGCACCGGCCGCGCGACCGGCGTGTTCTACCCGACCGGGAGCCGGAGCCGGAAGCAGAAGGCCGCCGGTCTCGAGGAGCGCAGGGAGTGGGCCGCCGCGGAGGCTAAGATCGTCGGCCGCGGGACCGGCCTCTCCGGCAGCGCCTGGGTCGAAGTGGTCCGCACGGACGGCGGATGGCCGGGCGCGCCAACACAGGAGCCACGATCGTGACGGAAGCATGGAGCAGGCTGGAGAGCGCCGAGACGATGACCCCGACGCAGATCGCGTGGGTCCAGAAGGACGCCACCGCGCGACGCATCGCCGCGGCATGCGAGCTGCTCCTCCGGTTCGGCGATCTCGAGCAAGTCGCCGCCGAGTCGCCGGACGCGGGCCACGCCGCGGCGTACGCCGAGGCCCGACAGATCTGCGCAGAGGCGTGGAACGCCAGCCGCGAGCTCGCGAAGAAGCGGCTGCGCGTCGACATCGAGGTGTTCCTGCCGAGGCCCAGCCCGCGCATCATCTCCAGCCCGGAGGAGAGGCAGTCCGCGATGGACTGGCAGGTCCAGGTCACCGTCCGCGACTGGGGCCGCAACGATGACGAGGGCGCCATCGCCATGCGGGGCGAGGGAGACGTCAGCCTGTACCAGCCGATGGCTCGCCGGCGGCCCAATCTGTGGTCGCGATGCCGACACTGCGCGGGGCACGAAGAGGACGAGACCGCCTGGATTCATGGAGCGAGCCTCCGGCGAGTCCTCGACTGGCTCACGCGGCTGAGCCCCTCCGGGATCGAGGTCGCCAGGCAGCTGACCCTGGTCCTCGCCGGCAACGACGAGGAGTGGGCGGACGAGATGAGGCACACCATCGACCTGAACCCGAGCGGAGTCATCCCCGGGGACATCGTCGAGCACCACGGATCGCTCCGCGTCGGGGTCGCGCAGCCAGGGGCACGCGTCTGTCGCGACGGCACCGTGGAGCACCCCATTCACGTGCTCGGAGAGCTCGAGGCCCCGCAGTTCCGCCTGGCGTGGAACTCCATGAGAATTCGACGGCTCCCCTGGGGGGATCCGTATCGCAACTACCTCGAGTGGAGTTGGACCGCAGACAGCGGTGGGTTCGACATCTCGACCCAGGACTGGACCCGGCTCGCCATCGAGCTATCCGGCCAGGGCATGCCACGCGAGGCGAACGGGTCCCGCAGGAGGCTGGTCCCCGGAGACGGCAGCGCGCTCAAGCAGGCGCGCGCCCACTGGTGGGACGCCGCGCGTGACTGCTCTCGCCGGGCCGGTGGACCGGACGCGCCCTCGGTGTTCGAAGCCGCGCCGGAGTCATGAGCCATGGCCGAGCAGCCCGAGCTCAACGACCGCCAGCGCGCCGCCATCGAGCACGGCGACGGTCCCCTCATGGTGCTCGCCGGCGCCGGGACCGGCAAGACGCGTGTGCTCGTCCACCGGATCGCTCGCCTCGTCCAGCGCGGGATCCCGCCCTGGGAGATCCTCGCGGTCACCTTCACCAACAAGGCGGCGGCCGAGATGCGCCACCGACTCGTCGAGATCCTCGGCGACGCCGCGCAGTCGATGTGGATCGGGACCTTCCATGCCACGTGCGCCCGCATCCTGCGCGCGCACGGCGAGCAGCTCGGGCTCGACCGATGGTTCGCCATCTTCGACGAGTCCGACCAGGTCAAGACGATCGAGAAGATCTGTCGCGAGCTCGAGATCGACGACTCCATCTCGGGGCGCGCCATCGCGCAGCGGATCGATCGGGCCAAGAACCGCGGCGTCGACCCGGCCGAGCCCATGGGGCACCTGGACGACGCCGCCAAGCTGGTCTATCCGCGCTACCAGGAGCAGCTCGCGCGCGAGGGCGCCGTCGACTTCAATGACCTGATCGGCAAGACGATCGACCTCTTCGACGAAGAGCCCGCCGCCAGCGAGCTCAGGGCCAGGTTCCGCCACGTGCTCGTCGACGAGTTCCAGGACACCAACCGCGTGCAGTACCGGCTGGTCTGGATGCTGTCGCAGTCCCACCGCAACCTGACCGTGGTGGGCGACGACGACCAGTCGATCTACGCCTGGCGCGGCGCCGAGCCCAAGAACTTACTCGAGTTCGACTCCGACTTTCCCGATGCGCGCGTGATCAAGCTCGAGCAGAACTACCGCTCCACCCAGAGCATCCTGGACGCCGCCAATCGCGTGATCGCCAAGAACCTGGCCAGGCACGACAAGTCGCTGTGGACGCCGCGCCGCGGTGGGTCCGAGGTCGTGGCGTTCCGCGCGTTCGACGAGCGCTCCGAGGCGGCCTTCGCGTCGCGCGTAATCCGCGAGCTCCTCGCCACCGGCGAGACCAGGCCGAGCGACGTCGCCGTCCTCTACCGCACCAACGCGCAGTCCCGCGTGCTCGAGGAGAGCCTGCGCGCGGCGCGCGTCCCCGTCCGGATCGCGGGCGGGTCATCATTCTTCGAGCGCAAGGAGGTCAGGGACCTCGTGGCCTACCTGCGCCTCATCCTGTCGCCCGCCGCGGACTCGGCCTTCGAGCGAATCGTCAACGTGCCCGCGCGAGGCCTGGGCGAGAAGACGATCGATCGCGTGCGCGGGATGGCCATGATGCAGGAGGTCTCGCTGTCCGAGGCCGCGCGCCAGGCCGCGAACGGCGGCGTCGGCTCGGGCGGCATCGGGACGAAGGCCAGGGCTGCCCTCCGCGACTTCGTCGCCATGATGGACGACCTGCGCGGACTCGCCGGGACCGGGACGTCAGTCGCCGAGATGATCGTTCACGTGATGGAGCGCAGCGGAATGCGAGATCGGCTCGAGAAGGACGGCGACGCCGAGGCATCCGAGCGCCTGGAGAACCTCGCCGAGCTCATCACGATGGCAGTCGACTTCCGCGACGAGGTCGAGAAGGGCAAGCCCGCGGAGGACTCGCTCGGGCACACGAGGCGCGGCGACGGGGAGGACGTCGCCCCAGAGGACGGGCGGGCTCCGAGCGGCGGCGACGACGGAATCGCGGCCTTCCTCGAGCGGATCGCGCTATCTTCTGACGAGGACGCCCGCGCCGCCCGCGCGGACCCCGAGCGCGTGACGCTGACGACCGTGCACGTGGCCAAGGGGCTCGAGTGGCCCGTGGTCATCATGACCGGGATGGAGGACGGCCTGTTCCCATCGCTGCGCGCCCGCGATGACATGACCGAGGAGTCCGCGATGGAGGAGGAGCGCAGGCTCGCGTACGTCGCGATCACCCGCGCGCGCGAGCGACTGATCCTGACGTACGCGCGGACGCGGCGCACCTGGGGCGAGATCCGGCTCCACGAGGCGTCGAGGTTCATCGCAGACGCGACCGGCGGCCGGGCCGTCATGGATCTGCCATGAGCAGGGACAGGAGCAGAGGCAGGGAAGACGAGAGAGGCGAGAGGGGCGAGCTCTGGCCGTTCTCGCGAGACGAACACGGGCGCCTGTGCTACCGAGGCGAGCCACTGCCCGCGGGCCCCTGGCACGCGGAGCCCGATCGACTCGAGCTGGAGCACGGCGGGATCGCCTGCCTGCTCCTGCGCGGCCCCATGGGGGCGTGGTGCGGCTATGTCGGCCTGCCGGTTGACCACCCATGGGCGCACCTTGACCTGATCGCCTCCCCTCACCCCGCGGAGCCGTGGCCCGACGACGCGCCGGAGATCACGTATCAGCGAGCGAGGCCACCGACGGGGATGCCGTCAGCCCGCACGGATGGCTACGAGCAGTGGATCGGCTTCTCGTGCGCATCGCCGGGCGGGTCAACCCTGGAGATCCGGGCGCTCCTGGGCGGAGACGTGCCGCCCGGCGACTATCGCGATCTCGCGCACGCCGAGCGCGAGATCAGGTGCCTGGCCGGTCTCGTCCTGGCCGCCCTGCCCAACTGAACCTACCGACTGACCGACTGGGTCGCGAGCCTCACCCGACTCTAACTAAACAACCGGCGACGACCGCGGCGATGATAGGATCGTCGCGATGTCAGAAACCAAGATCCTGCCAGAAGTGGTCAGGACGTCCGACACCAAGGTCAGCCCCGGCGGCCCGGCCATCCCGGACGTCTTCATGGTGACGGCCGACCAGGAGACCATCGTCGGCAACGGCACCACCGGGGACCCGCTGCGGGTCAACAGCGAGGTCGCCGGCGGGGTCGACCTGGAGGAGGACGGCGTCGAGGTCGACGGCAATCCGCACAGGACGCTGAACTTCGCCGGGGGCGGCGTCACTGTCACCGACGACGGCGGCGGCGAGGCGACGATCACGATCCCGGGCGGCGGGACCGGTATCGACATCGAGGACGAGGGTACCCCGATCGGCACCTTCGGCGTCGTCAACTTCACGGGCACCGGCGTCACTGTCACCGACGGCGGCGGCACGGCGAACGTCGACATCCCCGGAGGCGTGACACTGCAGGACGAGGGGTCCGGCGTCACCGGCAACCCGCACTCGACGCTCAACTTCGTTGGGTCTGGCGTGACCGTGACCGACGTGGCAGGCGTCGGGACGATCACGATCCCCGGTGGCATCTCGGGGATCACCGTCCGCGACGAAGGCTCCTCGCTCGGCAGCTTCACCGCGCTCAACTTCATCGGCGCGGGCGTGACGGCCGCGGACGCCGGCGGTGGCGTCGCGAGCGTGACGGTGCCTGGCGGGGTGACA
>Ga0068859_100004105_pt1 | contig 14852 bp, 10 predicted proteins | sample KBSSwiS22_FD_66585 | JGI IMG/M metagenome (GOLD analysis project Ga0068859, IMG submission 66585) | Switchgrass rhizosphere microbial communities from Kellogg Biological Station, Michigan, USA - KBS Switchgrass S2-2 | ecosystem: Host-associated > Plants > Roots > Rhizosphere > Soil ...
CCTCGACGCCCTGCCGCTCCAAGAGGTTACGCAGGTGGCGCACATGCTCTTGGATACCCCCCAGGCTCGGGAAGTAACATTCCGTCACAATGCCGATGCGAAGGGGGCGCATGAGGCGAAAACCCGTCTTATATCGCGGGTTAATCGCAATCGACGCGAGAATGTTCCCGCCTTGTAACAAATTCCGGTAATTCCAACGACTTACGTCGTACTTTTTTTTTGATGTCGAACGGGGAGGCCTCCGCACGCGCGCCTCGCGCGTCGCCGTCCTTCTGGCCGCCAACGCACCTTCACCTGGGCGGTGCAGCTCGAACGCCGATCGCGATCGAGGCGTGGACCCGGCTCTGGTGCGTTAAAAGGTCGAGTGCCCTCTTCCCCGACGCCGGTCATCCTGCCGGACGAGACCGCCATCGCACCCTCTCAGGCGCCCGCATCGCGCATCTTTGCGCTTCTGTGGCGGGTGGTGCTCCCCGAGCACGTGTTCCTGCTGCTGTTCGTTCTGATGCTGGCGGCTTTGCGCGCGGTGTACCAGCCGGCGAACTGGCACGGGACCCACGACTTCACGATCCGCACCAGCTTCGGCATCCTGGCGGCTCTGACGTCGATGGCTTTCTTCGCGCGCCTGCCCGCCATCGCGCGGGGCGAGCGCAGCGGGCTGAGGGCGGCCGCCAGCGAGGGCGCGCGGGCGTTTCACCAGTGGTTGCCCTTCTCGTTGTGCGCGCTGATCTACGAAAACCTGCACGACCTGACCAATCTCATCCGGCACGACACGTTCGACGACGGCCTGATGGCGCTCGACCATCGAATCTTCGGCGTGCAGCCGACGGTTTGGCTAGAGGCGCACGTGGTGACGCCGCTGTTGACCGACTGGATGGTGATCTCTTACGGCCTGTACTTCTTTTTGCCCGCGGCGTTGCTGCTCGTGGCCTACCGGCGCGAGGACGAGACGCGTTTTCGGACGTTGTCGGTCGCGCTGTTGCTGGTTTTCTTGGCCGGATTTCTCTCGTACGTGAGCATCCCGGCGATCGGACCCCGCTACTGGTTGCGCGATCGATACCTCGTCCCCGTCCTGCGCGGGCGCTTCTTCGCCAGCGATGCGTCGCAGGTGTTCGGCGCTCTCGAGGCCGTGCAACGTGATTGTTTTCCCTCGCTGCACACCGCCCTTTCGGGGCTGGCGCTGTTTTACGCCTTTGCCTGGCGCCGGACGCTGCCGGGCCGTGGCCTGTGGTTCGCCGTCTATTTGCCGCTGGTGCTCTCGATCTGGGCGTCGACCATCTACCTGCGGCAGCACTGGTTCGTGGACGTGATCGGCGGCTGGGCGCTAGTGGCCGTGGTCGTCACTCTGGCGCCCGCCATCGTGCGGTTGTCCGCGGCCCTGCGGCGCCGCGTCCTCGATTGAGCGCCTTCGTCGAGGGCGCGGCTGGACGAGGTGGGTGTCGCGCGCTCGACGAGCGGCCGCCCTAGGGCGTCGGGCACTTGGTCACGGCCCAGGCACAGATGCCGCTCGCGTTCGGCGCGCACGTCGGACCCGCCGTGGAGCCGTCCGAGCAGATCATCGTCGGGCTGGCGGGGGCTGGCGCCGGGCACTTCTCGTTCGGGCAAGGGGAGGGCGTGATCGGCACGCAGGCGCATACGGACGGCGAGCTGTCGAACTTGTGGGTCGACACGCAGAGCGCGGTCTCGAGGCAGGAGCAGATGCCGCCGCAATCGGCGCCGCCGTGGGCGGGATCGCAGCTGTCGCTCGGGTCGTCGACGCACTTCCCTCCGCCAGGGCACGCCTTGCCGGCAATGCCGCCGCACGAGACCTTGTCCGCGACGCACTTACCCGAATCGCAATGCGTGCCCGCCGCGCACTTCACGGTCGCGCACAGGTCCGCGGGGGCGGGGTTGCACCGGCAGGTCGGGCAGCCGTTGGCGTCCAAGACGTTGCCGTATTCGCAATAGATGTCGCAGACGGGACCGCACACCGGCTTCGACGGGACGCACGCGCAAACCGACGGTGAGCCGTCGAACTTCGCGTCCTTGGTGCAAGCCTGGCTCTGGACGCACTTGCAGATGCCACCGCAGTCGGCGCCGCCCGCTTTCGGGTCGCAGCTGTCGCTCGGGTCGTCGGCGCACTGGCCCTGTCCCGGGCACGCGATGCCGGCGAAGCCGCCGCACGTCACTGGATCCGCGACGCACTTGCCGGAATCGCAGTGCGTCCCGGCCGCGCATTTCACGGTCGCGCAGAGGTCGGTGGGGGGCGGGTTGCAGGTGCAGGTCGGGCAGCCGTTGGCGTCCAGCACGTTGCCGTATTCGCAGTAGATGTCGCACACCGGACCGCACACCGGCTTCGACGGGACGCAGGCGCAAACCGACGGCGAGCTGTCGAACTTCGCGTCTTTCGTGCAAGCCTGGCTCTGGACGCATTGGCAGATCCCGCCGCAGTCGGCGCCGCCCGCTTTCGGGTCGCAGCTGTCGCTCGGGTCGTCGGCGCACCGGCCCTGACCCGGGCAGCCGGCACCCGTGATCCCTCCGCAGCGCACCGGCGTGGCGCTCGGTAGGCATTGGCCGGTCGCCGGATCGCACGCGTTGCCGGTCGGGCAGGTCACCTTGGCGCAGAGATTGGCGACGCAGTCCGTGACACTGTCACTCCTGTAGAACTGCGCCGACGCTCCGGGCTGGGCGGGGAACTTGATGAGGACGTAGGGGGTGGTGATCGCCTGGGTCACGATGCACGACGAGCCGGGCGAAGTCAGGTGGGTGACAGCGATGAGCCGGGAGCCGCTGCGCAGCACGGTCAGGAAGCTCGCTTCGTAGCCGCCCGTCGGCTTGGCGCCGGTGGCGTAGAACATCACCCACTCCCGCGAGAAGTCCACGGAGGCGGGCGGCGCATGCCCGAAGAAGGACTGGTAGCCGCGGGTGTTGCGAATCAGCGTCCGAGTCTCCGCGGAGGCTCGCTGGCCGACGTCGTCCGTGAAGGTGTCGAACGCGATCGTCGAGGCGGTGTCGGGGGTCCCTCCGAGGGCGCCGACGTCTCCGGCCACCTGCTGGACGTCGTCGTTGCCGGCCTGCCCGTCGTCGCAACCCGACAAGGTCGAGGTGGCGAGCGCCGGCAGACCAGCGAGAAGCGACAGGATTCGGAGTTTCTGGAAGGGCGGACGGGAGAGGGGCTGGTGAGAGCGCATGGATCCTCCGTGGGGGCAAATCGGGTCGATGGAGCCACGTCGTGACGGTCGCTCGGGAACCTCTGCCCAGCAAAGTTCGCGCCGCCCTGGTAGACCCGCCATGTCCGCATTCTCAGGAGCCCGAAGCGGATTGAACGGGAGCGGGCATCTCAGAAATTCGAGGCGTGCGCCGGGACGTGTCAGCGATCCTGATGAGGCAGGGACGCTGTCCACGTCCGGCAGTGCGAGCCCTGACTATGACGCAGAAGGAAGATCGGGCGACAATCACGTTCAAAGGTCGTGGCCACTTCCATCGACGACTCGGACGTACGCGCTCTTTTGGCGCGCCTACTCCCGCGTCCTCGCCGGGCGCGAGGTCCTGGTCGTGGCGAACACCCAGGGCGACCCGCCCCGTGCGAGGTTCAGATCCTCACGCCGCTCTGAGGCCCGCGTGCGACGTCGCTGACGGTCGGCCGGCTTGGCCCCGAGCGACGTTTCGCCGACGCTCCCGCCGCGATATCCTGTGCTCGTTGACGGGGCGAGACATCGATGCGGCCGCCGTCGACGACGGGCGGGGCAGACCGGCAGGGCGCGCGCGACCGTGAAGCTCGAGCTTTTCAGCGCCCCCGACGCGGCCGCGTCGAAGCCGCCCTCGCGATCGGGGCTCCTGCAGGTCGTGGTGGCGGTCGTCTGTTTCGGCGCCACGGTGGGTCTACTCCGCTTCGTCGACCAATTCGCGGCCGTTCGGGACTGGCTGTTCTGGAAGCTGGGCCTCATCTGGCTCTGGCAGCTGGTCTTCGTGGCGACGGGGCTGTCGCTCGGCGGCCTGATTGGCGACCGAGCGCTGCGCGGCGTCCCCGAGATTCCGCCGCTCGAACGACTCGTGCTCGAAATGGCGGTCGGCGTGGTCGGGTTCGCCGTGATCCTGTGGATCCTCGGAGCCATGCGGCTGCTCGTCCCGGCGGTCGCCGTGGCTCTGCCCGCGCTCTCGATCGTCGCGAGCTTCTGGCGCCGTCGAAGTCGCACGCCGCGCCCGCTCGCCAGACTGCTGGGGACGCCCTGGCGGCTGTCGATCCTCGATCTGGTGGTGGGCGGCTACGGCGTCATCTGCCTGGGGCTGCTCTATCTCAACCTGCTCGATCCGGAGTCTCTGAACCACGACGCGCATTGGACCCATCTCCCCATCGCCCAGGACTTCGCTCGCGAGGGCCGGATTGTGCCGTCTCGAGCCGAGTGGGCCAGGAACTTCCCGCACCTGGCCAGCGTTCTTTACACCTGGGTGTTCCTCGTGCCGGGGCTCGATCACCCGATGCGCTTGCTGATGGTCATGCACACCGAGCTGGTGCTGCTGATCTGGACGCTCGTCGCCGTGGTGGCGGCCGCGCGCTGGCTCACCCACGCTTCGGAGCTGGAGGGCCGGACCACCTGGGTGGTGTTCTTCCTGTTCTCGGCCATCTTCGTCTACGACAGCAACCTGGGCGGCGCCGCCGATCACGTCGCGGCCTTCTTCGTGCTGCCGCTCTTTCTGGCGTTCGCCCGCGGGACCGAACGGTTCTCACCCGGGCTGTGCGCGCTGGCGGGGGCGCTTGCGGGGGGCGCCCTCGTCACCAAGTACCAGAGCGCCTACGTGATCGCACCGCTCGGGGGCCTGGTCGTCGTGCGTTGCGCGCGCGCCCTGCTGCGGCGCCTCGGCAGCGACGGCGACCCGATCGTCAGGACGCCGGCCGTGCGTTCGATGCTGATCGGATTGGCGATGCTGACGGGGGGCTTCCTGGCGGCGGCGGGGCCCTACTTCATCGAGAACATCGTCTTCCACCGCAACCCTGTCTATCCGTTCGGGTTGTCGGTGTTCACCGCCAGCCGGCCGACGATCGGCGACGCCGGCTATCTGGTCTCGAACGTCCTGACGCCTGCCGGCCTCAAAGGGGGGGACGGCCTCGCGGCGCGCCTGCAGGGGGCCCTGGGTCTGCTCTTTTCCTTCTCCTTCGTTCCGCACTACTCGTTCGTCGGCGCCCGCCCTTACTTCGGTTTCCTGTTCACCCTGCTCGCGCCGCTGTCGTTGCTGTTTCCGCGCGGCCAGCGCCTGCGCATGGCCGCGGCGATCGCGGCGGGCACGATCTCGTGCTGGGCGATGACCTATCTGGTGGATCGCAATCTACAGATCTTCGCCCCCCTGCTGGTAGCGGTCACCGCCGCCGTCATCGTCAGGATCTGGCGGATGGGCGGGCTGGCGCGCCTGGCTCTCGTGCCTTTGCTGCTGGCGCAAGCGGTCTGGGGCGGGGACCTCATGTTCCAGGGCTCTTCGAGCGTGGCCCTCGAGCGGGCGCGAAGCGGCGCGGCCGGCCTGATCGATGTCAGGTCGACGCAGGAGCGGCGGGCCATCTCCCGGACCCTCCCGCGTCAGGCGGTCGTCCTGCTGCACGAAGAGCACGTGACCCTCGGCCTCGATCGCGAGGTCATCAGCGACAAGATGGGGTATCAGGGACTCCTCGACGGCCATCTGATGCGGACGCCGCGCGAGGCCTACGATCGGTACCGCGCCGTGGGCGTCACGCACCTCGTCTGGGACCCGTCCGACCCCCTGGACTTTTGCCAGGGTGACGTCGTCTTCGACATCCTCACGAAGCCCCTGTCCGGCAAGGTCCACGGCGGCTACCACGTGGCGGAGATGCCGGCCTCGCCGCCGCCGGTGAGGCCGCCGCTTCGGGTCCTGGCGCTGGGGACGGGCATCGCGGGTCTCACCGCCGACGGCGTGTATCCGGTGGACGCCGTGAGCGCCTGCGATCTGCGGCCCCCGGAAACCTGCGTCCCCACCCATCCCGAAGCTCCCGTCGGTCCGGGCGGTGCGAAGGAGGCGTTGATGGGCGATGTCGACGCCGTCTTGCTCGGCCCGACCTATTCTCTGGATGCTCGAGCGGCCGAGTTGTTGCGAACGCGGTACGAGCCGACCATCCATGCCGGAACGCCGCAGCTCCATTTGCGACGCTGATTTCGTCGGGCCTCAGTGCCCCGTCAGAGGGTCTCCATGTACGCCACGAGATCGGCGATTTGCGACGACGTGAGGCCCGAGGTCACCCCGTGTTTGTCTCCGCCGCCGCAGACCGGGTTGAATCGATCAGCCAGCGTCTTGGCGCAGCCGGTGTGCATGAAGGGAGGGCGGGTGCCGACGCCCCTCAGCGAAGGGACCTGGAAGAGGCCACCGGTCCCCACGTCAGTGTTCATGTTGTTGGTCAAGCTCGGCCCCGCATGACAGCTCGCGCAGGCGAGCTTGGGGTCCTCGTGGAACAGGACGCGTCCCCGTTCCGCGGCGGCGGGGTCACTGGCCGGAGCCGCCGCTGGGCGCGGGCGACGATCGATCCAGGTGAAGGTCGCGTCGATCTGCTCGGGCGTCAGCTTGGGCCCAGACATACGACCGACGAAGACGTTGCTCATGATCTTGGGAAAGGTCTTCATGTCGCCGCCCCAATGAAACGGTTCGGTGCCCGCCAGCGGGGCACCGAGAGACTGGGTTCGGCGCATTCCCTCGCAAGAGAAGGTCCAGACGCGACCGTCGTCGCCGCCCTCCGGGTGGCAGGAGGCGCAGGCGACGAAGCCCCCGGCGTTCCCGTGGAAGACCGTGTGGCCGGTGTCGGCCCGGCTCTGGGGCGACAGGCTCACCTTGGCGCCCGAGGCCAGGAACAGGGCGGCCGGCTCGCGGGTCTGCACCACCACGGCACCCGCGCCGTCGAAGGCGACCGCGGTGGGCTCGCCGCTGACGACGGGCACGCCGCCTGCGGGTCGAGTCGAGTCACAGGCGTCGCCGCTGGTACCTCCGGTGCCGGTCGTTCCGCCCGTGCCGGTCGTTCCGCCCGTGCCGGTCGTTCCGCCCGTGCCGGCGGAGCCGCCAGAACCAGAGAACGTCGCGCCACCGCTCCCCACCCTACCGCCCGAGCCACCGAAGGATTTCGACGACAGACACGGCCCGTGTCTTCCATCGGAGCGGCAGCCCACGGTGCGATCGACCAGGCTGTCCAGGTCGGTGACGAACACCCGGGGCAGCTCGGGATCACCGCCCGGCGTCTGCGCATTGGTGGCGTTGCCCGTGGCGATGATGGCCACGCGCTTGCCATCGGGTGAGATGGCCATGTCAGTCGGCAGCACCATCCCGGCGATGGCGGGCGTGGATTCAGGGGCCTCGCCCCCCTTCACGACGGTAACCGCGGAGTGCACGATGGAATCGCATGGGTTCGCGTTCCCGTAGCCGCCTGGCCGTGTCTCGACCTGGTCGTCCAGTCCGCGCTGATGCATCACGGCGGCGCCGCCGCTTGGCATCTCCACCATGCGCCAGGACACGGAGGCAGAGAACAGCTGCCCGAAGTGCACCTCCGGCGACCGCAACGGCGCAGGGGTCAAACGTTGCGTCACCTTGCCGTCCCCATCGACGGTCAGGATCTGAGCGGATCGAAAGCGACTGACGAGGAGATGGTCCCCGTCGACGACGACGTTGCGCAGGTCGCGGTCCAGCTTCACGGTGCGCGTGGCCGCGCCGCCCGCCGCCGGTAGTGAGACCAGCTCGCCACCCGCGCAGGCGACGTGGAGCAGATCCGGTGTTGCGTCGTACGCGAGGCCCCGAGGTGAGGAGCAAACCGACCGCCGCCCGAGGACCATCCCCGCGCCTGGGTCGATCGTCAGAACGGCCCCGGCGCCGCGCAAGGAGACATGGACGTGCCCGGCGCCGTCCTCGACGACGCGCCCCGGCTCGTCTCCTTTCATGAGTGCGATGGTCGCGGAGACCTTGCCCGCCGTCAGATCGACGATCGAGATCTGGTCGCGATCGGGATCGGCGGCCACCGCCGTGTGGCCATCGTGCAGCACGCGCAAGGTGCCGCCGCTGACCACCGGAGGCGGATCGGCCTGCGTGACGGTGGCCCCCAGTTGCAGCGGGGCCGAGCCGAAGCCGATGGCGCCGCCGGAGGAGGAGCCGAAACCCTCGTTGTCTTGGTCGACGGCGCACCCGTTCCCCAGAGAACCGCCCGAGCCACTGCCCGGAAAGCCGCCCGACCCCGGGAAGCTCCCTCCGCTGCCGAGTCCGGACGCGGGCTGCACGGAATTCATGCAGGCTCCCTCCGCAGCCAGCGCCAGCGCCAACGCCGTGAATTGCCCAAGTCTGCAGCTCGTCGTCATGGGAAGCCTCCAGGAGCTGGAGGGCAACAGCAACCGCAATGCCAGCCTTCCCCCGCGGGCCGCCCGGCTTTCCAAGGTGATTAGACCCCTTGCGAGGCGGGCCAAAGCCGCCTCGCTGCGCATCCGGACAACATTGTCGCGATTCCGTCGCGGTTCCTCCGATCGATGCCGCGACGTGCGGTCACCTGTCACTGATGCGTGGCAGAAGTCCTGATGAGCTCGACACCCCCTGATGAGGTCGAAGAGACGTGGTGCCCGGGCTGGGCGCGGATCTAGTCTTCTCGGCCGAGGTCCTGATCTTCGTAGCGCTTGCGCTTGCGCCAGAGGGTCGAGTCGTCGATGCCCAGCACCGCGGCGGCTTCTTCCATCGTCTTCGAGCGGGCGACCACGGTCGAGATGTGGGCCCGCTCGATCTCGTCGAGGGTGAAGGGGCCGCCCAGGATGGGCCCGCGATCGCGGGAGCCGGCGACGCGTTCGGGGAAGGCCGGCGGCTCGAGGACCGCCGACGGCCAGAGGATCACGGCCCGCTCGATGGCGTTGCGCAGCTCGCGCACGTTTCCAGGCCAGGCGTACTCGGCCAGGACTCGCGCGGCCTCGGGTGACAGCTCGGGGACCGGGCGGCCGATGGCGCGGGCGAAGAACGAGACGAAGCGACGCGCCAGCGGCAACAGGTCCTCGGGCCGCTCGCGCAGGGCCGGCACGCGCACCTCCACGACGTTGAGGCGGTAGAGCAGGTCCAGCCGGAAGTGCCCGCTCTTCACGTCGGCGTCGAGATCACGGTTGGTGGCGGCGACGACGCGCACGTCGGCCTGACGGGTACGGGTCTCGCCCAGGCGCTCGAAGCGGCGCTCTTGCAGGAAGCGAAGCAGCTTGGCCTGCAGGCCCGCCGGCATGTCCCCGATCTCGTCGAGGAAGAGGGTGCCGCCCTCGGCCGTCTCCACCCGCCCGGGCTGATCCCGCACGGCGCCGGTGAACGCGCCCTTGGCGTGACCGAACAGCTCACTGGCCAGCAGCTCCTCCGTCAACGTCGGGCAGTTGATGGTCACGAAGGGGCGGCCGCGCCGCTTGCTCTCGTCGTGCAGCGCGCGCGCGAGGACGCCCTTGCCGGTGCCGCTCTCGCCCCGGAACAGCACCGACGCGTCGGCCGGGGCGGCGCGGTGCACGATCTCCAGGACGGAGCGCATCGCCGGCGCATGCGAGTCGAGGTCCACGTCCGGGGCCTCCGTCGCCAGGCGCGCCCGCAGGTCCTCGATCTGGGTCGACATCGCGCGCTGGGCGCGGGCCTTCTCGATGAGGTGGCGGATCTGCGCGGGCGTGAACGGCTTGGGCAAGTAGTCCCAGGCCCCGCGCCGGATCGCCTCGACGGCGGTCTCGACGGTGGCGTACGCGGTGACGACGATGACGACGACGTTGGGGTTCTCGGCGAGGAGCTGCGGGATCAGGTCGAGACCGCTCTGCGTGCCGAGGCGCAGGTCGAGGAACACGATGTCGAAGGCGCCACGGCCGATCGCCTCCAGCGCGGCTTGCGCCGAGCCGGCCTCGGTCACGTCGGCGTCCATCGCCTCCAGGCACACGCGCAGCGTGTGCCGGATGTTCTTCTCGTCGTCGACGACCAGGATTCCGAGGCGCGCCACGACCTCCAGCATACAGCCGCCTCTACTTCTCGGCTGCGTGCGTCTGTGCCACGGGGGGCGCGGGCGGGGCGGCCGGTCGGCCCAGGCGCTGGTCGAGGGCCAGGTTGACGGCCAGGACGTTGACACGCGGCTCGCCTAGGACACCGAGGTCACGGCCCTCGATGCGCGCCTCGATGACCTCGCGGATGCGCTCGGGCGCGACCTGCCGGGCGCGCGCGATGCGCGGGACCTGCCACAGGGCGGCGGCCGGGGAGAGCTCGGGGTCGAGCCCGCTCGCCGAGGCCGTCACCAGATCGTTGGGCACGGGCAGCGGCGCCTCCGGGTTCTCCTTCTGCAGGCGCGCCAGGTCGGCGACCACGCGGTCGCGCAGCTTGGCGGAGGTGGGCCCGAGGTTCGAGCCGGACGAGGACGTGGCGTCGTATCCATTGCCCGCGGCCGACGGGCGGCTTTGCAGGTACCCGGGTTGGACGAACGTCTGGCCGATGAGGCGAGAACCGACGACGGCCCCCTTCTCGTCGTGGACGAGGCTCCCGTTGGCCTTGTCATGGAACAGCGCCTGGGCCGCCGCGGTCATGGCCAGCGGATAGGCGAGGCCGGTGAGCGCGAGGGTGACCAGGGTGACTCGAAGAGCGATGACGAGCTCGCGACGCATGACGATTCCTTTCTGCTTCCTCAGACCAGGTGCAGCGCTTCCAGGGCCAGATCGATCAGCTTGATGCCGACGAACGGCGCCACGACCCCGCCGGCGCCGTACACCAGCAGCGAGCGGCGCAGGATGGCGGCGGCGCCGAGCGGGCGGTACTTCACGCCGCGCAGGGCCAGCGGAATGAGCAGCACGATGATGAGCGCGTTGAAGATCACGGCCGAGACGATGGCGCTCGAGGGCGAGGCCAGGTGCATGATGTTGAGCGGCGCGATCTCCGGGAACGCACCCATGAACATCGCGGGCAGGATCGCGAAGTACTTGGCCACGTCGTTCGCGATGGAGAACGTCGTCAGCGTCCCCCGCGTCATGAGGAGCTGCTTGCCCACCTCGACGATCTCCAGCAGCTTGGTGGGGTTCGAGTCGAGGTCGACCATGTTGCCGGCCTCCTTGGCGGCCTGCGTGCCGCTGTTCATGGCCACCCCCACGTCGGCCTGGGCCAGCGCCGGGGCGTCATTCGTTCCGTCGCCCGTCATGGCCACCAGCTTCCCTTTGGCCTGCTCCTCTTTGATGAGGCGCATCTTCGCCTCCGGTGTGGCCTCGGCCAGGAAGTCGTCGACGCCGGCCTCCTTGGCGATGGCGGCGGCCGTCCGGGGGTTGTCTCCGGTGATCATCACCGTGCGGATGCCCATGGCGCGGAAGCGCGCGAAGCGATCGGCGATGCCGGTCTTGACCACGTCCTTCAGGTGGACAACGCCCAGGACGCCGGCGCCGTCGGAAACAGCCAGCGGCGTGCCGCCCGTGTCGCCGATGCGATCGGCCATCCCCTTCAGCTCGGGCGGGACGCGGCCTCCGAGCGACTGGACGTGCGCAGCCACGGCCTCGACGGCGCCCTTGCGCAGGATCCGTAGACCCGCGCCCCGGCTCCCGGTCACCGGTGCGACGTCGAGCCCGCTCATGCGCGTCTGGGCCGTGAACGGGACGAACGTGCCACTGGCCCCGAGGTCGGCTGGCGCCGGCAGGCGCAGCTTGTTCCGGACCAGCGCCACGATCGAGCGTCCCTCCGGCGTCTCGTCGGCCTGGCTGGCCAGCTCGGCCGCCATCGCCAGCGCTTCGACGGTGACGCCCGGCAGGGGAAGAAACTCGGTCGCCATGCGATTGCCGTGGGTGATGGTGCCGGTCTTGTCGAGGAGCAGGGTGTCCACGTCCCCCGAGGCCTCGACCGCCCGGCCGCTCATCGCGATCACGTTCTTCTGCAGCAGGCGGTCCATGCCGGCGATGCCGATCGCCGACAGCAGGCCGCCGATCGTGGTGGGGATCAAGCACACCAGCAGCGCCACGATGGCCGTCGCCGAGAGCGCGATGCTCGAATAGCGCGCCAGCGGCACCAGCGTCACGCACGCGAACAGGAACACCAGCGTCAGCCCGACCAGCAGGATGTGCAGCGCGATCTCATTCGGCGTCTTCTGGCGGGAAGCGCCCTCGACCAGGCCAATCATGCGGTCGAGGAACGACTCACCCGGATCGACGGCGATGCGGACGACGATGCGATCCGACAGCACCTTGGTGCCTCCGGTGACCGCCGAGCGGTCGCCGCCGCTCTCGCGAATGACGGGGGCCGACTCGCCGGTGATGGCGGACTCGTCGACCGAGGCGATCCCCTCGACGATCTCGCCGTCGCCGGGGATGAGCTGCCCGGCCTCGACCACCACGCGATCCCCTTTGCGCAGAGACGAGGAGGGGACGACCTCCTCCTTCGTGTCCCCGTTCTTGTTCCCGTCCTTGCCTGTCAGCCGCCGCGCCGTGGTCTCCTTGCGCATCTTTCGCAGGGTGTCGGCCTGGGCCTTGCCACGCCCCTCGGCGACCGCTTCGGCGAAGTTCGCGAACAGCACGGTGAACCACAACCAGAGGGTGACGGCCGCCGTGAACCACAGCGGCGTGGTCGCGCCGGCGGGGTGGACGAGGTCGCGCACCAGCACCAGCGTGGTGAGGACGCTGCCCACCTCGACCACGAACATGACCGGGTTCCTGGCCACGTGTTGCGGCGCGAGCTTCCGGAACGAATCGAGGGCGGCGCGCCGGACGATGGCGGCGTCGAACAGGGACAGACTCTTCGCTTTGGGACGAAACATGGCTAGAACACCTTTCCGCTGATGGCCGCATAGTGCTCGAGGACGTTGCCCAGCGAGAGCGCCGGGAAGAACGTGAGCGCGCCGACGATGACCACCACCGACACCAGAAGAACCGCGAAGGTGGAGCCGTTGGTGGGGAACGTCCCGCTGCTGGGCGGGACCACCTTCTTGCCGATCATCGACCCAGCGATCGCCAGCGCCGGCACGATCATGAGGAACCGCCCGCCCAGCATGTCGAGGCCGAGCGAGACGTTGTACCAGGGCGTGTTGGCGTTGATGCCTCCGTACGCCGACCCGTTGTTTCCGGCGCCGCTGGTGTAGGCGTAGAGCATCTCCATCAGGCCGTGCGGGCCGGCGTTGTTCAAAGACGACACGCCGTAGGGTTTGACGGCGCTCCATGCCGTGAAGCCGAGGACCAAGATAGGGAAGATGAGGACATAGAGCATCGCGAGCTTCATCTCGCGGCCCTCGATCTTCTTGCCCAGGTACTCGGGGGTCCGGCCGACCATCAGGCCGGCGATGAACACGGTGAGCACCACGTAGAGCAGCATCCCGTAGAGGCCGGCGCCGGTCCCCCCGAACACGACCTCGCCGAGCTGGATGTTGGCGAGCGGCACGAGCCCGCCGATCGGCGTGAAGCTGTCGTGCATTGCGTTCACGGCGCCGCAGGAGGCGTCGGTCGTGGCGGTCGCGTACAGGGCGGAGGCCGAGATCCCGAAGCGGGCTTCCTTGCCTTCCATGTTGCCCAGGCTTTGGTCGACGGGCAGGTGGGCGTAGGCGGGGTTTCCGTGCGCTTCGGCGCCATAGCAGACTGCGACGCCGACCACGAACAGCAGCGCCATGGCGCCCCAGATGGCCCAGCCGTGGCGCTGGTCGCGCGCCATGCGGCCGTAGGTGTAGGTCAGCGCCGACGAGACCGCGAAGATCATGAACATCGAGAGGAAGTTCGAGAAGGGCGTGGGGTTCTCGAACGGGTGGGCGGCGTTCGCGTTGAAGAAGCCGCCGCCGTTGGTCCCCAGCTGCTTGATGGCCTCTTGCGAGGCGACCGGGCCGAAGGCCAGCGTCTGCTTGCCGCCCTCGAGCGTGGTCACGTCGAGGTACGGCGAGAACGTCTGGACCACGCCCTGCCATGCCAGCACCAGACCGAAGATGATGCTGAGCGGAAGAAACACGTACACGATCCCGCGGATCAGATCGACGTAGAAGTTGCCCAGGGTCTTGCTGCCCGCGGGGCCTGGCTGTCGGGTGAACCCGCGCGCCAGCGCCAGCGCCACGCCGATGCCGGCGGCGGCTGACGTGAAGTTGTGCCAGGCCAGCCCCGCCATTTGCGACAGGTAGCTCATGGTCGACTCGCCCGAGTAGCTCTGCCAGTTCGTGTTGGTGTCGAAGCTGGCCGCCGTGTTGAAGGCCAGGTTCGGCTCCACTCCGGCGAAGTGCTGGGGATTCCAGGGCAGATGGCCCTGGAGCCGCAGGATCACGTACGTCACGAGCACGCCGACGCCGCTGAACAGCAGCAGGGCCAGCGTGTACTGCTTCCAGGTCTGCTCGCGCTGGTGGTCGACGCCAGACAGGCGGTAGAGGAGCCGCTCGAAGCGGCCGAGCACGCGCGGCAGCGGCTGCGCGGTCCCCTCGAACACGCGGAACATGTAGATGCCGAGCGGCTTGGTGACCGCGACGATCGCGGCAAAGAAGATGGCAATCTGAAGCCAGCCGATGGTGGTCATGGGTGGTTCCTCTTCAGAACTTCTCGGGCCGGACGAGCGCGTAGACGAGGTACGCGCCGATGACGATGGAGAGCAGCGCGCCGATGCCGTAGTCGAGGGTCATTGTTCATCTCCCACTTGGTGCCGATTCCGACGCGGCTAGAGACGGTCGAACGACCGGGCGTAGAGCCAGGTGACGAAGAAGAAGGCACCGGTGACTGCGACGAGAACCAGGTCTTTCATGATGACGGTCCCTCGAGCATCGGTCGTGCCACCGCGCGGGATGGGCGCGATCACCCGTTGACGACGACGGTCACCGCCTGGCCGGGTTGCGAACTGAAGAGGCCGGTCTCGGCGGTCCCTGCCAAATGCAGGATCGAGAGAGCGCATCGCAGGCGACCCCGACCTCGGAGCGAGCGCAGCGAGCGCGT
>Ga0068859_100004106_pt1 | contig 14852 bp, 12 predicted proteins | sample KBSSwiS22_FD_66585 | JGI IMG/M metagenome (GOLD analysis project Ga0068859, IMG submission 66585) | Switchgrass rhizosphere microbial communities from Kellogg Biological Station, Michigan, USA - KBS Switchgrass S2-2 | ecosystem: Host-associated > Plants > Roots > Rhizosphere > Soil ...
GATGCTCGGCAAGGTGCCGGGCAACATCGAGGCGATCCGGCCGATGAAGGACGGCGTCATCGCCGACTTCACCGTCACCGAGCAGATGCTCAAGCAGTTCATCAAGATGGTCCATCCGCGCTCGGTGCTCCGGCCGAGCCCGCGGATCATCATCTGCGTGCCCTGCGGCTCGACCCAGGTCGAGCGCCGTGCCATCCGCGAATCGGCGCTCGGCGCCGGCGCCTCGCAGGTCTACCTGATCGAGGAGCCCATGGCCGCGGCGATCGGCGCCGGCCTTCCGGTCTCGGAGGCGAGCGGCTCGATGGTGGTCGACATCGGCGGCGGCACCACCGAGGTCGGCGTGATCTCGCTCGGCGGCATGGTCTACAAGGGGTCGGTGCGGGTCGGCGGCGACAAGTTCGACGAGGCGATCATCAACTACATCCGCCGCAACTACGGCATGCTGATTGGCGAGCCGACCGCCGAAGGGATCAAGAAGAGCATCGGCTCGGCCTTTCCCGGCTCCGAGGTCAAGGAGATCGAGGTCAAGGGCCGAAACCTCTCGGAGGGCGTGCCGCGCTCGTTCACAATCTCGAGCAACGAGATCCTCGAGGCCTTGACCGATCCGCTCAACCAGATCGTTTCGAGCGTGAAGAACGCGCTCGAGCAGACCCCGCCCGAGCTCGGGGCCGACATCGCTGAGCGCGGCATGATGCTCACCGGCGGCGGCGCCCTGCTGCGCGACCTTGACCGGCTGCTCGCCGAGGAAACCGGCCTGCCGGTGCTGGTGGCCGAGGATCCGCTGACCTGCGTGGTGCGCGGTTGCGGCATGGCGCTGGAGCGCATGGAGCGTCTCGGCTCCATATTCACTTCAGAGTAGAAATGGTGCCCCCACGCTCGCTGCGCTCGCTGCCCCCCGGGGGGGCGCGGTCGGGCTTGGGGCGGCCCGGCGCCCGACCGGGACCACGTCCCCGCTGAGGTCAGCACATGGCGCTCGGCACCCTCGATCGCACGCCGCCGCCGTTCTTTCGCCAGGGCCCGTCGGCCCTGACCAAGCTGTGCTTCTGCTCGGCGCTGGCCGTCTTCCTGATGGCCGCCGATGCGCGCTTTCGCCTCACCCAGCCGATCCGCGCCACCGCCGCGACCATGCTCTACCCGCTGCAGCGGGCGCTGCTGGTGCCGGTGGAGGCGATCGCCGGCGCCCGCACCTGGTTCGCCGGCCTGAGCAGCGCCACCGCCGCCGAGGACACCGCGCGCCAGGCGCTGGCGCGCCAGTCGGAGCGGGCGATGCGGGTCGACCTGCTGCTGCAGGAGAACGCCAAGCTGCGCGCCCTGCTCGAGCTGAGGCCGGGCCTGAGCGTCCGCTCGCAGGCGGCCGAGCTGCTCTACGAGGCCGCCGACCCCTATTCGCGCAAGGTGATCGTCGATCGCGGCGTGACCCACAACGTCGTCCTCGGCTCGCCGGTGATCAACGAAGCCGGCGTCCTCGGCCAGGTGACCCGGGTCTATCTGCAGTCGTCCGAGGTGACCCTGCTCACCGACCGCGACGCGGCGATCCCGGTGCTCAATACGCGCAGCGGCGCGCGCAGCGCCGCATTCGGCGGCGCGCTCGCCGCCTCGGGCCTGCTGGAGATGCGCTTCATGGCGGGCAACGCCGACGTCCAGGTCGGCGACGTGCTCACGACCTCTGGGGTCGACGGCATCTATCCCCCGGGCCTCGCGGTCGCCACCGTGCAGACGGTCGACCGCAAGGTCGACTCGGGCTTCGCCCGCATCGCCCTCAAGCCCGCGGCCTCGCCCGACGGCGTTCGCCATGTCCTGATCCTCGAGCCGACCGGGGTGCAGCTGCCGCCGCGGCCGATCGAGGCCGCGGCGTCCGAGCCGGCGTCCACCAAGGCGTCGAAGAAGGGAACGCGGCCCGCGGCCGGCCGGCCAGGGGCACAGCCATGATCATGCCGCGCGCCTCCGACCAGCTGCTGATGCCGGTCAACCCGCTGTTCCTCTGGACGACGCTCGCGGTCGCCTTCCTGCTCAACATCGTGCCGCTCGGCCGGGTGCCGGCGATGCCCGATTTCCTCGCCCTGGTGCTGGTGTTCTGGAACGTGCACCAGTCGCGCCGGGTCGGGGTCGGCGTCGCCTTCGCCTTCGGCCTGCTGATGGACGTGCACAGCGGCGCGGTGCTCGGCCAGCATGCGCTCGCCTATACCCTGCTCAGCTTCTTCGCGGTGACCATCCACCGGCGGCTGCTCTGGTTCACGGTGCCGTCGCAGGCGGTGCAGATCCTGCCGCTGTTCGTCGCCGCCCAGGCGGTGTCGCTGATCGTGCGCCTGATCGCCGGCGGCATGTTCCCCGGCTGGGAAATGATCCTGGCGCCGGTGTTCCAGTCCTTGCTCTGGCCGGTGGCGACCTGGCTGCTGCTCGCCCCGCAGCGCCGCGCCCCGGACCCTGACGAGAACCGGCCGCTCTGACATGACGCCCCCACGCTCACTTCGTTCGCTGCCCCCCGCGGGGGCGCGGCCGGGCTTGGGACGGCCCGGCGCCCGGCCATGACCGAACTGCGCAACACCGAGCACGAGCTGTCGCGCTTTCGCCTGCGCCTGGTCGCGGCGGCCCTGTTCGTGCTGTTCGCCTTCGGCCTGCTCGCGGCGCGGCTGGCCTACCTGCAGATCGGCAAGCACGACGAGCTCTCGACCCAGGCCGAGAACAACCGGATCGCGGTCGTGCCGATCACGCCCAACCGCGGCCTGATCCTCGACCGCAACGGCGTCGTCCTGGCGAACAACTACTCGGCCTACACCCTGGAGATCTCTCCGGCCAAGGTGCGCGACCTCGACGACACGATCGAGCGGCTGGCCGAGGTGGTGCCTATCGAGGCCCGCGACCGCCGCCGCTTCAAGCGTCAGCTCGAGGAGAGCAAGAGCCTCGAGTCGCTGCCGATCCGCACCAAGCTCACCGACGAGGAGGTCGCCCGCTTCACCGCCCAGCGCTTCCGCTTCGAGGGCGTCGAGATCAAGGCGCGGCTCTTCCGCAACTATCCGCTCGGCGAGGTCGGCAGCCACCTGATCGGCTACATCGGCCGGATCAATCCGAGCGAGAAGAAGACGATGGAGGACGAGTGGGCCGATGACCAGCTCGCGAACTACCGCGGCACCGAGTACATCGGCAAGCTCGGTGTCGAGCAGAGCTACGAGAGCCAGCTGCACGGCACCACCGGCTTCGAGGAGGTGGAGATGAGCGCCGGCGGCCACGCGGTGCGGCGCCTGCGTTCCAGCCCGGCGACGCCCGGCAACGCCCTGGTGCTCTCGATCGACATCCGGCTGCAGGCGATGGTCGAGGAGCTGTTCGGCGACCGGCGCGGCGCGCTGGTCGCCATCGATCCGAGCAACGGCGAGATCCTCGCCTTCGTCAGCAAGCCGAACTTCGACCCGAACCTGTTCGTCGACGGCATCGACTTCGAGAACTGGAAGGCGCTGAACGAGTCGCTCGACAAGCCGCTGCTCAACCGGGCGCTGCGCGGCGCCTATCCGCCGGGCTCGACCTACAAGCCGTTCATGGCGATGGCGGCGCTGACGCTCGGCAAGCGGACGCCGCAGCAGACGATCTCCGATCCGGGCTACTTCAACTTCGGCAACCACCGCTTCCGCGACGACAAGGAAGGCGGCCACGGCACGGTCGACATGTACAAGTCGATCGTCCAGTCGTGCGACACCTATTACTACACGCTCGCCAACGACCTGGGGGTCGACGCGATCCACGATTTCATGGCGCCGCTCGGCTTCGGCCAGATCACCGGCATCGACCTGCACGGCGAGCTGCGCGGCACCCTGCCTTCGACCGAGTGGAAGCGCGCCGCCTACCGCAAGAAGGAAGCGCAGAAGTGGTACGCCGGCGAGACGATCTCGCTCGGCATCGGCCAGGGCTACAACACCTTCACCATGCTGCAGCTGGCCCAGGCCACGGCGACGATGGCCTCCGGCGGCGAGCGCCACCTGCCGCACCTAGGGCGCGCGGTCGAGCACTACGAAAGCCGCACGCCGGAAGTCCTCGCCTTCAAGGCGCCGCCGGCGCTCGGCTGGAAGCCGGAGCACGTCGCGGTGATCCACAACGCGCTCTACGGGGTCACCCAGGAAGGCACCTCGGCCAAGGTGTTCGTCGGCGCGCCCTACAAGTCGGGCGGCAAGACCGGCACCGCCCAGGTGATCGAGATCAAGGCCAACGAGAAGTACAACGCCGCCCGGCTCGACGAGCGGCACCGCGACCACGCTCTCTACACCGCCTTTGCGCCGCTCGAGAACCCGCGGATCGCGCTCGCGCTGGTGGTGGAGAACGCGGGCTTCGGCGCCGGCGCGGCGGCGCCGATCGCCCGCCGCGTCTTCGACTACGTGCTCGCCGGCCAGTACCCGAGCGAGGCCGACATCGCTGCGACGCGGCAGGGCCAGTCGTCGGTGCCGATCGGCCCGCCGCGGACGATCGATTCGGTGCCGTTGAAGGGCAGCACGGTCGACGGCGTGGCCAGCGCGCGGATCGCATTGGACGACGCCGCGACCGCCGGCTCCAAACCCTGAGCTCGCGATGAGCGCCGTGTTCGACACTCCCTCCCTCTGGCAGCGTGCGCGGCCGATGTGGACCGGCTTCGACGGCCTGCTGGGCCTGGCCGTCGTCCTGCTGGCGGCGTGCGGCCTGGTGACGATGTATTCGGCCGGCTTCGACCATGGCACCCGCTTCGTCGACCATGCGCGCAACCTCGTGCTCGCCGCCGGCGTGCTGTTCCTGGTGGCGCAGGTGCCGCCGCAGCAGCTGATGCGCTTCGCCGTGCCGCTCTACCTCGCCGGCCTGCTGCTGCTGATCGCGACCGCCTTGCCCGGCATCGGCCTGACGCGCAAGGGCGCGACCCGCTGGCTCAACATCGGCGTGACGATCCAGCCGAGCGAGATCATGAAGATCGCGATGCCGCTGATGCTGGCTTGGTGGTTCCAGCGCCGCGAAGGCCAGCTGCGCGCCCTGGACTTCCTGATCGCCGGGCTGTTGCTGCTGGTGCCGGTCGGCTTCATCGTCAAGCAGCCCGATCTCGGCACTGCGATCCTGGTGCTCTCGGCGGGACTGTGCGTGATCTTCTTCGCCGGCCTGTCGTGGAAGCTGATCATCCCGGTGGCGCTGCTCGGCGCGGTTGCGATCACGGCGGTGGTGCTGTCGGAGGACAAGATCTGCCAGCCCGACGTCAAGTGGCCGATGATGCGCGACTACCAGAAGAACCGGATCTGCACCCTGCTCGATCCGACGACCGACCCGCTCGGCAAGGGCTTCCACATCATCCAGGGCGAGATCGCCATCGGCTCGGGCGGCGTCACCGGCAAGGGCTTCATGAAGGGCACCCAGACCCATCTCGAGTTCATTCCCGAGCGAACCACCGACTTCATCTTCGCCGCCTTCTCCGAGGAGTTCGGCCTGGTCGGCTGCCTGAGCCTCGTGCTCGGCTTCGTGTTCCTGATATTTCGCGGCCTGATGATCGCCGCCGAGGCGCCGACCCTGTTCACCCGGTTGCTCGCGGGGGCGATCACCCTGGGCTTCTTCACCTACGCCTTCGTCAATATGGGCATGGTGAGCGGCATCCTGCCGGTGGTCGGCGTGCCCCTGCCCTTCATCAGCTACGGCGGCACCGCCATGGTCTCGCTAGGCCTGGGCCTGGGCCTGCTGATGTCCATCTCGAAAAGCCGCCGGCTGGTGCAGAGCTGAGGCCGGGGCGGCGGCAAAGCGCACCGTGAAGAGGGCGCCGGGGCCGCTCTCGCCGGGGGCCGCCGGCGGGTCGCGGCGGCGGGCGTCGGCGTCGTCCAGCGTGATCTCGGCGCCGTGGCGGGTGGCGATCTCGCGCACGATCGCCAAACCGAGGCCGGAGCCGTCGACGCCGGTGCCGAGCGAGCGGTAGAAGGGGCGGAACACCTGCTCGCGCTCGCCCGGCGGGATGCCGGGGCCGGAGTCCTCGACCTGCAGCACCGCGACCTGGCCGAAGGGGTCGTCGATCACCCGCACCGTGACCGCGCCGCCGCGCGGCGTGTAGAGCAGGGCGTTGTCAACCAGGTTGCGCACCAGCTCGCGCAGCAGCAGGGCGCTGCCGAGGATGCGCGGGCCGGGCGGCGTGGCTGCGCCTTCGCTGCCCGGCGGCCCCTCGAAGCCGAGGTCGATCTGCCGCTCGAGGGCGCGCGGCACGAAGTCGCGCACCGCCTCGCGCGCCAGCAGGGCCAGGTTCACCGCCCCCTGGCGCACGGCCGGCTCCTCGTGCTCCGCCCGGGCCATCGCCAGCAGCTGGTTGACCATGTGCGCGGCGCTCTGGCTCGAGCGCGCGATCTGCCGCAGCGATTCGCGCAGGGCCGCGGGATCGTGCTGCCCGGCCTCGATCTCGCGACCGGCGAGCTCGGCCTGGGTGCGCAGCCCGGCCAGCGGCGTCTTCAGCTGGTGCGCGGCGTCGGCGAGGAAGTGCTTCTGCGCCCGGATCGATTCGTCGAGGCGGGCCAGCAGGTGGTTGATCGCCCGCACCAGCGGCGCCACTTCCTCCGGGATCCGCTGCTCGTCGATCGGGCTCAGGTCGCCGCTGGAACGGCGCCGGATCCGCTGCTGCACCGCGTGCAGCGGCTCGATGCCGCGGGCCAGCGCCAGCCAGATCAGGAGCACGGCGAGCGGCAGGATCACGAACTGCGGCAGGATCACGCCCTTGACGATCTCGGTGGCCAGGCGGTTGCGTTTGCCGAGCGTCTCCGACACCTGCACCAGGGGCGAGCCCGGCCCGTCGCGGCCGACGCCCGGCACCCACATGTAGGCGACGCGGACCGGCTCGCCGGCGGCGGTGTCGTCGCGGAACCGCACCTCGCCGGGGGCGGCATGCTCCTCGTCGGTGGCGGTGGAGAGCACGCCGCCGCCGCTCAGCACCTCGCCGCGGGCGTTGCGCACCTGGTAGCGGGTGTCGTCCTCGTCGTCGGGGCGCAGCGCCTCGGCGACCCGCGGCGGCATCGCGAAGGCGTCGAGTCCGCGTGCTCCCTCGGCCTGGACCGAGACCTCGCGCCCCAGGAGGCGCACCTTGGCCGCCAGCTCGCGGTCGAAGGGCTGGTTGGCGATGCCCTGGGCCACCAGCCAGGTGAGGGCGACGCTCATCGGCCACAGCACCAGCAGCGGCAGGAGCATCCAGTTGAGGATCTCGCCGAAGAGCGAGCGTTGTTCGCGCCAGCGGGTCATCGGCGAAGAATACGCCGCGCTCGGCCTGCGCAGACGCCGCCGAGCGCGCCGCTGCCAAGCGGCGAAGCGGGCCGCCCTGGTTCGACTAGGCGGCGATCCGCTCCAGGCAGTAGCCGAGGCCGCGGACCGTGGCGATGCGCACGCTGCCCTGCTCGATCTTCTTGCGCAAGCGGTGCACGTAGACCTCGATCGCGTTGTTGCTGACCTCGTCGCCCCACTCGCACAGGCGCTCGACCAGCTGGTCCTTGCTCACCAGCCGGCCGGCGCGCTGCAGCAGCACCTCGAGCAGGCCGATCTCGCGCGCCGAGAGCTCGATCATCTGCTCGTTGATGTAGGCGACGCGGCCGGTGGCGTCGAAGCTGAGGGGGCCGTGGCGGATGATGTTCGAGGCCGCGCCCAGGCCGCGCCGGGTGAGGGCCCGCACCCGCGCCTCCAGCTCCTGGAGCGAGAACGGCTTGGCCATGTAATCGTCGGCGCCCAGGTCGAGGCCCTCGACCCGCTGCTCGACGCTGTCGGCCGCGGTGAGGATCAGCACCGGCGCCTTCGAGCCCCGGGCGCGCAAGCGGCGCAGCACCTCCAGGCCGTGCAGGCGCGGCAGGCCGAGGTCGAGGATCAGGAGGTCGAATTCGTGGGCCGAGAGGGCGGCATCGGCATCGATGCCGTTGCCGACCTGGTCGACCGTGTAGCCGGCGCTGCGCAGCGAGCGCAGCAGCCCGTCGGCCAGGACCTGGTCATCTTCGGCGATCAGGAGGCGCATCGGCGGCGGCCCTCGGGTTGCTGGATCGAGCCCGGACCGACGGTCCTGCCGCCGGGTCACTCCTCGGAGTGGCGCGAGCTCGGCTCATTTTAGGGAATGCGCAACGATCCGGACACGACTACTGTACAAACGTCCAGCTAATCGGGATAATTCCCGCACCCCCAGGAGCCGCCCCCATGGATACAGCCGTCAAGTCCCTCAACACCGAAAAAGCCAAGGCCCTGCAAGCGGCCCTGGCGCAGATCGAGAAGCAGTTCGGCAAGGGCGCGATCATGCGCCTCGGCGAGGGCGAGGTCATCGACGACATCGAGGTCGTCTCCACCGGCTCGCTCGGCCTCGACATCGCCCTCGGCGTCGGCGGCCTGCCGCGCGGCCGGGTGGTCGAGATCTACGGCCCGGAGTCGAGCGGCAAGACCACCCTCACCCTGCAGGTCATCGCCGAGATGCAGAAGCTCGGCGGCACCTGCGCCTTCATCGACGCCGAGCACGCGCTCGACGTGCAGTACGCGCAAAAGCTCGGCGTCAACCTGCAGGAACTCCTCATCTCCCAACCCGACACCGGCGAGCAGGCGCTCGAGATCGTCGATGCGCTGGTCCGCTCGGCCTCGGTCGACCTGGTCGTCATCGACTCGGTCGCCGCGCTCACCCCCAAGGCCGAGATCGAGGGCGAGATGGGCGATTCGCTGCCCGGCCTGCAGGCCCGCCTCATGAGCCAGGCCCTGCGCAAGCTCACCGGAACGATCAAGAAGACCAACACCATGGTCATCTTCATCAACCAGATCCGGATGAAGATCGGCGTGATGTTCGGCTCGCCGGAAACCACCACCGGCGGCAACGCCCTCAAGTTCTACGCCTCGGTCCGGCTCGACATCCGCCGCATCGGCTCGATCAAGAAGGGCGAGGAGGTCATCGGCAACGAGACCAAGGTCAAGGTCGTCAAGAACAAGGTTTCGCCGCCGTTCAAGACGGCGGAGTTCGACATCCTCTACGGCGAAGGCATCAGCCGCGAGGGCGAGATCATCGACATGGGCGTCGAGGCCAAGGTGCTGGAGAAGAGCGGCTCCTGGTACGCCTACAACGGCGAGAAGATCGGCCAGGGCAAGGACAACGCGCGCGAGTTCCTGCGCGAGAACGTCGACCTGGCGGTCGAGATCGAGAACAAGGTGCGCCAGGAAATGGGCATCCCGCTGCTGCCCGGCGCGGAAACGGAAGCCCCGGCCAAGCTCAAGGTCGTCAAGGACTGAGCGGCCGGCGAGGGTTCGCATGGCTCGCCCGCGCGCCCGGCTGTCGCTGAAGGGCCGCGCGCTGCAGCTGCTGGCGCAGCGCGACCAGAGCCGGCTCGAGCTGCGGGGAAAGCTGCTGCGCCACGCCGCGGCCGAGGCCCGGGCGGCCGACGCCGACGCCGACGCGAGCGGCAGCATGGGTGGCAACGACGCGAGCGAGAACGACGCCAGCGATGAAGGCGATCGCCGCCATGCCCAGATCGAGGCGCTGCTCGACTGGCTGGAGGCGAACCGCTTCCTCTCGGCCGAGCGCTTCGCCGAATCGCGCGTCCATGCCCGCGAGGCCCGCTTCGGCAACCGGCGGATCCGGGCCGAGCTGGCGCAGCACGGCGTCGCCCTCACGCCCGAGGTCGCGCAGGCGCTCGCCGAGTCGGAACTGCAGCGGGCCGCTGCGGTGCGCGAGCGCCGTTTCCAGGATCCGCCGAAAGACGCCGCCGAGCGCGCGGCGCAGGCGCGCTTTCTGGCCGGCCGGGGCTTTTCGCCCGAGGTGATCGAGCGCGTCCTGCGACGCTGACGGGGGAGCGCTTCCCGCCAGGGAAGCCCGTTCGCGGCGACGCCGTGTCCGGCCGCGGCCACGTCGCGCCGATGGCAAATCGGCGAAGGGCGCGTGCTACATTCAGCGCCGTTTTGTCGGGGTCTTCCGGGCGACTGCCTGCCCCCGCGCCAGACCTGCGAGACCGACCCCGATGAAGATTCACGAGTATCAGGGCAAGGAAATTCTTGCCCGCTTCGGCATCCCCGTGCCCCGCGGCTATCCGGCGTTCAGCGTCCGCGAGGCGTCGGAAGCGGCGCAAAAGCTCGGCGGCTCGGTCTGGGTCGTCAAGGCTCAGATCCACGCCGGCGGCCGCGGCAAGGGCGGCGGCGTCAAGGTGGCGAAGTCGCCCGCCGAAGTCGCCAGCCTGGCCGGGCAGATCCTCGGCATGCAGCTCAAGACCAAGCAGACCGGGCCCGAAGGTCAGAAGGTGCGCCGCCTGCTGATCGAGGAGGGCGCCGACATCAAGAAGGAATATTACGTCGCCGTCCTCACCGATCGGGCGACCCAGAAGGTCGCGCTGATGGGCTCGAGCGAGGGCGGCATGGACATCGAGCAGGTGGCCCACGACACGCCGGAGAAGATCCTGAAGGTCTTCATCGACCCGATCCAGGGCCTGGTCGATGCCGACGCCGCGAAGCTCGCCACCGGCATCGGCATCCCGGCGGCGACCGTGCCGCAGGCGGTCGACGTGTTCAAACGCCTCTACGCCTGCTACATGGAGACCGATGCGTCGCTGACCGAGATCAACCCGCTGATCCTCGAGGGCGGCAAGAACGGCGGCCCGGAAGCGATCAAGGCGCTGGACGCCAAGTTCAACTTCGACTCGAACGCGATCTTCCGCCAGCCCGAGATCGCCGCCTACCGCGATCTCGACGAGGAGGATCCGGCCGAGATCGAGGCCAGCAAGTTCGACCTCGCCTACATCCAGCTCGACGGCAACATCGGCTGCCTGGTGAACGGCGCCGGGCTGGCGATGGCGACCATGGACACGATCAAGCTGTTCGGCGGCGAGCCGGCCAACTTCCTCGACGTCGGCGGCGGCGCCTCGGCCGAGAAGGTGACCGAGGCCTTCAAGATCATGCTTCGCAACAAGAAGGTGGCGGCGATCCTGGTCAACATCTTCGGCGGCATCATGCGCTGCGACACCATCGCCGAGGGCGTGATCGCCGCCTGCAAGGCCACCAACCTGACCGTGCCGCTGGTCGTGCGGATGAAGGGGACGAACGAGGAGCTCGGCAAGAAGCTGCTGGCCGACTCGGGTCTGCCGATCATCAGTGCCGACTCGATGGCCGATGCTGCCAAGGCCGTGATGGCCGCGCTGAAGTGAGCCGGGCACCGACATGAGCATCCTGATCGACAAGAACACGCGTGTCATCACGCAAGGCATCACCGGCAAGACCGGGCAGTTCCACACCCGCATGTGCCGCGACTACGCCAACGGCAAGGCCTGCTTCGTCGCCGGCGTGAATCCGAAGAAGGCGGGCGAGGACTTCGAAGGCATCCCGATCTTCGCCAGCGTCAAGGACGCGGCGAAGAGCACCGGCGCCACCGTCAGCGTGATCTACGTGCCGCCGGCGGGCGCCGCCGCGGCGATCTGGGAGGCGGTGGAGGCCGAGCTCGACCTGGCGATCTGCATCACCGAGGGCATCCCGGTGCGCGACATGCTCGAGGTCAAGGCGAAGATGCGCCTGCGCGAGGCCCAGGGCGGCAAGAAGACGCTCCTGCTCGGGCCGAACTGTCCCGGCCTGATCACGCCCGACCAGATCAAGATCGGCATCATGCCCGGCCACATCCATCGCGCCGGCCGGGTCGGCGTGGTCAGCCGCTCGGGCACGCTCACCTACGAGGCGGTCGCCCAGCTCACCGAGGTCGGCCTCGGCCAGTCGAGCGCGGTCGGCATCGGCGGCGACCCGATCAACGGGCTGAAGCACATCGACATCATGAAGCTGTTCAACGACGATCCCGACACCGACGCGGTGGTGATGATCGGCGAGATCGGCGGCTCCGACGAGGCCGAAGCGGCCCGCTGGTGCAAGGAGCACATGAAAAAGCCCATCGTCGGCTTCATCGCCGGCGTCACCGCGCCGCCCGGCAAGCGCATGGGCCACGCCGGCGCGCTGATCTCCGGCGGCGCCGACACCGCCGACGCCAAGCTCGCGGTGATGGAGGAGTGCGGCTTTACGGTGACCCGCAATCCTTCGGAGATGGGCCGGCTGATGAAGGGCCTGCTGTAGGGCGAAGAACAAGAGCCGCCGGCGAAGAGCGAGCCGGCGCGCGAACGACCCCCAGGAGGACAGCGTGAACCCCGCCAGCCCCGAATTCTGGATCGCGCTGATGCAGATCATCGGCGTGAACATCGTCCTCTCGGGCGACAACGCCGTGGTGATCGCACTCGCCGCCCGGAGCCTGCCGGTCGATCAGCAGAAGCGCGCCATCGCCTGGGGCAGCGGCGCCGCGGTGGTGATGCGGATCTTGCTGACGATCGTCGCCGTCGAGCTGCTGCGCCTGCCGTACCTCAAGCTGGTCGGCGCGGGACTGCTGCTGTGGATCGCGGTCCAGCTGCTGATTCCCGAGGAGGACGGCGACGAAAGCGGCCCCGCCACCGGCAGCATGGCGGCGGCGATCAAGACGATCCTGATCGCCGACCTGGTGATGAGCCTCGACAACGTCATCGCCGTGGCGGCGGCGGCCAAGGGCAACATCGTCCTGCTGATCATCGGCCTGGCGATCTCGATTCCCCTGGTGATCTTCGCCAGCCGGCTGCTGCTGGTGCTGATGGACCGCTTCCCGATCATCATCACCCTCGGCGCCGCGCTGCTCGGCTGGGTCGCCGGCGACATGGCCGTCACCGATCCGGTCGTCAGGGAATGGGTCGATCTCCACGCCCCGTTCCTGCATTGGGTGGCGCCGCTGGCCGGGGCCCTCGCCGTGGTCGGGGTCGGCAAGTGGCTCGCCGCCCGTGCCGTCGCGCAGCGCGCCGCCGAAGAGCCGGCGATGGAGGTCGTGCCGGCATCGTTGACCGACGATTTCCGCCGCCTGCTGCTCGCCGCCGACGGATCGGCGACGGCCGAGAATGCCGCCCGGCGCGTGGTCGCCCTGCGCCAGCAGTTGCGCGACCGCGACGTCCAGATCCACGTCGTGAACGTCCAGCGTCCCCTGCCGGGCGATGTGAGCAGCTTCGTCGGCGGCAAGACGGTCGAGGAGTACCACCGCGAGCGCAGCGAGCAGGCGCTCGCGGGGATCCGCCCCCTGTTCCAGTCGGCGGGCATCCCCATCCAGGAGCACCACCTCGTCGGCAATCCCGGGCCGACGATCGCCAAGCTGGCGCATGACATCGGCTGCCACGTGATCGTCATGGGCACGCATGGCCTCGAAAGTCGTGCCGGGGCGGTCATCGGCTCGGTCGCCCAGTCGACCCTCGAGCACGCGGGCGTCCCGGTCCTGATGGTGAAGTGAGCCGCCGCCTCACTGCGGCCCGGCGCGCCCGCTGCGCTCGCCAGGCAGCCGGGAAGGACGCGGACCGGACGCCGCGGCGCCGGCCCACGGCACGGCGCCTGCCGGAGTTTGTCCGGCGACAAGGCACAATTTGCGCGTTGACCGGCGCGGCGCTGCGCCGGCGCGCACCGTCGAGAGATTCGATCCCCATCCTGGTCCAGCCATGACCCTCGAGTTCCATTGCGCTACCGACACCGGCAGGGCACGCAACAACAACGAGGATTCCGCCGCCGTCGACGAGGCTTCGTCGCTGGTGGTGCTGGCCGACGGCATGGGCGGCTACAACGCCGGCGAAGTGGCGAGCGGGATGTGCACCTCGTTCATCAAGACCGAGCTCGGCCGCTGGCTGTCCGAAGCCTCGGAGTCGGCCACCGACACCGACGTGCGCCGGGCGATGGACATCTGCGTCGACAACGCCAACCGGGCGATCTTCAATGCCGCCAACTCGAACCCGCAGTACGCGGGCATGGGCACGACCCTGGTGGTCGGCGTGTTCCGCGACAACCGCCTGCTGCTCGGCCACGTCGGCGACTCGCGCTGCTACCGGCTCCGGGCCGGGCGCCTCGCCCAGATCACCCATGACCACTCGCTCCTCCAGGAGCAGATCGACTCGGGCCTGATCACCGCCGAGCAGGCGGCGTTCTCGGCCAACAAGAATCTGGTGACGCGCGCGGTTGGCGTGGAGGACACCGTCCTGCTCGAAACCCACCTGCACGACGTGATGCCGGGCGATGTGTACCTGCTCTGCTCGGACGGCCTCTCCGACATGCTCGACGACGAGACGATCGGGCAGTTGTTGCAGAGTTGCGAATTACTGCCGGAAGCCGCGACCGCTCTCATCGACGCGGCCAACGAGGCAGGCGGAAAGGATAATATCTCCGTCGTACTCGTCCGGGTGAGGGGCCCGGCGGGGGCCGCGCGCTCATGGTGGCCGTTTCGCCGCTGATCCGCGCGGGCTACCGCCGCCCGCCGAAGATCGGCGGGCCTTCGCATAGAGACAAGGGACTCGAGGTCGCATAAGCATGGGCAAACTGGTGGTATCGCTCGACGGGGTCGTGATCAAGGAAGTCCAGATCACGAAGGACAAGACCACCCTAGGCCGTCGCCCCTACAACGACATCGTCATCGACAACCTCGCCGTCTCCGGCGAGCACGCGGTGCTGCAGATGGTCGGGCAGGACGTCTTCATCGAAGACCTCAACAGCACCAACGGCACCTACATCAACGGCAAGGCCGTCAAGAAGCAGCTGCTGGCCCACAACGACACCGTCGAGGTCGGCAAGTACAAGATCAAGTTCATGGTCGATGACGGCACCGACTATGAGAAGACGATGATCATGAAGCCGGGCGCGATGTCCGGTGGCGCCGGCTACACCTCGACCGGCCGCACCTCCGGTTTCGGCGGGCTGGCCAGCGCGGCGCCCGCCGCCAGCGGCAACGTCGGCCCGGCGACGATCCGGGTGATGAACGGCGCCGCCGCCGGTCGCGAGGTCGTCCTCACCAAGGTCGTCACCACCGTCGGCAAGCCGGGCGTCCAGGTCGCCTCGATCACCAAGCGGCCCACCGGCTACGTGCTGGC
>Ga0068859_100004109_pt1 | contig 14848 bp, 11 predicted proteins | sample KBSSwiS22_FD_66585 | JGI IMG/M metagenome (GOLD analysis project Ga0068859, IMG submission 66585) | Switchgrass rhizosphere microbial communities from Kellogg Biological Station, Michigan, USA - KBS Switchgrass S2-2 | ecosystem: Host-associated > Plants > Roots > Rhizosphere > Soil ...
TGCCCGGGATGGACGGGGTGGAGGTCTGCCGGCAGATCCGGGCGCGATCGGACGTGCCCGTCCTCATGCTCACCGCGCGGGGCGAGGAGGCGGATCGCGTGATGGGCCTGGAGACCGGCGCCGACGACTACATCGGCAAGCCGTTCTCGTCGCGCGAGCTGCTGGCTCGCATTCGGGCCCAGGTCCGGCGCGCGCGGCGCAAGCTGGGACCCGGGCAAAAATCGCTGGTGGCGGGGCCCCTGCGACTCGATCTGGCCGCGATGCGCGCCACCGTCGAGGGGCGGGTCCTCAACCTGACCTCCTATGAGTTCGCGCTCCTGCGGGCGCTGACCGAGCGCGCCGGGAACGTGCTCAGCCGCGAGCAGCTCCTCGACGCGACCCGCGGGAGCACCGAGGAGGCGTTCGATCGGTCGATCGACGTGCACGTCTCCCGGCTCCGGCAGAAGCTCGAGGCCGATCCGAGGCACCCGCGCTTGCTCAAGACCGTGCGCGGGCTCGGTTACATGGTGGCGGATGGCCCAGCCCCCGACGACGCTGGTGGCTGAGGGGGCGCCGCGACGCTCGCGGCGCCTGCTGCTGTGGATCTACAGCATCGGGATCATGACCATGATCGCGGTGGCCGCGACGATGATCGCGACGCGGGTCTTCCGGGACCGCTCGCGCCGCCCCATCCTGGCGCGCACCGTGATGGCCGTGGCCGGCGCCAACGATCTCTTCGCCGACGCGATCGAGGGCGTCACCGCGTCCCGGGCGGCGCTCGACCAGACCTTGACCCGGTTCGAGCACGACGCGGAGGTGGCGCTCTCCGTCTATGGCCTGGACGGTCGCCTGGCCACCACCAACATCACGCCGGCCTTTCCGCCCGTGGCCTCGGCCGAGCAGGAGCGCGTGCTCGGCGAGCACCCCGGCGGCATCCGGCGCGTGGGCCCGGGGCTGCTGGCGGTGCCCGTGCGGCGCGGCGGCCGGCTGATCGGGTACGCGGTGGTCCGGCCCCGCCCGCCGCCGCACCGGCGCGAGCTGGCCGTCGACGTCCCCATCGCGCTCGCCTGGATCGGGCTGGCGGCCTTGCTGCTTTCGCGGCGCCTCGGGCGCCCGCTCGAGCGCATCGCGGCGGCCGCGCGTGCCTTCGGCAACGGCGATCTGGCCGTCCGTACCGGGGTCTCGCGCCGGGACGAGATCGGCGAGGTGGCCCGCTCCTTCGACGAGATGTCCGAACGGATCGGGAAGCTCCTCGAGGCGCAACGCGAGCTGCTGGCCAGCGTCTCGCACGAGCTGCGGACGCCCCTGGCCCGGATCCGGGTGGCGCTGGACCTGGCGGAGGAGGGGGACGAGACGACCGCCCGCGGATCTCTGCGAGACGTCACCGCCGACCTGACCGAGATCGAGACCCTCATCGATGACATCTTCTCGACGGCGCGCATGGAGCTGGCCTCCCTGAATGGCCCGCAAGGCGCGGTGCCCTTGCGGCGGGTCGAGCTCCGGGTGGCTGATCTGGTCGAGCGCGCGGTGACGCGGACGCGGGCACGGGCCCCCGAGCGGACGTTCCGTCTGGCCGTCGAGCCAGGCGCGGCCGACGGGGTCATCGAGGCCGATCCCGTGTGGGTGCGACGCGCGCTCGAAAACATCCTCGAGAACGCGCACAAGTACTCGCCCACGGGCCCCGGCAGCGACGTGGCCGTATCGGTCCGCGGGGCGCCGGGCGGGTACGTGATCGAGGTGGCGGATCGGGGCTTCGGGATCGCGCCGGCCGACGTGCCGCGGGTCTTCGACCCTTTCTTCCGGGCCGATCGCAGTCGGGCGCGCGCCAAGGGCGGGGTCGGGCTCGGCCTCGCGCTCGCCAAGCGCGTGGTCGAAGCCCATGGTGGACGGATCGAGCTGCGAAGCCGGCTCGACGAAGGGACCACGGTGACGGTCACATTGCCGGCGCGGCCCGCCGGGAGCGGGGGCCCCCTTCGGGGGCAACACATTTCTTAACCGTCCGTTCACCCGGGCGACATCGCGGCGGACTACCTTGATGGTGTGGCTGGGTCTCCGCGCAGCACGGGCAGGTCGATCGAGGGGCATAGCCCGAGGACGCGGGCTTGGGACCGATCGCCGCGGATCGAAGATTCGCGATCGGGGAATGACGACAGGGGTGCCGAGGTTGGGCGAGGAGGGGCAACCCGGCGCCGCCGCTTTTCGTCGGACCGAGTGACCACCGCCCGAGACGCGCACCTCAACTGCGAGCTTCGAAGGAGTCGATCATGATCGAGGGCAAGAAGACAATCGTCGAAGAGATCGCGTTTCACGTCGCTCGCGGGCGGGCGGCGCCGTCCTGGAGCACCGGCGAGCCGGCCAACGATTGTGATCGCCCGCGCGCCCTGTCGGACGTGGGGCTGTCGTCCCCCGGAAGCAGTCGCTTCGTGGGCGGCCGGCTGCCGCTGCGTCCCCGGCGGATCATCGTCGGGATCGACTTCTCCTCGGTCTCCGAGGGCGCGCGCCGTCTCGCGCTGGGGCTGGCCCGTACGACTGGAGCCGCGGTGGATCTGGTCGGTGTCCTCGACGCCTTCGACGAGCTCTTCGTGCGTCACAACGATCAGCTTCTGGGTGGCGGCCGCGCCGGGATGGACCTCGACGGTGATGCGGCCGTGGATGCTCTGCAGGCGGAGATCGAAGAAGCGCTGGTGTGCCGCGAACGCCTGGCTCGGGCAGCGGGGATCCGTTGCGAGCACACGCTCCTGGCCGGCGTTCCCGGTCTCGCTCTCAGTGACCACGCCATCCGCAGCGGGGCGGACCTGATCGTCCTCGGCGCCGGCCCCGAGGAGCCCGCGCGGTTCGGCTGGACCTGGGGGGCACGGGCCGCGGAGCAGATCCTTCAGTCGGGGAAATGGCGGGGGCCGGTGCTGTTGCGTCGCCGGTCCTAGGGCATCGCCCTGGTGCCTCGGCCGAGGTACTAGGACGACCTCTCGACAAAAAAAAGCTCCGCGCGGCCGAAGCCGCGCGGAGCCACCAGCGAGCGAGGATCGCCCCGAAGTCCGGAGCGCCTTAGCGGAGCATCGTGAAGAAGTCGGTCATCGCCTTGAGGGCGAAGCACGGCACGCCGTGCTGGGTGCCGCTGTAGCTCGGATCGTTGTGCGAGCACCAGATCGTCGGAACGCTGCAGCCATCGTAGATGATGCAGCCTGGATCGACCTGCGGTCCCTCCGAGCTCTTGCATCCGGGGATCGCCGTGTAGGGCATCGAGGTGTCCTTGCACATGTTGGCCGTCCTGAACTTCGCGACGGTATTCTTGGCCGAATCGGCGCTCCGCTGGTTGTCCATCTTGCCGTCGATGTAGAGCACCGGCATGGGGCTGGCGACGTTGTAAGGATCGGCCGCGACCGGCGAGACCGCCCGCAACTTCAGGTGGTCGGCGTCGCTCTTGTGCGACAGCATGTTCACCAGCATCTGGGCGCCGGAGCTGTGCCCCACGGCGTAGACGTGATTCATGTCGACACAGTAGGTGGCCATGATGTTGTCGTATTGCATCAGGACCCGTTTGCTGTTGTTGGCGTAGTTGTTCCAGCACTGCCCGCTGTCCGACGTGTTGGGCATCCACCGGACGTAGTCGGTCTCGAACGCGCTGCCCTTGGTCAGCCCTTCCCATTGATTGTTCGGGTTCCCGCAAGCGTGCATGGCCAGCAGCAGCGGCATGGGCTTCATGCCGTCGTAGCTGGTGGGGAAGTCGATGATGATCTCGTTGGTCGTGGTGACCTTGCCATTTGCGGGCCGCCCCGACTTGCCGCAGCCCGCGCTCGGCATGACCGTGCCCGTCGGTCCCGCGCCGCCGGTGCCGCTTCCGCTGCTGCCGGCGCTCCCGCTGCTCCCCCCGCTGGCGGCGCTGCTGCCGCCGCTGGCGGCGCTGCTGCCGCCGCGGCCGCTGCCGTTGCGTCCTCCGCCCCCGGTGTTGCCGGCGGTCCCGCTGCTGCCCCCGGTCTCAGTCGCGCCACCAGACGCCATCGCGCCACCCGACGAGGAACCGCTCGATCCGCCGGACATGGTCACGCCACCCGAAGCCGTCACGCCGCCCGAGGCCGTGACGCCCCCGGAGCCTTTGCCTCCAGACGCGGTCGCCCCGCCGGAGCTGGATCCGCCCGAACTGGATCCGCCCGAACTGGAACCGCCCGAGCCCGGCGGTCCGTTGTCGTCGGAAGGCGCGCAGGCCGCCACGACCGCCGTCCCGAGAGCCAGGGCGAACAGGGCATTGCGGAGAGACGAGGAGGCGGAGGTCTTGCGGGTGTGGAACGGGTTCTCGTTGGCCATTTTGCTACCTGCGTCAGGGGGTGGGGGGCCCTCGAATGGGCCGGTGGCGCACGACAAGGAGGTATTGCCGCCCGCGCGAGAGTTTGTCGAACTCGCGGTGCCTCGGTAGGTGCCCCTCGGTGCCTGTAAGTTATTGTCGGTGTTCCGCGAGGGGAGGCTCGGCCACATCATGCCTTCCGTAAGGGCAGGAGGGAAGGCAGTTTTCGTGCATCGATCGAGAAGATTCGATCATTTGATGCTAAAGGACGCGCCGCACCGCTGCCGGCATCGGGTTTTTCGGCCTCTTTTCGCCCACGCCAACTCCGCCGCGGTTTTGAGTTAAGGTGCGTGCCCTACCCTCAGGAGGAGACGATGGGAAGATCGCCCCGATCCGGTAAGGCCCTCACGCTTTGTCTTGCAGTCCTGTTTGCCTCGAGCGCGGCAAACGCAAAGAGCGCCGCTCATGACGAGAAGCCCGAAGCCCCGGCAGTCGAGAAGGTGAAATGGGGAGAGGCCGATGGCAAGGAGGTCGACCTCTACACCCTCCAGAACAAGAATGGGCTCGTCGCCAAGGTCACGAACTACGGTGCCATTCTGGTCGAGCTCCGGACGCCCGATCGGGACGGCAAGCTCGGCGACATCGTCGTGGGATATGACAACCTGGCTGACTTCATCAAGAAGACGCCGTACTTCGGCGCGACGGTCGGCCGGGTTTGTAACCGGATCTCCGGCGCGCAGTTCGAGCTCGACGGCCAGACGTACAAGCTGGCCGCCAACAACGGCCCGAACTCGTTGCACGGCGGCAACAAGGGTTGGGACAAGGTGGTCTGGGACGCGGAGCCTGTGAAGGCCAAGGACGGCCAGGCCGTCAAGTTCACCTATCTCTCCAAGGACGGCGAGGAAGGTTATCCCGGCAACGTCAAGGTCACCACGATCTACACGCTGACCAAGGACAACCAGCTGCGAGTCGAGATGAGCGCCACGACCGACAAGGCGACGCCGCTCAACATGTGTCACCACACCTATTGGAATCTGCACGGCCAGCCGGAAGGCGGCCCGACCGGAGACATCCTCGACCACGAGCTCACGCTCCACGCCGACAAGTTCACCCCTGGGCTGCCGCCCGACGGAACGATCAAGCCGGTCGCCGGGACGCCCTTCGACTTCCGGAAGCCGAAGGCTATCGGACAGGATCTGAAGGCGGCCGGCTCACCCGGCATGGACGCCCCGATCGGTTACGACGAGAACTGGATCGTGAATGGAAGCCCCAAGAAGCTCCGTCAGGTCGCGAAGGTGCACGACCCGAAGTCGGGGCGCGTGCTCGCGGTCGAGGCCAATCAACCGGGCGTGCAGTTCTATTCGGGCATCTTCATGGACGGCAAGACCAAGGGGAAAGGACAGGTCCACAACCAGTACACGGGCATGTGCATCGAGACGCAGATATTCCCGAACTCGATCAATGTGCCGGCCTGGAAGAAGGACGTCGTGCTCCGTCCCGGTCAGACGTACAAGCACGTCATCACGCACAAGTTCAGCGTCGAGAAGTAGGCGGCGGCGGGCTCGCCGTGCCCGTCGCGTCGCCCCCTCGGTGGATCAGGGGGGCGACGCGAGGGGAAAGGCTTCCAGATAGCTGGTGGTGCTCGCGGGGCTCAGGTCGCGCCTGAGTCGGCGCGCGGTCGTCGCGATCGAAGCCCGGATCAAGGGCCGCTGCATGTCGGCCGGGTGGACGGCCAGGCGCGTGTCCGCGGGCGGACGGCGGCGTTGCAGGAACGCGAACGTCGCCGTGGCGGCCGCCTCGACGGCGTTCAGCGAGCCCCACCCGATCAGCCTGAGGGGCCGCGCGCTGGCGCCCCCTGGACCGTACAGCCCGTCGAAGAGCTCCGTCCACGCGAAGCCGGCCGCGCCCACCGCGGCGCGGGCCTGGCGCGAGAGGAGCCAGGCCGGCGGGACGAAGCGGGTCCCCGCTTCTTCCAGGCCGATCCGCCGCAGGATGGCGCGTCCCTCGTCGAGGCGACGGGTGGCCTCTTCACCGGGGACGCAACAGAGCTCGCCCTGGCCCCGCGCGAAGCCGTAGGCCGCGGCAAAACGCGCGGGGTTGAAGGTCGGGCGCGGCATTCGATGGGTCAGGCCGTGCAACACGACGGTGGCGCCCCCGTCGGCCATGGCCCGCAGCCAGGCCACGGTGGCGGGGTCTTCGTCGAGACGCACCCGCCCCTCGTGGTGAGGGATCGCCAGCAGGGTGAGATCGGCGGGACCTAGACCTGCCGCCTGGTGCAGCAGGGCGACCGCCCGCTGACACGCCTCCAGCGTCAGCGGCGAGATGTCGTGGACCGAGGCCAGCAAGGTGCGGCCGCGAGCGGGCGCCAGGCTGCGCGTCGGCTCGCTCACGTCGGCGGGCGGGTGAAGGATTCCCAGATCGCGCTGAACGAGTAGCGGCTCCAGCGATCGATCATGGCCATGCGCGCGTTGGTGGCCAGTCGGCCCGCGTAATCCGGATCACCGAGCACGCGCCTGAGGGCGCAGGTCAGACCGTCGACCCCGAAGGGGTAGAACTCGGCGGAGACCCCGTCCTTCGCCAGGTCGGTGGCGTTGGCGTCCGACGGAAGGACCACGGGAACGCCGCTGGCCATGGCCTCGAGGTTGACGAGCCCGAGCGTATCGATCTGGCTCGCGAACGCGAACGCGTGCGCCGAGGCATAGAGGCGCTGCAAAGATTCGCCGCGCTGGAGCCCCACGAAACGCACGAAGGGCTCGCGCCCGAACCGCTCGTGCAAGGATGGCAGCTCGGGGCCTTCCCCGACGACCACCAGCAAGGGCCGGGGCGACCCTTGCTGCAGCCGACGGACCGCCTCCACGATGGTCGGGATGTTCTTCTCCTCGGAGATCCGGCCCACGCTGAGCACCACCGGCCGGCCGTCGAGCTCGATCCCCAGCTCCCGAAAGATGGAGGGGGAGCCGAGCCGAGGATTGAAGTGGTCGGGATTGACCGTGACCGGCAGGATCTCGATACGAGACTCCTTGACTCCCAGATCAGCCAGGCTCCGGGCCGCCTTCTGGGAGAAGACGAACGCCGCGTCGGCCCGGTTGTAGAACCAGACCAGATAGCGGCGGGCCGCCTCTTGCAACATGCCGCCGCCGCCGAAGATCGAGATCAGCGCCGGGATCTCGGTGTGATAGGTGGCGGTGACGGGCAGGCGCAAGATCTTGGCCGCCAGCAGCCCCACGAGGCCCATGGGGCCCGGCGTCGAGAGCTCGACGTTGGAGACCTCGTTGCGCCACATCCAGTCGATGGTGTGGACCAGCGACGGAATGTAGAGGCGCATCTGTTCGTAGAAGGGCAACGACAGGCTGCGCACCGCGGGCAGCGGATGGAAACGATGCCCCTCCCGGTGGGCGCCGAGATCGCCGCAATAGGGGACCAGCACGTCGCAGCCCGAGAGCCTGGCCTCGGTCGTGAATCGCTCGCACCAGGTCGAGACGCCGTCGATCTGCTCGAGCGAATCGGAGAACACGGCCAGCCGCTTGCACCGCCCGGGAATCTCCCACGCGGTCCAGCTGCGGCGCAACGCCGTCGCCTGGGCCTGTTGCTTGCCGAAGTGGTGTGCCGCGAAGAAATAGGGCGCCGCGGCTCCAGCCGCCGCCGCGAGGTCGTGAGCGGCGTCGAGGATCCCATAGAAATCGAGGACCGAGACCGCCCCGATGAGCTTGTCGAGGGCCGTGTTCGTGGCTGTATCGAAGGCCTCGGCGGTGAGCGCGGTCATGGCCGCGTCCTCGGCGTCGAGAGCGCGAGCGGCCGACTCACCGGCGTGGTGAGCGGCGCTGTCGCCGCTGGTCACGGGCTTGGTGGAGGGGGCGGGCGAGCTCGCGGATGGCGTCGAGACGGGGCTGGCCATCCGGGCCAGGAGAGGCGCCAAGAAGGACGCGCCGCGCCCGCTCGGTCGCTTGCCGAAGGCGGCTTCCATGAGATCGCTGACCGGATCGCCGCCGTCCATCGGCTCGGCCCCGTCGCGGCGACGCAAGAATCCCGACGTCGTTCGCTGTGCTCCGACCGCCAGGATGTTCAGGTTGGCGTTGTGCCCGATCGCTCGACTCGCTCCCGCCCGTACGCCCGACAAGAACATCGCAGGAGACAGGCCCGCGCCGTCGACCTCGGTGCAGACCGTGCCGTTGCGCCGGTGGACGTGGTCATCCGAGCCGCCGGTCTCCCCCTTCAGGTGGGGACGCGTGCCGTGGGCCGGCCGGCCATGTTTGAGGGCGAGCCGGGCGAGCACGCATTCATCCAGGCCGCTCGTGAAGGCCGCCAGATCGCCTTCGATGCGTGCGTCGGTCAGGCCGTTCGCGACCTCGAAGGTCGGAAACAGCAGCAGAACTTTCTCGAACGTCTCGCGATCGAGCTTCCAGTTCGGGCTCAGCAGGGGGTGGGCCAGCCCATAGGCGATGCCTCGGTCCTGCATGAAATCGGTGAGGGCGTAGATGTCGTCGCGTCGCTCCTGGAGAGCGGCGTGCAGATCCGGATCGATGTTCCAGGCGAGCACGTGCATCACGCACCCGTTCTCGGGAAAGAGGGCGGTGATCTCCTCCGAGAGGAAGAAGTCCGGTTTGTCCAGCAGCTGCAGACCGCCCGCCACCGTGTCGTGGTCGGTGAGGGTCACCAGATCCATGCCCCGCAATTTGCAAAGATCGTATTGCTGGAGCGGATCGACGTAGCTCTCGGGGCAGCCGAAGTAACGCCCGTACCACTCGGCGTCGGTCTTGGACGCCGACGAGTGCAGGTGGAGATCGCACCGCGTCGACGCCAAACTGGGTGTGGGGCCTGACACCGGAATGGGGGTTCCACTCTCGCCCAACGAGCGCGTCAAGTCTACTGGGAACATCGGCCCCCGCGCGTGTCGTTGCCAGACGGCACAGCAGGGGACGCCCTGGGCGGTCCGTCCCTCTGCGATCGACAAAATGACTACAAGAAAATGACAGGTCGGTGTCGAGGACCTCGGCCAGCAGGAACTCGTCAGCTCTGGACGAGGCGCCGGAGGGATCGGTAGAAGGTCCAGGGTGAGCTCGGAGGTAGAGGTCCGCGATCGATTGGCAGCCTCGCAGGCGCCGGGGCTGGCGGCGCCCGTGGCCATCCTCTTCGATCTCGACGGCACGTTGGTCGACTCCGAGCGGGCCAACGTGGAGTCGGTGGTGCTGGCTTGTCGCGCCCTGGGAGTCGACCTGGACGAAGAGGAGCGACGCTTCATCGTGGGCCACTCGTGGAACGAGATCCACACGCGCATCGCCGCCAAGACCGGCCTGACCATCGGAATGGACGCGCTGATCGCGCGCGCGGTCGACGAAAAACGGGCGCTGCTGGCCGCCAGTGGTCACCACGCGCTTCCGGCGGCCGTCGAGACGGTGACGAGGCTGGCGCGCCGGTCGGCGCTGGCCATCGCGTCGGGAGCCAGCCGGGTCGAGGTTCGCGACGCGATCGAGGGCATCGGGATCGCGTCGCTCTTTCGGGTGGTGGTCGGGGCGGAGGACTACGCGCGCGGCAAGCCGGCGCCCGATCCCTACCTTCTGGCGATGGAGCGGCTGGGCGTGCGCGAGCAGGCCCGGCGCTGCGTGGTCATCGAGGACGCCACCCCCGGCATCCTGTCCGGGCGGGCGGCCGGGGCGCGGGTCATCGGCGTGCGGGCCGGCAATTTCGTCGGATACGACCTCTCGCCCGCGGATGTGGTGGTGGACACCCTGGCCGAGGTCACCGACGAGCTCTGCGCCTCGCTGGTCGCGTGAAGCAGGAGGGTCCCGGGGAGGGCTCCGTCCGACGGGAGTCGTATTTGTTGGACCGTGAAGGGAGGCAGGCGTAGCTACGCGGGGCCAAGGAGATCCTCATGCGAACGTCCGCCGCTCCGACCAGACCTTCGACCCGCTTCACGAAAGGACGGGCCCTGGCCCTCACCCTGGCTTTCGCTCCGGCGGTCGTCGTCGCGTTCCTCGGCTGCAATGGCAGCAGCGGACCGAGCGGCGCGACCGGCTCGGGCGGTAGACCGGCCTCTGGGGGGACGTCCGGCTCTGGTGGTACGACGGGCTCCGGTGGGACCGCCGCCTCGGGCGGCGCGACCGGGTCGGGGGGCGCGACGGCGTCGGGTGGGGCCACGGGCTCGGGCGGGGCGACCGGTTCGGGTGGGGCGACCGGTTCCGGGGGCGCGACGGGCTCGGGCGGCGGGAGCGCCTCCGGGGGGGCGACGGCTTCGGGCGGCTCGGGCTCCGGGGGGGAGCCTCCCCTGGGGACCGGGGGTGCGGCGGGCCGTGGCGGGGATGGACGAGGCGGCAACAGCGGGAAGGCCGGTGAGGGCGGCGCCGAGGCCGGGGGGCGACAGGGCATGGGAGGCACGTCCCCGTCCGATGCAGGCGCCGACGACGTGGTCATTCATGACGGAGCCGTGATGGACGGGGGCGCCTTCGTTCCCACCGGCTGGACCGCGGCCTATACGTGCACGGGCACCTGCCCCGCGCAGATGTCTCAGGACACCGCCGACATGGATACCGCCCGTGCCTTCGACGGCACGTTGAGCACCCGCTGGTCCACCGGGCAATACCAGCAATCGACGGCGCTCATGAGCAAGTTCCCCCTCTACTTCACGCTCGACATGAAGCAGGTGATGAACGTCAGCAAAGTGACCCTGAACCCGGGCACCAAGGACATGTACGACGCCCCCGGGCAGATGGACGTGCTGGTGTCTCTCGACGGGACCACGTTCACGACGGTCGTGTCGGGTCACAAGCCCTCGTCGCCGTCCATGGGGAACACGGACACCATCATGTTCACGACCCCGACGGCCGCGCGCTACATCCAGCTCAAGGCGACGATGACCATCAAGCAGGTCAACTCGAGTCTGGGCGATCGGTACTGGGCCATCGGCGAGATGAACGTGTTTCCCTGAGGTGCCCGGCGGAGGCGGCGTGGTGGCGCCGTCGCGGGACCGGGGCGGTCGATCCCCCGCATGGTAAAATCGCGCAGCGCCGTGCTCGATCACCTGCCACCAGACGTCCACATCTACGAAGTCGGTCCCCGCGACGGCCTGCAGAACGAGGCGCGCCTCATCGCCACCGACGACAAGGTGACCTTCATCGACGCCCTGTCGGCGTCGGGGCTGTCGGCCATCGAGATCACGAGCTTCGTGAACCCGCGCTGGATCCCGCAGCTGGCGGACGCGGCTGACGTCGCCCGCCGGATCACGCGTCGTCCCGGCGTCGTGTACTCGGCGCTGGTGCCGAACCGCCAGGGGCTGGACGCCGCGATCGCGGCTGGGATGCGAGAGGTCGCGGTCTTCATGTCGGCGTCCGAGACGCACAACAAGAAGAACGTCAACAAGACGATCGCCGCCACTCTGGAGGCGTTTCGGGAGACGGTGCCGCCGGCCCTGGCCGCCGGGCTGAAGGTGCGCGCGTACGTGTCGACGGTCTATGGTTGCCCCTACGAGGGCGCCGTCGATCCTCAGAAGGCGGTGGACCTCTGTCGCCAGCTGCGGGCGCTCGGCTGCTACCAGATCTCGCTCGGGGACACCATCGGTGTCGCCAACCCGCGGCAGGTGCGTGACGTGCTGGCGCGGGTCTTTGCGGAGGTCCCCGTGGGGGACGTGGCGGTGCATTTTCACGACACGCGAGGAACCGCGCTGGCGAACATCCTCGTCGCCGTCGAGATGGGGGTGACCACGGTGGATTCGGCGCTCGGAGGGCTCGGCGGCTGCCCCTATGCCCCGGGGGCCTCGGGCAACGTCGCCACCGAGGACGTGATCTACATGCTCGAGGGGATGGGCGTCCGCACGGGGGTCGACATCGACAAGCTGGTCGCGGCCTCGCAGCTGGCGTCGACCCTGGTCGGCCACGAGATGCCGTCCAAGTTCTACCGCGCGTACATGGGCGCGCGGGGCCGCACCGCCGCCTCGCCGGGCTGACGGGTGACCGACGCGTCCCCGTCGTTCGCGCGGGGCTCCCGGGTCCTGATCGCCGGGGGCTTCACGGGCGGGCACCTGTTCACGGCGGTGGCCATCGCGGAGGCCATCCGGCGTCGGGCGCCGGCCGCCGAGGTCCGGCTGGGGGGCACGCGCGGCGGGATGGAAGTCGGCCTGGCGCGGGACGCCGGGCTTCCTGTCGAGACCGTCTGGTTGGATGGGATCGCGCGCGGCCGGAGCCTGGAGGCGCTGGCGCGGAACTGCGCGCTACCCGTGAAGCTGGCCATCGCGCTCGGTCAGGCGCGCGCGATCATCGAACGGTTTCGCCCCGACGTGATCGTGGGGGTCGGGGCGTACGTCAGCTTCCCGTTCGTGGCGATGGCTGCTTGGCGGGGCGTGCCCACCCTGCTGCACGAGGCGAACGCGATCCCGGGCGTCGCGAACGCCCTGCTGTCACGGTGGACCGACGTGATCTGTGTAGGCCTGGCGGACGCGGGCCCGCGCTTTCCGGGCGCGCGGCGGGCGCGCCGAATCGTCGAGACCGGCACGCCGGTGCGTTCCGACCTGGCCGGCGCGCGAGCGCTGACTCCGGCCGAGGCGCGAGCGCGCCTCGGGCTCGATCCCGCCCGGCGGACGCTGCTCGTGGTGGGCGGCAGTCTGGGCTCGAGTGCCCTCAACGCGTGGATGTCGCAGGAAGGCCGGCGCCTCGACCCCGGCCTCGACGGCGACGCCGCCCAGATCCTGTGGCAGTGCGGGCGGGCCCACCTGGCCGACTGCCGCGCCCGTCTGGGCGACGCGCCGGGCGTCGTCTTGGTCCCGTTCCTCGACGACGTGGGGGCCGCCTATGCCGCCGCGGATCTGGTGATCGCCGGGGCGGGGGCGGCGACCCTGTCCGAGCTGGCCCTGTTCGCGAAGGCCGCCCTCATCGTTCCGGACCGCGCGGTCTCGGAGGACCACCAGCTCGCGAACGCCCAGGCGGTCGGGCGGGCGGGCGCGGCGGCGTGGACCGATCGCGCCCTCGGCGCGGCGTTCACCGCGCGGGTTCGCGCGCTATGGAGCGATGCCGAGGCCCTTCACGCGACCAGCGCCGCTCTCGCGCGGCTCGGCCGCCCGTCCGCCGCCGATACGGTCGCGGCCGAGATCCTCGCGCTCGCGCGGCCCCCCAGGCTCAGCCCAGCGGCTTGAGGTTATAGCGCCGCGTCTTCCAGATCACGCCGTCGACGTAGTAGTGCGCGAGCGTCAGGCCGGTCCAGAACACCAGGGCCAGATCCTGGAACGGGATCTTGGCGACCGAAGCGATGAGGAAGGCCAGGCTGTAAACGCCGGCCGCCCCCGCGGCCAGGAGCGCGATGTAAGCGGGCGCCCGGCCCGGCTGCGAGGCCCACGAGACGGCCCGCGCCGCGGGATCGACGCCGCCCGCGTACCGCCGCCGGTTGTAGAGCCAGACGATGGCCATGTACTGGGCGGCGTGCCACAGCGCCGCCGCGGCGAAGGCGCTCGTGCCGTCCTGGATGACCAGGAAGGGCATCGCGAACCCGACGAAGTTGAAGAAGAGGTAGGTGGGCCGTACCGCCTCGAACCAGGGGCGCCGCCGGGCCCCCACGAGCCGGCGGGCCACATAAAACAGCGCCACCAGGACGAGGAGCGCGCCGAAGGCGTTGACGATCGAGGCGGGCGGCACGACGTGAAACACCTCCACCTGGAAAAGCGTCCATGGGCCCGTGTGCAGCCGCCGCAACATGCAGAAGAAAGCCGGGCCGAACAGCAGGACGCGTTCGAGCTTGGCGTCCAGCGTGCCGACCACCCGGTGCTTGCGCTGGTAGATGCGCAGGATCCCCCAGCTCTGAGCCACGAAGTGCCACGACGCCCAATAGAAGATGGTCGTACGGACCCAGGCGAGCCCCGAGCCGCCGCGCAGCTCGTTGACGATGCCAAACCCGGCGACGGCCGCCGGAATGACCCAGTAGTGCAGGGGCCGCTTGAAGCGTTCACCGCGTGCCAGATAAACCCGCGTCCACGTCGAGATGAGGTGGGGGCCGTTCACGAAGGCGACGCCGATCATCACGTACCAGCCCGGGTAGCGGAGGACGTCCGAGACGATCCAGGGAATGACCGTCAGAATGGTCACGCCCACGAAGAGGGCCAGATCGACGAGGGGCGAGATCATCCAAGGCGACTCGCCGCGCCCCGCGACGGGGGAGGGCCCCGGGGCCGCCGGCTCCGCTCCACGGTCCATCGGAACGACGCCGGTGAGCTCGGTGGAGAGGATTGATCCGGGCGCCGCCATGTCCGCCAGGCGCCGTTTCTAACATCGCAGGCCGCGCAGCGCGAACGGCGCGCTCGTGCGTGGGCCACGAACGCGCTGGGATCAGAGGAGCGAGCCCTTCGCGCCGTGACGGGGCGTTGTGTATCGTAGCGGCCGGTGCACGAGATGCCTCACCTGATCGAAACGTCGACGAACGAGGCAACTTCGAAAGGCGACCCGGACCTCGGAGCCCCTATCCCGTCCTCGTCGCCGTCCTCGTCCCCGGCTGTGGGTGGTGGGCTTGCCCCAGGGCGAGCGATCGAGGACAAGGACGAGGACAGAGAGACCGCAGCGAGCCGGTCCAAGCACCCGGCACGTGCAGCAAGGCGGCCTCCAACGGCAGCGCGGAGGC
>Ga0068859_100004110_pt1 | contig 14847 bp, 7 predicted proteins | sample KBSSwiS22_FD_66585 | JGI IMG/M metagenome (GOLD analysis project Ga0068859, IMG submission 66585) | Switchgrass rhizosphere microbial communities from Kellogg Biological Station, Michigan, USA - KBS Switchgrass S2-2 | ecosystem: Host-associated > Plants > Roots > Rhizosphere > Soil ...
GCCCGCCGCGTGGCCGCATCGGGCACCCACACCGGCAACAAATTCAGCACCACGCCATCATCGACCTCTTTGTTCGGACTGAGCTCGGTGATCTTGCGTCCCGGCGCAGAACCAGGATGCGGCCAGTTGGACCCCCATAAAATCCGCTGCGGGTTCGCGGCCACGAGCGCGCGGGCCAGGGGAAGGGCATCCGCATAATCCGGCGGGTTCGAGACCGAATCGCCGGCGCCGGAAATTTTCACGTACGCCTTGCCCACTTTCACGAGGTTTACCATCGCGGCAAACCCCGGCTGATTCACGCCGGCCGATCCGCGCGCCCCACCAAAATGATCGAAGACGACGGGAACCGGCGACGCGAGCAGCTGCGGCGCAATCGCCTCGATGATTTTGAGGGACGTGTTGAACTGGACGTGCCACCCGCGCGGCTTCGCGCGATTGGCCACTGCCTGAAAGGCCTTGAGCGCCGCGGCCGGCTCGTTGATCCCGACCTGCGAGAGGTTCAGCCGAACACCTCGTATCCCGCCGCTCTTCGCCATGCGATCGAGCTCGGCGTCGGTTGTCTTCTCATCGATCACCGCCACGCCTCGCGCGCGATCCCCAAGCTCGCGGATGGAGTCGAGCGTGCAGGTGTTGTCTGTGCCGTACACGCTCGGTTGGACGATGATGACGCGATCGAGATGGAGCGCGGCGAGGTGCGGCTTCAGCTCGTCGACAGTCGCGGTGTCAGGTGAGTACGTCCGGCCCGCAAACAAGGGATAACGATCCCGCGGGCCGAACACGTGCACGTGACAATCGCAGGAGCCGCGCGGCACGTCGAACGTGACCTTCGTGGACGGCTGCGGGCCCTTCGCGAACAGCGTGCCGGCGCCTCGAAGCAGGCCGGCCGTTCCAGCCATCAGTCCGCCAATCAGAATCTCGCGACGCGTCGTCATGAATCACTCCGGATCAGAATACGAATTTTGCACCCAGCTGAATCTGCCGTGGCGTCCCGACGATGGCCGTAATGGTTCCGGCGTTCGCCGCACCGATGGCCGCATTCGGCAGGTCGAACTGCGGTGTGTTGAACACATTGAAGATCTCGGCGCGGAATTGCAGCCGCTTGCCCTCGGTGACGCGGAACTCCTTGAACAGCGAGAAGTCGAAGTTCACGCGGCCCGGCCCATAGAGGATATTGCGGCCCGAATTACCGTAGGTAAACTGCGCCGGCGTGACAAATGCTGACGTGTCGAACCACTTATCAACGGTTGGGTCCGACAATTTGCCGTCGCCGATGCGGTCGGGACGTTGGCCGGTGCCCGTATTGATCGTCGTCGTATTCAGCGTGGGCGTAAACGGCAGCCCTGTCTGAAATGTGTTGATGCCGTTTACCTGCCATCCGCCGAGCACGTTTTCCGCGGGGCCTCCGCCATTCAGAAATTTGCGTCCTTCGCCGAAAGGCAGCGCATAGTTCCAGGCGATCGTCAGGCGATGGCGGATGTCGAACGGCGAGCTGCCGCGGCTCGCGAAGCGATTGAGCGGGTCCTGTGGCAACGGTCCGTCCGCGCCGCCGCCAAAGCTCTGGCCGACCGTGTCGACTGAATGGCCCCAGGTATACGACGCCAGGCCGTTCAACCCATGTGTCAGACGCTTTTGTGCGGACAATTGCAGCGCGTGATAGGACGCCAGGCCGTCGGAAACGGCCCAGTTCACATCGGCGAGCGTGGGCCGCACGGCGAAAAACGGCCGGCGATCGTTCACCGCGCCGGTTCCCGGCACCGCTTGATTCAGGTTGTACGTCGTGTCGAGGTGCTTGCCGATGTTCCCCACATACGACACCTTCAGTAACAGGGCCGAAGGTAATTCGTGTTCGACGGTCAGGTTGAACTGTTCGGCGTAGCCGGGCTGATAGTTCGGATCGACGCCGATCACGCTGCCGGTCGGATTGTCGGCAAGGCTCAAATCCATCGGCGGAATCACAGGGAAGCCGTCGGAAACGCGCCGCGTGACGAACTGCGTGCCTGGGTTGAAGCTGTAGATCGGCCCGAATGGCACGTGGCGATGCAGCCGCAGCGCAGCACCGCCGTTTCCCGGCGTGTTCCAGAAGAGACCGCCTCCGCCGCGGACGACGGTGTGGTCCGACGCCTGGAAGGCGAACCCAAGGCGCGGCGCAAAGGCCTTATAGAAGGTTTTCACGCCTGCCGACCTGCTCACGCCGTTGCGGCCGGCGACGAGGACTTTGGCGGTTGCCGGATCGAAGTTCGCCCACAAGTTGTCGTTTTCTGTGAACGGTGTATCGAGCTCGTAACGGATGCCGAGGTTCAACGTCAGCTTTTGCGTCGCGCGCCAATCGTCACCAACGTAGGCGCTGTACTCGGTGCTGCGCATCCGCACATCGGACGCCAGCAGGTAATCCTGCTCGATCAAGCTCGGCGCACCGAGCAGGAACGAGGCCATCACATGGCCACCCGTGTTGTTCGCCGGGTTGTTGGTGATGTTCGGCGAGAAGTTGAAGCGTCCGTTGCCGCGATTGGTCTGAAATTCGCCCATGTGCCGGCGGCGGATGTCGAACCCGGCTTTAAGCGTGTGCTTGTCGCCGGCGTAGGTCAGGTTGCTGACGAATTGGAAGGTCTTCTCGTGCCGGAAAATCGGTAGTGAGCGGCTCTGACCGATGCCCGCGTAGCCAGATGGACTGAAGATCGAGATGCCGTCTTGTCCATCCTGCTGGTTCGCGTTCGGGACGCCGAGCTGTTCGCCGAGCTGATCGCCATTGACCACGCCGGCCTGGGTGAAATCCAGATTGAAGTGGTTGTAGCCCCCGCGCGAGTCCAGAAGCAGGCGCGAGGAGAACACATGCACCCACCCGAACACCGCGTGCTCGGCGAGCAGATCTGAAGGGCCCGCGAACGAATCTTCATTGCCGAGGCCGACGGGTTTCGACACGCCGGGAATTTGAACGGCGTCGAACGTGTAGGGATTCACCGTGGACGTCTTCGACCAGGAATAGCGCGCGAGGAAGTTGTTCTTTTCGCTTGGCGTGTGATCGACGCGCACGTCGAACTGATTCCAGTCCTGTGTGCGCGCCGGCGTCGTGACCAGATTGTTGGTCAACGCCGCCGTGGCCGGGAGGGGGTACGCGTTCATCAGCTTGGCCGCCACCGGGTCCCAACGGTTTTGCGGAATCACATTCCCGGGAAAAGCCTGACGGCTCAGCGCCCCACCGGCGCCTACCACTGTCGTCAGCGGATCGTAGATCGTCCCCACCTCGCTGAAATCGCCCTGCCGCATCTTCAAAGTCGGCACCGTATTGACGAACACGCGGCCGAGCGTTTGACGGAAGCCGTCGTAATCGCCGAAGAAGAACGTCTTGCCCCTGATAATCGGTCCGCCAAGCGCGCCGCCGAACTGGTTTTGCTTGAATGGCGGCTTCGCTTGGCCCGCGCGGTTGGCGAAAAAGTTGTTCGCGTCGAATTTGGCGTTCCGCAGGAACTCGTAGGTCGCGCCGTGAATCGTGTTGCCGCCCGACTTGGTGACGACGTTGATCTGGCCGCCGGGATTGCGTCCTTGATCGGCGGAGTACAGGTTGGTCTGAACCTTGAATTCCCTGATCGCCTCCACGTTCGGGCGCAGGACGGTCACCAGCGTCAGGCGCGTGTTGTTGTCGATGCCGTCGAACAGATAGTTGTTCGAGTTTTCCCGGTTGCCGTTCACGAACAGCTCGGTGCCGGGCCGGAGATCGTCGGGCCGCGTTCCGCTCATGATCGTGCCGCGCATGCCGGAGCCCGCGCCCGAGACGCCGGGACTCAACGTGGCAAGCTGCACGAAGTTGCGTCCGTTGAGCGGCAGATCCTGCACTTGTTTCTCCTCAATCACCGCGCCGAGCACAGACGACTGGGTTTCGAGGAGCGGTGCGGTGCCTTCTATCACAACGGTTTCGCTGACGAGGCCGACTTCCAGCTCGAGGTCAACCTGCGCGCGCTGATTGACTTGCAACTCCACACCCGTGCGCTCGACCTTGCGGAAACCCGGAATTTCGGCGGTCAGCTTGTATCGGCCCGGCTGCAGCGAGGTGAATATGTACGTGCCGCTCTCACCAGTAGTGGCTGAGCGGGTGACGCCGGTGGCTTCGTTGGTTAAGGCAACTGTCACCCCGGGCATGACGCCTCGGGTGGTGTCTCTGATCGTCCCGATGAGATCCGCCGTTGTTACTTGAGCGTCTGCAGGGACCGCAGAGAGTAATAGCAAAGAGCCCAGGACGAGGAGTCGCGAAAAGTGCGCGTGCCACAGTCTCATAGCCGTCCTCCAAATTACTCGTTTGTGGTCCTGCCGAGTTAGCCCGTATTGTTGGTGTGAGCGACACGATAATACCGATGCCAACCCAGGGACAACACATATCTATATAATCCCGTCCGATTGCTGATCCCTCGCCAGAGGTGGAAGTACGGCGTTGCAGCGGCCGTCATCACCGTCTCGGTTGCACTCGTCGAATATGCAATGGGCCGCCTGCCAGTGTGCAGGTGCGGTTACGTCAAGTTCTGGCACGGCATCGTCTACAGCTCTGAAAACTCCCAACACCTTACCGACTGGTACACGTTTTCGCATGTCCTCCACGGCATCGGGTTTTACTTGCTGTTGTGGCTGGTTGCCAGACGTCTGAGCCCTGGTGCGCGGTTTGTGGTGGCGGTGCTGCTGGAGGGGACCTGGGAAGTCGCCGAGAACACGCCGTTCATCATCAACAGATATCGAGCGGCGACGATCTCGCTCGATTACTACGGCGACAGCATCATCAATTCATTGGCCGATATCGTGGCGATGATGCTGGGGTTCTGGATTGCGCGAAGAGCGCCGGTGTGGGTGAGTCTCGGCGTGTTCATCGCCGTCGAGGTGGCGCTGGCCGTGATGATCCGCGACAACCTGACGCTGAACATCCTGATGTTGATCCACCCGTTCGAGCTGGTGAAGCGCTGGCAGCTCGGCGGTTGAGACGACCCGTCAGGGTTTTGGCGCTGCGTCTTTCCTTCGCGGCCGCTGGCGCTCGTGCTCGTGCTTGTGATCGGGCGCACTATCTTCATCCAGCACGCATTCGCCGCACAGGATTGCGTAGGGGATATCGTCGAGGATGATGTTCGCCCTCCGATCGCGCAGGATCAAATGCCCGCCGACGAATCGATACTCGAGCCCCTCGGCGAGCGGCGGCAGCAGTTGCAGCACGTTCGGGGGCATCGTCGAGACAGGCTTGTCTTTCGGATACGTGCCGTTCAGCTTGAACTCGAATGCTCCGGGGTTGTCGTCCTGAATGGAGGCCATCGTGTCCTTGTCGACCTCGATCGTCAGCATCCTCTTTATCTGCGTCTGCAGCGGGGGTGCGAAGATATCTCCCTGACGCGCCGCCGCGCGCGCTTCGCGGATCTTCCTCGCAAGGGCACGTTCCGCGTGAGTGATCTCGTCGGGGTTGGTGGTGACCCTCAACGGTGGCAGGCCAGGCTCCAGGCTGGCCCTGAAGTTCACATAGCTGTTCAACCGGGTTGTGAATGTCGCAAGTTCGGCGGGATCAAAATAGCCCGAGATTCTTACGCGGTAATCCGGGGCCGCGCCCTCCGCCGATTGGCGGATGGGAGCGGGTTGCTCCTGCCCGCGCGCTGCCGGAACCAGAACCAGAGTGAGCAGCAGACAAAGGAGAGAAATGTGTGTCGTTCGCATACCTTCCAAGCTCGCTTGAAGCACAAGACAGGATATCAGTTTGCGCCCGGCGGGGGAGTCGGGTGTATTCTGCACCAGCCAGCGCCGTTCCGGCTGGGGCATCAGGAGGCTATCCCATGCGTGCGCGTGCCGCGTTTACCCTTGTGCTGTCACTCTTCATGACCCCGTGGGTCGTCGCGCAGGAGCCATCACTTGACTACGAGTATTTCAAGACCCGGGTGCAGCCGATCTTCGTTGCCAAGCGCACCGGCCACGCCCGATGCGTGGCCTGCCATATAGCCGGAACGCCCATGCGGCTGCAGCCGCTCTCGCCCGGCAGCGCGAACTGGAACGAAGAAGCCACCAGGAAGAATTTCGAAGCGGTCCGCCGGATGGTTGTGCCCGGCAGCGCGAAAAGCCTGTTGCTGATTCACCCGCTCGCCGAAGAGGCCGGTGGCGATTTCTTTCACAATGGCGGCAAGCACTGGGCCTCGCAAAACGATCCCGAGTGGCAGACCTTGAAAGCCTGGGTGTTAGGACAGACGTCTGGAGCCGCCAAATAGCAGTTGTGTGAAGGAGCTGACGCGATGACGACCAAACATTCGATTCGCTTGCACCTCGCCGTCCTGGCGGGGATCGTTCTGTGCGCAACCTCGCTCGCGGCTCAGAACAAGGTGCGCATCATCCAGACCAACAGCGCGGGAGACAACGTCCATGTGATCGATCCAGCGACGAATAAGGTCGTCGGCGTGATCTCAGGCATCGAGGCGGGCCATGGCGCGGCGGCCGCGCCCGATGGCAGCCGCATCTACGTCAGCGACGAGGCGGAAAGCTCGCTCGATGTCGTCGACGCGAAGACGTTCAAGGTGACCAAACGCATCCCGTTGAGCGGCCATCCGAACAACATGGCGGTGAGTCCCGACGGCCGGCGCGTGTATGTCGGGATCATCCAGGACCCCGGCGGGGTCGATGTGATTGACACGGCCTCCCTTCAACGAGTGAAGACCATCCCGACCAAAGGCACGATACACAATGCGTATGTGACGCCTGACGGCAAGTATGTGGTGGCCGGATCCATTCAGCGCAAGACGGTAAACGTGATCACTGCCGCAACAGAAGAGCCGGCATGGACGCTCGACATGGATTTAGGCGTGCGCCCGATGACCTTCAATACGAATCCCGACGGCTCGACCAAGTGGATATTCGTTCAGCTCAGCGGTTTCAATGGTTTTGCGGTCGTGGATTTTGCGACGCGCAAGGAGATCAATCGCATTCAGAATCCCGATCTGCCGCCAGGAAAATCGATCGTCACCGCAGGATCCGATCCGTCTCACGGGATGGCGGTGACCGCTGACGGAAAAACGCTCGTCGTCTGCAGCCGGTTGAACAATTACCTTTACGCGTACTCGCTGCCGGAGTTGAAACTGCTGGGAGGCGCCGAGCTGAACGGAAAAGGGGCGGGCTGGGTGACGCTGACGCCAGACGGCAAGACAGCTTATGTGGCCAACCCGGTGACGAACGACGTGTCGGTTGTCGACATCAAGTCTCTGAAGGAAGTGGCGCGCATCCCGGTCGGGTTTGTGCCGAAGCGCAACTCCACGGGCATGCTTCAATAGAGGTGCGACGGGTGCGAGGCGTGCGGGCTTCGGGCTTCGGACTTCGGACAGAATTTTGGATTGTGTGATTGGAGATTGAAAGATTGATTGGTTGATTGAAGGATTGAGGATTGGTGATTATGGATTCTTCAGTCCTCAATCCCCAATCTTCAATCAACTAATCCCCAATCCGCTCAATCTCCAATGCACGTTGTATGGGCCAGAAGCCCCGTTAGAATTCCACGCGCAGCGTGTACTGCAACTGCCGGCCGAAGTACGCGTCGGCCTGCCGGACGACCTGCCCGAAGTTCGACTCTGAGATCGTCGTCGAGGGCAGGAACCAGTTCATCCCGTTCAAGAGGTTGTACGCTTCGAGCCTCGGGTTGAGCGTCACGCTGCCCTTGAGCGGTATGCGCTTCGACAATGCGAGGTCCACGTTCTTGTAGTTCGGACCTTTGAGGTTGCTGTACTGCCACGGATTCGTGCGTCGCGTAAACGCCGGCAACGTGCGGAATCCGCTCGTGTCGAACCAGTACTTGCCGGCACCCACCTCGCCAATCATCTTGGGCGCCTCGCTCGGGGCAACCATACCGCTGAAGCGCAAATACTGCCCCGACTCGTAGCGGTAAATCCCGGCGATTTCCCAGCCGCCGACGACCGCGTCGAGCGCCCGGTTCATGCCGCTGCCGAAGCGCCGGTTGCGGCCGATTGGCAGATCCAGGACCGCAGAGACGTTCAGTCGATGGCGCGGATCCGGCGAGTCGATCCAGGTCCACTTACCATCGTACTCGTCCACGTTATCGTAGAACTCCTGACGCGAGCCGCGCACATACGCGTGTCCGATGAGCAGCGACAATCCCTGCTGGAATTGACGCTGCAGCCGCGTTTCGAGTGTGTGATACCGCGACGCGCGCCCGTTGGTCCAGTCCTGCATCAGGTTGATGTACTGCGGATACGGTTTCAGCAGATCCGATCGCGCCACGGTCGGCCTCGAACGAAGCTGCCCAGGGAACTGATCCACAGTGCCGTAGTTGAAGAACGGGTTCGGCACCGTCTGCGAGAGCTGCGCGCCGTACTGGAAGCTCAGCCGTGGATCCATCATGTTCAGGTTCTTCGTGTACCCGTCGCGGCTGATGAAGTTCGCGAGATAGGAGACGTCGAGAATCGTCCGTTTCCACAAGTCACGTTGCACCGACAGACTGATCCGATCGCTGACTAATGGACGCTGCCGGTACTCGTCCCATCGCACGTTGTCGCCCAGCCCTGTGTAGGTGCCGTACTTCTTCCCGTACGCCGGAGTCAGGCCCTGCGGGAAGGGGTCAGAGAGCCGCACCTGCGGCACGCCCTGCACGGACGGCAGAATGAACGTCGTCGGACTGTACGCCCCGAGATCGAGCGATCCCATCGTGTCGTTTTCGTCGACGAGCATCTGCGGCGTGAAGAACCGGCCATACCCGGCGCGGATCGCGGTTTTCTTGTCCACGCTCCAGGCGATGCCCACGCGAGGCATGAATTGCGTGTGCGTGGGATTGGAGTTGCGTGGATGATCCTCGTCGGTGAAGTAGAACGCCCCGTTGTAGAGGTAGCTTTTCTGTCCGGCCGACTGCGCCATGATCGCTTTCACGTCGGCGGGGATCAACGGATCGATGGCCTGCTGCATGCCGGGGATCGGCTGCGAGAGATCGACGTCGCGAGGCAGACGATACTCGGGATCGAACAACCCTCCTTCGTACTCCCACCTGATGCCCAGGTTCAGCGTCACGTTGTCGCGGAGCCGGAAATCATCCTGCAGATAGAGCGCGTACATGTTCGTGTCCGACTTCTGCATCGGGGTGTACTGCGCGCTCGAGTTGGTGGTTCCGGTGTCGTCGAGCGCACCCAGCAGGAAGCTGGCCCACGGATGGCCCACGCGCTGGAGGTTCGGGCTCGACGTCGTATCCGCCGTGGAATTCGCGTTCACGAAGAAGTTGTAGTACCTGAAACGGGCCGCCTCTCCGCGCTTCCAGCGCACTTCGGTGCCGGCCTTGAGCGAGTGGTTCTCGAGGTACTTGTTGAAACGCGCGTGCAGGCTGGAGCCCGTGGGGATCTGCCACCACGCGCTGTCCACGCCATACGTGCCGTAGTTGTTCATGTTGATCGAGGGGAAATACAGAATCGGGCGGCCATCGAGGTAAGGCTCGTACCACGCGTTCGACCACAGGCTGCGATAGTCGTTTGGCGCGAGGGCCATGTCGGGGTAATCGCGCTTGTCTTCCACCTTGTAGTACGCGCCACGGATATTAATGGCCGTGGTGGAGCTCATCGTGTAAACAGTGTCGCCGGCGATGTTCCAGCCATTGCGTTTGCTGCCTTGCGCGGATCGCAGCTTCAACGTGTCAGCTCCACCCGTAAAGTCGGGCTGGATCTGATCGGTCTGGAACCGGCTCACGCGACCGAACACTTTCCACTTGTTGGTGAGCGTCCAGTCGAGGCGCGAGGAGAAGTTCAGATAATCAAACTCGTACTCCTGGTTGTACTGGAAGTTATTCAAGCCCGTGAGGTCGTCGCCGGGGCCGTTTGGCTTCCAGAGACTGCCCATGAGACGAGTCGCGAGCGGATCCCATCGATCGCGGGGAACGATGTTGCCTGGAAACGGATCGCGAATGATGGTTCGACCGTCGGCCGCGAAATGTGAGGTCCACGGATCGTAAATCGTCCGAAGCGATCCGTCCCTGTTAAACGACTGCGAGAAATCTCCTTGCCGCTCCCGATCGGTCGGAAGCGTCATCGTCCTCGGCAGGACTTCGGTCACGCGCGACGACTCGATGCTGGTGAAAAGGAACGCGCGGTTGCGGCGCAGCGGCATGCCGATCGTACCGCCCGTCTGCTTGTAGGTGTTGTTGCTGTGCTGCCGCGACACGCGATTGGTCACGGCGTTCCAGTCGGGATTGCGTCCGACGAAATAGCCGGTTCCGTGGTACTGATTCGTGCCCGACTTGAGCGACATACTGATGATGCCGCCCGCGCTGTGGCCGAACTCCGCGTCGATGGCATTGGTTGCGACGTTGAACTCGGAAATCGCGTCCATCGGAGGCGTGTAGGCGACTTTCGGACCCGCTTCGAGCGGCGTGCCGTCGAGCAGCACGTCGTTCTTCCGGCGGGTGCCGCCGCCGATGTCCATATCGTTGCCGGCCCAGTGATGGTACGGCGACGTCTCGTTCTTGTTTCCCGCGTTGCGCACCACTGGGCTGAGATAGGCCAACTGAGTTGGGTTCCGGCTGATGATCGGCAGCGATTCCACCGCCTTCTGGTCGAGCGTGAGATCCTTCGTGCTCGTATTGAACTGGATGGCAACCGGCTGTACTTCAACCGTGACCGTCTCAGCCAGACCGGCGACTTTCATGGTGACGTCGGCGGTGACGTCGCCGCGTGCCTGCACGAGCACGTTACGTTGCACGACGGTCGCGAACCCGCTGAGCTCAGCGGTCAGCGTGTAGGTGCCGGGGTCGACGTAGTCGAAGAGGTACCGTCCTTCGGGCCCGGTGGTGCGCGTCACGGCGACGCCCGTCGCATCGTTTTTCAAGGTGACTTGCGCGCCAGGCACGGCGAGCTGCGTGTCATCGGTCAGGCTGCCTTGCACGCGTCCGCGGTATTCCTGCGCGAGAGTGGGTGTGACGACGAGCAGAACGGCGAGAGGTGCCCATATCCATCGAGGTCTCCAGGTCATGAAATCCTCCGTGTGCGCCGCGTGAGCGAGCGCGATGGACAAGCGGTGTGATTGAATGGCTAAGCTAAAAAACTTCACCGATAAAGTAAAGTGCTATTTTTCGCGCCGCCACGCACCTCGCTATCGCCTCGCGGTCCACGACGTCGCTTTGCCAGCTGTTGTGGCGATTCCCTCCATGCGTGTGCCGGCCACTCGGCCCCTGTACTCCGTGGCACCAGCGGTTAGCGTGATCTCGTCGCCGCGCAGCCGGCCGATCACGGTTTGTGTGCCGAGCGTTCCTCTCACGACCTGGTAATACTGTTTCAGGTTCATCTCTGCGTTGCCCATCCGCCACGTTCCGGCCACCTGAGCCGGGACGATGAGCAGATTTGCCGTGCACCAGTTGCTGCATGGAGCGCCGATGGTTTCGGAGGCGTCGGGATCCCAATCCGTCACGCTGAACGTGTTCAGCACGATTCGCGTCCCTGGCTTCATCGCGAGGAATGTGTTCTGAAGCTTGTCCAGGTTCTCGGGGACCAGAAAGAGGGCGAGGACGGTGGCCTTCGACACGTCGGCCTTGTACATGTCGCCCCGGACAAACGTCGCCTTATCGGCTACTCCCGCCGCCCTCGCTAATCGTCGCGACAGCTCAACGAGATCCGCGTCGTACTCGACGCCCAGCGCACGCGCGCCTCGCCGGGCCGCCGCAATGACATTTCGGCCGTCGCCCGAGCCGAGATCCATCACGAAGTCTCGTGGCGTCACGTTCGCCAGGTCGAGCATCTTCTCGACCAGCTCCGGCGAGGTGGGCACCCACGGAGCGTCTTTGCCGGACTGATTCACGGCGGGCACATTGGTCTGAGCAGACAATTCGCCCGGCTGCACGAGAGTCACGGTTACGGCGAGCAGTGTGAATCCCATTAACAAATGTGCAAGCACGGCACCCACTCTGTAACCAGGCCGGCGCCTGCTTGCACCGAAACCTTCGGTTTGCACGGCAATTGGGGGGTATGTCGATTGCTGAGGCATCACATCAACTAGCCTATACCCCCTTCGGTAACCCAGGTGGAGGCCTTCATGCGACGCATGTGGATCGGCGGCCGGGCCGTTCTCGTGAGCATCGGAATCGGGGCGATCGGCGTTCTTCTATTTTCCACGGCGGCGGCCGCTCAAGGCCGGCGTGCAGGAGGACGGGAAGTCGAGACCGCCAACGGCCGCGAGGTGATCGCGCGCGAAGTGCTCGTCAAGCTGCGCCAACCGAGCCAGGATGCATCGCTGCCGCAAATTGCGTCGGGCGTCGATGCAGAAGACGTCGTGCCGGTCGGGCGCTCCGGGCTGTTTCGCATCCGATCGCGATCGATGAGCGCCACGGCGCTGGCGAATGCGCTCGCACAGCGAGCCGATGTCGAATACGCAGAACCGAACTTCGTGGTGCGCATACTCAACGACCCGGCCGATCCGTCGTTTCCCCAGCTCTGGGGGCTGAAAAACACCGGTCAGTTCATCAACTGGTCGCCGGGCGTTCCCGGGGCGGACATTCAGGCCACTGAGGCGTGGGATCTCTCCACCGGCTCAACCGCGAACGTCGTAGCGATCGTGGATACCGGCATCGATTACACCCATCCCGACCTCGCCCCCAACATGTGGTCGGCGCCCACATCGTTCACGGTCACGATTGGCGGGCAGACCATCACGTGCGCGGCCGGCACTCACGGTTTCAATGCGATCACTCACACGTGCGATCCGATGGACGATCACGATCATGGCACCCATGTATCGGGAACGATTGGCGCGGCCGGCAACAACGGCATTGGCGTCGTCGGAGTCAACTGGACCGCTTCGCTGATGGGCCTGAAATTTCTCGACGCCGAAGGCAGCGGCACCGTCGAGGACGCGATCAACGCCATGGAGTTCGCGATCCAGGTAAAACAGATATTCGGTGCCTTGGCGAACGTGCGTGTCTTGTCGAACAGTTGGGGTGACTTTGAGTTTTCTCAGGCCCTGCTCGACAAAATCATCGTGGTCAACGATCACGACATGCTTTTTGTCGCGGCGGCCGGCAACCTCGGGATCTCCAACGATCTTCTGCCCACGTATCCCGCCAGCTTCAACGCCCCCAATATCGTTTCTGTCGCCGCGACGACGAACACCGATGACCGCGCGTTCTTTTCGAGCTACAGCGCAAACTCGGTTCATCTTGGGGCGCCTGGCCAGGATGTGTTCTCGACGATACGAAACAACTCCTATGCGTTCTTGAGCGGCACATCGATGGCTGCGCCTCACGTGTCGGGCGCCGCGGCGCTGGTGCTGTCGGTGTGCAACCTCAACACGGCGCTTCTGAAGGAGGTTCTGGTCAACTCGGTCGACAGTATTCCCTCCATGGCCTCCGTGACGATCTCGGGCGGGCGATTGAACGTCCTCGGCGCGATACGCGCGTGCACGGTGCCGCCGACGACGCCGGTTCTGACTGCCTCAGGGAGAGATTTCCAGGTCAGACTGTCGTGGTCCACCGGAACCGGTGGGACGAGCTTTAGAGTGAGGCGTTCCACAACCGCAGGTGGGCCGTATACCGTCATCGCCAGTAATGTGAAAGGGACGGCGTACGTCGATAGCGGCCTCGTCAACGGCACGACCTACTACTACGTCGTGTCCGGATCCAACATGGTTGGCGAAAGCGCCGACTCGAACGAAGCATCGGCCACGCCGAAGCTCTCCCCGGATCTCGTCGTATCGTCGTTTACCGTTCCAGGCAACTCCGGAGCCGGAGCGTCGCTGACGGTATCAATCACAACAAAAAATCAGGGCCCAGGAATTGCCGATCCGTCGGTGACGCGTCTGTACCTTTCGCTCGATACCGCTGTGGACCCTGGAGACACGGTACTCAACGGCGCGCAAGTTCTGTCCTCGCTCGCGTCCGGAGCATCGGTTGTCACATCGGTCACCTCGACAATGCCGCCGAATCTGCCGAACGGCATGTATTACGTCGTCGCGAAGGCAGATGCCGACGATGTGATGTTCGAATCGCTGGAGGGAAATAACACCCGCGCACGAATTGTCATGCTCGGCCCCGATCTCGTCGTCTCGTCCGTAACGCTGCCTGCCGGCGTCACGTCCGGGTCGACGGTCGCCGTGAGCGACACCGTGAAAAACCAGGGTGGTGGCTCGTCTCCCGCGTCCACCGTGCGGCTGTACCTGTCGGCCAATTCGACGATCGACTCGGGGGATACGGTGCTGGGAAGCCGAAGCGTCCCGAGCCTTGCGGCCGATGCGAGCTCGTCGGGTCAAACGACCGTGACGATTCCTTCGGGACTCGCAATGGGTATCTATTATGTGATTGCAGAAGCGGACTCCACGCAGGCCGTCGGGGAGACGCAGGAAACAAACAACACGGCTTCGCGAACCTTCCAGGTCGGCGCGGATCTCGTGGTCTCGGCCTTCACCGTTCCTGCGAAAGGCGGCGGGGCGGTAAGCGTGAGCGACACCACGACGAATTCCGGCACCGAATCGGCAGGTGCCAACGTCACCAGGTTCTATCTGTCGATCAACTCGACGTGGGATCCTGGCGATACGCTGTTGCAGGGCTTCCACAGCGTTCCTGTGCTGACTGCAGGAGCGGGGGATACGGCGACGACGACGGTGATCATTCCGGCGAACACGTCCACTGGCACTTATTACCTCATCGCAAGGGCCGACGCCGACGGCGGTGTTCCGGAAACACAGGAAGGCAACAACGTGCTGGCGCGCCCGATACAGGTCGGCGGCGACCTGATCATCTCAGCGCTTTCGTTCCCGGCAAAGGTAGGCGCCGGCGCATCAGCGCTCGTTACCGATACGATCACGAATCAGGGTGGCACGGACGTCGCTTCGTCGGTGACTCAGTACTATCTTTCGACAGATGCTCAGTTGACCGCC
>Ga0068859_100004111_pt1 | contig 14838 bp, 13 predicted proteins | sample KBSSwiS22_FD_66585 | JGI IMG/M metagenome (GOLD analysis project Ga0068859, IMG submission 66585) | Switchgrass rhizosphere microbial communities from Kellogg Biological Station, Michigan, USA - KBS Switchgrass S2-2 | ecosystem: Host-associated > Plants > Roots > Rhizosphere > Soil ...
GTTATTCCGAACCCAAGGGCAGATTCCCACGCGTTACGCACCCGTGCGCCACTAAGGCCGAAGCCTTCGTTCGACTTGCATGTGTTAGGCATGCCGCCAGCGTTCATTCTGAGCCATGATCAAACTCTCAAGTTTATGTACGACAAGGTCGAGGTGGAATTCCCTGACCAGGCCGCCATTTCTAGGAGCCGTTCCTGCACAAAATCATTTCACGTATGGAAACGTGTAAGGACATGTTTGGCCACCCACCGGAGCGAAACCCCGTTGAGCGGTCCATGGAACGGCTTGGCTTTTACCGAGCACCTTGCACCTAGAAGCTGCAAGACCCGGGGCCGCCGCCCACATGTCCCTTCATCTCGACTTACAATGTCAAAGAGCGCAAAAGACCGACGCCTTGCCGTACCCCTTTTTTCATCGGGGCGGCCATGCGCCTGGTTTTTGGTGACCGCTTCGCTGGTGGGCCGTTTCAGTGGCCCGCAGCGCCGCGGTGAAGGGGCATATATGTAGGGGTCCTCGGGGCGTCAACGCCTTTTTGCAATTTTATGTCGCGAAAGTTGAAATCGGCCCTGCAACCCGCAGAAAACTGCGGTTTGTGCCCATTCAACCGGGCGTCCGATATGACGGTTCCGTGACCCGAACCGCAGTGCAAACCCCGAATCGGTCCTCCGAATCGCTCGAGAATCGGGTGCGAAGCGCCGTGATGTGGCGCGCGGGCGCCCAGATTCTCGGCCCGTTCGTGACCCAGTCTGCGATTTACCTGACGATTCGGATCCTGAGCCCCCCGACCTCGGCCTGGTTGCAATGCCGCAGGCGATTCGCTCGTTGCCCAACCGCTGTGGCGCGCGCGCGCGGCGCGCCGGTTGTTCGGCATGGGGATCCTGCTGAAGACGCACTCGGATTGCGCCGGTTCCTCGCCGCATGCGCTGTAGCTGCGCATACCGCTGCGGGCGCTAGACCGCCTGGATATACTCGCGCATCGCAGTCGCTTCGGCTTCGATGCGTTCGATTCGATACTTCACCAGATCGCCGATCGAAATGAAGCCGGCCAGGCGCGTCCCATCGACGACCGGCAAATGTCGAATCCGCCGCCGCGTCATCAGCGCCAGCGCTCCCAGCGCCGATTCGCTCGACGAAACGGTGATCGCCGGTGCGGTCATCACTTCGCTGACGTGCCGATCGAGCGCCGAGGCTCCTTCGCGTTCGAGGGCGTAGATTACGTCGCGTTCGGAGAAGATGCCGGCAACGGCTCCGCCGTCCATCACTGGAACCGCGCCGATCCGCCGCTTGGCCAAAAGCGCCACCGCTTCCTTCACGGTCTGGTCGCCCGAGACCGAGATCACATCCTGCCCCTTCCCGCCGAGGATTGTTGCGATGGTCATCGCTTATGCTCCCGTGCTGGTTAGGCGGTTGATTATCGCACGAAGGGGCCGACATGAGAAGCATGCGCGAGCCGAACCTCGATGACCCGGAATATGCCAGTTTCGCCTGGGCGCGCTTCCGCCGCATCCTCGGCTGGATGACGACGCTGGCAGCGGCGGTGGCGCTGGGAGGCGTCGCGGTGCTGTGGTGGTGGATGGGCGAGATGCCGCTGGTGGTCGGTCTTGCCACAGGATTCGGCTTCTTTTTCACGATCGAGCTGGCCGCGGCGCTGATGGGGCTGATGTTCCTGAGCTCGGGGAGCGGCCATGACGCGCGGGTGGAGGATCCGCTCAAGGGTGAAGTCGACCTCGACTGAGCGCCTATTTCCGCGGAACCGCGAAATCGAATTCCGCCCTGCCGTTCGCCGGCACCGTCACGCGCCACGCCTTCTGGCCTTTTCGCTCGACCAGCCCGGCGTGCGGCGACGCCAGGCGCATCGGCAGCGTCAACTCGAACGTCACCGGTTTCGGGCGGGCGTTGCTGACCTCGACATGATAGGGCGCGCGATCGGACGAGACGGGTCGCGCAACGATGAGATAGCGCACGTCGACACTGGGCCCGACCGCCAATTCCACTTCATCACCGACCGCGCGATCGGCGAGCGTCGCTTCGCCCAGCAGCAGCGGTTTGCCAGCGCGATCCTGAAACAGCGCGACGCCGCCGGCAGGAAGGGGCAGCCCCAATCCTTTGCCCTCGCGGTTGTCCGCGCGAAGCACCCGCGCTGTGGGCGTGGAGGATGCGGGGCCAAAGAAGCTTGCGGTGTAGACGGGCTCGAACCGCACCTTCTTGCGGTCGATCATCGCAACCTGCTTCTGCGCCATCGCCGCTATGTTCACTCGCTCCGGCACGCGATAGAGCTTGAGATCGCCCAGTTCCTCCTGTTGCGCGATCATCGGAGGCGGCGCCGGGGCTGCCAGGACCAAGCCCGACACGCGATTCAGCCTCTGCGCGACATTCTTGTCCGCAAAACCTCCGATATCCTGCGCCTCGATCATCTCGGATGCCGGGGACACCGGGCGGTCGAAGCGCGGATGCGTGCTGGTGACGTCCATCGGCCAGCATTGCAGGCGTAGCGCGGGCAGCGACGGTCCGGGCGGCGCGACGTTGCGCTCCTTGTTGAGCCGGCCGGCCACCGCCTGGGTGTGCGCGTCGGCAAACCCCTGGCTCCCGCCGTTCGCGACGGTCAGCCACGCGAACAGGTCCACCGTCTCACCGTCCTCCGCAACGGTCGCGACATAATGTGCCGACCAGTCGAACCCTTGCGAAAGATAGGAAAGCTGGACGGTCACCATGGTTTCGCGGGCGCTGTCCGCAACGACCGACAGCACCGGCTTGGCCGACAGATCCGCCGGTACGCCGGGATAGGTCACGGCCTCGGGCAAGCCCGAGCAGCCCAGCGCCTCGACACCATCGGCGGTGGTGAGCACCACGCCTTGCCCCGGCCCCGCTTCGATCACGGCCTCGCCGGTCGTGACCTTGCCGGTCGCGCGATCGATGCGCCGGATCGTCACGCGTCGCTTGAGATAGGCATTGACCAGCGACGCCGGCGACAGCAGCCGCGCGTCGCGGTTCTTCTCGTCAACCGCCTTGGGCAGGCCCGTGACGATCGCCGTTTCGGGCATCATGCCTTCGGCTACGCCTTCGAAGCGGAGCACGAAGCGGCCGGCCGGCAGATGGACGGTGCGAGTCTCGGTCACCAGCGCATAGCCGCGCGGCCATTTGGCATCCATCGGCCCGTCGCCGCGCGCGGGATCGCGATAGAGCGTGACCGCGACTGCCTGCGGCTCGCGGGACATGACGACCGTCTGCGCCGCGGCGGGAACCGCCGCGCCCAGAAGCGCCGACAGGAGCAGCGCCGCGCGCATCGCTCAGAAGCGGGTGTCGAAGGCGACCGTAACCGACGCCTTGCCATTCGCCGGCACCGGAACTTTCCATTCCATCCGCTCCGCCGAGACGCGCTCGCCGCTGAGCGTCTGTTCGGCAACGCGCGTGTCGCCCCACAGGCCGTCCTGCGCCAGTTCGACCGTCACGGCTTCCGGCCGCGCGTTGGTGAAATCGTAGCGCATCGTCGACTTCCACCGGCTCGACGACTGACGCTCGCGCTTGACCACGGTCGCGGTGCCTTTGACGTCGAACGCGTCGCCGGTGCGGATCGCCATCTGTGAGCCCATCGGCGCGGCATCGACGCGGCTTTCGCCGATGAACTGGGGATCGCCGCGCGCGTCGCGCATATAGACACGGATCGTGCCCTGCGGCAGCTGATCGCCCAGCCCGCCTTCGCGCGCGGTCGAGAATTTGATCACGGTCGACGCGCTCCGCGGATCGCCGTTGGTGACGAGCCAGCCGTTGGTCCATTGATAGGTCTTGCGCGCCGCTGCGCCCTTCACGTCCAGAAAGCTGACCTGCTTTTGCTGCGCGTCGGCGATCGTGGTGCGCGCGGGCAGCGGATAGAGATAATAATCGCCGAGTCGTTCACGCGTGCCGCTCTCGGTGCCGGCCTGGTCGATCGTCGGCGCGCCTCGCGGGAAGCGCTGGGGCGGACTGCCCGGACTGGCCGGACCGCCGGCGACGAGCAGCACATCGGCATTGGCGTAGGTGGTGCCGCTGGTGTTGTTGAGCGTGATCCAGCCCTGGACATCCGCGGTATTCTTCACTTCGTCGAACAGCATCACATAGTCGCTGGTCCAACCAAGCCCCGGCGTCAGATAGGTCAGCGTCGCGGGGACGCGGCCTCCGCGCGCGACCTGCAGCGTCACCGACAACGTGGGCCGCGCGCGCAAATTGGGCGGGACCTTGTCGAACACCACGCGCACCGGCAGCCCGTCGTCGCGCAGCACTTCGATGCGATCACCGATCTGGAGCACAATGCCGCCGTTGGCCGCGAGCACCTTGGCCTGCTCGCGCGTCTCGACGCCGGTCGCGGGATTGGTGCGAACGATGGTGATCATCGATCCGACTGCTTTTTCCATCAGCTTGTCGGGCGAGAGTAGGTCATAGTCGAAATTCTGCTCGACGATGCCGATGCCTTGGCCGGACAGCGTGACGGTCTCCGGGCGGATCTGCGCCGAGACATCGGGAAAATCCTGCCGCGTGCGTCCGGCGGAAAGATCGAGCTGGCGCACGTCCTGCACCAGCGACTGACCATTGTTGTAGATCGTGACCGCCAGATCACCCTGGGCGGTCTGGCCATAAGCCGGCGCGGCCGCCGCCAGCGCGACGAGCCCGATTGCAACCTGGCGCATGCTTGCCTCTCCCGGTGATTTCCGAAAGGACACTAAAGCGCAGCGAAGCTGTCGTCTTGCTGAACTTCGACCGGATCGTCGTCGAGCCAGGTTCGCGCGGTCATCCGCTCGCGGAAACCGCAAAAAAATGGCCGGTTCCGCGCGTGCGGAACCGGCCTCTTGTCTGATCCGTCGCCGGGCGTCAGGCCGACGGTGCGTCGCTGTCCTGCTTGCGCGGGCGCCCGCGGCGGCGCGGCTTGATTTCCTCGATCGGCTCGCCTTCGAGTCCGAACGCTGGCGGAAGCACCGCAATGTCGATCGCGTCGGTGGGCGGCGCGGCCTCGGCAACCTTCACCGGCTCGGGCGTGGCTTCGCGGCGTTCGCGATTGGCGCGGCCGCGGGTGTTGCGCCGGCCGGCTTCGCGATTGTCACCGTCACGAACTTCGGCGCCACGCTGCTCGTTCGCCTCACCGGCATCGTCGACGCGGTCGTGCTCGCGGCTCTCGCGATTGTCGCGTTCACGATTGTCACGATCGCGTCCATCGCGCTCGCGATAGTCGCGCGCTTCGCGCTGGTCGCGATTGTCGCGCGGTTCACGATTCTCGCGGGTTTCGCGCGGTTCGCGATTCTCGCGCGGCTCACGAGCTTCACGCGGTTCGCGGTTGTCACGTGGTTCGCGATAGCGCTCGCCGTTCGCATGACCATTCACATAGCCATTGCGCTGCTCGCGCGGCGCGTCGCGCACGTCGAGATCGTCGCCCTCGCCGTCGAATTCATATTCGTCGTCGCCGTCCTGCGACTGGTCGCGCTGTGGGCGGTTCTGCTCTTCGAAGCGCGACCGGGTCTCGCTCAGCACGCGGAAATAATGGTCCGCAAACTGGAGATAATATTCCGTGTTGACGCGGTCGCCCTGCATCTGAGCGTCGCGGGCGAGGTTCTTGTACTTCTCGAGTAGCTGCGCCGCGTTGCCGCGCGCGCGATTGTCGATACGGTTGCCATTGCCCTGATTAGGGTTGCCACCCTGCGAGCGCTGTCCACCGCGGCCGCGACGGCGGCCGTTTGCCTGACGATTATTCATCAAGGTTACGTTGTCCTGTCAAAACCCGTCGATCACTCCGACCTCGGATGCGTGTACCTCTGCCCGCCGAACCGGATTTTCACCGGCGCGACGCACTTGCCATGGCCGCCGGACTGCAGCAGCGCTCATGACGATGGATTGGGCGCAGCCCATCACCAGCCTGATTTCAAAAGCTTGGTAGTTGGTGCCCTGCCCCGTGGCCGTCTTAGCCCGTGCCGCACCATTATCCAAGCATAAATATGTGACGTTTTCGTGTGGTTTCAAGACACGGCCAACGCCCTGGCACGCCCTTCTAGATCATATTTTAGCACGCCCACCAACCCTGTGATGCGCACTAAGGATAAAACCGGATCGGCCTGTGTCCAACCGATCTCGAGCACGGCGGTTCCACCGGGCGCGAGCAGCCGCGGCAATTCGGGGATGATCGCGCGATAAGCGTCGAGCCCATCGGCTCCGGCGTAGAGCGCGGCAGGCGGTTCATAGTCGCGGACGTCGGGCGGCAGCGGCTCGTCGGCGGCGATATAGGGCGGATTGGCGAGGACCAGATCGAACGGGCCGACGACGCCTCGCGCCCAATCGCCGAGCTCGAAGCGGGTGCGATCGGCGATCCCGAGATCGCCGGCATTGCGCCTTGCGTAACCGAGCGCGGTGTCCGAGCTGTCGATCCCCAGACCCTGCGCCTCGGGCCACTCCGCGAGCGCCGCGAGCAGCAAGGTGCCCGGCCCGGTACCGAGATCAAGGATCCTGGTTGGCGCGCGACCGGCGAAATGCGCCACGGCCGCTTCGATCAAAGTCTCGCTGTCCGGACGCGGGATCAGCACGCCGGGGCCGACGTGGAGATCGATCGTCCAGAAGGCACGAGTGCCAGTGATATAAGCGATGGGTTCGCGTCGCAGCCGGCGCGCGAGGAGTTCGGCGAAGGGCAGCGGGACGGGATCGTCGAGATAGGCCAGGAGGAGTCGTTCGCGGCTGGTGCCGAGGGCATGCGCCATCAGCAATTCGGCGTCGAGGCGGGGTGTGTCGCTGACGGATTCGAGCTGGCGCGCGGCCTCGGCAAGCGCACGACGGATCACTGGCGATCAGGCCGCATCGAGCTGCGCGAGCCGCTCCGCTTCGTCCTCGGCGATCAGCGCAGAGAGCAGTTCGTCCATTTCGCCTTCGAGAACCTCGGGCAGGCGGTGCAGCGTCAGGTTGATGCGATGATCGGTGACGCGGCCCTGCGGAAAATTATAGGTCCGGATCCGCTCCGAGCGGTCGCCCGACCCTACCATCGATTTGCGCGTGCCGGCGCGCTCGGCATGGAGCCGCTCGCGCTCCATCTCATAGAGCCGCGTGCGGAGCACCTTGAGCGCCTTGGCCTTGTTCTTGTGCTGCGACTTCTCGTCCTGCTGGATCACCACCAGTCCGGAGGGCAAGTGTGTGATGCGCACCGCGCTGTCGGTGGTATTGACCGACTGGCCGCCCGGCCCCGACGAGCGGTAGATGTCGATGCGCAGATCCTTGTCGTCGATCTTGACCTCGGCCTCCTCGGCTTCGGGCAAGACGGCGACGGTCGCGGCGCTGGTGTGGATGCGACCCCCCGCCTCGGTGACGGGAACGCGCTGGACGCGGTGCACGCCGCTTTCGAATTTCAGCCGCGCGAACACGCCGGCACCGGTCACGCTCGCCACGACTTCCTTGTAGCCGCCCATCTCGGCGGCACTGGCGGAGATCAGCTCGACCTTCCAGCCGCGGCGGTCGGCATAGCGTTGGTACATGCGGAACAAGTCGCCGGCGAACAGCGCCGCTTCGTCGCCGCCGGTCCCGGCGCGGATCTCGAGCATCGCCGCGCGCTCGTCGGCGGCATCCTTGGGCAGCAGCGCGAGCGCGAGCCTGCGCTCGGCGTCTTCGAGCTGCGCCTTGTTGACGTGCAGTTCATCCTCGGCCATGCGACGCAGCTCGTCATCGGACTCCTGCGTCATATAGTGCAGCGATTCCGCCTCGGCGCGCAGTTGCCGCACGCGGTGCGCTGCGGCGGCGACCGGCTCGAGCTCGGCATATTCCTTCGAGACCTGGACGAAGCGGTCGCCCGGCAAATCGCCGGTCGCCATCAGCGCCTGCAGTTCGTGATGCCGCGCTTCGATCGCGGCAATGCGGTCGGGCGGGATCCTCATGCCGCCGCCATATTCCCCGGCCAGGCAATGCCCGCGAGGACGCGCTCGACCGCGCCGCGGTCGCCATCGACGATCTTCAGCCGCGTGCTGGTCCGGCCGTCGGACTGGCCAAGCGACAGCAACATGCGCGGATTGCTCTTCGATGCCTTGTCGAAACGCTTGCGCGGCGAGCCGGTCGCGAGCAGCTCGGCGGCAAGGCCGGCGCGGCGCAGCGCCGACACCGCAAGAACGCCGTCGGCCTGCACCGCGTCGTTCTCGACCACGACGTAGACATCGATCCGCTCGGCCGCCGGCGCGGCGATCAGCATCGCCAGCCGCTCGATCCCGGCCGCCCAGCCGACCGCCGGCGTGTGCGGGCCGCCGAGGCTCTCCATCAGGCCGTCATAGCGTCCGCCGGCGATCACCGTGCCCTGTGCACCCAGCCGGTCGGTCACGAACTCGAATGCGGTATGGCGATAATAGTCGAGCCCACGCACCAGCCGGCTGTTGCGCTTCCAGGCGACACCGGCGGCGTCGAGCCCTTTGGTCACCGCTTCGAAATAGCCGCCGGCCTCGCTGGTGAGGTGCGCGTCGATGTCGGGGGCGCTGTCGGCGATCGGCCGGTCGCGCGGGTCCTTCGAATCGAGGATGCGCAGCGGATTCTTGTCGAGCCGCACCAGGCTGTCCTCGGACAGGTCGCCCTTGTGCCGGGCGAAATGCGCGACCAGCGCCGCACGCCAGGCGTCGCGCGTCGGCGCGTCGCCGAGCGTGTTGAGCTGGAGCGTGACGCCGTCGGCGATGCCGAGTTCGTGGAGCAGCTGGTCGGCGAGGACCAGCAGTTCGACGTCGGCACCTGGCTCGACCGATCCGATGATCTCCGCGTCCACCTGGTGGAACTGGCGGAACCGGCCTTTTTGCGGGCGCTCGTATCGGAATACCGGCCCATGCGTCGCGAGCTTGAGCGGCGCATATTGCTGCCAGCCCTCGGTCAGGAAGGCGCGGCAGATACCGGCGGTAAATTCGGGGCGCAGCGTGATCGAATCGCCGCCGCGATCCTCGAAGGTGTACATCTCCTTCGAGACCACGTCCGAGGTTTCGCCCATCGAGCGCGCGAACACGCCGGTCGCTTCGAACACCGGCAGTTCGGCGCGTTGGAAGCAATAGAGTTTGCGGACGCGCTCGAAGGTCTCGACTACCGTCGCAAAGCGGCGCTGGTCGTCCCCGAAAATGTCCTGGGTTCCGCGGATGCGGTTCGGTGTTTCGATACGGGCCATGGGTGGCGGCTATCTAGAGAGAAGGTCGCGCGAATGCCAGAGGCCCCGAACAAGGCGCCGGGGCAATGGCTGCAGGGCAATGGAATGCGCCAGACCTACTCTTGGCCGGACGTCAGCGTGCCGCTCCGCATGGCGAACCGGCTTTCGGCGCGGTCGGCAGTGCTCAAATTCACTGCGAAAAGCGGGTATGATCGTACACGTCGGCCATCGCTCGAATCCAACGAAGTTGACGATATTGACGGTCACATGCGGTTCGTTTCCGCCCCCAGTCTGCGCACTCCGCGAGAAGTTTCCGACCTCGAACACGCCGCACGCGAGCGCGACGCCCGGCCAAGCTGCGGCCACGGAGGCCGAGCCAAAGTTCTTGGTCTGTTCCACAGCTCGGGCCTAGGGACACTTCCCCTACATCGCAAGCCCAGCGGCGGGCCCCGGCGCTCACATCCCGGCGTGGCCGAGACATTGCACAAAGACCGGCGGCCAGCCCGAACGACGTGCGCCCTGAGGAAAATTCCTCCCCAGGGCAGCACGCCGTCAGCGCGCGCGCGTCGGGGCAGCGGCAACGGCGAGAGGAACGTCCTCGTCGATGTAGCCGCGGACGCCAGCGCCGAGCGGGAGCGTGGCGCTGGTACCGGTGGTGAAGAAGCCCGCGACAGGGACGAAGGCGACCGCGGCCACGACCCCGGCAGTACCCGTCGTCCCTTTGCTGTCGAAGACGCCACTCAGCCGGATCCGGCGGTCGCCGACCGACACATACATCAGCCGCGCCGTGATGCGGCCGGACTTGCCCCACATGCCCTTGTTGCGGACCTCGGTGATTTCGGCGACGGCGGGGCTGCCGGCGGGAATGACCGTGATGCCGTTGACCGTGACGGCTTCGAGCACTTCGAGATGCGCGAGATAGCCGGTGTTGAGCCGGTTATCCTTGGTGGTCACGTTCTCCGCCATCTTGAGCGAAATCGGCGTTCCCGAGCGCAGCATGTTGGGATTGCCGACCGGCGCCAGACCGACGACCATCGGCGCCGCAGCGGTTTGTGCGACGGCCGGCAAAGCTCCGCCGAGCAGCGCACACGCGAGTGCGCAGCCACGAATGATGTTCATGTTCGTACCTTCCCTTTGATGGACCGACTCCGGCGAGCCGTTGCGCCCATCAAGCGCGGCGCGGTCCGGAGGTCAAAGGGGCGACGTCGGATTTGTCGCTTCTTTAGCGAAACTTAGTCGCAATCTCGCCGAGAAGGACGCACGTCACTCGGCAGGTGCCAGGATGCCGCGCGCAACGCGTCGGTCGCGCTCGGCGCCCCGGCATTGGCGGCGCTCAGCGCGCGCTGGGCACCCAATTACCGTGGAACCCCGGCGGCACGACGTGCGGGATGCGGATGCTCGCTCGCGGTGCGTCCTCGAAGTTTCGGGAATCGAGAATGACGAGATCGGACGTCGAAGCCTCCGGGTCGATGACCAGCCCGATCAGCCAGCCCTCGTCCTCGCCCGCCTCGGCATGGGCCGGCACGAACACGAACTCGCCGGGGTGGCGATTGGCGCCGAAATCATGGACCTGGCGCGCGCCGGTCTCGAGGTCGTGCTTGAGCAGCGCCGAACCCAGGAACCCGTCGGTGAGCGCCATGGTATAGGCATAGCGATAGGACAGGCTGATGCGCCGCTCGTCGGGCCGCGGGAATTCCTGCGGTGTCGCGTCGATCACTTGCCGCACTACGCTGCGTGTCGCCGGATCGACGATCCAGCGCTCAAGGCCGCTGCGCTTCGAATCGGGTCCGGACTTGCTCGCCGCGAACATCGTCTCGTGCACCACCACGTCGAGCACCACGCGGCCATCGGCTGCGTCATAGGCATTGACGGTGTGGAAGACGTAGCAGGGGTCTGTTTCGCACCAGATCACGTCCGCCGCATCGCCACCGCGCGGCAAGAGGCCGATGCGCGCCACATGATCCGGGTTCCAGCGATAGGGGAAGCTTTCGCCGCGCATCGCAGCGGCGAGCGAAAAAGTCACCGGCAAATCGAGAAGGATCGCGAAGCGCTGCGTGATCGCACAATCGTGGATCATCGGCCCGTGCTCGACGGGTATCGTGACTTCGCGGCAGACCGTCGCGTCCGGCCCCACCACCACGTAGCGAATCGCTGCGGGATTCATGGCGTCATAGCAGACGGCATGCATCTCGCCGGTCAGCGGATCGACGTGCGGGTGCGCAGTGAAACTGCCATGCAGGCTATTGTCGAAATCGGTGTACCGCAGCGTCTCGAGCGTCTCGCCGATTTCCACCGGCGTACTGCCCGCTTCGACAAGCGCGTAGGTGCTCCCGCCGAAGCCCAGGACATTGGTGTTCACCGTGTCGAAAATGTGACGCGGCCCCGGCGTGCGCGGCTCGTCAAGCGCGTTGGTCACGGCTTCGGAGCGCACCCAGCGATTGCGATACCAATGCGCACGGCCGCCCGCGATCCTGAGACCGTGGATCATGCCATCGCCAGTAAACCAGTGATAATTTGCCGGATCGGCCGCAATCGGATTCGGCCCGATTCGCAGATAGCGCCCATCGAGCGCCGCCGGAATGGTTCCGGTCACCGCCAGGTCTTCGATCGTCAGTTCGTCGCGCATCGGCGTGTGCGCGCCCGTGAGGAATGGATTGGCCGCAACGGCTTCTGCATTGGGTTCGGCATCGAGAATGCTTGCCATGGCGCTATCCTCCACTAGATGTTGACAATGTTCACATACGACTTGATGGTAACAGTGTCAACATGACTGGGACAGGCAAGCAAAACTATCATCACGGCGACCTGCGCGCGGCGCTGGTGCAGGCTGGGCTGAAGCTGCTCGAGGAACGGCACGGCGACGATATCGGGCTGCGCGAAGTGGCGCGCGCGGTGGGCGTCAGCGCGACCGCGGTCTATCGCCACTTCCCGGACAAGGCAGCGTTGCTGCGCGCGCTTGCGGCGGAAGGGCTCGCCCGGCTCGCCACGGCGCAACGCACGGCCTCCGAAGCGGCGGGTGGCGGCATTGCGGGCTTCACCGCCACGGGATGCGCCTATGTGCGCTTCGCGCTCGCCCATCCCGCGCTGTTCCGCCTCCTATTCTCGCACCCGCCCGATCAGGACCCGATGACGGCGACGCGGGAACAGCTTTCCGAAGCTTTCCTTATGCTGCTCGCAAACGCCGCGCTCGTGGTCCCGCCAGACGCAAGCGCGGAGACCGTGAAGCTCGCAGCGCTCGACGCCTGGGCGCGGGTGCACGGCCTGGCAATGCTGATGCTCGATGGGCAGATCCCAAGGGACGATCGCCTGATCGACCGGTTGATCCGACCGCCCGAAGCGGAATGTTCGTGATGCGCAACGCGAAAGCCGCCACGCCCTTCGCGTCGAAGGCCGAGCGAAGCCGCGGCGCGCATTGCTGTCCGGGGGTAGGGAACGCGTCGCGGCCTCACTCTTGTTCGCCGGTTGGCGTCGCGCGCCTTAATGCCCGATGAAGCGTTCGGCGAGCGCATTGCAGTGCCCCGTTCGACGCGGAGTACGTCAGCTTCCGATCCCGATCCGCCAGAGCGAACCGCGCTGACGCTGTCCTCTCTCAGCAGGACAGACAGCCTCCGCCGCATCCGCCACAAGCGGAGGAGAACGAAGGAGTGCAACATCATGCTCGCCAACGACAAGGTCATCATCACGGTCGCGATCAACGGCGGAATGCAGCAGGATCGCGGGGGCGCGATCGTGCCCAAACAGCCGGCCGAGATCGGCGCCGCGGCAGCGCGCTGCCATGCAGCGGGCGCATCGGTGGTGCACGTCCATGCCCGCGCGCCCGACGGCAGCAACAGCGGCGACCCGGCAATCTATGCCGAGATCATTCGCGAAATCCGCCAGCGCTCGCCGATCCTGATCCAGACGACGAACGGCATCGGTGTGCGCCGCGACGCAGTGACCGGCGCGCTCCATTGGCCATCGGACAGCGAGCGGCTCGGACTCCTGTCAATCGAGCCGGCGCAGGACCTGTTCGGTATCGCCGGCGGATCGGCGGATTTCTACAATCCCGAGGGCGGCTATCCCGGCGAAACACCGTTCGTAAACTCGCCCGAACTGCTCAAGAGCACGATCCGCGCGGTCTATGCCAAAGGCTCGGCAATCGAATTCGAAGTGGTCGAAGCGAGTGCGTTGCACCGGTTGGCGCGTTATGCCGACGACGGCGTGTTCGATCGCGACCGCGACAACGTCTGGCTGCTCCACGGCGGCGGATTCGGCGCGACTCCACCGTTCGCGCGCAACATCATTTTCTCGATCGACGAAGGGCTGCGTCTCTTTCCCAAGGCGATCTGGGGCGTGACCGCGACCGGACGCGACATGTTCCGTATCGTCACTCTCGGGCTGGCCATGCAGTGCGACCTGGTGCGCGTGGGCTTCGAGGACGGGCTGTACCTGCCCGACGGCACCATCGCGCGCGACAACGCCGAAATGGTCGAAGCCGCGGCCGCGATCGCCGCGATCTACGGGGCACGTCCGGCGACCGTCGACGAGGCGCGTGCTCGCTTCGGGCTTGCCGCCTGAGCTTGCGCCGACGCGGCGGCCATGCTCCCATCGCAGCAACGCATGCGATGGGAGAGGCGAGTGGAAATCCGAAAGATCGAGGGCTGGCACGCGCCTGCATCGATCGGAGCGGCGTATGCGCGTATGCTACACGCCGCCGGCGGCGAGGCACTGGGGCCGGCGCTCCACGGCGCGCTGACTGCCGCGGTCACCGGCGTACGCCGCATCTATCTGTTTGAAACGACCGAACGGCACGCGAGCACACTGGCCTATTTCCGCTGCGAGCCCGAGCTCATCCCACTGCTCGCGCTCTACACCGATGCGTATCGCGGCGTGGATCCGCTGGGCCACGCCTATGCCGCGGCGCCGTGCCCGGGCGATCTCGCATTGCAACGCATTCGCCCGGACGACATCGCCTCGCCAGGCTTCCGCCGGCTGTTCTTCGACGATCGCGGAATCGTGGAGCGCATCTCCGTGATCCAACGCGTCGCCGGCGGCTGGCGGGGCGTGAACCTCGCGCGCCATTGCTCGGACGGCGTGTTGGACGCCGGCGAGATCGATGCGTTCGTTGCGCTGGCCTGGCTCGCGCTGCCCATGTTGGCACTCGGCCGGGTACGACGGGCACCGGCGCCGCACATTTTCGAGCTGGAGCAGCGGTTTGCCGGGCTATGCCCGAGCCTGAGCCCGCGCGAGCGGCAGGTCTGCGCGCGCGCGGCAATCGGCATGAGTGTCGAAGCCGCCGCGATCGACCTGAGCGTGGGACAGACCAGCGTTCGGACCTATCGCAAGCGCGCTTATGCGCGCCTGGGCGTGGCGAGCCCGCTCGAGTTGCTTGCGCTGGTCGCGCGCTGACGCGTTCCTCTGTTCAGCGCGGCCCGCTGGCGCTATCCAAGAGCGGCAGGTTGCGATACCCCTGCCGCGAGTTCGAAAGGAACGCATGCGCCGTTTCGTGCTCGAACAGAATATTCTTCGGTTCCGCGCTCGGCTGCACGGAATTCTTTCGACGCGCGAACGCGCGATGGTCACAGAAATGTTGCAAGCGGCGGAGCGCGATTTGGCGCTGCTACAGGCCGACGCGATGGGCACGCAGCGGTACCGGGGAGAGTTTCAGAGCATCCACGCGCGCGCGCGCCCGACCCCGCAGCTGGCAAGCCTGATCCAGAAGCATCTCGAAGCGGTCGAAATTCCGTCTTTGCTGT
>Ga0068859_100004113_pt1 | contig 14836 bp, 16 predicted proteins | sample KBSSwiS22_FD_66585 | JGI IMG/M metagenome (GOLD analysis project Ga0068859, IMG submission 66585) | Switchgrass rhizosphere microbial communities from Kellogg Biological Station, Michigan, USA - KBS Switchgrass S2-2 | ecosystem: Host-associated > Plants > Roots > Rhizosphere > Soil ...
AGTGAACGCCAGCAATTTGCGGCAGCGAGTCGAGCACTGCTGCGTCCGCAGCTTCAGTAACCGGTTCCGGATCGTTTTCAAGGATAAGGCCGGAGAACGGAACCGATGCCGCTGGCGTGACGGTCATTGCGTTGACCGGCTTCGTGATGTCCGACAAAACAGTACCTGGAACGGACCCGCCTCGTGCCGGGCCTGGCGTCTCCAAGGTGCGTTTCGGTGAAATCGTCTCCCCGGGCTTACCTAGGCCCCTGTTGAACGGCGTTGTCCCGGCTGGTTTTGGTTGGGCTTTCTTCAGAAGGCCGCGAGCCACGCGGAGAGTGCTCTTCGATTGTTCGACATTAATGGGTTTCGTGAGGACAAGATTCGCGCCAATTCGAAAAGCCTTGGCTACTCCCGCCTGTCCTTCGACGACTGCTACCGAGAGAGAACCGGCGTTTTGCTCAGAGTTCCGTGCCGCCTTGAAAAGCAGTGCGGCATCCTGCTCGTTCTGGCAATCTACCACCAACGCATGGAAATGATCCTCGCTGAGCCGTTCTACGGCAGCAAAAGACTCGCGCGCCACTTCCACGGTAAAATCAAGCTCACTAAGGACTTGCGTGACCAGACGCGCGGTAGTTTCGTCCGGGCAGAACAGTAAGGATCTGAAGCTCATGATCCATGGTAGGTACCTCCAGGATGCCCTCGCAAGTTACTGATGTCATTGGCCCAAGGCGTCAAAGCGGGCCATCGGGATCGCGCATCCCGCTGGCCGTGAAATTGGTCTGGACGGCGGTCGTGCTGATTTGGGCCGCCGCCTATTGGCATCAGTACGGCCTCAAGAACTTTCTTTATTTCTGCGATCTAGGAAATCTCCTGATCGCGCTCGGTCTTTGGCTGGAGAGCAGGTTCATCATTTCCTGGCAGGCCGTGGGTCTTCTGGTATTTCAGATCCTCTACGATATCGATCTGCTCGGCGCCTTGCTTTTCGGCCATCACGCTACCGGAGGAACCGAATACATGTTCGACCCCGCGATACCCCTGCCGGTCCGAGCGCTAGGTCTTTATCATTTCGTTGTTCCGATTCTGCTGTTATGGGCGATCCGTCGCCTCGGCTACGACCCCCGGGCATGGAAATGGCAGATCGTGCTCATGGTTGTGGTGGTGCCAATCAACTTCTTCTGGCATCCCGAAGACAACATCAACTTTGCCCGCGGGATCGGCCATGAGCAGCACCTCCTGCCGAGCTGGCTATATCTGATCGGGTATCTCGTCGTCGTCCCTCTGGTGGTTTACTGGCCGACGCATAAGGTGCTCGAACGCTGGTGCCAACCTAACGACGGTCCCGGGCATCTCGCTTGGCATGATCCGCAAACTGAAATCCGGTGAATACCGCTTGTACTCGCGAAAGAAGAATGCCAAAACGGGGAAGCGAAGGAACTTGGGAACCTTTTCTTCCAGAGCCGGTGCAGAGAAGCACGAGCGGGCGGTGCAGTTTTTCAAGAAGCGCTAAAGACCGGATCGCGAACGATCGAACGAACCGCCGTTTGTTAACCGAGCGCCAACTCCTTCGCCCTTTGCGCCGCCTTGACTACGGCTTTGATTAGTGTCACCCGCAGCTTTCCTTCCTCGAGTTCCATAATTGCATCGATGGTGCAGCCGGCAGGAGTCGTGACCGCATCCTTCAACAATGCCGGGTGATCACCGGTTTCAAGCACAACTGTCGATGCCCCCAAGGCGGTCTGTGCGGCAAGGAGTGTCGCTATATCTCGCGGGAGTCCAACCTTGACGCCAGCCTCGGCCAAAGACTCGAGAATGATGTAGATATACGCGGGACCGCTGGCGGACAGAGCGGTCACGGCGTCCATGTGCTTTTCATCTACAACAACCGTTCTGCCTACAACATCGAACAGCGCGCAGGCGGCGTCGACATGGGCCTTTTCCGCATATCGTCCTTTGCAAATTCCGGTCATGCCCTGACCGAGAACGCAGGGAGTATTGGGCATTGCTCGCACCACCGGCACTTCGGCGTGGAGCGCACTTTCAATTTGCGAGGTGTGCACCGAGGCGGCCACCGAGATCACAATCTGCTTGCCGTTGACCTTGCTGGAAATCTGCTCCATCAATTCCTGAACCACTTGTGGCTTTACGCAGACCAGGATGACATCGGCTCCATCGACAGCGGCTTGGTTGTCGGTGGTGACGGTTACCCCGAGCTTCTGCGACAGCTCTTGCGTGCGTCCTTCATGCGCGACCGTGGCCCGCACACGTTCAGGGGAAATCTGATGCTTTTCGACCAGGGCTTTGATGAGAATGCCACCCATTTTGCCCGCACCCAGCACTGCAATGCTTTTTTGGGAGAAGTTTGCGCTCATGTGCCTCCTCGGGGTAGCTGGGCAGATAGAGTCTGGCGCTCATTTCGGCCCATACTTTGAAGGAAAGTCGAAGATACCACAGCCCTCAGCACGAGATAGGCTGCTGCAACAGGTTGAAGCCTGAAGAGCCTACTCCCACTCAATCGTGCCCGGCGGCTTTGAGGTGACATCATAAACCACGCGGTTTACGCCATGCACTTCGTTGACGATCCGGTTTGAAATCGCCTTAAGCACTTCGTGGGGAAGCGGTACCCAATCGGCAGTCATTCCATCTTCGGAATGCACGGCCCGGATTGCGCAGGTGTAGGCGTAGGTGCGCTGATCGCCCATCACGCCCACCGACATCACGGGAAGGAGCACGGCGAAGGACTGCCAGATTTTCTTGTAGAGCCCGGCTTGCTTGATTTCGTTTACGACGATGTCATCACACTCGCGCAGGATTGCGAGGCGCTCGGGCGTGACCTCTCCGAGAATTCGCACGGCCAGTCCGGGGCCAGGAAAGGGTTGCCGTTGCAAGAGCTCTTCCGGCATACCGAGATCGCGCCCAAGCATGCGTACTTCGTCTTTAAACAGCTCTTTCAGAGGCTCGATGAGCTTCAATTTCATCTTTTCGGGAAGCCCGCCCACGTTGTGGTGAGACTTGATTACCTGCGAGGGACCGCGCACCGAAATGGATTCGATGACATCCGGATAGAGCGTGCCTTGCACCAGCCAATCGACCCTGCCTTCTTGTTTCTCGATGCGCTGGGCTTGTTCATCAAAGACCGCGATGAACTCTTTGCCGATGATCTTGCGCTTCTTCTCCGGATCCGTCACGCCAGCGAGTTTGATCAAAAAACGTTCGGTCGCATCGACCGCGACCAGATGCAAGCCGAGTTTTTCACGCAGGTTCTGCTGAACTTTTTCGAATTCGTTCTTCCGCAAAACTCCATTGTTGACGAAAACACATGTCAGCCGCGACTGACCTGAGTCGTCGCGTAACGCACGATCAACCAAGACCGCCGCAACCGCAGAATCCACTCCACCAGACAGCGCGCAAATCGCTCGCCCCGAGCCCACCTGTCGCCGAACGGCGGCAACCGTTCCATCCACGAAGTGCTGAGGCGTCCAAGATGGCTTGGCCTGGCATATGTTCAGAACGAAATTGCGAAGGATATCCGTTCCCAGCTTGGTGTGCCGGACTTCAGGATGGAACTGCACGGCAAAAAATCGTTTGTCCGCATTCTCGATTCCGGCGACTGCGCTCGGCGACCTTGCCACCAGCCTGAATCCGGGGGGCAGTTGCTCGGCTTCATCGCCATGCGACATCCAGACTTCTAGAGACCGTGGCAGTCCCCCTAGAAGCTCTGATTCGGAAAGAATCTCTACTTGAGCGTGTCCATACTCCCGGTGCTTCGCTTCTTTTACCTTGCCTCCCAGATGGTGGACCATGAACTGCAGGCCATAGCAGATGCCGAGCACAGGCACACCGAGATCGAAAACGCGCAAGTCGGCGCTGGGAGCGTCTTTGTCATAGACCGACGAAGGGCCTCCCGAGAGGATGATACCGATTGGGTTGTGCTTGTTTATGTCTTCAACCTTAGTGTTACAAGGAAGGACAACAGAAAAGACATTCTGCTCGCGGACCCGGCGGGCGATGAGCTGCGAATATTGCGCCCCGAAGTCGAGAACTACGATTGAGGGAGTTTCCACGAATGAGTTTCTCAGAATTTTCCCGCCGCTGTAAAGAGCGTTAGCCGATTGGTCCGCAAGGACCGCAGGAGAAGGAGATGGCTTCCGCCGTGCGAACAACAAAGAAGAACGCCGTGGAGGCCCGATTTATACAAGCGAGGGTAGATCGCTCAAAATCAATTCCTCTTGGTCGACCGAAGAGCTGCCGCCGTCGGGTCCAGGCGATGGCGCTCGTCGGCTCGCCATCCACGAGGGCAATTCTTCTTGTCCCATGGCCAGATATGCGTACGCGGTCAGTCGGCCGGTATAAAGGAAATCTGCAACCAAGGAATATCCGAGAACAACCGCCATGACTAGGGGCAAGGCCAGGGGATGGGCAATGGCGAACGCCACCACCATGAGAGCCGTTCCAACCGCGACCCCAAGAAAGGCAAGGTGAATGACGCCGAACACCGCACTGGCGCCCAGCATTCCCGCGCCATTGGACAGAAAAAGACCAAGTACCGCACCAATTGCGGTCAGTGAATCGTTTCCTTCCTTAACCACAAAAATTGCCGCGGCCGAAATTGCCCAGTTCAGGATCGCCCAGGCCAGCCAGATTAGAAACCAGGTCACGACGACCAGTCTCGCCGCATTCCCCAAGCGAATGTGCGTGGATGCCCAAAAGCTGCTAGCCATCAGAACTGCACCGATTGCAGCCACCTTGGCCGCCACTAGAGCCGCCGCGCGAAGAAAACTGAGAAAGAAGAGCGTACTCCTCGGACCCTTAATCTTCGCCTCCCAACCGAATTGCTCAAGAATGGATCGCATGATGGCCATCCTGCCAAGTGACGCCAGAACTATCCATGCCACCCCAAGGCCCAGTCCAAGGAGGATGCCTGCTTCGACGAGTCGAACTGAGCTGCCGGAGAAGATGCGCCGGATGGCTTGAGCCACCAGACCCGGTTGACCGGTGGAAAGCAGCAATCGATCAAGCGTGTGTACGGTAAGGGAATTGAAGTATACGAGAAGGAACGTAATCCCGAGCACCCAAGCTGCCGCCGCAAAGGTCCATCGCCATGCAATCTCCGCCAAAGGGATCAAGGGCCGGCGAAAAAGCAGTCGGAACCCAACGGCGGTAGGAGATAGAGGATTCATTTTCCGCGATACCCGCTCTTGCAATCGTGCACGTTCGCCTCCACATCATGGCTGCGAGCGCAGAGGCGGCTATTTCACGACAATGTTGACCAGTTTCCCGGTGAAGATCTTCTTCACGATCTGCTTACCCGTGATGAAGCTCTGCACTTTCGGATCGGCTAACGATTTCCGAATCACTTCTTCTTCGGTCGCGCCCGGCGCGACTACAATTTTTGACCGCAACTTTCCGTTCACCTGTACCGGGATCTCGATCTCATCTTCCTTCGCCAGGTCCGGATCGTACTTCGGCCACGGGGCTTTCAGCAGGTTGGCTTGCTCACCTAGAATCTCCCACAACTCGTGTGCGAGATAGGGAGCAAACGGGGCAAGCAGCAAAACCAAGTCGCGCTGCACAGAGGGAAGCAACCCCGGAGGCAATGGCTTGTCTTCGACCGCATACAGGTCATTCACCAATTCCATGATCGCCGCAATGCAAGTGTTGAAGTGCCAGCGACCCTGAAAGTCGTCGGTTACACGTTTGATCGTCTGGTGCAGCTTGCGTTGAATTCGCCGAGCTTCGGGAGAAAAGGCGTCCGGCGCACTGGCGGTCAGGGACTCACTTCTGTTGCGCACCACGAACCTGTATACGCGCCCCAGAAATCGTTGAATGCCCTCGATTCCCGTGTCCTGCCAGTCCAAATCGCGGTCCGGAGGCGACGCGAACAGGCTGTACATGCGCGCAGCGTCGGCCCCAAAGCGTGCGACCATCTCGTCGGGTGTGACCACGTTGCCCAGGCTCTTCGACATCTTCGCGCCGTCCTTAATCACCATGCCTTGGGTGAAGAGGCGCTCGACAGGCTCATCGTTCTTCACCAAGCCGATGTCGCGCATGAACTTCGTCCAGAATCGCGAGTAGATCAGGTGCAGGATCGCATGCTCGACACCGCCGATGTACTGATCGATCCCTTTGTCGCCGAACCAGTACTGAGCGACGGCCGAGTCAAAGGGAGCCTGGTCGTTGTGCGCGTCCGTGTAGCGATAGAAGTACCAGGATGAATCCACAAAAGTGTCCATGGTGTCGGTTTCGCGACGAGCAGTCCCGCCACACTTCGGGCAGGTTGCATTCAGGAACTCCGGCACACGCTGCAGGGGCGATCCGCCGCTTAGAGTAATCTCGACATCGTCGGGCAGAATGATCGGTAGATCCTTCTCGGCCACCGGAACCACGCCGTCCTTATCGCAATACACCATCGGGATCGGCGTTCCCCAGTAGCGTTGCCGCGAGATGCCCCAATCTTTCAGACGGAAGGTTACCGTCGCTTTGCCGAAGCCGCGCTGTTCGGCATAGGCCGACATTTTCTTAATGGCCTGTTCGCAGCTGAGTTCGCTGAACTCGCCCGAGTTGATCAGCTGCCCCCGCAAGGTGGTAAAGGGAAGGTCAGTCGAGAGCTGCGGGCTTACCGGCACAATCACCTGCTTGATCGGAATCCCGTACTTCTTCGCAAACTCATAGTCGCGCTCGTCGTGGGCCGGGACGCTCATGATCGCTCCGGTGCCGTAATCCAGCAGGATGTAGTTCGCAACCCACACCGGTACTTTCTCGCCGTTGTAAGGATTAACCGCAAAATGGCCGGTGTCTACGCCGTGCTTTTCAATGTTCCCGATATCGCCGGACTCTTTTGCCTTTGCTTGTTCAGCAATCAACTGCGCGACCTTCACACTCAACTCTGGATCGGCCCTCGCCAGTCGCTGCGTGATGGGATGCTCGGGCGCAAGCTGCACCGAGGTGGCGCCGAAGATCGTGTCCACCCGCGTGGTGAAGACCGTGATTGCCTCGCCGCTGCTGCCGTCCAACCTGAACTCTACCAGCGTGCCTTCGCTCCGCCCGATCCAGTTGCGCTGCATGGTGCGCACTTTTTCCGGCCAACCGGGGAGCCGGTCCAAGTCGCGCAGCAATTCGTCGGAGTAGTTTGTTGTGCGCACGAACCACTGCTCCAGCTCGCGCTGCTCGACGGGCGTGTCTTCGTGACGCCAGCAGCAGCCCCCCACAACCTGTTCGTTGGCTAGCACCGTTGCACACTTCGGGCACCAGTTGACCTTGCTCTTCTTGCGATAAGCCAATCCGCGTTCGTACAACTTCAAAAAAAACCATTGGTTCCACTTGTAGTAATCGGGCAGACATGTGGTCACTTCGCGTGACCAGTCATAGGCAAAACCCAGGCGCTTCATTTGCGCCTTCATGTTGGCGATGTTGCGCAGGGTCCACTCTCGCGGCGGCGTTTGGTTCTGAATGGCGGCGTTTTCGGCTGGCAAGCCGAACGAATCCCACCCCATGGGATGCAGCACGTTGTAGCCGTTCATCCACATGTAGCGAGCGAGCGCGTCGCCAATGGAGTAGTTGCGCACGTGGCCCATGTGCAGCGCGCCCGATGGGTAGGGAAGCATTTCGAGCACGTAGTACTTGGGCTTGGTGGAGTTCTTCTCGGCGGCGTAGAGCGAGGCGTCCTGCTGCCAGCGCTCCGCCCATTTTTCCTCCACCTGGTACGGGTTGTAGCGTTCGTCGCGAATGAGAGTTTGTTTCTCGGGAGACATCGTAAGCTTAAATTCTACATGTCTATGGCGGACCGGACATCCCGCCGCGGGCGCGCGGCGGGCGATTCTTAGATCGGCAACAAAACGTCCCCGTCCGAAGCTCGGTCGGTGCGAAGGGGACGAAAATCACTGGTAGCCACGCGACGCGTGGGCGAGTGACAACTGTTTTCAGCGAACTAGCCGCTTTAGGGCCGACACATTCCTCCGGTCGTCTCCGGGTTCGTCGATCGGAGTTTCGGCGATGAAGGCCGAGTGCGCGAGTCGAGAATCGTTCAGCAGGCGACGGAATGCTTCTAGGCCGATGCTCCCTTTCCCGATGTGCTGATGGCGGTCGAGTTTCGAGCCGCATGCCGCCTTTGCATCATTGCAGTGCCAGACGGGAACGTTTCTGAGGCCGATGGTTGCGTCCAGACGAGCCAGCGTGCTCGGAAGCCCTTCTTCGGACACAATGTCATATCCCGCAACATGCGTATGGCAGGTGTCGATGCAAGCGCCCACCGGCACGTGATTCCGCAGGTGCTCAATCACCTCGGCCACCTGTTCGAAGCTCCCGCCGAGAGAGAACTCAGCCCCTGCTGTATTCTCGATCAGGATCATCAGGCCGGCCTTGGCGAGATCCAGGCCGTGGCTGGCGACGGCAATCGCGGCTGCAGTTTGCAGCAACCCTTTTTCGCGATTCGCACCCTTGAACGATCCTGGATGCAGCACCAGGTACTCCGCGCAAAGCGCTAGCGCGCGCTCGATCTCTCCCCGAAATGCCGCAATCGACTTTTTCAGGAATGTTTCCGTGGTGCTCGCCAGGTTGACTAGATAATTCGTGTGAATCACCAATGGTTTGAGGTCATATTTGTCGCGCAGGCGACTCATCTGCTCGCATTGCGGACGCCCGAGTTCATACGGTGCCCATTGGCGAGGACTTGACGAGAAGATCTGAAAGGTATTGCAGCCGAGGCGGTAAGCACGCTCGGCAGCGTTTTCGACACCGCCGGCGGACGAAGTATGAATGCCGATGCGCCGGGAGTTCAGTTTCGGCGGCCGTTTCGGCGCTGGAGTCTTGAGGATGTCCTGCTCCTCGGCCATCGAACGCGGCATAGCAGGTTCCTACTCGTGTTGCACGAATCCCTTGCGCCGTTGCTCGCTGTAGCGGTGCAGCGCGTCGCGGATGATTGGGTCAGCTTCCGAAGCCGGGCGTATCTGGTCCACTTCTACCGCTTTGCCTTCGAGTTGCTTGTAGTCCTGAAAGAAGCGTCGCAGCATGAGCAGTCGGTGCTGCGGCATTTCCTCTGCCTCGGAATAGCTGTTGAACTCCGGGTCCTTGGTGGCCACTGCGATGATCTTATGGTCCTTCTTGCCGGCGTCAATCATGGTCATCAAACCGATAGCGCGCGCATAAATGATAGTGAGCGGTACCACGGTTTCCTGGCACAGCACAAGCACGTCGAGCGGGTCGTCATCTTCGGCGAGAGTCTGTGGGATGAATCCGTAGTTTGCCGGGTAGTAAACCGCCGAGTAGAGCACACGATCCAGCTTGATCAGACCGCTGCTCTTGTCGAGCTCGTATTTCACGCTCGAGCCGAACGGAATCTCGATAATGGCGTTGAACTCGCGGGGAAGTTTGCCGCCAGGAGTGACATCGTGCCAGGGGTGGATCATAGGGTCATATTCTAACGAAAGTGGCAGCTTGACCCTCGATTGCTTGGGCGAGTAGGCTTTTCATAGGTTCTCCATGTCTTCCCAATCCACCAAGTTTCTGAAGTTCGGGGTCGCGATGGTGGTGATCCTGCTCGCGCTCGGTTACCTTGCCTACACTGGCGTGCAGGAGAGCAAGAGCTATTACGTCACCATCAAAGAACTGCATGGTATGGGAGACGGTGCCTACACCAAGCGCCTGCGAGTCGCGGGAAATGTGCAGCCGGGATCGATCAAGCGCAGTGGTACGAATATGAGTTTCGTACTGGTTGAGAATGATCAGCTGCTGAACGTCGTCTATAACAGCACCGAACCGCCCCCCGACACTTTCAAAGACAATGCGCAGGCCCTCGCCGAGGGTACCTTCGGACGCGACAACGTCTTCTACGCCAAGCAAATCCAGGCTAAGTGCGCCTCGAAGTACGCTCCCCAGCAAAATGGCAACGGGAATTCACCGGCCAGCTCCACCATGTAGTGACTCGCTCGCGTTCCGGCGGCATGCGGATTTTCGCCGTTTCCTTCTCGTCGCCGATTCGCTAGTCTCTGCTTATCACTGCTTGACCGCAAGGAATCTCAATCTCATGTAGTCGGCGGTCCACCGTTCCTGCTCGTCGCAAAGTGCGGGGCGGAGTCTCTCGGTCACTTCATCCAGGAAAGAGCCTCGATCTGATTCGGGCAAAACCTTGGTAAATGGAATCGCGAACGTCTCGAGCCAGCCTCGCATCCCGGTTGGCAGCGGTGTTGGCCGCGGGATCAAGCTGATGTATTTGACCTCGAAGCCAGACTGTTTCAACCGGGTCGCGTAATCATCTGGAGTTGGGAAGTACCAGGGGTTGATCGGCCTGGCATTGGGGATGCCTCGCTTTTCGAGAGTTGCGCACAGAGCAACCACAATCGCGGCCACACAGCCATGACCACCCATTTCGGCGGCGAAGCGTCCGCCGGGCTTTAGCGCCTGGGCCACCCCCTGGATGACGGCATTGGGATTGTCTTTCATCCAGTGCAAGGCGGCATTGGAAAAGGCGCCATCGAATTCTGCCTCGAATGCGAGATGATAGGCATCGACGAGTCGGGCGTCCAGGCCGCGTTTCTTGGCCGAATGAATCATGTCTGGCGACGCATCTACGCCCACCACGTGCGCCCCGTACGCGGCGAGCTTCTCGGTCAAAACGCCATCCCCGCAACCGACGTCGAGGATGCGTTCGCGCGGTTGTGGGTTCAGCAATTCGAGCACCGGCTGTCCAAGATCGGAGACGAAGCGGGCGTTGGTTGCATAGCGGGAGGAGTTCCATTCTTGTGCCTGCGTCGACGGCAAACTCATGACCCCATCATAAGAGACTTGCTCAGGGTGCGAATGCTATAAAAGAGCTTCTCAATTCTGCATGGCGGACACTCAAAGTACGCCGGTAGTCGTAGCCGAAGGCGTCATGAAGCAATTCGGCCGCTTTGCTGCCCTACGCGGCGTGACCGCCGAGTTCTCGGCGGGGAAACTCTATGTGATTCTGGGCGATAACGGTGCGGGAAAGACAACCCTGCTTCGTACCATGGCCGGACTTGCCCACTCGACCCGGGGCAAGATCACGGTTCTCGGTTCGGAGAACATTCAAGCTTCGCGCGCGCAGATCGGCTACATGGCGCATCCTTCATTGCTTTATGACGAGATGAGTGGGATGGAGAACCTGCGCTACTTTGCAAAACTCTACCGAATTCCTGCAGGCGAAGTGGACCGGAGATGCCGCGAAGCGATCCTCTCGGTGAAGCTAGACCCAGATCTTGAGCGCCCGGTGGGTCAGTATTCGCAGGGCATGCGTCAAAGGATGTCGCTCGCGCGAGCCTTGGTGAACGATCCCGAGCTACTGCTGCTTGACGAACCATTCTCGAACGTAGACGCGCGTTCCGCAGCCGAAATGGCTGGTTTGGTCGCGCATGCCCGCGATCGTGGCAAAACCGTGTTCGTTGTGACCCACCAAGCCGCACAGCTCGAGCTGTATGCCGATGAATTCATCTGGATGGAAAGCGGCCGAATTGTAAATCGCACGAGCGCACTACAGGGAGCAAAGGGATGAACTTCCTGACTGTCACTCGTGCCACTCTCGCCAAGGACATCCGCCTGGAATGGCGGTCCAAAGATGCCATCAACGCCATGCTGTTCTTCTCTCTTCTGGTTGTGGTGATCTTCAGCTTCGCCTTTGACCCCACTGCCGAGGAGTCGCGGAGAATCGCCGGTGGCCTGGTGTGGGTAGCGTTTCTATTTGCCGCCATCGTTGCTCTCAACCAGACCTGGGCTCGCGAACTGCGGAATCAGGTGCTCGATGCTTACCGGGTTTCTCCCGCTCCAGCGATACCTCTGTTCCTCGCGAAGGCGGTGGGGAACTTTATCTTTGTTGCTGCTCTGGAAGCACTGATGACGCCGCTGTTTATCGCCTTCTACAGACTGAGGCCGCTTGGACCTGGCTGGCAATTGATTCCAATTGCAATTCTCGGAACATGGGCACTGGTGGTCAATGGAACATTTTTTGCGGCCATGTCGCTCCGAACGCGTGCACGCGAGATTATGTTGCCTCTGCTGCTATTCCCGCTTTCCATTCCAGCCCTGCTCGGCATGGTCAACTCCACAACCGCGATCCTGACCGGGGAAACATCTCCTGCGTTTTGGATTGCTTTGCTGGTGGCGTATGATGTCGTGTTTACGACCGCCTGCCTTCTGCTGTTTGAGACGGTTCTGGAAGCAGAATGAAACGCGGATTCACGATCCTCGCTGTACTGACAGCACTACTCCTGAGCTTCTCACTCTATGCCGCTCTGGTGCTCGCGCCCACCGAGCAGACCATGGGTAATGTCCAGCGCATCTTCTATTATCACGTGCCCTCGGCCTGGGTGGCGTTCCAGTTGTTCCTCATCAACTTCGTTGCTTCTGTGATTTATATGATTCGCCGCAGCACGAAAGCGGACATTGTCGCCCTGGTCACGGCCGAGGTTGGCGTGGTCTTTTGTACCGTGGTCTTAATCACGGGTCCGATCTGGGCCCGACCGGTGTGGGGCATCTGGTGGACTTGGGATCTGCGACTTACCCTGACCTTGGTGCTCTGGTTGATCTACGTCAGCTATCTGGTCTTGCGGCGTTTTTCCTCGAGCAGCCAAACTCCGCTACTTGCGGCTGTACTGGCTATATTTGGAGCCCTGGACGTTCCGCTCGTGTACTTCTCCATCTGGTTCTTCCGGACCCAACATCCGGCACCGGTGATCGGGGGAGGCGGTTCACTCGATCCACGCATGGGGTGGGTACTGGTCAGCAACTGGATTGCTTTTATGGCATTGGCCTGGCTCATCTGCTGGACGCGGTACCAGCTTGAGGTTGCGCAACGCGCCGTCCACGAGGCGGAGGCAATGCAGTCGCTGATGGAGGGAGCCCGATGAACGCAAATCACTATTTGTATGCTGCCTACATCATGACCTGGGCGATTCACGGAACGTATCTCTATAACTTGGCGCGCAAAGCGAAACGCGTGCGGAGAGAAATTGAGAAGCTCAAGAAACCGGCCATCGCTCGGTCAGCGCCCGAGCAGAAATCATAAGCCTTTGGTTACTGGAAGCTGACCATCAGCTGCAGACCTCTAGGTTCCCACGCCCCATCCCGGCTGCAGTTCCATCAAGCCTTTCTCCAACCGAAGGAACTCGTATTGCTCGATCGCGGCTGCAACCCCCATCTGCATCCCCGTTTGCGGTTGAACGCGCACCACGCGCGCAAGAAAGCGGACCCGCACCGGATCGGCCATGGTCACTTGGGAAGCGAAGTCCAGATTCACCTCGACCTGAGAGCCTACCTTCATCCAGCGATCAATATAGAAGAAAATACCGCGTGCACTGACGTTTTGCGATTCTGTTTTGAATGGAGCGGGGATGCCCGAAACCCGTACCGATGCAGGCAATTTGATGCTGAACCGCCGCATCGCGCGCCGCTCAGGGGTGGTGTTATTGTCCGGGCCGTGTCGCGGGAGCATTCGTTTTCGAAGCGCCGGCACAGAAGCTTCCTTACTAGCGTTGCCGAACCCAGGCTCAATTGCAATGAGAAACGCCCCGAGGGGATAGCGTCGGTTAACCTTTCCAGACGCGGAAGCTAGCCCAAAAAACGCAGTGTAGCTTGCAAGATCGAAGCGCTAACGGAGTCTCTCTGGGGATCAGTCGGTGTTTTTCGTGGCGTGCCACGACCTGGCACATGGTCGGGGGATGAGGCCGCCTGCGGGGAAAACGCGATGGCAGGATTTCTAGACACGATTCCAAATCCCCGAAGACTGTCATCGATTTCCCGTGTTACGGCATCTTTGGATGAACCCGGCCGCATCTGACCATCTGAGGGCGCTGCTCGACCGCATTCCCGGGACCCAACTTGACACCGTATTCACCAGATGTTTAAGTAATTACTTACTTTAGGGCAATCAGGCGACGGGCAGTTCCGATGGCCTGCAGGCTTCGCGCATCCCGTCTCCCAGGCAGGCTCGGGATTTCGCTTCAGCTCCATTCTCTTTTTCCAGGCAGCGAGAACGCGGAGGGGTATTAATGGCTAATTGTGGTCGGTCGGGAGCGGTTCTCAGACGAGGACGCGTCTCCGTGCTGTGTGCTCTTCTTGTTCTCGGTGGGGTCGCCCTCTTCCGGGAGGATGCCTTCCATGCGCCCGGCAAAAACCTGCCCGCTTCATCCCTGACCAGCACTTCGTTGCTTGCCCGTTTGCCGCTTGTTTTTGAACCTAATGTGGGACAGTCCAACCAGCCGGTGAAGTTTCTCTCGCGCGGCCGCGGCTTCGGGGTCTACCTGACACCCCAGGAGGCAGTGCTCACGCTCAGCCGCAGCAGCGCCCAACGACCGGGTCCCTCAGTGCGAATGCAATTTGCCGGAGCCAGTTCCTCAGCCATCAAGGGAGTCGGGTCGCTTCCCGGACATACCAACTACTTTATCGGCAACGATGCTTCGCGTTGGCGGCGCAACGTACCACAGTTTGGACGGGTACGCTACGACGATCTCTATCCTGGAATCAATCTGGATTTTTATGGACGGGAAGGACGTCTGGAATACGACTTCACCGTTGCTCCGGGGGCTGATCCGCGCGAGATTGCATTAGACTTCGACGGGGCCGATGGCATGCAGATCGCCAACAACGGTGATTTGGTCTTGACCTCCGCAGGACGGGAACTTCGATTCCAGGTGCCCCACATTTACCAAACCTCTAGCGCGGGGGAAGAGGCGGTCGAAGGCCGGTTCGTATTATTGGCCAAAGACCGTGCCGGCTTTGACATAGGAAGGTACGATCGCAGCCGCGAACTCGTGATAGACCCTGTGCTAGCGTTCTCCACCTATTTGGGCGGTTCCGGAGACGAGAGTTGCGGACTCATCGTCAACGGTTCGATTGCTTCCCCGGTTCC
>Ga0068859_100004114_pt1 | contig 14834 bp, 6 predicted proteins | sample KBSSwiS22_FD_66585 | JGI IMG/M metagenome (GOLD analysis project Ga0068859, IMG submission 66585) | Switchgrass rhizosphere microbial communities from Kellogg Biological Station, Michigan, USA - KBS Switchgrass S2-2 | ecosystem: Host-associated > Plants > Roots > Rhizosphere > Soil ...
CCGCAAGGCAGCAATGGTTCGAAGTTCCGCTTTTGAGCGGCCGCCTGAAGGCGGAACTCCAGCCAGACTGCTCAGCAGTCGGAGCGTTCTATTGAACAGCTTCCGATCTCCAACGGCGCCTTGCTTCACGGCTTCGCACCAGCCGGAGGTCATCTCTCGCGCAGGCAAAGTTCCTAACGTGTTCGTGTCGATCAAAACGAGGCGGGGCTGATGAAATGCGCCGACCAGGTTCTTACCGGCCGCCAAATTGACGCCCGTCTTCCCTCCGACTGAAGCGTCGATTTGCGCGAGCAGAGTTGTCGGCACTTGCATGAACGATATGCCGCGCAGATATGTCGCCGCCGCGAAGCCCGCGAGATCGCCTACGACACCGCCGCCGAGCGCGACGACACAATCGTTTCTTTCCAATCCGGAGCGGCCAAGAAAAGAGAGCGCTTGTTCCAGCGAGCGCAGAGACTTATGTTGCTCGCCGTCCTTCATTAGCCAATGAATGACTTCAAAGTTTGATTGTTTAAGGCTGGGGCTCGCGACCTTACCGAATAAATCAAAGACAGTCTTGTTTGAGATTAGGGCAATGCGCCGGGCATCAACTCCGAGGCAGGCTCGCACTTCGTTGCCCAACTCGGCCAGCAACCCTCGGCCGATTCTTATTTCATAAGCTTGTTTTTGCGCCGGTACGCGCACCTGAACTCTCTGCATTGATTAGACTTTACCGTGAGAGATAGCGAGGGCGTCAAGCCTCAGCCGACCTGAATTCGAAAAGATATTCCAGTGACGACATATTTCATTGTGACGTTTTCCAGCCCAAACGTTTACCCCTGGTGAGAAACAGCAACCACCATTAAGGCCCCGTTAGTGCGGGTTTGAAACTAACTCCGCTTTACATTCCTGGGCGTAAACGCCCGGGCTACGGAATAGTCATTCAATTGGGGCACTACCGACTGAATCTGTTTCTTGACTTGCGACTTTCAGCGCAATAGCATTCCAAGCCAGCCGCACTAATTCATCCCCCCACATTTCGCGATGGAAGTTATTACCCGAGTAGCGGTGTGTCACCACCGAAACCGAGCGCTTCGGCTGGGCTTGTGTACGGCAATAATCGTTATCCTGCCCGCCGCTGTTTTGGCGCAGCGACTACCGCTCAAAACCTACACCACCACTGACGGACTTGCTCGCGACCACATCAATCGCATCATTCTCGACTCGCGGGCATTCCTCTGGTTTTGCACACCCGAAGGTCTCTCTCGCTTTGATGGTTACGACTTTCGGAATTACGGCGCCGTCGAGGGCTTGCAGGGATCGGTTAGAGATCTGCTGGAGACGCATGACGGAATCTATTGGATTGCCACCGCGACCGGTTTATATCGATTCGACCCTGGCGACGTGAGCCGACCGTCAAAGCCGGCCGAAGGCGGTCGCGTGCCAAAGTTCACACCTTTCTACCCTGGTTCATCCAAACCAGCGCGAAGTGTAAACGTGATTAGGCAGGACCGGTCGGGAGTTATTTGGCTCGGAACCGATCAAGGTCTGTATCGACTGGACCAGGGGAGCTTCTCTCCAGTGGAAATCGGCTTGCCCGAAAATACTGATGACCGGACAGTCATGACGATTCTTTTTGACGGCGCTGGTTCGACCTGGATTGGCGCTACCAGCGGACTGTATCGTTTGACTAACGGCAGCACCAGGCGGTACGCGGTAAACGACGGTCTTCCATCGAACGATGTGCGAGCGTTGCTGGAGGGTCGCGAAGGCAGCTTGTGGGTTGGAACAACTCGAGGGTTGCTCCGCCTCAATCCGAAATCAAATTCATCTCAACTCATGGTTGAGCAAATCTATACCACCAGGAACGGCCTGACTCATGACTGGGTTACTTCACTGCTACAAACCACCGACGGGCGATTATGGGTCGGAACCAATCGCGGACTGAACGAGTTCGCGCCAGGCCTGAATGGAGGCGCATTTCAAAGCTATACGAACGGCGAAGGTCTAACCACGAACGAGATTCAATCACTGGCAGAAGACAGCGACGGTGAACTCTGGATTGGGACTGAAAGCGGCGGAGCGATGAAGTTGACTCACAGTGGTCTGTCGAGCTTTGCAAAAGCTGATGGACTCGCCAATACCCGGATTGCATCCATCTTCGAAGACGCGGTGGGAGAACTGTGTGTGGTCAGCAACCATTCAGGCGAACTTTTTATCCATCGCTTTGACGGCAAAAGATTTCTCGCGACCAAGCCGGGACTGTCTGAACGGGTGAACTATGGCTGGGGCTGGAACCAAGTTGTCGTCCAGGATTCAACCGGCGAATGGTGGTTGCCGACGGCCCAGGGTCTGTACCGCTTTCCTCCGCTGAAAAGCATCGACCAATTCAGTCACGCCCGACCCAAAAATATCTATACAACCAGAGATGGACTCCCGGGTGATTCACTGTTCCGTCTGTACGAAGACAAGCGTGGTGATATTTGGATTGGCTCGATTAACCCCAACCAGGGAGCTCTCGGAAGATGGGAACGCAGCACCGGCAAATTCCGGGTTTACTCAACCGCCGACGGCGTGCCGCAGTTTATGGCGCCAACTGCTTTTCGTGAGGACCTTAATGGAAAGCTCTGGATTGGTTTTTACAATGGCACTCTCGCGCGTTATGACGACGGTCACTTTACTTCCTTCGGAGTCACCGATGGTCTGCCCGAAGGGATACTTCGGGATCTCTTCGTGGACCATGCTGGCAGTTTGTGGGTGGCGACCAGCCGCGGCGGTGCTGTGCGCGTGGACGACGTGTCGGCAACTAAACCGCACTTCGTGAGCTTTACCACCGCTCAGGGCCTGGCAAGCAATCAGGCGACAAGCGTGACCGAAGACCAGCAAGGCCGCATCTATATCGGCACTGCCAATGGTATCGATCGACTAAATCCTGCCAGCGGACACGTCAAGCACTACACCACGGCTGACGGACTGGTCAATAACTTCGTAAACGTTTCTTATCGCGATCGACAGGGCGCGCTCTGGTTCGGAACTTTGCAGGGACTGTCCCGGTTGGTGCCTGACAATCGAGCCGACGCGATGCACCCTCCATCGATCTTCATAAACGGTTTGCGCATTGCCGGCGAACCTTACGCACTCTCACATCTTGGGCAAAAAGAGATCAACGGACCGGAATTGAGTGCAAGTCAAAACGATCTGCAAATTGATTTTTCCAGCGTCAGCGTCGGCAATGCCGCTTCCCTGCGTTACCAATACACGCTGGAAGGCGCGGACCGCGAGTGGAGCGCGCCGACCACGCAGCGATCGATCACGTATGCCCGGCTTTCTCCGGGCACGTATCGTTTTCTGGTTCGGGCCATCGACGTCGATGACGTCGCGAGTGCGCAGCCGGCGTCGGTTTCTTTCAAAATCCTTCGACCCCTCTGGCAACGCTGGTGGTCCCTTTCCCTGGCCGCGCTTCTGCTGGTTGGAGTCGCATCTCTGATCCACCGGTATCGCGTCAATCGCCTGCTGGAGCTGGAGCGCATGCGGACTCGAATCGCCACGGACCTCCACGATGACATTGGATCGAGTCTTTCGCAGATTGCCATCCTCAGCGAAGTCGTCCGCCAGAATGTCGGCCAGGCTTCGCGGGTCAACGAACCTCTGTCGCGCATCACCACGAGTTCCTCAGAGTTGATGGGCACAATGAGTGATATCGTTTGGGCCATCGATCCCCACAAAGATCGCCTGGCGGATTTGACCCAACGAATGCGCCGCTTTGCCAGCGATGTGTTGACGGCGCGCAGTATCGACTTTGAGTTCCAGGCGCCGGATATCAGTCGCAAACGGAATCTCGGCGCCGACGTGCGCCGCCAGGTCTTTCTAGTTTTCAAAGAGAGCATCAACAACATCGTGCGCCACTCTGGTTGTGCTCATGTTGATATCGATCTGCGCGTGAAGCGAGATCTGCTGATTCTGCTTATCAAAGATGATGGCCGCGGCTTTGATTCTACCCAGGACAGTGACGGTCACGGTCTGGTGAGCATGCAAACGCGAGCAAAAGAGATGGGCGGCGCCCTAAAGATAAGTTCACGGCCAGGTGAAGGCACTTCAGTTACTTTGGAAATGCCAATCAGCGGTCGGTCGAAACATAGCTTTAGCCCGAACGGGCGATGACCGCGACAGGTCTGGGCCTGTAAGATCTCTGCGGCTCGTAGTCGCACAGTTTGACTCCCTCTCCCGTTGGGAGAGGGTCGGGGGTGAGGGCGTTAGTACGGCAGGCTCAGAATAATTCACCGGGCTTTAGCCCGTTATCGAAATGGGCCACCGGTCAATTCTTCGACGCTGTTGATGCTGCGAAGAATTCCTGAACGGATTCGGGGCTGAAGCCCCGCAGCAACGTGGTGGTTGCCGTTTGCGCTCAGGCCCTCACCCCAACCCTCTCCCAAAAGGGAGAGGGAGATCAAAAAGTACTACTACTCTGCGGCTTGCTCTGTCAGGAAACACTCAAACGATGCCCCCAGTTCCAACATCTTTGCAATCAGCGATGATCAAAGTGGCCGTGATCGAAGATCGGCGCGAAATTCGCGAAGGGCTTAAGATGCTCATCGACGGAACCGACAGTTACCGCTGCACCGGCAGTTTTCGATCAATGGAGGAAGCCCTCGCTAAGATTGGCGCCGACTTGCCCGACGTGACTTTAGTCGACATAGGCTTGCCGGGAATGAGCGGCATTGAGGGGATACGCATTCTCAAAGAGCGTTATCCTGAACTGCTATTGCTGATGCTGACAGTTTATGACGACGACGAGCGCATCTTTGACGCTCTCTGCGCCGGCGCCTGTGGGTATCTCTTGAAGCGAACTCCGCCGGCCCGCTTGCTCGAATATTTGAAGGAGGCCGTGGAGGGCGGAGCGCCGATTTCACCCGAGATCGCGCGCCGCGTAGTCGGCCTGTTTCGCGAGATACGCCCACCGGATCGCACCGACTATCAACTGACACCGCATGAAGAGCGTCTGCTGAAACTGCTCGTCGAGGGTCATAACTACACGACCGCCGCAGCGAAACTCAAAGTAAGTCTTAATACGATTAAGACGCACATGCGGCACGTCTACGAAAAGCTTCAAGTCCACTCTAAATCCGAGGCAGTCGCGAAAGCGCTGCGCAATCGCATCGTTCATTAAAATCGCTCTCCAAAGTCACGAGCGATTATCGCCCATTCGGGTGATGACGCCGCGCGTTTCCCCTCGTAATCTCTGGCCCACAAATCCAACCCGACTGGTCTCCCCCTCGTTGGCATCGACACCGGTGCCCTATAAGCCCATTTTAGGAATCTTGAAATTGGGGGAGGCAGTACGATGACAAACAGAACGAGGCGCACACGGCTTGTGGTTCGCGTGGCAACGTTGCTCATGGTGTTGGCAGGTTGGCTGGCGGCGCCGCGACTTTTTCGACACTGGGTCGAGCCGACGGCTCTTGCCGCGCCTATGACTTTTGTAGTCAATACCGCTGCCGATTCGGATGATGGCCTGTGCTCAACGGCGGTAAGCGGCTGCACTTTGCGCGAGGCAATCAACGCCGCGAACGCCAACTCCGGTCCAGACTCCATCAACTTCAACATCCCGGGTCCGGGAGTCAAGACGATTCAGCTGGCATCGAATCTCCCCTTCATAACCAGCCCAGTGACGATTGACGGCTACACACAGGGCGTGGCTGCACCTAATACGCTCACGGTGGGTGACAATGCTCTCTTGCTGATTGAATTGGACGTATCCGCGGTCTCCAGTGCCGGATGCTGCATCGCAAGCGGGTTGAGAATCTCTGGCGGCAATAGCACGGTGAAAGGATTAGTTATCAACCGCTTCAACGGCGGCGGCATCGTGTTGATTGGGGGTGGCAGCAATATTATCGAAGGCAACTTCATCGGCACCGACCCGACCGGCGCCACGGCCCTTGGCTTTAATAGTGGCGTAGCGATCAGCTCGAACAATAACACCATTGGCGGGACAACTCCCGCCGCGCGCAACGTTCTGTCGGGTAACACATACGGCGCACAGATTTGCTGTGCCGGAGTCACAGGCAATCAGGTGCAGAACAATTATATCGGCACTAACGCTTCAGGCAACGGCCCAGTGAGTAATGACTTTGGAGTACTCATCCTGGGTGCGGCAGACAATACAGTCGGCGGAACTCTCTCCACTCAAAGTAACGTAATCGCTTTCAACGAAAACCTCGGGATATCCCTGGGTCAAAACGCTATCAACAACGCGATTCTCGGCAACTCCATTCACTCCAACATTGGTTTGGGAATTGATTTCGGCAGCGACGGCGTGACGCCGAATGATCTCGGCGACGGCGACACCGGGCCGAACAAATTGCAAAACTTCCCCGTGTTGACTAAAGCTCAGGATGCGGCCTTTGTCACCACCGTTCAGGGCACGCTCAATTCGACCGCTAACACGCTGTTCCGCATCGAATTTTTCTCCAGTCCCTCCTGCGACGAGTCCGGAAACGGCGAGGGTAAGAAGTTCGTCGGCTTTACAACTGTGATGACCGACGCCAGCGGCAACGCGCTCATCAGCAAGGATATCGCCAGTGCCTCGTTCGACGGTCCTTATCTCACCGCGACGGCGACCGACCCTGCGAACAACACATCGGAGTTTTCGAACTGCGTGACGGCGGTGGGCTTCAGCTACACGGTAAATTCAACCGCCGACACCGACGATGGCTCATGCACTTTCGCAGCGGGCGGCTGCACGCTGCGCGAAGCTATCAACGCCGCGAACTCGAACCCGGAGGCAAACGGCATAAAGTTCGACATTCCCGGCTCTGGAGTACGAACCATCAGCCTGCTGTCAGCGCTTCCGACTATCACCACTCCGGTTGTCATCGACGGGTACACTCAGCCAGGCTCAAGCCCTAACACACTCGCCGAGGGCGACAACGCGAACCTGCTGATTGAGTTGAATGGCGCCGGCGCAGGCCTCGCCAATGGATTGAACTTGCAGAGTGGAAGCAGCATCGTACGCGGGTTGGTAGTCAATGGATTTAGTCTCAATGGGATCAGCATGTTTCTAGCAGGCGACAACGTCATCGCCGGCAACTTCATTGGCACTAACGCCACTGGCACTGCTGCCGTCGGCAACAAAATGGCAGGCGTGTCAGTCGCGAGTGCGCATAACAACGTTATCGGCGGAACGGCGGTCAGCGCGCGCAATGTGATCTCAGGCAATCTGATCGACGGCGTAAGAATTGACACTTCGTCGAACAACAGGGTAATCGGCAACTACATCGGCGCCGATTCTTCAGGGACTGCCAAAGTGAGTAACTCGATTGACGGTGTCTTGATCACGGGTTCCAGCAAATTCAATCTCCTCGGCGGCGCGGCCGAAGGAGCGGGCAATGTGATTTCCGGCAACAAAAACAGTGGCGTACAAATCGCAGGCGGCTCGCCCGAAAATAATAAAGTACAGGGCAATTTCATCGGCACAAAAGCCAACGGTGTCGATGCCCTCGGTAATAGCGCCTTCGGCGTGCAGATGGTTTCGATGAACACTACCATTGGCGGACTCGACTTCGGCGAGAGCAATACTATCGCCTTTAACAACGCCGGTGGTGTCTTTGTCGGCGCCGGCGCCGGCAATCGAATTCTCCGCAACTCCATTTACTCAAATGAGGGTAATATTCCAGCCTTGGGAATCGATCTTTCTCCGAGCGGCGTTACACCCAATGACGATAACGACACAGATTCAGGCGCAAACAATCTGCAAAACTTCCCGGTCCTTGGTTCGGCCACGGCGAACGACAGTGTAATAAACATCCAGGGCACGCTAAACTCAACACCGAACACGCAGTTCACCATTCAGCTCTACTCCAACTCTTCATGTGACCCTTCCGGCAACGGTGAGGGCGAGAAGTGGGCCCACACGACATCGGTCACTACCGACTTTGGCGGTAATGCGAACTTTACAGTTAGCCTGGTTGCATCCGTGGGCGGAAAATTCATCACCGCGACGTCAACAGATCCGGCCGGCAACACCTCCGAGTTCTCGCAGTGCAAACAAGCCCCGTTCGTCAGCACCTTCCAGTTCGGAACGCCCAGCGTCACCACTGTCGAAGATTGCGATGAAGTCGTCTTCACTGTCTCGCGCACCGGCGACACTTCGACCGCGGCGAGTGTCGATTACGCCACGCAATCGGGCACCGCATCTGACCGCACTGATTTCACCGCCACTCGCGGTACGCTTCAATTCGCTCCGGGCGAAACCGCGATGGCCATCTCAGTTCTGATCAGCGAAGACTCGTTCACCGAAGGCACTGAAACCGCAACGATCACGCTCTCGAACAATTCGGGTGCGGGACTTGGCAGTCCTTCGACGGCGACTCTGCAGATTCTGGACGACCCGCCGGAACCTTCGGTTAACTCCAACGATCTGGCGGAGGAGTTCGTCTGTCAGCACTATCATGACTTTCTCAACCGGCAGCACGATGTAGCAGGCCTTAACTTCTGGACCAACGAAATCGAGTCGTGCGGGGCTAACCTGCAATGTCGCGAGGGCGAGCGCGTGAGCGTCTCAGCGGCTTTCTTCCTCTCGATTGAATTTCAGGAAACCGGCTTCTTTGCAATTCGGGTGCAGCGTGTGGCCTTTGGCAAGAGGTCTGATATCGCCGCATCGCGGATCACCTACAACCAATTTATCCGTGACGCGCGAACCCTGGGCGACGGAGTGATCGTCTTACAGCCCGGCTATGAACAAAAACTCGAACAGAAAAAACAAACGTACGCCGAACAGATCGTCGGCAGTGCAGCCTTCATCTCGAAGTATCCGCTGGCGCTAACCGCAGACCAGTACGTTACTGCGCTGTTTGCGTCGGCGGGTGTGGTGCCGACCCCTACCGAGCGACAGGACGCGATCAACGCATTCGGGGCCGGCGGGACTGCTGGGCGCGTGGCTGCCTTGCGAAAGGCGGCCGACTCAGCTTCGTTGCGCTCGGCGGAGTTCCGTTCGGCTTTCGTGCTGATGCAATACTTCGGTTTCCTGCGGCGCAACCCGACCGATGCACCTGACGGGAACGATAACGGCTATCAATTCTGGCTGGCGAAACTCAACACTTTCAGTGGTGACTTCGTCAAAGCTGAGATGGTGAGGGCGTTCATAATTTCGACTGAATACCGCTCGCGCTTCGGCCAGCCGTGAATTCAGAAGTCGTCTTGATATCGTTCGCCCGTGGCGTCGGTACAGATGTTCCGCGCATTACGTTCCTCCGATCTTATCCCGAACGAATGAGAATCTGATTTCATATTTAGATTTCAGTGGTCGCGAGGGCAGCCTTTGTGATAAAGGTTCGTCTATGATTCCCCCGGCCAAGAACCACCGGAGTGTCATTCGCGCCCTGATTCTCACTTCGGTGTTGCTCGCGTTGGCGAACAGCTCGCGGGCTGAACGGTTACCAGTCAGAATCTTCACTTCGGCGGACGGGCTGGGAAGCAGTTTTGTCGATCATCTGATGTGTGATGCGCGCGGCTTCATGTGGTTCTCTACCCGTGATGGTTTGAGCCGATTTGATGGCGCTCGTTTCATAACCTATCGCATTGGCGACAAGAACGCACCGCCGGGGATCGAATCGCTTTATCAAACGCGCGATGGGACTTACTGGGTCACAACCACCGCCGGTCTTTACCGGTTTCGGGCCGACGCTGTCTCTCAGGTAAACGACACGACCGGGGATCGGCCCTTTCTGAATGCCCAGTTTATCAATCGCGGACGCGGGCCTTTGCTCCAAGACCGAAACGGAACTCTCTGGTATGCGAGTGACGACCTCTATAAGGTCAACGAACTGGGCGGTAAGTTTCAATTTGAGCAGGCCCCTCTCAACATTCCTTCCAGTGCCAACCATCCATTCAGCACCTTTCAGATTCGCGAAGCGCCGGACGGATGTATCTGGCTCAATACCAATCAAGGCGTAGTGCGGCGATTTCCCGATGGACGGCGAGTTCTCTATCAACACGACACTCCGGTTAGAAGTGGCCTGGCTTCGATGGTGATCGAACCCGGTGGCCGCGTGTGGGTGATTTGGCGTAACGATTTTTTTGTCATAAGCCCCGCGCCCCTGGAATCTGTTCCGGCAAGTCAGCAACTGGTGATTAAGCCGCTCACTCCGTCCCCGGTCGTTTCGACCAGGCCCGGTCTCGAGATCAAACTGCCCACCGGGTCCGATGAAATAGTCCGTCTGGAAGAGACGAGTAGAAACGCATTAACTCAGCGACTGTACCAAAGCCGAGACCAGCACATCTGGGTGCTATCGGACGCCAATCTTTTCGAGTTCGATGGGCGTAAGTTTATTGCATACGGGACCGCGCAAGGCTTACCCGGCGGTATGGCTGAGATGGCTGAAGACTCAGCAGGCAATTTGTGGATTGGTGGTCGCACTGCTTTGGCGCGATTGGATCGCCGGGGCCTGGTTACGTACGGGGAAGCCGATGGGTTGGACTCGCGCAACGTGGAAGCAATCATCGAAAGCAAAGATGGAGACCTGTATTTTGTCAACGGTGGTTTTTCCCTTAGCCGTTACGACGGTCGCCACCTGCGAGCCTCACGGGTTAAGCTCGCGCTCGATGCGCGGGCATTATGGACATCGCGGGCAGCATTTCTTTCCAGTGCCAACGAATGGTGGTTTCTAACTACGACCAGGCTGTATCGTTTCGCCGCGGGAAACCTGGATCGACCTCTGGCGACTTACGACAGTCGGGATGGATTCAAGTCTGATGAAATGTATCAGATGTTTGAAGACTCGCGCGGCGACCTCTGGTTAAGTCAACAACCTTCGCGCGATGAAAATGTCGGCCTCTACCGGCTGAAAAAAGGCGAGAAAAGTTTCTATCGCTTCTCTGCGAATGAAAGCCTGCCCGACGGAAAATCGGCGGAATCCTTCGCCGAAGATCGCGCCGGCAACTTATGGTTCGGATTCTACGAAGGCGGCCTGGTTCGTTTTGCCAACGATCGATTCACTCAATTTACCACCAAAGATGGATTGCCGTTCGGCTTGATCACGGACCTCCTGATCGATCGCCAGGGGCGCCTGTGGATGACTTCGACGCACGGCGGGGTCAGTCGCATCGACGACCCCAACGCCGCGAAGCCGACCTTCGTGTCACTAAACACCGAGCAGGGATTGTCGAGCAATAACGCACGCACTATCACGGAAGACAAGTCAGGGAACATTTACATCGGAACAGTAAGAGGCGTGGATCAGATTTCGCCGGACACAACCCGAATCAAACACTATTCGGTCAGCGACGGGTTGGCCGGCGACTTCGTCGTGGATTCGCATTGCGATCGGAGCGGCACTCTGTGGTTTGCCACCACGAACGGATTATCCCGCCTGGCGCCGAGCCCCGAAGAAAGAGCTGCGGCTCCGACTATCTGGCTTGGCGGATTAAGGATCGCAGGTGAAAAGCAAGCCATCTCTGAGTTGGGCCAGGCCGAAGTGGCCAGGGGCGAACTAAAATATACTCAGAATAATTTTCAAATCGATTTTTTCGGACTGGATTTTCACGCGGGCGAAACACTTCGTTACCAATTTATGCTGGAAGGCGCCGACTCGAAATGGAGTCCGCCAACTGAACAACGAACCGTCACTTACGCTAATCTGCGACCCGGCTCGTATCGCTTTCTGGTGCGAGCGGTCAACAGCGACGGAACTCAAAGCGAACAGCCCGCGGTTTTATCTTTCAAGATTCTGCCGCCGATTTGGCTGCGCTGGTGGTTTCTGACTCTGGCAGTTCTGCTGACCACTACCCTGCTTTATCTTTTCTATCGTTATCGCATGGCCCGGCTGCGTGAAGTAAACGCTGCGCTGGCAGAGGCTAAACGCGCCGAAGAAGATCTGAGTCGCACCCGCGCCGAACGATTGGCCGAACTGGGACGCGTGCGCACCCGCATCGCCACTGACCTGCACGACGACATTGGCGCTTCGTTGACGCAGATTGCGATTCTCAGCGAAGTCGCGCGACAGCAGAACATGCAGGGCAACGGCGCCAGCCTCGACCCTTTGAATTCAATCGTGAACGTCTCGAATGAGCTGGTCGAAACAATGAGTGACATTGTCTGGGCCATCAATCCCGAAAAGGACCGTTTGCAGGATCTGATTCAGCGCATGCGGCGCTTTGCGAGTGATTTGCTGAGCGCCAAAGGAGTGCACTTCGACTTCAATGCGCCTTCACATGTCCTGGAAATCCCTCTGGGCGCCAACGCGCGCCGTGAAGTGTTTCTCATTTTCAAGGAAAGCCTGACCAATATCGCCAGGCATGCGAACGCCACGCGAGTAAAGATCGATTTTGATCTGTCGCAGGATGATCTAAAACTATCAATCATCGATAACGGTCAGGGTCTGGATCTCGAGAGCAGCGGCCCGGCGCTGGCGGCCCGGGCGAAAGGCGGTCACGGCATTTTCAGCATGAAAAAGCGGGCGGCCGAATTGAATGGGAAGCTGGACATCCGCTCAGAAGTTGGCCATGGCACTACCATTACGGTTCGCCTGCCACTCGACGCCGCTGCCCGTCACGCCCGGGTGGCGACTACCCAGATGAGTGGCGACAACCGGGGACCGGATCAATAAAGTGTCGGTGTGACTATCACGATGGAAACACAAACTGAAGTAATCAAGACGGCAGTCGTCGAGGACATGAGAGAAATCCGCGATGGACTTGCGACATTAATTAATTTTACCGAGGGCTTCCGGTGCACCGGCAGTTATCCTTCGATGGAAGATGCCCTGGCACGTCTGCCCGGCAATATTCCCGACGTCTTGCTCAGTGATATTGGCCTGCCAGGAATGAATGGCATCGAAGGAATTCGCATACTCAAAGAGCGTTATCCCCAAATGCAGATTCTCATGCTGACCGTTTATGACGACGATGACCGCATCTTTGACGCGCTTTGCGCGGGTGCCAGCGGATACCTGCTCAAACGCACGCCGCCCGCGAAATTGCTCGATAATATTCGCGAAGCCATGTCCGGCGGCTCACCTGTGTCGCCCGAGGTGGCCACGCGGGTGATCAAATTTTTCCGGGAATTTCATAACCCGGATCGCGAAGACTACGCGCTTACGCCGCACGAGACGCGGCTGCTGAAACTTCTCACCGAAGGTTATAACTACCAAACCGCCGCCGACAAACTGGGCGTCAGCTACAACACCATCAAATTCCACGTCCGCCACATCTTCGACAAGCTCCAGGTTCATTCCAAATCCGAAGCTGTGCTCAAGGCGATGCGCGACCGGCTGGTCTGATAATCCTCCAGACCATCATCAGGCGCCGACCCGTCGCTACGGCTCCCGGTTCTGACCTCATTACGTCGCGCACCTTCCCCAATCAAGACTATCCAATTGAATGGCGACGGGACCAGCCAATGGTCCTATAAGACCGCATAGCTACATAAACAGGTAGTGACAGTGGCCGGCCATCAATCTTATAAAACTGTCACGCTGGGCCGGACCCGGATACATTTTGAATTTGAAAGCTGAAGCGTAATGAAAGGAAAGACCATGATCGCCAGAAATATGGAAGTTGACATGCGTAACTCAGTAGAAGCGATGTTGCGTCGCATAGCTTGCACCGCATGGTGCAAGAGCTGCCATGAGATCGTCGAGCTGCTTACCGTAGCCGAAGCTTCGTCCGTGGCTGAGACTAATCCGCCAACCCTCCTCCTGTGGATACTCAAAAACCGAGTCCATTGTTTGGATCTGCGGGGCAGCCTTCTTATTTGCGCGAGTTCACTTCAACGAAGTGAAGCGGTTACGGGCAAGCTCGAACACCGGGCAGGTTAGGTCAGGCACCTAATCTTCCCCAGGCTGTGAACCCAGGCATCGCCACCCAAAAGGGTGGCGATTCTATTTTTGGGCAATGATTAGCCTGCAAAGCCCTCGCGTGGAGATTTCATGGGCAGGATGCCCGTGCCAACCTTCTCGAACTAACCTACCTTTTCGCATCCTTTTTGTTGCCTCGGCGCCTCCAGATTGGCTGTCTACTCTCGAATTCTACCCGGATCTAACTATCCAAAAGGATGGCGACAATCGACTCGGCAAAACCTATAAATCTCCACACGATGGGCCAAGGCCCGATTACTCGCTGAGGTTGAAGGAGATTTAAAGAAGATGTTTGCAAGACTCGATTCCCAAATTCCCGGCACGAGATTCATCTGCCGATTCTTCCTCCTGGTCGCGGTGGTGGTTGGCGCTGGATGTATCGCTCAGGCAACGACCTTCACCGTCAACAAAACCGCCGACACGAACGACGGCTTTTGTAACGCGGACTGCAGTTTGCGCGAAGCCATGGTGGCGGCCAACAATTCGCCCGGCGCCGATCTCATCACTTTCAACACGGGCACCGTTTTTACACCGACAACCCCATTACCCGCTATTACAGATTCTCTGACAATTGACGGTGGCACGGTAAACGGCTACCCCGATCATGAAATCAGCGGCACCCTGGCCGGCGCCAACGCTGACGGGCTGGTGGTGTCGAGTCCTGTCGTCGTTGCCAAGATCACCGTGATTATCAAGAACCTGGCCATCTACCGTTTCGGTCGCCATGGAATATTCGTGAACAGCTTTTCCGGAGTCAACTTTACCCTGCTTAATTGTGCCCTTGGGACCGACGCCGTCGGAATGGCCGATCAGGGCAACGGCCAGAACGGCCTCAGGATTTTTGCCTACGCCAACAGTACCTTCAATGTTGGTAGTACAACCCCTGCCGATAAGAACGTTATTTCCGGCAACAACAGCGATGGGATCGCCATCGTAACCGCGTCGAATATCAGCAACGCCAACACACAGATTTCCATAATCAACAATAATATCGGCACCAACGAT
>Ga0068859_100004122_pt1 | contig 14825 bp, 15 predicted proteins | sample KBSSwiS22_FD_66585 | JGI IMG/M metagenome (GOLD analysis project Ga0068859, IMG submission 66585) | Switchgrass rhizosphere microbial communities from Kellogg Biological Station, Michigan, USA - KBS Switchgrass S2-2 | ecosystem: Host-associated > Plants > Roots > Rhizosphere > Soil ...
GCAGCTGATCGGTCCGGACACCGTGAACACGATGCCGCCCGCCACGATCGATGCGTTCCGTGATCACGGTGAGGTCGCACGCACCGTCGATGCGCAGTTCTCCGTCGCGGAGCGGACGATCGCCGACATCGCTGCTGCCGGCATCGACCTGCACGACGTCACCGACAAGCTGCTGCGCGACGGGCTTGCGAGCTTCCAGAAGAGCTTCGAATCGCTGATCGCGGGACTCGAACGGAAGAGCGCAGCGCTCGGACGCGACATGGTGTCCAGTCGCTGATCCACCCCGGGCTGCGTCGCGGGGCGGGGCAGAACCGCCGGCGACGCAGCCTGCCCCCGACACTCCCGAACCTCGCCCTGTGCCCTTTCCGCGCACCAAGATCGTCTGCACGCTCGGCCCGTCCACGGCGTCGCGCGAGACGCTGAGTAGCCTGATGGAAGCCGGCCTGAACGTCGCCCGGCTCAACTTCTCGCACGGTACGCACGAGCAGCACGCGCGCACGGTGGAGCTCGTGCGATCCACCGCCGACGAGCTCGGACGCCCCGTCGCCATCCTCGGCGATCTGCAGGGTCCGCGCATCCGTATCGGCGATCTCGACGTCCCGCGCGAGGTGGTCGACGGCCAGGACATCGTGCTCGTCGCCGGCGAGGATGCCACGGGCGAGGAGTTCCCGACGACCTACGAAGGGCTGTGCAAGGACGTGAAGGTCGGCGACCGCATCCTCGTCGACGACGGCCTGATCGAGCTCGTGACCCTCGACGTCTCGGGAACGCGCGTGCACTGCCGCGTCCTGCACGGCGGTCGGATCAAGAGCCACAAGGGGATGAATCTTCCGGGTGTTTCGGTCAGCGCGCCCTCGATCACCGAGAAGGATTGGTCCGACGTCGCGTTCGCGAACGAGCACGGGCTCGAGTATCTCGCGCTGAGCTTCGTCCGGCGCGCGGCCGACATCGCCGAGCTGCGGACGAAGATCCCGAAGGACATGCTCGTCGTCTCGAAGATCGAGAAGGATTCCGCGCTCGACAACATCGAGAGCATCATCCACGCGTCCGACGCGGTGATGGTGGCGCGCGGCGATCTCGGAGTCGAGCTGCCGTTCGAGGAGGTGCCGCTCGCGCAGAAGCGCATCATCGCGCTCGCCAACCGGCTCGGCCGGCCCGTGATCACGGCGACGCAGATGCTCGAGTCGATGATCAACAACCCCCGCCCGACGCGGGCCGAAGCGAGCGACGTGGCGAACGCGATCCTCGACGGCACCGACGCGGTGATGCTGTCGGCCGAGACGGCGGCGGGCCAGTATCCGCGGCTCGCGGTCGAGGCGATGGCGCGCATCATTCACGAGATCGAGAAGCAGCCCCCGGTGATCGGCGTCGACGACCGCGCCAGCTCCGCGACCGCGCTGCCGACGGAGATGGCGATCGCCGCCGCGGCGACGTCCGCGGTGCGCAGTCTGGGCGCGCCCTGCCTGATCGTCTTCACCAAGAGCGGCTTCTCGGCGCGCATCATCGCGTCGCACCGGCCCGGTGTCCCGATCCTCGTCCTCACCGATCAGGAGCGCACCTATCGGCAGCTCGCGCTCGTCTGGGGGGTGATCCCCTGTCTGGTCGCGCACTCCGAGACGTACTTCGACATGGTGAAGCTCGCGCTCGACGCCGTGCGCGCGAAGGGGATCGCGCGCGAGGGCGATCGCGTCGTCGTGACGGCGGGCGTACCCTTCGACACACCCGGCACGACGAATCTCCTGAAAGTCGAGACGGTATGAGGTGGCGCAGGGCGGCGGCACGCCGGCGGTGAAGCTCACGTTCCTCGGCACGGGGACGAGCTTCGGCGTTCCGCAGCTCGGATGCGGCTGTGAGGTCTGCCGTTCGACCGATCCGCGCGACAAGCGGACGCGTGTCGGCGCCGCCGTCGAGACGGACGACGGCGCCGTGATCCTGATCGACACCCCGACCGAGCTGCGGCTGCAGCTCATCGCCACCGGCATCACCCGCGTCGACGCGGTGCTCTTCACGCACCTGCACGCGGACCACATCCACGGCATCGACGACCTGCGCGCGATCACCGCGCGGCGCCACGTACACCTGCCGATGTACGGCTCCCGCGAGACGCTGGCCGGTCTGCAGCACAAGTTCGATTACATCTTCGACGACCGGATCCGGCCGCTGCCGGGGACGTCGAAGCCGCAGGGGCGCACGATCCCGATCGAGCCCGACGTCCCGGTGCGCATCGCCGACGTGGACGTCACGGCGGTGCCGGTCCCGCACGGGCCGGTGATGATCTACGCCTATCGCATCGGGCCGCTCGCGTACGTCACCGACGCCAAGTCGATCCCGGAGAGCGCGCTCGAGCAGCTCCGCGGGGCGCGCGTGCTCGTGATCAACGCGCTCTTCCACACACCGCATCCGTCGCACCTCAGCTTCCCCGAGGCGATCGCCGCCGCGCGCGCCATCGGCGCCGAGCGTACGTATCTGACGCACCTCACGCACGACAACTTCCACGCCGCGCTCGAGGCCGAGCTCCCGCCGGGGATCGCCCCGGCGTACGACGGCCTCTCCATATCGGTCTGACGATGTCCATCCGCCTCGACTACACGAACATGATGTCGCCGCCGATCGACGGCGGGATCTCCGACGCCGAATGGCGCGACGCCGCCACGCGGTTCGCCGACGCGCATGCCGGCGTGGCGAACGAGCATGCCACGGGCACGCTCGGGTTTCTCGATCTCCCGGACGACCGGGCACTGCACCGCCAGACGCTGGACTTCGTGGAGCGCGTGCGCCGCCGGAGCGGCGCGGATGCGATCACGGACGTCGTGGTGCTCGGCATCGGCGGCTCGGCGCTGGGGCCCATCGCGCTGCGCACGGCGCTACGCCCGCCGCAGTGGAACCTGCTCGACGACGCGGCGCGCGGCGGACAGCCGCGGCTCCACGTCCTCGACAACGTCGATCCCGCGAACATCTCGGCGCTGCTCGCGCGGCTCGACCTGCGTCGCAGCCTGTTCGTCGTGATCTCCAAATCGGGCGGCACCGCCGAGACGATGGCGCAGTACCTCGTCATCCGCGCGAGGCTGAACGACGCGCTCGGCGAGTCGGGTGCGCGCGAGCGCCTCGTGCTCGTCACCGATCCGCAGAAGGGCGCGCTCCGCGCGATCGCGCGGGCCGAGGGCGTCGCGGCGCTCGAGATCCCGGCGAACGTCGGCGGGAGGTTCAGCGTGCTCACGCCCGTCGGGATGCTGCCGGCCGCGCTCATCGGCATCGACACGGGCGAGCTGCTCGCCGGCGCGGCCGACATGCGAACGCGCTGCGCCTCGAAGGAGCTGGGCGCGAACATCGCGGGGACGTGGGCGGCGCTCCAGTACCTCGCCGACACCAAACACGGTCGCCACGTGCAGGTGCTGATGCCCTACAGCGACGCGCTGCGCGACATGGCCGCCTGGTACGTCCAGCTATGGGCGGAGAGCCTCGGCAAGCATCGCACACCGGGCGACGCGGGCGTCGGGCCGACTCCGCTCGGCGCGCTCGGCGCCACGGACCAGCACAGCCAGGTCCAGCTCTTCATGGAGGGTCCCGGCGACAAGACCGTGACGTTCATCGGCGTGGCCGAGAGCGAGGGCGACGTGGAGATCCCGCGCCTGCACCGGGAGATTCCCGAGCTGGCGTACCTCGGCGGCCATCGGCTCGGCGAGCTCCTCGACATCGAGCGCCGGGCCACGGCGGGGGCGCTCGCGCGGCGCGGCCGGCCGAACATGACGCTCACGCTCGATCGCGTCGACCCGTTTCATCTCGGCGCGCTGTTCATGTTCCTCGAGCTGGCCACGGCGTACGCGGGACGGCTGTACGGCGTGAACGCGTTCGACCAGCCCGGTGTGGAGCTCGGTAAGCAGTTCACGTACGCGATGCTCGGCCGCGCGGACGCGGACGCGGCGCGTCGCGAATGGGACCTTCTGCCCAAGCCCGATCCGAAGCGGATCGTCTGATCGCGGCGGAGCCGCGCGCGGGCTTGCGACCCCTCCCGCGCCCGGCGAGCTTCATCTGTATACACAACATCCCGCAGTCACCTGACCGCCGAGCGGCGGTTGCACATTCGTGAGGATTGCCATGTTCGATCTCGACACGCTCAACGCGTTGTTCGGCGATGCCGTGACGGTCGCCGACGGCCGAGTGGCCGTGAACCGGCCCGATGCCATCGCCGGCCCGCCGATGGACCAGCTGGTGCGCGCCGCCGTCTTCGGCGAAGGGGTGGAGCGCGAGTATGCCCGCTGGCTCGTCTGGGAGATCGGGCAGGCCGTCGGCGTGCAGCCAGCGTCGATCCACGACCTGTACATGGCCAGGGGCCGCGGCGAGATCGGTGGCTTCACCGTGCCGGCGATCAACCTGCGCGTCGTCACCTACGACGCGGCGCGCGCGATCTTCCGAACGGCGAAGTCGATCGACGCGGGGGCGTTCATCATCGAGATCGCCCGGTCGGAGATCGCCTACACGGGACAGCGCCCGCACGAGTACGTCGCGGTGATCGTCGCCGCGGCGCTGCGCGAGGGGTTCCGCGGGCCGGTGTTCATCCAGGGCGACCACTTCCAGGTCAACCACAAGAAGTACGCGGTCGATCCGCAGACCGAGGTGGACGCCGTGAAGCAGCTCGTGCGCGAGGCGGTGGGCGCCGGCTTCTACAACATCGACGTCGATACCTCCACGCTCGTCGACCTGAGCAAGAAGTCGCACGCCGAGCAGCAGAAGCTCAACTACGAAGTCGGCGTCGACATCCTCAAGGAGGTCCGGGCGAACGAGCCGACGGGCATCACGATCTCGGTGGGCGCCGAGATCGGAGAGGTCGGCACCGAGAACTCGACGGTCGAAGAGCTGCGCGCGTTCATGGACGGCTTCCTGACCGCGCTTCCGGCGGACCTCGCGGGCATCTCGAAGATCAGCGTGCAGAGCGGCACCTCGCACGGCGGCGTCGTGCTCGAGGACGGATCGATCGCCGACGTGAAGCTGGACCTCGACACCCTCGAGCTCCTGAGCCGCGTCGCGCGCGAGGAATACGGGTTGGCGGGCGCCGTGCAGCACGGCGCCTCCACGCTTCCCGAAGATGCGTTCCACAACTTCCCGAAGCGCGAGACCGCCGAGATCCATCTCGCGACGAACTTCCAGAACATGCTGTTCGATCAGATCCCGGATGGACTGCGCGCCGAGATCTACGCCTGGATCCGCGAGAACGCGAAGGACGAGCGAAAGGCGACCGACACGGACGAGCAGTTCTTCTACAAGTCGCGCAAGAAGGCGCTGGGGCCGTTCAAGCGGCAGCTCTGGGAGATGCCTGCCGACGTGATGCGGAAGGTGGAGAAGCTGTACGACCAGAAGTTCCGCTTCCTGTTCGACCAGCTGGCGATCGGCGGTACGCGCGACATCGTCGCGCGGTACGTGAAGCCGCCGGTGCTGCACCGCGCCATGCCGGCCGACGCGACGCCCGTCCACGCCGCGGCGCCCGACGACGCGGACCTGTCGGACTAGATGTCGACGAGCGCCGTCCCGGCCGACGCCGGCGTGCTCTGGCCGGTGGCGCTCCAGCGCGCCCTCGCCCGGGCCGCGCACGACGTGAAGGACGCGCTCAACGGCGTGTCGGTGAACCTCGAGGTCGTCCGCTCGCGCGCCAGCCGTCGCGACACCGCGGCCTCCGCCGTCGCGCCGTTCGCGGACGCGGCCGCGCAGCAGCTCGAACGGCTGACCGCGCTGCTCGACGCGGTGCTCGCGCTGGGCCGGAGTGAACGTGGACCGGCCGACGTGGGTATCACCCTGCGGCGCGTCGCCGCGCTGTGCAGTGCGTCGAACGCCGCGAGCGACGCGCGCGTCACCGTGCGCGACGCACTCGATGGTGATTCGCGAACCAGCGTGGCGAGCGATGCCGTGCGCCTCGCGCTGACCGCTCCACTCCTCGACGCTGTCTCGAGCCGCCGCGGCGAGTCGCGCGAGGCGGTGGTGTGCGAGCTGACGGGCACGAGCGACACGCTCGTCGTGCGGCTGCTCGCCGACCGTCCCGTCCCGATGCCCGCCGAGGCCGCGGAGGTTCTCCGCGCCGCCGGCGTGCGCTGGACGGAGGCGGGGCACGATCTTTCTCTCGTCTTTCCACGGGCGTGATGCCCATGGGTCGCTCCTTGCCACATATCGAGACACGATGAAGCAGGCAAAGATCCTCATCGCGGATGACGAATCCGCGATCACGACCGGACTCAGTGCGATCCTCGAGGACGCCGGCTACGGCGTCGAGGTCGTCGCCGACGGACAGAAGGCGCTCGACAAGCTCACGGTGGACCGGTACGGCGTCGTGCTCGCCGATCTGAAGATGCCGAAGCTCGACGGACTGACGCTGCTCAGCGAGCTGCAGCAGCGGCAGATCCCGACCGAGTGCATCATCATCACCGGGCAGGCGACGGTGGACTCGGCCGTTCAGGCGATGCAGCAGGGCGCCTACGACTACATCGAGAAGCCGCTCAACGCCGAGAAGCTGAATCGCCTCAAGGCGCTCATCCCCAAGGCGCTCGACAAGTACGAGGTCGGGCAGAAGAACCGGGAGCTCGCATCGAAGCTGGAGGGGCTCACGCACTACGGTGAGCTGACCGGCCAGAGCGACTCGATGCGCTCGGTATATCAGGTGATCGAGGCCGTCGCGCCGTCGTCGGCGAGCGTGCTGATCCTCGGCGAGAGCGGGACGGGCAAGGAGCTCGTCGCCCGCGCCCTGCACCAGAAGAGCGACCGGTCGAAGGGGCCGTTCTTCGCGCTCAACTGCGCCGCGCTGCCGAAGGAGATCCTCGAGAACGAGCTGTTCGGCCACGAGAAGGGCGCGTTCACCGGCTCGACGAACGAGAAGGCCGGCGCGTTCGAGATGGCCAGCGGCGGGACGATCTTTCTCGACGAGATGGCCGAGATGCCGACCGACATCCAGGTCAAGCTGCTGCGAGCCATCGAGACCCGGCAGATCCGCCGGCTCGGCGGCAAGCGCGAGATCAACGTCGACATCCGTATCGTCGCGGCGACGAACAAGAACCTGCAGAAGGCGATCGTCGACGGTGAGCTGCGTGAGGATCTGTACTATCGTCTCGCCGTGGTGGAGATCGACCTGCCGCCGCTCCGGGAGCGGGCCGACGACATCCAGCTGCTCGCCAACGAGTTCCTCAGCCGCTTCGCGCAGCAGAACGGGAAGTCGATCACCGGATTCGAAGACGCGGCGTGGGAGTGGATCATGAGCTACCACTGGCCGGGCAACGTGCGCGAGCTGAAGAACGCGGTCGAGCGCGCGGTGATCATGAGCCGCAGCTCGACGATCGGGCCCAACGACATCATCCCGCGCCATCTGCGGAGCGGCGATGGAATGCCGGCCGCGCTCACGATCCCGGTCGGCGCGACGGCCGCCGAAGCGCGGCGGCAGCTCGTCCTTCGCACGTTCGCGTCGACGAGCGGCGACGCGGAGCGCACGGCGAAGATGCTGGGCCTCTCGGAGCAGGAAGTGCGCTCCGAGCTCTTGATCCTGATGAACGGCGCGGGGGATGCATCGCCCGTCGCCGCGCCGGCCGAGACCGGCGTCGAAGCACCCGCGCCGCGTGCGGCGCGGCGACAGGAACCCGTTGCGACCCCCGCTCGCGCGGCGAGCAAGAAACCACCGGCCAAGAAGGGGCGCTGAGCGCCCCGCGAGGAACGCACATGCGGCATCACGATCACGACGATCCGTACATCGTCATCGAGAAGCACGACGGCGGGGTGAGCGACTTCCTCCTCGGTGCTCTGATCGGCGCCGGTGTGGCGCTGCTGTTCGCTCCGCGCTCCGGCCGCGAGACGCGGGCCGACATCGGTCGCCGCGCGCGCGCCGCGCAGGACCGCGTGCGAGACGTGGCCGAAGGGGTCACGGAACAGGTGGTCGACACCTTCGAGGGCGCCAAGTCTCGCATCGAGGAACAGCTCGAGACCGCTCGCTCGGCCATCGTCGCGAAGAAGGAGCAGGTCACGCGCGCGATGGAGGCGGGACGCGAGGCCGCCCACCAGGCCCGCACGGACTTGGAGCGCCGGCTCGCCGAGACGAAGGCGGCGTACAACGCCGGTGCCGACGTCGCCCGGACCGGGCGCACGACCGCGCCCGTCAGCTCGAATGGAGACGCGGACGAAGACGCCTGAGCCGCTGGCGGAGGTACCGGCACCGCAGTTCGTCCCCCCACCTCGAGCGACGCGGTCTTTCCTCTCCAGACTCGGCTGGACGCTGCGCGACTACGCCGTGCGCGTCTGGGACAACGCCGGCGAGGACAACGTGCTGTTCCTCGCCGGCGGGATCGCGTTCAACATCCTGCTCGCCGCCGTCCCGTTCGTGCTCCTGCTCGTGTGGGGGTTCGCGCTGATCCTCCACAAGCAGCCGCTCGAGGCGAACCAGCTGGTCGTGCACTACATCGATCGCGTGCTGCCTTCGCACTACGAGAGCCCCGATGCCCCGTCCCACAAGCTGATCAGCGACGTCCTTGGCGCGCACACGAAGCTCGGGATCTGGAGCGCCGTCGGCTTCGTCTGGTTCTCCACACGGCTGTTCGGATCGCTGCGCACCGTGCTGGCCAGCGTGTTCGACATCGAGCAGGAGCGCGGGATCATCCAGGGGAAGATCTTCGACATCAAGATCACGCTCCTGTCGACCGTCCTGATCACCGCCAACACGCTCATCAGCACCTACGTGCTCATCGCGACCAAGACGAGCCGGCAGGTGCTGGTGGACCTCGGCATCCGCGAGGACGTGATGGGACAGGCGAGCGCGTGGGGCACCCATCTCGTCGGGAGCGTCCTCCTCTGCGTGATGTTCTTCGCGCTCTACAAGTTCCTGCCGATCCGACGGGTCCGCACCAAGACGGCGTGGGTCGCGGCGCTGTTCACCAGCCTGATGTTCGAGCTGGCGAAGGTGGCGTTCAACGTCTACGTCGACTCGTTCAACCCGGGGTCGCTCTACACAGGGGCTGCCGCGGCCGTCGTCGTGACGGTCTTCTGGGTCTACTACGCGGCCCTGATCTTCATCCTCGGGGGAGAAGTCGGGCAGGTCTACGAGCTCCGGCGGACGCGAAAACGGCAGCGCGAAGTGTTTCTCGACTGACGAGCAGAGCATTTGGCCCAATGGTTGCTTATGTGCGATAGCGAACGCGCAACCTCAGGGAGGCCACCCATGCGCAAAGCGCTGCTCGGCGTAGCACTGCTCGTATTGCCTGTCGCCGCGTGCAAGAAGACGGGCGAGAACGAGTACCAGGTGAAGACGCCGGATGTGAACGTCTCGACGGACTCGCACACCGTGCGGACGCCGGACGTGGATGTCGGAACGAAGACCGACACGATCAACACGCCGGTCGTCGGCACGAAGAAGGACACCGTCGTGATCGACAAGCCGGTCGTCGGCACCAAGCAGACCGAGGTCAAGACGCCGACGGTGAAGGTGACGAAGCCCTAGTCGCGCGGCGCGACGCCCGTCGGTTGGGCGGCGCATCGGTTCACGGCCGGCCTCGGGATGCAGGAGCATCCCGAGGCCGGCCGCCATGCGTCTAACCCCGACCCGGCGAACCGTCTAATCTTCGTCCATGCCGACCCCTTCGTCCGTCATCGACCTCCGCTCCGACACGGTGACCCGTCCGACCGCCGCGATGCGGCGGGCGATGGCGGAGGCGGAGGTCGGCGACGACGTGCTCGACGGCGATCCGACCGTGCGACGCCTCGAGGCGCAGGTGGCAGCGATGCTGGGGAAGGAAGCGGGCTTGTTCTTCCCCAGCGGCACGATGGCCAATCAGTCCGCGGTGTGGGTCCACACCAGACCCGGCACCGAGGTCCTGCTCGACGCCGGCGCGCACATCGTCAACTGGGAGATGGCCGGAGCCGCGGCGCTGGCCGGCGTGCAGGTGCGCCCCGTCTCGGCCGGCGATGGGCGCGCCGTCGCGTCCGCGCTCGACCTGGAGCGGGCGCTGCGTCCGCGCTCGCCGCATGCGCCGCTCGCCACGCTGCTCTGCGTGGAGAACACCCACAACGGTGCCGGCGGGATGGTCGCGTCGGTCGGCGAGCTCGCCGCGATGCGCGATGTCGCCGGTGCGGCCGGACTTCCGGTTCACATGGACGGCGCCCGGTTGTGGAACGCGCACGTGGCGACGGGAACCTCCCTCGCCGACTTCGCCCGCACCGCCGACACCGTGATGCTGAGCTTCTCGAAGGGGCTCGGCTGCCCGGTCGGCGCGATCCTCGTCGGAGACGCGGAGCTCGTGGCGCGCGCGCACATGGTGCGGAAGCGATTGGGGGGCGGGATGCGGCAGAGCGGTATCCTCGCCGCCGCCGCTCTGCACGCGCTCGAGCATCATCTCGAGCGCCTGGCCGAGGATCACGCCACGGCGCGCCGGTTCGCCCAGCTCGTCGCGGGCGCCACGGGCGCGCGTGTCGTGGCTCCCGACACGAACATCGTGATGGTGGACCTCCCCGAGGGGACGACGAGCGCCTCGGTGGTGACCGCGGCGTCCGAGCACGGGGTGCGGATCACGCCATGGAGCGCGACCCGCATTCGAGCCGTCACGCACCTCGACGTGGACGCGGCGGCCGTGACGCGCGCAGCCGAGGTCGTCCGGTCGGCGATCGAGGCCGAGGCGCTTCACCGACACCCGTCCGGAGTGTAGATTACGGGTGTCCCAGGTCCCGAAGGGCGGCAGCCTTCTAACTCCGTCAGGACCCCGAAGGTAGCAGCGGCATGAGGTGTCTGACGTCGCTTCGTCAGGCCTGGGGCACTCGGCGCGGGGGAGATTGCCTAGGAGGCGACTCCCTCGCGCTTTGCTTTGGAACGGTGGTGGGTCGCGAGGCGTGTCCTGCGTGGGTGTTCTACGCGGTCACGCATGACGCACCGGCCACGACCCAGCGCTCGGGCAGCCGAATCGGCCGCTGGCCGAGCCAGCCGCTAGCTTTCCCTCCCGCCATGTCCCTCGCCCTCGCCCGGAAGTATCGCCCCAGGACCTTCGCCGACGTCGCCGTGCAGTCGCACGTGGCGGCGACGCTGAAGGGGGCGATCGCGCTCGGGCGGGTGGCGCACGCGTACCTGTTGTGCGGGCCGCGCGGGGTGGGGAAGACGACGCTCGCCCGCGTCCTCGCGATGGCGCTCAACTGCGAGCGACGTGACGACCCGTCGCTCGGCGGCGAGCCGTGCGGCGAGTGCTCCAGCTGTCAGCGCATCTGGAGCGGCGCGTCGTCGCTCGACGTCGTGGAGATCGACGCCGCGTCGAACCGCGGGGTCGACGACGCGCGCGAGCTGCGCGAGCGGGCGATGTACGCGCCGTCCGGCGACGACCGCTACAAGGTGTACATCGTCGACGAAGCGCACATGCTCACGCGCGAGGCGTGGAACGCGCTGCTCAAGATCCTCGAGGAGCCGCCGCCGCGTGTCGTGTTCGTGTTCGCCACGACCGAGCCGCAGAAGATCGCGCAGTCCGCCGCGCCTGTCCTGAGCCGCGTCCAGCGGTTCGACTTCAAGCGCATCGGCGCCCCCGACATCCGCGCGCGGCTCGAGCGCGTGCTGCGAGAGGAGCACGTCGAAGCGGACGCCGATGCGCTCGCGATGATCGCGCGCGCCGCCGACGGCTCGATGCGCGATGCGCTCTCGCTCACCGATCAGGTGCTCGCGATGGGCGAGGGCGCCATCGTGCCCGAGCGCGTGCGCGACGCGCTCGGACTCGTGGCGGAGGACGAGTTCATCGCGCTGATCGATCTCGTCGCCGAGCACCGCGCAGGGGACGTCTTCGCGTTCGTCGCGCGGCTCGCGGATGCGGGGATCGATTTCGGGCAGTTCCTCACCGGCTTCGGCGACATGGTGCGCGCGCTGCTCGCCGTGACACTTGGCGGCGTGCCGCCCGAGGTGAGTGAGCGGGCGCGCGAGGCGCTCGAGCAGCGCAAGCAGGCCTTCGCCGCCGGCGATCTGCTGCGCATGCTCTCGATCGCGACCGAGCTGGAGCCGCGCTTCCGGAAGAGCGGGCAGCAGCAGCTCCTGCTCGAAGCGATGCTCGTGCGCTTCGCGCTGCTCGACCGCACGGTGAGCCTCGAGGCGGTGCTGCGTGGTCTCGGCGGTGAGTCGTCGGGCGGGGACGACGAGCCGACGATCGGCCCGTCGGCGGTGCGACGCGCGGCGCCGTCCGCGTCCGCCTCGCCCGCGCGCAAGGCGGAGCGGCCTCCGTCGGACGCGCCCGTGTCCGATTGGCGTGCGGCCATTCGCGACGCCGACCGCCCGGCGGACAAATCCGTTCCGTCGCCCGCCCGCGCGACGCGCGACACGCCCGCCGCGGCACCGGTCGGCGCCGCGAAGCCCTCGACGGCGGCCACTGCACCGCGCGAAGAGACCGTGTCGTCGGCGCTCGCCGGCGCGCCCGACCTCAATCAGATCGTGGAACGCTGGGACGACGTCGTCGCCGGGATGCGCGCGGCGGGAAAGAGCGTCGCGGCCACGGCGCTCGAGCACGCGGTGCCCTCCGCCGTGAACGCGCGCGGCGACGTGACGATCGCGCTCGACGAGCCGAATCCGATCTACGCGCAGGCGCTCGAGGCGGTGAAGTCGGAGCTCGTGTCGACGCTGCGCCGCTGGTTCCCCGGCGTGCAGCGCGCCGTCGTGCGCGCGCCCGAGGGCACGACGGCGCCGCCGACGCGCCTCACCGACGAGATGGTGCGCTCCGAGCGGATCGCCGTGCTGCGCCGCAAGGACCCCGTGCTCGACGCCGCGATCGACGCGCTCGATCTCGATCTCGCCGACTGACCGCTCGCGCGCGTCGCTTGCCCGGACGCGACGCCGCCCGATAGCTTTCGCCCTCTTCTCCGTAGCGCACCGATGGCCGATTTCATGAAGATGCTGCAGCAGGCGCAGGAGCTGCAGGGTCGCCTCCAGAAGGTCGAGCAGGAGCTGGCGCAGCAGACCGTGAAGGCCTCGTCGGGGGGCGGCATGGTCACCGTCGAGGCCAACGGGCACGGCGTGGTGCGATCGATCAAGATCGATCCGAGCGTCGTGGTGCCCGGCGACGTGGAGATGCTCGAGGACCTGCTGCTCGTCGCCGTCACCGAAGCACAGAAGAAGGCCGAGCAGGCGAAGCAGGACGAGATGGGCAAGCTCACCGGCGGCCTCCCGTTCAAGCTCCCCTTCTAGCCGAGCGTCCGACGTGTCGGCGATCGACGACCTGACCAGCGAGCTGGCGAGGCTCCCGGGGATCGGGCGGAAGACGGCGCTCAGGCTGACCTACCATCTGCTCAAGCAGCCACCGGAGCAGAGCCGGCGCCTGGCGCAGGCGCTCCAGACGCTGTCCGAGAAGGTCCGTCCCTGCGCGCGGTGCTTCAACCTGACCGAGGAAGAGCTGTGCGCGATCTGCCGTGACCCGCGGCGAGACGCGGCGCTGCTCTGCGCGGTGGAGGATGCGGCGGACATCGGCGCGATCGAGCGCGCCGGGGAGTTCCGCGGTCAGTACCACGTGCTGGGGGGCCGCCTGTCGCCCCTGGATGGCATCACGCCGGACGATCTGACCATCCGGCAGCTCGTGCACAGGGTGGAGCAGGGAGAGGTGCGAGAGGTGATCCTGGCGACGAATCCGAGCCTCGAGGGAGAGGCGACCGCGCTCTACGTGCAACGCCAGCTCGCGTCGCTGCCCGTGGCGGTGACGAGGATCGCCCGGGGCCTGCCCGTCGGCGGTGATCTGGAGTACGCCGACGGTGTGACGATCGCCCAGGCCCTGTCGGCCCGGAGGGCGATGTGAGCGTTGAGCGGCATGCCCGGATCGCGGCCACCGGATTCATTGGTGGCCTCGCCGTGGGGCTCGTCGTCTGGTCAACACAGGTGCAGCGCAGCCGTCGGGAGCTGTTCAGCCGGTCCCCGATGCGGCGCTACGCCGCGCTCGGGTTTCTCGCCGGCCGGCCCGGCGCGGAGACGGCGCGGCTCCTGAGGGACTACGTGAACTGGGAGACGCGGCCCGCCCTTCGCCGCCGCGGCCAGCACCTGCTGCGCCGCATGCACGCTTACCTCGATTAGGCTCTGAGACTCATGCCCGTTGGTGCCGCGAGCTGGTCGTTCACCGAAGACGACTTCGCCGCCATCACACAGTCGCTGCAGCGCTTCCTGCACGACAGCAATGCGCGCTGCGCCCTCCTCGTGGACCGCAGTGGGCAGCTGGTGGCCACCGTGGGCGAGCAGCCGAAGTTCGATCCCACCGCGTTCGCCACCCTCACCGCGGCGGACTTCAGCGCCAACGACCAGCTGGCGAAGCTGATCGGCGAGAGCGACTTCAACTCGCTCTTCCATCAGGGAGAGAAGGAATCGATGTACCTGGCCGACGTGGCGCGCCGCGTCATCCTCGTCGTGCTGTTCGACAACCGCACGACGCTCGGCCTGGTCCGACTCAAGATGAAGGAGACCGTGAACGAGCTCACGCGGCTGTTCGAGCAGGTGTTCGCACGTCCCACCGAGGCACAGGGTGGTGGTCCCGGCCTGCTCGCCGGCGCCGATGACGAGATCGACAAGCTGTTTCAGTAAGGAGAGACAGCCATGTCGATGATCAACTACGCCTCGCGCGAGATCAACTGCAAGATCGTGTACTACGGGTCCGGACTCGGCGGGAAGACGACGAACCTCGAGCACATCTACGGGAAGGTGCAGCCCGACACGCGCGGGAAGCTCATCTCGCTCGCGACCGAGACGGAGCGCACCCTCTTCTTCGACTTCATCCCCATCGAGCCGCTGAATCTCGGTGGATGGGATGTCCGGTTCCATCTCTATTCAGTTCCGGGCCAGGAAGATTATGTCCGCACGAGACGGGCATTGCTGGCCG